>Ga0308174_10000964_pt1 | contig 12828 bp, 7 predicted proteins | sample PhyPR2_FD_203894 | JGI IMG/M metagenome (GOLD analysis project Ga0308174, IMG submission 203894) | Soil microbial communities from UC Gill Tract Community Farm, Albany, California, United States - DLSLS.P.R2 | ecosystem: Environmental > Terrestrial > Soil > Agricultural land | place: USA...
GCGTGGTCACCGCCGTGGGCGAGGGCGTCACCGGGTTCGCGCCGGGCGACCACGTGGTCTCCTGCTTTTTCCCGACATGGCAGGACGGCCCGCCCGTGCATGGCGACTTTTCCACGGTGCCGGGCGATGGCGTCGACGGGTACGCCCGCGAAGTCGTAGTGTGCCCGGAGCAGGCCTTCACCCATGCGCCGAGGGCCTTCAGCCATCAGCAGGCGGCAACCCTCACCACCGCCGGACTGACCGCGTGGCGCGCGCTGGTGGTCGATGGCCAGTTGAAGGCCGGCGATGTGGTGCTGCTGCTGGGCACCGGCGGCGTTTCCATCTTCGCCCTGCAGATCGCCAAGGCCATGGGCGCCACCGTCATTGCCACCTCGTCATCCGACGACAAGCTGGAGCGGCTGCGCTCGATGGGCGCGGATCACACCATCAATTACCGGCAGCACAACGACTGGGGCAAGCAGGCGCGCGACTGGACCGGCGGCCGCGGCGTTGACCATGTCGTCGAGGTGGGCGGGCCGGGCACGCTGCCGCAGTCCATCGCCGCGGTGCGCGTCGGCGGCCATATCTCGCTGATCGGCGTGCTGACCGGCCGCGCCGGCGAAGTCCCGACCGCGGCGCTGATGGCCAAACAGGCGCGCCTGCAAGGGCTGATCGTGGGCAGCCGGCGTCACCAGGCGGATTTCGTGCGCGCGATCGATGCGATCGGATTGCATCCCGTCATCGACCGCGCCTTCAGTCTGGGTGACATTGCCGACGCCTTCCGCTACCAGGCTTCGGGTGCGCACTTCGGCAAGATCTGCCTGGAGATTTAAGGACAGGCGCCGCGCCACGGCCTTTATTTCCCGGTCGCGCCGGCGCCCGGCTTGGTGCTGCCGTCCGGCTGCGGCACTTCGATCGGCTTGACCTCGACCGGCGCCACGCCGTCTTTCTTCATCTCCAGCTTCTCGGCCACCTTGGGCGTGACGTCCATGATGCGGCCGCTGACATAAGGTCCGCGGTCGCGCACCTTGACCACTTCGCTCTTGCCGCTTTCCAGGTTGGTCACCTTGGCCGTCGTGCCCAGCGGTAAGGTCTTGCTGGCCGCGGTATTGGAATTCGGATTCAGCGGCGTGCCGTCGGCCATCTTCCTGCCGTGAAACTTCCTGGCGTAGTACGAGGCCTTGCCTTTGCGCGGCTTGCCGGAACGGTCCAGGCCGGCCCGCTTCGCATCCTTGGCGGCGCTGTGCGACGGCCCGCTTTTGCTGGAATGCCCGGAATGCCCGGAATGCCCGGAATGTTCAGGATGGCGGGACTGGGCAGCCCATGCGGTGGCGCTGAGGCAGCATGCAAGCGCCAGGGCGATAACGCTACGACTCTTGTTTGAATTTTCCATAGCTCACCTATCAGAAGAAATTGCGTCAAGAGAAATCCCCGGAAACCATGCCGCGTTTCCGTGTTTCCGTACAGATGGATTCGGGTTCGATGCCGGGCCAGCGCCAAAGTTCGGGTGGCGCCGATGTGATCAAGAGCGGAGCGATATTGCGCAGCCCTGCGGCGCAAGCCGGTGAATGCAGGCAGGCGCGGCAGGAGAACCAGGCGGCCTGTGCCGGCAGGGCTGCCTGATTTACTCGGCGAACAGGTCGGGACCGAACACCTCGTAATGCACCTTGGTCTCCCTGATGCCCTTGGCAATCAGCGCGTCATGCTGCATGCGCATGAAGGGTATCGGACCGCAGATGTAGTAGTCGGCATCGGGCAGCATGATCGCGTCCTCGATCACGCTGGTATCCACCAGGCCGGGGTAATCGTAATCCTTTCCCTGCTGGTCCTGTGGCAGAGGCTCGTTGTAAAAGATGTAGGTCTTGAAATTCGGATGCTGCTGCGCCGTCCGCTGCAGGTGGTCTTTCATCGCATGCACCGCGCTGTTGCGCGCGCCATGCACGAACACCACGTCCCGGCCGGGGGATTGCAGCACCCGGTTCAGCATGCTGATCATCGGGGTAAGGCCGACGCCGCCGCTGATCAGCACCACCGGCGTCCTGGCGTTGACGTCAATGCAGAAGTTGCCGTAGGGCGCGGCCACCTTGATGGTGTCGCCGACCTGGACCTGCTCGTGCAGCAGCGTGGACACATAACCGGCATGCGCCGGATCGGCGCCGCCCTCGCGTTTGACCGAGATGCGGTAGGTGTGCCCGTTCGGCGCGTCCGACAGGCTGTACTGGCGTATCTGCTGCAGGCCCAGCCGCGGCACCTGCACCGCGACGCTGATGTACTGTCCCGGTTCGAAGTTGACGACGGGCCGGCCATCGGCCGGTTCCAGGGTGAATGAGGTGATGACATCGCTCTCTGGCTGCTTGGCGCGCACCACGAAATCGCGCCAGCCCACCCATCCGCCCGGCCTCTCGCTGGTTTCCTCTCTCAGTCCGCTTTCCATTCCCATCAGGATATCGGCGAGATTGCCATAGGCCTGCGCCCAGGCCGATATGATGTCGTCGGTGGCCGCGTCGCCCAGCACATCCTTGATCGCGGCAAGCAGATGCTCCCCGACGATAGGGTATTGCTCCGGACGAACGCCAAGGCTTGCATGCTTGTTCGCTATTCCTTTCAGCACGGCTTCCAGGCTTTGCGGGTCTTCGATATTGGCGGCGTAGGCATACACCGCGCGCGCCAGCGCCTGCTGCTGCTCGCCCCGTTCCTGGTGCCGCATATTGAAGATGTTCTTCAGTTCGGGATGGGTGCTCAGCATATGCCGGTAGAAGTGCTTGATGATGTCGTAGCCATGCTGGGCGAGGACGGGCGCCGTCGCTTTCACGGTGTCCTTGGTTTTCTGGGTCAGCATCGTCTTTCCTCTCGTCAAATCAAACGGATCGGGTTGATGGATCAACACATGCCAGTGTTTGATTCCCGTGCGGCGGGCCGGTTCGGTCAATTCGCAAACAAGTGCAATGGCGCACACTGCGATAGTGCGCGGCGTCTGCCGCCTTTCCACAGGGGACCGATGAAAACCTTGATACGGATGTCCGCCATCATCCACGCGCTGATCACCGCCATCTTTGTCGCCGCAGCGCTGGTGCTGATGATTACAGCCGTCAATACCGGGCTGAAAGCGGTGCTGGCGGACGGATTCAGCGCCGCCGGCGCGCAGGGCGTGATCGAAGCGCTTGGCTTGCTGACAGTGGCGGTGGTGGCGCTGCAAATCGCCCAGACCATAGGCGAGGAGGAAGTGATACGCGAAGCGCATATCAGCGGGCCGACCCGGGTGCGGCGTTTCCTTTCGCGCTTCATGACCGTGATCGTGGTCGCGGTGGCGATTGAAGGGCTGGTGGCAACGTTCAAGGCAATGCGCGAAGACCTGAGCCTGCTGGTGTATGCGGCCAGCTTGCTGGTGGCGGTCGGCGTCCTGCTGGCCAGCTGGGGCTTGTTTATCCGCTGGAACCGTTATGCCGAAGAGCTTGAGCCCGAGGCGATGAAGCAGGCCAAGCAGGAGGATCGCAAGCTGGAATGAGCGGGTTTTGAGCCTGCTGGGCAGATACCGCCAGTTATGTCGCGATCCATGAATCCACAGGTTGGGCTGGCCAGTCCAACCTGCGGACCGCGCGCCGCGTCCAGCCAGATAATGTGACCCGATCAGTTAGACTTGTTGCCCGGACCAGACCACGGAGAACCGTCATGGAAGACAGCCAGAATGCGCAGCAGGTCGTCGCCCTGCGCCCGGGACCCGAAGTGGCCACCATGCAGGGATTGCCTTATTTCACCGGCATCTCCGCCGACACCGCGGGCGCGCGCGGGCTGGCGATGCACCTGGTGGTGATCCCGCCCGGCGCCGCCGCCAGGCCGCATGTGCACCAGGGCTATGAGACCGGCATCTACGTGCTGCAGGGCAGGGTCGAGACACGCTACGGCATGCGGCTGGAGCACACGGTGGTCAGCCAGGCCGGTGACTTCCTGTTCATCCCGCCCGGCGTGCCGCATGAAGCCCGCAACCTGAGCCAGACCGAAGCGGCGCGCGCGGTGGTGGCGAGGAATGATGCGAATGAGCGGGAGAAGGTGACGCCGTATGAGGTCAATGACACGGCATCGACGCGGGGCGGGGCGGCGTAAGGCGTGGCCAGGAGCGGCGGCCTGGACCGCAAAGCCGGAACCGCGGCCGTGGCTGACGGTTACTGCCTGTGATCCACGATGCGTTTGTTTCCGTATAAACGGAAGGCGCCATGCCGCCTGTAGCCAGCCGTTTCAATGCAAGCGCCGCTCGGCGGTCCGGCGCAGCAGCTCGGCGGCGTCAATGATCATCACCCGTCCGCCGTCCCGCTCCACCGCTTCCACCATGTGGTCAGCGCTGCCGGGACGGCCGCTGCGCTGACCGTCCCACAACGCCAGCAACCATACGTGCCCAGCGCCATGCTCCAGCGCCGCGTCGAGCTGCCACAGGTTGACCTGCTCAAAGGGATCGCAGCCGGGCAGGGCATCGGCCGGCGGCAGGCAATACAGGGTGGTGCGCGGATCGGCCCGCACCCTGGCATAGCGCGCCAGCCAGGTTTCGCCGGCAAATGCGATGGACTCGCGCAGGAAGCGCTCCTCTTCAAAAGGCAGGCGCAGTTCCAGGCGCATGCCGCGTTCCAGCGCGGCTTCGGCGAACAGCAGGTCGCCGCCGCAGGCGCCTTCGCACAGGGCCAGGTCGCCGGGGCCGGCGCCCAAGCGCTTCAAGCGCGTCGCGATCGCGGCGGCCGCCAGCGGCACCATATCGGGCGGGAAGCGTTCCACCTCGCGCCCGGGCCGGTCTATCATGTGGCCGCAAAACAGCACGACCCTGGACGGGGCTTGCGGCTTGCCGCTCATGCGCAGACTCCTGGCGCCCGGAACTGGTGGGGCGGTGCGGTCATCTCGGTTTCCTTTCTCTTTTCCTGGCTGAACGCCGCGGCGGCGGCGCGGCATCCTGTCCGGCATTGCCTGCCGCAGCCTGCGCCGGTACGGGCGCAGTCCGACGCTGCAGGCCCGGCTGCACCAGTTGCACCAGGTCCAGCAGCCGCTGCGCGGTGCGGCGCAACGCATCGTCATTGCGCACCACGGCCAGCGCATCGCAGAACAGCGACAGCAGTTCCATCTGCGACACGATGGAGTCGACCTGGGCCGGTTTCAGGCTGACCTCGGCCAGCGTCTCCGTATAAGCTTGCGCCAGCGCGTCGTAAGCCGCTTGGCCGTTCGGCTGCCCCAGGCTGCCGTCGAGCAGGCGTTCCACCAGCAGCGCATCCGGCTGCATCATCGCGCCCCACAGGCTGGGGTTGCGGGCCTGGCGTTCCTGCGCCTCCTGCCGGCAGCGCTGCGCCAGCGCGATCGCCGCTTCCCTGCCGGCGGCATCCCACGGCATCAGCGCCTGCAGCGCCAGGCGGTTGAGCGCGCTCTTGGGCATGAAACGGCTGTCGCCCGGCGTGCCTTCGCCGCGCCGGTAAGCCGCTACCGCGTTCTCCAGCGCCGCCGCCATCGCCTCGGCGTCGCGCCGGATTTCCTGGCGCCGGCCATTGCCACGCCGCTGTGCCGTGGCCAGCACCTCGCGCGCAAGCAGGCCGGCCTTGCGCTTCCAGATGCTGCCGTGCAGCATGCTGCGTTCCGCATTGAAGGGCGGGGCAACGGCTGCATGCGGCTCGGCGCCGGCCGCTGTCAGGCGCTCCAGCCCGTCCAGCCGCGTCAGCGCCAGGTCCAGCAGCTGCGCGGCCGATTCCGGCCCGCCGGGCGCGCCAGTCTTCTCGCCGAATTCCTGTTCGGCGCGCTCGTCGGCCAGCCGCGCCTCGACATAAGCCAGCTGCTCGATGTCCCTGATCGGCACCCGGCCGCTGGCGTCCTCGGCTTGGATCGCCGCCAGGTAAGCCTGGCGCGCCTGCTCAAAGCGGCCGAGATCGCGCCAGGTCGCACCCAGCGCGGACTGCAGCGCCGGCAGCGTCGCCCAGGCAGGCGGGGTGCGCGTCTGCAGCAGTTGCTCCACGCACTGCACCTCGGCCTGCGCCGCGCGCTCGCTCAGGCGGCCGGTCCGGCGCGACAGGTCGGCCCGCACGCTGGCCAGCGCATCCAGCAATTCCTCTGGCGATGCATACAGGCCGGTGGTTTCGGCCAGCGCGCCGCCGTCGGCCTGCGGGTCGGCCAGCCAGGCCGGATCGCCATAGGCCTGGAACGCGCCCCAGGTGATGTCGGACGGCGCGGTGTTCCAGAGTCGCCGGCGCGCTTCGAACACGGCGTCGCCAAACGCCTGCCGTTTCTGGAACAGGTGTTCATAAAAGGCCAGCGCGTACACCCGGGCGCTGTCATCGTTCACCGCCCAGCCGGCGACTACCACGCAGCGCACGCCAATCTCTATCAGTTCCCGCGCCACGCTGGCGGCCAGGCGGTTGCCGTCCCGCACGACGCTGTCGATCTGGCCCAGGTGGCAGCAATTGAGGAACACCAGTTCCGGCACCGTCTCCATCGCGGCAATCTCGGCGGCGCCTATCAGCAGCCCGTCCGACAGCAGCACGCCGCTGCGGTTGCGGCCATCCCGGTGGCGCAGGTTGTAGATGCCGTGGCCGGACACATGCAGCACCCGGTATGGCTGGTTGTACAGTTCGGACAGCACATCGGCGGCGCTGCGGTCGGCGCCGATCGCGGAGCGCACCTGGTAGCCCAGCCCCGCCAGCGCGGCGCCGACTGCTTCGGCCTCGGCCTCGGCGCCGGGCAGCGGCGCCGGCTGCTGGCCTGGGGCGCCGGCGGCGTCCGGAAAGGCCGCGCCGAAATCCCGGGTCGATGGATTGCCGACCACCAGCGCGCTGCGGCTGGTCACCTGGCGCACCTGGCGCCGGAAGCGCGCGGTGGAAAACTGCCGCACCACCGGCGTGCGCACCGCCAGCGGCTGCGCTTCGTCATCGCCGCGGTCGGGGTCGTCGGCCAGCATCAGTTCCCACGGCAGGTTGGCGGTATAGGCATCCACCACCAGCACCACGCGTTCCAGCTGGCGCGCGGCTTCCTTGAAGTCATGCGGCACCATCAGCTGGAACAGCATGCGGCCGAAGCTGTCCTGCCAGACCGGGTTGGCGATCTGCTGCCGCACCAGCATTTCGACCAGTCCCGGCTGGCGCTGCTGCACCACCGACTCGGCGCGCGCGCGCTGGCCGATGTACAGGAAGCGCAGCCGGTCGGCGATATGCGGGCCGGCCTCATCTTCCTGGCGCCCGACCGCGTCCTGGCTGCGCGCGATCCCGGTCACCATCAGGCGTGGCCAGTAACTCCGGTTGCGGCCGTCGAACAGGCGCTGGCGCACGCCTTCCCCCTGTTCCAGTTCGTTATTGCAGACCAGCAGCGTGCCCTGGCGCTCCGCCAGCGCGGTCAGGACCGGCGCCATCTGGCGCAGCGCATACACGGCGGTAATGGCGGTGTCCAGGTAGAGTTCGACGATATCCAGCCGCGCCACCCGGATATTGAGCCGGCTGGTTTCCTGGAACTTGGCATTGGCTTCGAGGGTGCCGCGCACCAGCGCCTCCACCGAGGCCGCCACGCTCAGGTTGGCCGAGGAGTTATAGCCCAGCAGCAGCGTGGCCAGCGACAATTCCCGTTCATCCTCGCCCAGCACGTCGATCACCTGCAGCAGGTAGCGCAGCACCCCGAAGCGCACCGACTCGGTCAGCTCGGCCAGCGACAGCGCGCCGTCGTAGGGCCCAAGGCCGGTCACCACCGCGCCGGCCAGGCTGGTGCGGCTGCGCAGCCGGTCGCGCGGCATGCGCAACGCCACCACCACGGCGCCGCGCTGGCCGGCATACAGGCCCAGGCTGCGGCGTTCGGTGAGATCGCCCTGCAGCAGTTCGCGGTCGATCAGGCTTTCCGGGCCGGCGATCGCGTCCTGCTCGTAATGGCCCACCATGATGGGCTCGAGCAGGAAGCGCAGGTCCATCGCCCTGACCGTCACTTCCAGCCGGCGCCGGGGCCGCGGCGCCACCTGCGCCCGCAGCGAGCCGCCCATCACGCCGCGCTCGATCGCCTCGGCATCGTCAGCCGTCGGCGGGCCGGCGTCGTACACCAGCGGCAGCGGCTGCAGCAGCGCGCGCACCGCCGGCGGCTGGGTTGCCAGCGCGGCGGTCGCGCCTGAGACCAGCAGCTCGGTCAGCGCCGGGAAGTGCTCGCGGGTGGCCGGCAGGTCGCCGTGCTCGGCCGGCATGTAGTAGAAGCCGCCTATGCCGGGGATGCGGCCCGACTCCCAGGTCACCGTGCCGTCGCCGCGGCTGGTGCCGACCATTTTCAGCCGTTCGCTTTCCTCGCGCACGCCGCATGGCGTATTGACCGCCATGCCGCACACATACGCGGTCCGGCTTTCATAATCGGCCGGCAGCGCGGCGCCGCCGGCGGCGTCCTGGCGCCACAGCCATGCAGCCTGGTCCAGCGCGTCCTGGCGCGGCACGGCCGAGCGATGGTCGCCGAACCAGAAGTCGCGCACCTTGCGGTTGAACTCGGCCCAGGTGGCGCTGCTTTGCAGGTCGTATTCGCCGCCGCCGTCCGGCTGCCCCTGGAACATGTCCCTGAAGCCCGGGCGCGGCAGCAGCGCCAGCGCGCCGCGGAAGGTGGCGGCGATATCCAGCACCTGCTGCATGTCGTGCTTCAGGTCGAGCCGGACCAGGGTGCGCAGCGTGCTGCCCTTGCCGAGCAGGTTTTCGACCATGGACCAGGCACCCTGGTTGGGCGTGCCCAGCATGATGAAACGGGCGCCGTCGCGCTGCATCAGGGCATCCATCACGCCGCGCCGCTTGCAGATGCAGGCCCGCACCACCAGCCCGCCCATGCTGTGGGCCAGCAGCCGGATCGGCTGCCGCGTGTCCTTCATCAGCGCGTCCAGGAATTCGCCAAGGCGTTCGCCCAGCACGTCCAGCGGCTGCCGCCAGTCATAGGCGAAGCGCTCGACCCGGTGGCTGAGCGCGAGATGCTCGCACAGGGCGCCGTAATAGCGGTCCCACAGCGACTCCGCCTCGACGCCCGGGCGTTCCCATTCAATGCGCGACAGGCCGCCGGCGATCAGGTCGGGCAGGTCGAACCAGACCCGGTCGTGGCCATCGACATCCAGGTGCGAGCCCATGATGCCGGGCAGCACCACCACCACCGGGCGCTCGGCGGCCGGCACGGCGGGACCGCGCCCGGCCTTGATCCCGGCCGCTTCCATGCTCTCGAAGCGGGACGGCAGCGGCTGGAATTGCGGCAATTGCGCCGGCGCTCCGGACGCCAGCCAGTCGCGCAGCGCGGTCCGTGTATCGTCATTGCTGAAATAGCGGAAATGGGACACATCCGGGCCGCGGTCGAACAGCACCCTGGCCGCGCTGTGCGAGGCAATGCCGCCCAGCATGGCCGCGGTGTCCACCACCAGGTCGTTGTCGACATTCTCGAACAGCAGGAAGTCCGTCAGCAGCACGCCCAGGCGCCGCAGCAGGTTGCCGCCCTCGATGTCGCCGGCGATCAGCGCCATCTGCACCGGCTCGCGCAGCGGCGCATCGCGCAGCAGGCGCGCCATCGGCGCGTCCGGCAGCATAGCTTCGATGCCCGGCACCAGGTGCGGGTTGGTGCGGTTGCGGGCGATCTCTATCACGACCCGCTTGAAGGCCGCATACAGCGGGTTGCCGAAGAAAAAAGGCGACTGGCCGATCAGGGTCAGGATGCCGGACAGGAACAGGTCGAAATTGCCGCTGGCCAGGCGCGTGCCCTGGGCGGGACTGGCGCAGCGCACATAGCGCTGCACCCGCAGCTGTTTATCGCGCAGCAGCGTGGCCAGCTGCTGCAGCTGCGCGCGCTGCCCGGCATGCGCGCTCTCCAGCTCGCCCAGCACGCGTCGCGCCTCGGCCGGGTCGGGATCGCCGGTGCCTTCGAAGCGGTAGGCATAGCCGGGGATCAGCGCATCGAAATCGCCCAGGCACAGCAGGTCGGCCACCAGCCCGCCGCGCGAATGCGACACCAGGCTGACCTGGGCGCCGGCCGGCAGCGCCGCCGCCAGCTGCAGCGCGTTTTCAATCGGGCTTTCGGACAGCGTGCGATGCTCGAAGGCATAGATGCCGCCGCTGTAGCGCCGTTCCAGCGTCGGCCACAGCGCCTGGTCGGCGGCGCGCAGATCGCCGAAGCTGCCCAGGGTGCTGGACGCGGTGCCATGGATGAAGACCAGGATCGGATTGCGCGCCGGGTCGGGCAGGCTGCCATTGCCGAAGTCGGCCGGCTGCAGCGCCGGCCCGGCGCCGTCGCTGCCCAGCCAGCGATACAGTCCCGGGCCGGGATCGGTCAGCCGGCTCTCGATGGCCGCCATCAGCGCCCTGGTGCCCAGCCAGCTGATGCCCAGTTCGGCCGGATTTTGCAGCATGGCGGCGGCATCGGCCAGCACCGGGTCGCGCCGGCCGACCGCCAGCGTGGTCACCTTCTTCAGCAGCCCGCCGGCCGCTTCGTCCAGCAGGCCGCGCGCCTGCGCCCCTTCGACCCGCAATTTTTCCAGCAGCACCGCGCCGTCCGGTCCCAGCAGTTGCGGCCGGGTTTCCCGCAGCGTCGCCTGCAGCCGGGCGGCGCTGGTGATGAAGACGCTGCCATCGGTCAGTTCCAGCACCACGATTTCATCGGCGGCGGCGTCATGCCGCTGCCCGGCCGCGCCGGCGCCGCGGGCCAGGGGGTCCACCTCGTAGGTTTTGAGCGGCGTCAGGTAGCCGGCCGGCAGGAAGGGATCTTCGGCGCCGTCAGCGCCGCGCAGCGCGGGATTGAGCAGCGGCGGCAGCCTGGGCCCGGTCTCGCGGCCGGACAGTGACAGCGGCACCGGGTGCGCGTCTGCATGCTGGTCCGGGCGGTGTGCTTTCGGCATCGTGATCTTGGTTCCGGGCGCTTGTCGCTATTCTTCTCAATTCTTTACGGTAGGGGCCTTCCCGCAGGCACTTCTTGCTGAATATCAAAGATGGGATCAGGGACGGCGGAAGGAGGATGGGGCAGGTCAGGCTGCAAGCCCAAAATGTTGGGCTTGCAGCCAAAGCTAGCGTAACGGCAGCTTTTTCAGCGGCAGCGGCGCAAAGCCGTGGTTCAGCGGTCCGTGGCCGCCCCCGGTCTGCACATCGGCGCCATGCAGTATGGCCTCGCGCACATAGTCACGCGCCAGCCGCACCGCGTCGGCCAGGCTGCTGCCCAGCGCCAGGTGACAGGCGATGGCCGAGGACAGGGTGCAGCCGGTGCCATGGGTATTGCCGCTGGCGATGCGCGCGCCCGCCAGGCGCAGCGGCGGCCGGCCGGCTTCCAGCAGCACATCCACCAGCTCGTCGCCGGCCAGGTGCCCGCCCTTGAGCAGCATTGCGCGCGCGCCCAGCGCCAGCAGGTCGGCCGCCGCCGCCTCCAGCCCGGCTTCCCGCGTCACCGGCCGTCCCAGCAGCAGCGCCGCTTCATCCAGGTTGGGCGTGACCACGGCGGCCAGCGGGAACAGTTCGCGCACCAGCACCGCGACCGTCTCGCGCGCCATCAGCGCATCGCCGCTGGTGGCGACCATCACCGGGTCCAGCACGACCCGGGTCCAGCCATGCCGGCGGATCGCGGCCGCCACCGCCAGCACCGCTTCCGCGTTGTGCAGCATGCCGATCTTGACGGCATCCACGCCGATGTCCTGCGCCACCGCGTCCATCTGCTGCGCCAGCAGCGACGCCGGCAAGGCCTGGATCGCCGTCACGCCCCGGGTGTTCTGCGCGGTGATGGCGGTAATGGCCGTCATGCCGTAGCAGCCCAGCGCGGCGAAGGTCTTGAGGTCGGCCTGGATGCCGGCGCCGCCGCCGCTGTCGGAGCCGGCGATCGTCAGCAGGCGCGGATAGCGGAACGGCAAGGCCGGATCAGGTGCGGAAAGGTCCATGTTTATGTTTATGCGGTGCAATATAAATAATGCAAGCTTTGTTGCTGATGGGTATTATGTTTATGTCAACGCCGATGCGGCAGTAAATTTTAGCAGCCGGCGCAGCCCGGCAGCGCGCTGTTCGCGTGAAGTGGACTAGCGTAGAAACAATACTTGCACATGGCGATTGAGAGATAGTTTTGATAATGATGCAGATCCCCTAACGCCGCCGCATTCTCCGGCATCTCATGGTCAGCGGCCGCGGAAAACAATCATTGATTGAGAAGACACGACAAATGAGACGATCCATGGATAAGCTTCTGGTTTCCCGGCAGTTGCCCAAGCGTACTATGGCGCTGGTGTTGGCGGGCGGCCGCGGTTCACGGTTGGAGCGGCTGACCGACAAGCGCGCCAAGCCCGCTGTCTACTTTGGCGGCAAGTTCCGCATCATCGATTTCGCGCTGTCGAATTGCCTGAACTCGGGCATACGCCGCATCGGCGTGGTGACCCAGTACAAATCGCATTCGCTGCTGCGCCACCTGCAGCGCGGCTGGAGCTTCCTGCGGCCGGAGATGAACGAGTTCATCGACCTGCTGCCGGCCCAGCAGCGGGTCAGCGAAACCCACTGGTATCGCGGCACGGCGGACGCGGTCTACCAGAATCTGGACATCATCCGCGGCTACAACCCGGAATACGTGGTGGTGCTGGCCGGCGACCATATCTACAAGATGGATTACTCGCTGATGCTGCTGGACCATGTCGAGCGCGGTTCCGGCTGCACGGTCGGCTGCATCGAGGTGCCGCGCATGGAAGCCACCGCGTTCGGCGTGATGCATATCGACAACAACCGGCGCGTGACCGAGTTCCTGGAAAAGCCGGCGAATCCGCCCGGCATGCCCAACAACCCGGACGTGGCGCTGGCCAGCATGGGCATCTATGTGTTCAATGCCGACTACCTGTACCGGCTGCTGGAGGAAGACCTGCAGAACCCGGCGTCCAACCATGACTTCGGCAAG
>Ga0308174_10000965_pt1 | contig 12827 bp, 9 predicted proteins | sample PhyPR2_FD_203894 | JGI IMG/M metagenome (GOLD analysis project Ga0308174, IMG submission 203894) | Soil microbial communities from UC Gill Tract Community Farm, Albany, California, United States - DLSLS.P.R2 | ecosystem: Environmental > Terrestrial > Soil > Agricultural land | place: USA...
GGCGAGGCTCTTGAGCGCGTCTAGCCCGGTGGCGCCGACGACGGCGGCCATGGCTCCGAACGCACCGATCGGCGCGGCGTACATGATCATCGCCATGAGCCGGAAGACGAGCCGCTCGAAGTGCTTGATGCCCACGAGGATCGGCTCACCGGCGCGGCCCATCTTCTGCAGCGCGAAGCCCACCAGCAGGGCCACCAGGAGCGCCTGGAGCACCGACCCGGCGGTCAGCGAGGAGATGAGCGTGTCGGGGATGAGCCCGAGGACGAAGTCGACCGTGCTCTCGCTCTTCTCACCGACCTGCGCCTGGCCGGTCTTGGCGAGGGCGTCGGTGAGGTGCAGGCCGGCGCCGGGCTTGACGATGTTGCCCACCACGAGGCCGATGGCCAGGGCGAAGGTCGACATGGTCAGGAAGTAGCCGAGGGCGAGGCCGCCCACCTTGCCCACCTGCGTGGCCCGGCGGACCGAGCCGATGCCGAGGACGATGGTGCAGAAGATGATCGGGGTGATCATCATCTTGATGAGGTTGACGAAGCCGGTGCCAAGCCACTTCAGCTTGATCCCGAAGTCGGGGAAGGCGAACCCGACGATGATGCCCAGGACCATCGCGACGATGACCGCGAGGTAGAGGTAGTGCGTCCGGTCACGGCGGGGTGCCGGGCGGTCGACGGCGTTGTCGGCTGCGGTGCTCACGTGTACTCCAGTGGACTCGGTCCCGGGGCGGCCCGGGAGGGGTGAACTCCGCACGAGTATGGGCTCCGCAGTGGCTATCGTCACCCTTGTGTTCTTTGAGTTCCGGCGGTCCGATGGCGCTGCCGGGGTCCCCGGTGAGGCGGTATGGCGCTGAGGCCGGGCCGGTGGGCGAGCTCCCCGCGGCGCTGGAGCGTGGCGGCCCAGACCTTCGCCCTGCAGGTGCTCGTGGCGCTGCTCGTCGTGGGCATCGGCACGGCCGCCGCGTACGCCCAGGCGCAGCGCGCGGGCACGCAGGAGGCGACGGCGCGGGCGCTCGCGGTGGCGAGGACGGTGGCCAGCGCCCCCGAGGTGGTCGCCGCGGTGCAGGTGGCAGACCGTGACGGCCGCCTCCAGGCCTTCGCCGAGGACGTGCGCAGGCACACCCAGACCGACTTCGTGGTGGTGATGAGCCCCACCGGCACGCGCTACACCCACCCGGACACCTCGCTCATCGGACGGCAGTTCATCGGCCACATCGAGCAGGCGCGGCGCGGCGGCACCGTCGTCGAGGACTACACCGGCACCCTCGGGCCCTCCCGGCGGGCGGTCGTGCCGGTCCGCGCCGGCGCCGGCGGGGACGGCGCCGTCGTCGGCCTCGTGGCGGTCGGCATCCGCAAGGCGGCGGTGAGCCGCCGCCTCGAGGGGCAGCTCGTCGCCCTGCTGGGCGCGGGCCTGGCCGCGGCGGTGCTCACCGGGCTCGCGACGGCGCTCGTCGCACGCCGGGTACGGCGCCAGACCCACGGGCTGGGGGAGCGGCAGCTGCGCGAGATGGTCGAGTACTACGACGCCGTCCTCCACGCCGTCACCGAGGGGCTGCTCCTCATCGACGTCGAGGGCAGGCTGCGGCTCGCCAACGACGAGGCGGTCCGGCTGCTCGGGCTGGACGAGGGGGCGGTGGGGCGACCCGTCTCCGGGCTGGGCCTCTCGGGCCCGCTCACCGCGGCGCTCACCGACGAGACCCCACGGCAGGACGAGCTGCACGTCACCGACGCCCGGGTCCTCGTCCTCAACACCGCCCCCGCGCGCTGGGGCGGCCGCGCGCTGGGGCACGTCGCGACGCTGCGCGACCGCACCGACCTCGAGCACCTCACCGGCGAGCTGGACTCGGCCCGCGGCCTGACCGAGGCCCTGCGCTCCCAGGCCCACGAGTCGGCCAACCGGCTGCACACGATCGTCTCGCTCATCGAGCTGGGTCACCCCGACCGGGCGCTGGAGTTCGCGACCGAGGAGCTCGAGCTCTCCCAGCTGCTCACCGACCGGGTCGTGGCCGGCATCGAGGAGCCCGCCCTGTCGGCCCTGTTGCTGGGCAAGGCGGCCGAGGCGGGCGAGCGAGGCATCGACCTGCGGATCGGCGAGGGTGCGGTCTGGCCCGTGGACGCCCTGCCGGCGCGCGACGTCGTCACCATCGTCGGCAACCTCATCGACAACGCGTTCGACGCCGTCGCGGGGTCACCCGGCGAGCGGCAGGTCCGCGTCGACACGGTCCGCGACGGTGCGGAGCTCGTGCTCACCGTCGCCGACACCGGGCCGGGCCTGCCGCCCGGTGCCGTGGCCAAGGCGTTCGAGCGCGGGGTCTCGTCCAAGGACCAGGGCCAGGAGGGCCGGCGGGGGATCGGCCTGGCCCTGGTGTCCCAGAGCGTCAGCCGGCTCGGCGGGTCGCTGTCGGTCGACGGTGGACCGGGTGCCGTCTTCACCGTGCGCCTGCCCGTCACCGGCGCTGCCCAGGGGGAGGCGGTGACCCATGCCTGACACACCGGCCCACGAACGGGAGGGACCTGTGGTGCCCGACCCCCCGGTCCTGCAGGTCCTGGTCGTCGAGGACGAACCGGTCGCGGCGCAGGCGCACACCGCCTACGTGGCACGCGTGGAGGGGTTCGAGGTGGTCCGCACCGTCGGCACGGGCGCCGCCGCCCTCCAGGCCCTCCAGTCGACGCCCGTCGACGTGGTGCTGCTGGACATGAACCTGCCCGACGGCCACGGCCTGGACGTGATCCGCAGGATGCGCGCCGCGGGCCACTCCGCCGACGTCATCGCCGTCACGTCGGCCCGCGACCTCGAGGTGGTCCGCGGCGCGGTGTCGCTCGGCGTCGTCCAGTACCTCCTGAAGCCCTTCGTGTTCGCGACGCTCCGCGACCGGCTCGAGGCCTACCTCGGCTACCGCCGCCAGCTGCCGTCCTCCGCCCGGGTCGACACCCAGGCCGAGGTCGACGAGGTCCTGGCCGGCGCCCGCCCCTCCCCGCGCACCTCGGTGCCGAAGGGGATGGGCGAGGAGCTGCTGAGCCGGGTGACCAGGGCCGTGCGCGACGCCGGCCCGGGCCGCGGCCTGTCGGCGAGCGAGCTCGGGGAGGCGGTAGGCGTCAGCCGGGTGACGGCCCGCCGCTACGCAGAGTACCTCTGCGACTCACGGCTGGTCCTGCGGAGCTCCCGCTACGCCGGGCAGGGCCGCCCGGAGGTGGAGTACCGCTGGAGGGGGTGACGCGGGTTGACCCGGACGCTCAGCCGATCTCGACCAGGCGGGGCGCCACCCGCTCGCCGAACGCGGTCACCGTGGCCCCCGGGTCGGGGGCCATCGCCCGGAGGTGGATGTGCTCGACGCCGAGGTCGGCATAGGCCTGCGCGGTCCGCAGGAAGCCGTCGACGTCCTCGAGCGGGTCGCCCTGCGGTCCCATGACGGTCTTCTCGATCGTCGCGTAGTCGCGGCCCAGGTCGTCGCAGTGGCGCCGCAGCACGTCCAGCTTGTGGGCGAGCTCGTCCGCCCCGGACACGATGAGGTTGGTGGCGTCCGCGTACTGCGCGACCAACCGCAGCGTCTTCCGCTCCCCACTGCCGCCGACCACGATCGGCGGATGCGGCCGCGTCAGGGGCTGCGGCACGTTGATCGTCTCTGCCAGCCGGTAGTGCTTCCCCTCGAACGGGCCCTCGTCGTCGCTCCACATCTGCCGCAGGATCTGCAGGGTCTCCTCGAGGCGCTCGAACCGCTCGGCGACAGGGGGGTAGGGCACGCCCAGTGCCCGGTGCTCGCGCTCGTACCAGGCCGCGCCGATGCCCAGGAAGGCCCGGCCGCCGCTCAGGACGTCGAGGGTCGTGCCGATCTTGGCGAGCAGTCCCGGGTGGCGGTACGTCACCCCCGTCACGACGGTGCCGAGCTTGACCCGTTCGGTCGCTCCGGCCAGGAACCCCAGCGTGGTGTAGGCCTCCAGCATCGGGTCGTGGGCGGTGCGGAAGAACTCCATCTGGAAGTAGTGGTCCATCACGGTGAGCCACGAGGCGCCTGCGGCCTCGGCTGCGGCTGCGGTCGAGCGAAGGGCGGGGGCGTAGGACGCCGGGCCGCCCGGGATGGTGAAGTCGAGGAAGTGGAATCCGAAGCGCATGGTCGAAGTCTGCGCCCGTTTCGGCCCGTCGGCGCGTCGAGGAGTGCGCTGCGGCGCAGGCTCAGCCGTCGAGCGCCTTGAGCAGGGCGACGCAGAACGTCACCTCGTCGGCGTCGCCGCCCTGGGCGGCCCAGCCCGCGTTGATCGCGGTGTGGACGTAGGACCAGGCGAGCGCCTCGTCCTCGTCGATGCCGGCCGCGTCGCAGGTGACCTCGACGCGGCGGCGGACGAGGTAGCGGAAAGCGGAGCCGGTCCCCAGCTCGTCGCGACGGTTGCGGAGCAGCGGCTGGATCTCGAACCCCGGGTGGCCCGCCACCGCGTGCGGGTCGATGGCCAGCCACTGCGGCCGGTCGGCGCCGGGGAGGCTGTGCAGGACGTTCTCGTTGTGCAGGTCGCCGTGCAGCAGCGTCGCGTCACACGCTGGGTCGGAGAGCAGGTCCTCGAGCAGCCCCGCCGTGCGCTCGGCCATCCGCCGGGGCAGGACCGAGCCGGCCCCGACCACGGCGGCCGCGTGCCGGCGGACGTAGGCGGAGAGCCTGCCGACCTGCGGGGGCGCCGGGACGTGCAGCCGGCCCAGCAGGTCGCCGGTGACCTCGCAGGCCGCGTCGACGTCGAGCTCCTGGAGGGTGCGGGCGCTGTCGAGCGGCTCGAGCAGCAGCGCGCTGCGGTGGGGGTCCGCCGCGACGAGGCGCACGGCCCCTTGGCCGTCCCAGAGCCGCAGGGCGAGGGCCTCGTCACGCGCCTCGACGTGCGGCCAGCCGACCTTGAGGGCGAGAAGTGTCCCGTCGCGCCGGACGGGCAGCACCACCGAGCAGTACCCCGTGGAGGCGGGCCCGGCCACGGTGAGCCCCCAGTCGTCGAGCACGTCGGCGAGCAGCCTGGGCAGCCCGGCCGCCCACGCGCTCCCCGACGGCCCCTCGACCGCTCCCTCCTCGGCGGTGAACGGCTGGACGGAAGCCAGGAAGTCCTCGGGCAGCAGCGCTGCGGCGTCCTGCGTGCGGGTCACGGGGGCCGGCGTCACGTGAGCCCGGGGAACGGCGCGAGGGCGACACCCCACCGGGAGGCCAGCACCTCGGTGTCGGCCAGCCACTGCACGACGGCACCGAGCGGCCCGACCTCCCCACCGGTGGAGCCCAGGTCGCGGGCCACCGCCGCCAGCAGCTCGGTGAGGACGTGGGCCGCGAGCTTGCGTGCGGCGGCCGGCGTCGTGACGGCGAAGGGCAGCGGGTAGGCCAGCGGCGGCGGGGCGGCTGCCGCCCCGGCGAGCGACTCCTGCCGCGCCTGCCGGGCCTCGAGGACGGCAAGGGTCGTGCGGGCCAGGGCGCGCTGCGCACCGGTGGGGGACTGGGCGGCGACGACCTGGAAGGCGTACACGGCCGCGCGGGTGCCCTGGAGGTACGACGCCGCGAGCGAGGGCGCGGACCAGGAGGGCTCGGGCCAGGTCGCGGGCGTCCCGAGCAGCGCTGCGGCAGCGGCCCGCTGGGCCAGCAGCGCCCCGGCGAGCGGGAGGACGTCGGCCGGCACGCCGGCGAGGTCCGCGACCGCGGCAGGCCCGAGGTCGCCGGCCTCGGAGGCGGCCAGGGCCCGCGGCCCGGTCGTGCCGGAGGCCGTCGGGGCCGGACCGGACGGCGCGGCGCCGGTCGGACCGGTCCCGGTGCTTGCCGCCGTGGTCTTCGCCGTGGTCGTCGCCGTGCCGCTCGGAGCCGCGGAGCCGTCGACGACCGAGGCGGGAACCCCGAGCCGCAGGAGCTCGGTGCGCAGCACCTCGGACTGGCGGCGGTGCAGTGCCGCGAGGCGAGCGGGCAGCGCCTTGGCGGGGCCCCCCAGGGCGGTCGCCTCGGCAGCCAGGTCGATGCTGTGGCGACGCAGTGCCAGGAGGAACGACTCGCCCCGCACCGGTCGGCGCGACGGCTCCCCGGCCCCCCGGGGTGCGTCGTCCTCGAGGCGGATCCCGCAGGCGGTGAGCGAGACCGACACCAGGGCCCCGGCCCCGAACCGGGCGCCGAGGGCGAGCACGTCCCGCCGCGTCGGGCACGACGGCGTACCGGGTCGGTCCTCGGGCATGGGCCGATCATGGCACGGGGCGCCGTGCGGCCCGGTGCTGGCATGCGTCGTGCCTGCGCCGTGGATAGAGTGGGCGCGCACCACCACCAGAACTTCAGAGAGGACGAGTCAGTGAGCGTCAAGGACCAGATTCGTCCCGCGGTGGAAGGACCCCTCGCGTCCCTCGGGCTGCTCGTCGAGGACGTGGCCGTGACGCCCGCAGGCAAGCGCCGCCTCGTCCGCATCTGGATCGACCGCGTGCTCGCCCCCGCTGACGGACCCACCACCACCCCGACCGAGCCGCTGAGCCTCGACGAGGTGGCCGACGCCACCCGCGCGGTGGGGGAGGCCCTCGACGAGACCGATGCCATGGGTGAGCAGCCCTACACCCTCGAGGTGACCTCGCCCGGTGTCGACCGCCCCCTCACCGAGCCGCGCCACTACCGGCGCAACGTCACCCGGCTTGTCACCCTCACCCCGGTCGAGGGCGCGCCCGTCACCGGCCGCCTCGTCAGCGCCGACGACGAGGCCGTCACCATCGAGGTGCCGGCCGCGAAGAAGGCCCCCGCCCGCACCGAGCAGCACGCGTATGCCGCGCTGGCGCGCGCCGCCGTGGAGGTCGAGTTCTCGCGACCCGGCGGTGCCCCGGGGCCCGGCGACGGCGGTGACGAGCACGACGACACCGACCTGCACGACGACGTCGACGAGACCGACGACGACACCGAGGAGAGCTGACATGGACATCGACCTGACCGCCCTGCGGGCCCTGGAGCGCGAGCGGGACATCTCCCTCGACATCCTCATCCCGGCGATCGAGCAGGCCCTCCTCGTCGCCTACCACCGCACCGACGACTCCTACCGCCACGCGCGCGTCGAGCTCGACCGCAAGACCGGGCACGTCATCGTCTGGGCCCGGGAGGAGCTCGAGGCCCCCGAGCCCGCAGAAGGCGAGGAGCGTCCGCCGCGCGAGTACGGCCCCGAGTTCGACGACACCCCCACCGGCTTCGGCCGCATCGCCGCCGCCACCGCCCGCCAGGTCATCGTGCAGCGACTGCGCGACCTCGAGGACGAGGCGATCATGGGCGACTTCAAGGGCCGCGAGGGCGACGTCGTCGCCGGCGTGATCCAGCAGAGCCCCGACCCGCGCCACGTCACGGTCGACTTCGGCACCGTGGAGGGCATCCTCCCCCTCGCCGAGCAGGTGCCGGGGGAGAAGTACGTGCACGGCGAGCGGCTGCGCTGCTTCGTGGTCTCGGTGCGCCGTGGGCCCAAGGGTCCCCAGATCGGCCTCTCGCGCACCCACCCCAACCTCGTGCGCAAGCTGTTCGCCCTCGAGGTCCCCGAGATCGCCGACGGCTCGGTCGAGATCGCGGCGCTGGCGCGTGAGGCCGGTCACCGCACGAAGATCGCGGTCCACTCCAAGGTCGCCGGCCTCAACGCCAAGGGCGCCTGCATCGGCCCCATGGGCGCCCGCGTGCGCGCGGTGATGACCGAGCTGCACGGGGAGAAGATCGACATCGTCGACTACTCCGAGGACCCGCGTACGTTCGTGGCGGCGGCGCTGTCGCCCTCGCGGGTCGAGTCGGTGGAGATCGTCGACCCCCAGCTGCGCTCCGCGCGGGTCGTCGTGCCGGACTACCAGCTCTCGCTGGCCATCGGCAAGGAGGGCCAGAACGCCCGGCTCGCCGCCAAGCTCACCGGCTGGCGCATCGACATCCGCCCTGACACCGAGGCGGGCGCTCCCGCGGGTGCCTCCTCGACGGCTCGCGGCGGCGCGCGCGCGGCCGGTGCCGGGGCCTCCGGCCGGGGCTCCGGCAGCACGGGTGACGCACCCGGGCGCCAGTAGGGGATAGACTGGTGGGGACCGACCGGACTGGACTCCGGACCGCAGCACGCACCACCACCCCCCGCACGACGCCTCGGGCTCCAACCCGGACGTGTGTGGGATGCCGCGGGACGGATAGCTGGTCGGCACTCCTGCGAGTGGTCGCGGAGACGGACGATGCCGGGGTGACCCGGCTGGCACCGGACCCGCGGCACGTCCTGCCGGGGCGTGGCGCATGGCTGCACCCGACAGGTGAATGTCTCGAGCAGGCCCTGCGCCGTCGGGCGTTCGGCCGGGCGCTGCGTGTCGGCTCCGGGCCGGACCCGGCAGCGGTCGTGGCCCACGTCGAGGCCTTGGTCCAAGGCCTCGACAGGCCCTGACCAGGACCTCACCGAGACCACCGCAGGATGAGCACCTCGAACCAACCGTCCATCGCTATGGGAACCGAAAGCGGGTTTGACGCTGATGAGCACCCGATGAGAACTCAGCAATGAGCTCCCCCCAGCAGTAACGACGGTCCGCGCCTGTCCTGGCACGGACCAGGAACAGGAGAAACGTGGCCAAGGTCCGTGTAAGCGCGCTCGCCAAAGAGCTCGGCACCGACAGCAAGACGCTGATCGCCCACCTCAACAGCATCGGCGAGTACGTCAAGACCGCCAGCTCGACCATCGAGGCACCGGTCGTCCGCAAGGCGACCGAGACGTTCCCCGCGGAGAAGCGTTCCGCGGGCGCCAAGCCCTCGCCCGCCAAGGCGACCCCGGCACCGGCTGCCCCTGTGGCCGCCGCCCCGCCGGCTGCCAAGGCGGCCCCCACCGCCCCTGCGGCGCAGACCCCGTCCGCCCCGGCGCCCGCTCCGGCTGCCCCTGCGGCCCCTGCCCCGGCGGCACCCGCTGCCAAGGCAGCGCCCGCCCCGGCAACCCCGGCCCCACGTGCGGCGCCCGCCCCGGCTGCCCCCGCGCCTGCGGCACCCGCAGCCCGGTCGGACGTCCAGTCCGCCCGCGACGGCGGCAAGCAGACCTCGGGAGTCCCGGCGTCCCCGCGCCCGGGCAACGCGCCCCGTCCTGCCGGTCCCGGCGGGTCCGGTGCCCCGCGTCCCGGCGCCCCGCGTCCCGGCAACAACCCGTTCGCGCCCTCGCAGGGCATGCGCACGGGTCGTGACGGCGGCAACCGTGAGGGTGGCTCACGCGAGCCCGCCCGCCCCGGCAACAACCCCTTCGCGCCCTCCCAGGGCATGCCTCGTCCGCAGAGCCGCCCCGGCGGCGCTGCCGGCCCGCGCCCCGGTGGCACGGCCGGACCCGGCGGCCCCCGTCCCGGTGGTCCCCGTCCGAGCCCCGGCATGATGCCCGACCGCAGCGCGGTCGGTCGTCCCGGTGAGCGTCCCGCCCGTGGCGGCGGTCGTGGCCCCGGTGGCCCCGGCGCCGGTCGTGGCCCGGGTGGTCCGGGAGGCCCCGCCGGTGGCGGCGGCTTCGCCGGTCGTCCCGGTGGCGGTGGCTTCCGTGGTGGCGCCGGTCGTGGCTCGACCGCAGGTGCCTTCGGCCGCGGTGGCGGTCGCCCCGTGCGCGGACGCAAGTCCAAGCGTGCGAAGCGCCAGGAGTTCGAGCAGATGCAGGCCCCGTCGCTCGGTGGCGTCAGCGTCCCGCGCGGCAACGGCACGACCCTCATCCGGGTGCGTCGCGGCTCGTCGCTCAGCGACTTCGCCGACAAGATCAACGCCAACCCGGGTGCGCTCGTGACCGTGCTCTTCCACCTCGGCGAGATGGCCACGGCCACCCAGTCGCTGGACGAGGACACCTTCAAGCTGCTCGGTGCCGAGCTCGGCTACAACATCGAGGTCGTCTCCCCCGAGGAGGAGGAGAAGGAGCTCTTCGACGCCTTCAACATCGACCTGGAGACGGGTATCGAGGGTGAGGACGACGAGGACCTCGAGGCCCGTCCGCCGGTCGTGACCGTCATGGGCCACGTCGACCACGGAAAGACCCGCCTGCTCGACGCCATCCGCAACGAGGACGTCGCCGGTGGCGAGTCCGGTGGCATCACCCAGCACATCGGTGCCTACCAGGTGCACAAGGTGCACGAGGGCGTCGACCGTCCGATCACCTTCATCGACACCCCGGGTCACGAGGCGTTCACCGCCATGCGTGCCCGTGGTGCGAAGGTCACCGACATCGCGATCCTCGTGGTCGCGGCCGACGACGGCGTCATGCCGCAGACCATCGAGGCGCTCAACCACGCCCAGGCTGCGGACGTGCCGATCGTGGTGGCGGTCAACAAGATCGACGTCGAGGGTGCCAACCCGTCCAAGGTCCGCCAGCAGCTGACCGAGTACAACCTGGTGGCCGAGGAGTACGGCGGCGACACCATGTTCGTCGACGTCTCCGCGAAGGCCGGGCAGAACATCGACGCCCTCCTCGAGGCCGTCCTGCTCACCGCCGACGCCGCGCTCGACCTGCGCGCCAACGCCGACCGCGACGCCCGCGGTGTCGCGATCGAGGCCAACCTCGACCGTGGCCGTGGCGCCACGGCCACGGTGCTGGTCCAGGCCGGCACGCTGCACGTCGGTGACGCCATCGTCACGGGTTCGGCCCACGGCCGCGTCCGCGCGATGCTCGACGAGCACGGCAACAACCTCAAGGAGGCGGGTCCGTCCCGTCCCGTGCAGGTGCTCGGACTCTCCTCGGTGCCGCGCGCCGGTGACACCTTCGTGGTGGCCCCGGACGACCGCACGGCCCGTCAGATCGCCGAGCGGCGCGAAGCCGCCGACCGCCAGGCCTCCCTGGCCAAGGCCCGCAAGCGCATCTCCCTCGAGGACCTCAACGAGGCGCTCGCGGCCGGCAAGGTCGAGACGCTCAACCTCATCCTCAAGGGCGACGTGTCCGGTTCCGTCGAGGCGCTCGAGGACGCGCTCCTGCAGATCGACGTGGGCGACGAGGTCGACCTGCGGATCATCGACCGTGGCGTCGGTGCGATCACGATGAACAACATCAACCTCGCGATGGCGTCCGACGCCATCATCATCGGCTACAACGTCCGGGCCGAGGGCCAGAACGCCGACTACGCCGACCGCGAGGGCGTCGAGATCCGCTACTACTCGGTGATCTACCAGGCCATCGAGGAGATCGAGGCAGCGCTCAAGGGCATGCTCAAGCCGGAGTTCGAGGAGGTGGAGCTCGGCACCGCCGAGATCCGCGAGATCTTCCGCTCCAGCAAGTTCGGCAACATCGCCGGCTCGATCGTGCGCAGCGGCGAGATCAAGCGGGGCACCAAGGCCCGCATCACCCGCAACGGTGTCGTCGTGGCGGAGAACGTCGAGATCGCCGGCCTGCGCCGGTTCAAGGACGATGTCACCGAGGTCCGCGACGGCTTCGAGTGCGGCATCAACCTCGGGTCGTACAACGACCTGCAGCTCGGCGACCTCATCGCCACCTACGAGATGCGAGAGAAGCCCCGCGCGTGATGCGGCGGGTCCCACGCACCGCGTGGGCGAAGCCTCGCGCCTGACGTGTGCAGCGTGAGCCGGGGGCGGCCGTCAGGTCGCCCCCGGCTTCGCTGGGCCGGGGGCACGCTCCCGGGCCGCTGAGCCCCACCCCTGATCACCTCGACAGCAGCAGCAAGGAGACCGCTCATGGCTGACACCGGACGCGCCCGCAAGATCGCCGACCGGATCAAGGTCCTCATCGCGGCCAACCTCGAGTCCATCGTCAAGGACCCCGACCTCGGCTTCGTGACCGTCACCGACGTCCGCGTGACCGGCGACCTCCAGCACGCCTCGGTCTTCTACACCGTCTTCGGTGACGAGGCCCAGCGCGGGAGGACCGCCGCCCTGCTGGAGAAGAACAAGGGCCGGCTCCGCTCGTTCGTCGGCGGCCAGATCCAGATCCGGCTCACCCCGAGCCTGGACTTCTTCGCCGACGCCATCCCCGAGACCGCCTCGCACCTCGAGGACCTCCTGCGCGAGGCCAAGGAGCGCGACGCGGCCGTGGCCGCGGCCGCAGCGGGCGCGCAGTATGCCGGCGACGCCGACCCGTACCGCCGCGACGACGAGGACGACGAGGACGCCCTCGGCGCCGTGGGCGACGAGGCGGCGTCCGACGACGTCGACGAGGACGGCACCGAGGTCAGCGACGAGGACGGTACGGCGTCGGATGCCCGCGCCTGACGGGCTCCTCGTCGTCGACAAGCCCGCCGGCTGGACCAGCCACGACGTCGTGGGTCGCGCGCGCCGCCTGTGCGGGACGCGCAAGGTCGGGCACGCCGGCACGCTCGACCCCATGGCGACCGGGGTCCTGGTCCTCGGGATCGGCCGGGCCACCAAGCTGCTGACGTTCCTCGTCGGCTGCGACAAGGACTACACCGCGACGATCCGGCTGGGGCAGTCGACGGTCACCGACGACGCCGAGGGCGAGGTCACCGCGACCCGTGCCGCCGACGGGGTCACCCGGGCCGCCCTGGACGCCGCGGTCACGGCGCTCACCGGTGACCTGCAGCAGGTCCCGAGCAGCGTCTCGGCGATCAAGGTCAAGGGCGAGCGCGCCTACCACCGAGTGCGGTCCGGCGAGGACGTCGAGCTGGCGGCCCGTCCCGTGACGGTGAGCCGCTTCGACGTGCTCGACCTCCGCAGCGCCGACGCCCAGGGCGTGCCCGTGCTCGACGTGGACGTGGTCGTGACCGTCAGCTCGGGCACCTACGTGCGCGCCCTGGCCCGTGACCTCGGCGCCGCCCTGGGCGTCGGTGGCCACCTCACCGCCCTGCGGCGCACCCGCGTCGGCGCCTTCGACCTCGACCAGGCCCACTCGTTGGAGGCGCTCGGCGCCCTCGAGGGGCCCGAGGCCGTGCCGGTGACGCCCCTCGCCCAGGCGGCC
>Ga0308174_10000966_pt1 | contig 12806 bp, 16 predicted proteins | sample PhyPR2_FD_203894 | JGI IMG/M metagenome (GOLD analysis project Ga0308174, IMG submission 203894) | Soil microbial communities from UC Gill Tract Community Farm, Albany, California, United States - DLSLS.P.R2 | ecosystem: Environmental > Terrestrial > Soil > Agricultural land | place: USA...
CCGAAGGTGATGTATGTGCTCCGTGGAACGCTGACCGGCTACACCGCCGCGAGCGGCGCGACGAATGGCACGGTCACGATTACCGTCAAGGCCGCTAACCATCACGGGGCGTCGCTTAAGGGCCAGTCGCTGACATTCGCCGTCTCGTCGCAAACGAAGGTCGTCGGCTCCTACACGGCCAACGACAACGGGATCGTCAAGCTACGCGGCCCGAAGGCCGGCCTCGGCGACCCCTCGACGTTCACCAGCCTGGTCGCCAAGCAGGTCATCGATCAGGGCACCGCCACCAGCACCGACTAGCGAACGCTGGAACCCTCCGACGCGAAAGCAAGAGCAAGGCCCGCGTCGAGGCGGGCCTTGTTCCTGCTTGCTTCGAGACAGATGGCGGAACGCGAATCGAGATTCCCGTTCGCCTGTGCCAGCGATGCGGAATGACCCCTGAGACGGCGGGACGTTCTCGGCCGTTAGATGCCCGCCCTCGGCGGCGGGAGCCCATTGGCCGAACGGCTGATTTTGCAAGACGCCTGTCTGATGGTATTCAGGTATACCCTCTGGTCGAGGGGCGGCCTGAGCCGCCGTTAATCGGCACGGGGAGGGGTTGACGTGAGGAAGTTCCTTGCGGTTGTTGCCGCGGTTTCTGCGTTCGGTGTATTCGGCGCGGCAGCTGCTTTCGCGGGCGAAGTGACAGGGCCGGTTGGCCCGAATGGTGGAGAGGGGCACACGCTCTGGACGGGCACCAATCCGGACGGTTCGCACACGCTCCATGGTGCGTCCGAGTGTGCGTTCTCCGGTCTTAACGCGCCGCAGGACGGCGCCGAGGCCGGCCCGGGGATGGTTCAGTCGTTCGGGCAGATCGTGAAGGTCGCCGGCCCGATGGGTGGCGTCCCTGGTACGGCCTGCAACCCAACCGCGGCTCCCTAGTAACGACGACCTGTTCTGCGGGGCGGCCCGCCTTAGTGGGTAGGGCCGCTCCCGCGAACGGGCTGTCGACCGAGTCTTGGGGGACTCCAACGGATATCCCGCGTTCTAGGCGGCCGCGCTACCTGCTGTAGAGGCACAAGTGAGCCTCGCCGCACACGTTAAGGGAGGGAATCGAATCGAGAAGGGCAGCCCGCCTTCGGCTGCGCCAGCGTCGCGTCATGACGCCCGAGCCTGGGCGCAGAGAGATCCGCCCGAGTTGTTTCTATGCCTCGTCTTCGGCAGCCAACTCGCCCGCGACCACAAGAAGGAGATCCCGAACGAACAGTTCGAGCGCGCCCGCCTGAATGTTGACGTCATCAAAGGTCGGGTACGGCAGATTGCCGTGGACGAGCCTGCTTCTGAGGCCGTAACACTGTTTGAAGAAGTCCGCAGGTGACTGCTCTAGGTAAAAGCGGCTGCCAAGAATCTCCGCGAGCCGCTGGCCTGCGCGATTGATGGATTCCCGTTTGAGGTTTCCAAGGGCGTTGACCAGAGATTCAGTCTCCTCAGGAGCGAGGCCGGCGCCGCGGGTAGCGGCGACCAGCTGGTCCACGTGTGTAGTCGCGGCTTCGCCCCGTGGCTCCGGGACCGTGAGGACTTCGACTGCCATCATGAGCATGAGGAAGCGGCCGTCGGCGCTCGGCTCAAAAAACGACCCTGAGAAGAGTTCGAATGCGAGTTCCTCCGTGTCGTGGACTGCCACCTCCTTCTCTGTGGCCTCGGCAATAAGTCGCAATAACCGTTCGGGCGATCGTTGTACAAGCACGCCGCCCAAATCGAGAGCGGCGAAAACCGGCCTCGGCTCGCACTCATAAATCTGCGTTCCGCGAACGTCCTGAACGACCGGGCTTCCGTCGGCAACGCGGCGCGCACCCTCGCTGCCCTCGGTGCTCAGCAGGAGTTGTTTGAGCCATTCGAGCCCGGCAGGGCTGATGTGTTGCGCCGGGCCTCGGCGGCCGAAGTCCGCTCCTATCAGCGATCCGGCGAGCGCCACGCGCAGGCCTGCCACCCACCGGGAGGCCGCCTCCTCGGCTTCTACTTCGCTCTCGTAACCCTCGCCGCGCAGTACGAGTTCTTCCGCCTGGGACAACGGCATCGGACGTTCGCTACGCGCGAGGAGCACCACGCGCCCGATCCCCGCGACATCGTCAGCGAGGACGAGTTCGTCGGCATCAACGTGGATGCGGTTACGCGGATCAAGTCGAAGGCGAGCCCGAAAGCAGTACATGCCGTCCCTTTCTTGTAGCTCGTGTCGTCGAGACGCCAGGCCTGGAGGGATAGAGACTGCCCCGCATCACAAGCGAGCTTCGACCATGGGGTGCGCCAGTTCAGGAATGACGCCTGGAGATCGGTCTTCCAGGATCGCGCTTCGGGTCAAGTTGCCGATGTAACGGCGTAGAGGTTCCAGTCCCCCGGGATACCTTTGAGTTGGGCGGGGCCTCGTTCGTAGAACTCGATGCCGGAGCCCGCGACGAGGTCCTTGACGGTCTGCGAGACCAGTACGTCGCCTGCTGCGGCGTGTGCAGCGACGCGGGCGCCGATCGAGACAGCGATGCCCGCCACCTTTCCGTCCATGATCTCGCATTCGCCGGTGTGCAGCCCGACGCGCACTTCGAGCCCCAGCTCGTTGATTGCGTCCCGAATGGCGCACGCACACCGGATCGCGCGGGCGGGGCCGTCGAATCGCGCGAAGAATCCGTCGCCGGCGGTATCGAGTTCGATGCCGCGGAACCGCCTTAACTCGGTACGTGTCCGAGCGTGATGCTGCTCCAGCAGTTCGCGCCAACGGCGGTCTCCCAGTTCGACGGCCTTGGCGGTCGAGCCGACGAGATCCGTGAACAACACGGTTGCGAGCACGCTGTCGTAGGGGCGGGCAGCCTGCAGGGATACCGGCTCCGCGAAGTCCCGGATCGCATCGACGACTGCCTGCCAATCCCCGTAGTAGGGCATGTGCGGGCCGCCCGGAAGCTCGAGGAAGCGAGCCCCTGGGATCTGTTCAGCCATCCAGTGCGCGCCGTCGATCGGAACCGGGTCTTCGCGGCGATGAAGCACGAGCGTCGGCACGCTGATCGTCGGCAGAACAGCACGCACGTCGATCTCCGCGTTCATCCGGGCGAGTTGGGTCAGTCCGCCGGGGCTGATGGAAAGCCGGTCCCGGCGCGCACGGTCGCGCACCGCCTCGGGCGTCGTCTCCAGCCCCTGGCTCTCCAGCCAGGCACGTGCGGCCTCCTCCGTTCCCCAGACATGCGCCTCGGCCTCCCACTCCGCGAGGTACTCGTGCTTGGGCTGCCGCCAGGGGAAGTTCGGGCCACGCACAAACCGTGGCAACGACCCGTAGTTGACGAGCGCGCGCGTCCGCTCCGGATACGTCGCGGCAAAAAGAACTGCCATCGGGCCGCCTTCGGAAACGCCGCAGACGACCGCAGCCTCGCTCTCGGCCGCGTCCATCACCGCCCGAATATCGTCCATCCTCGCTTCGAGGTCGGGAATACCCGCAACGCGATCGGACAACCCCGTGCCGCGCTTGTCGAAAAGGATCAACCGCGAAAAGGCTGCAAGCGCCCGGGCGAACCGCGCCCGGCTCTCATCCTCCCAGGCCAGATCGAGATGCGAAAGCGCGCCTGGCGTCCATACCAGATCAAACGGGCCATCCCCCAAGACCTGATAGGCGATCGACACGTCCCCCGACCGCGCATAACGAATCTCCGGAGCGTCCACCGACGCAGTGTCAACCTTCCTCGCCCAGGCCGCAAATCGTCCGACCAGTTCGCCCCGGCCTTGGTCGTCGCCTGCGCGAGTGTTTCGCAATGACGCCTGGGCTGAGGCATGATCGAGGAGTGAGTCGCTCACCAGGGTCGCGCTCGCTCACGTGGAAGCTGGAGGATCCGTCCGGCCTCTCGCACGACGACGACCTTGGCCGCGCCTGGGTCGATGGGAATGAGCCGGGACAGGATCTCGCGCTGCCGGGCCTCAACGGCCGATGGATAACCAGACGGGAAGCTAGGGCGGTGGCGCAGGAGCATGGGCTTTGTTTTTTCGAAGATGACGGCAGCGACCGCTCGTATGGCCGAGCTAGCTCTGGGGGTTCAGGTCTCGACGTCGAGGCGATCAACCAAAAGCTGCGCGCTGCTGGCATCTCGAATGCGGAACTACGGATCGAGGAGACCCCTGGATTTAACGACGTGCTGGTCTGGGGAACGATGCTTCGGCTGCTCCCGGCGTACGCGAGGGATGCTGATTCGCCGATCACGACGGCAATGGTCTCGATGTCGCCGTCCGAGGCGTTGGACGCGCTCGACCTGCTTGCGCCTAACTGGAGATCGGCGGAGACGTCAGGCTAGACCTCGGCTGGTCGAGCGTTCGTGCTGACGCCTGGTGATGGTTGGCGTCGGGCGGGTGGCCGCGGGGGTGCGGCTGGCGCGGAGGCCACCCGGCAGGGTGGTCCCGCGCGGGCGCGCGCCGCGGGGGCGGCTGTTGCCTTTCTTCACTTGAATATGCAACGTAACTCGGGAGGTGGGTGCGGCTCCGCCTGGCGGGGTTGCATCGCCCAGTAAAAGCCGGGTTGAACGTTCCGAGCTGCACGGCGGCGGTCGGAGGGGCGTGTCCGGGGTAGTCGCTAAGGTGAGACTAGTGGTGGACTTCCGGACGGATCGGATGGAGTCGCCGGAGGGCCGCGGGATTGCGCGGCGGGCGTGGGATGCGTACACCGGGGCGGTGCAGAAGGCGACGACTCCGGCGCTGCGTCCGTTCGTGCAGATGTACGCGGCCGGGAGCATCGTTGACCTGGTCGGCTTCTGGGCGGTCTGGCACCTGGAGGGCGGTTTCGAGGGGCTGCGGGCGATGGGCATGAGCCGCGCCTCGATCTACCGGCGCGTGAAGCTTTTTCGAATCGCGTTCGGGGCGCACCCGGACGAGTTCGTGATGCCGGGGATCACGCTCGACATCGCGGCGCACCGCGAGGGCTGGGAGAAGATCAAGGCGGAGAAGGCGGAGGCAGAAGCGGCGGCGGCAGAGTCGCAAACCTGAGACTCCGTCCGACCGGCTCGGCATAGTCCGCAATGTGAGACTACGCGAGTCGCTGTGGACGCTGTCGCTTTACCCGGAGGCGGGTGAGGGCGGCGGTTGCGTGTCGGTCGGACGCCAGCCGTTGCCGTCGGGCGGGGCGCCGGATAGTGAGCGGGCGGCGGAGGAAGCTGCGCGGCGGGCGCGGGCGAAGATCCGTCGTTATGCGGCGGCGAACCGGCTGAATCGGCTCGGGACGCTGACCTACGCGGGGGAGGGGAACCACGATCCGATTGCGTTGCGCGGGCACCTGGCGGAGTTGTTCCGCGGGCTGCGTGCCGGTCTTGGTGGCGAGGCGTTCCCCTATCTGTGGGTGCCGCAGTGGCATCCGGGCGGGCATGGGCTGCACGCGCATTTCGCGGTCGGCCGCTTCGTGCCGCGTCGGCTAATCGACGGGTCGTGGGGGTATGGCTTCGTCCACATCAAGTTGCTCGACGGTCTGCCGGTCGGGTCAGGGACGCTCGGGGAGGCGCGGCTCGCTGCTCGCTACCTGGCTCGGTACGTCGGCCGGGACGCGGAGGAAGCGCGCCGGCTGGCGGGGGTTCACCGCTACGAGGTCGCGCAGGGCTTCCAGCCGGCGAAGATCGAGTGCTACGGGGCATCGGCCGAGGAAGTGATCGAGCGCGCGTCCGGCTACATGGGGTCGGCGCCGGAGCGGGTCTGGCTCTCGGCGGATACGGAGGGGTGGCGTGGGCCGCCCGCCTGCTGGGCGCAGTGGAGCTGACGATCTAAAGGCCCGCGCGCAGGCGTGGGTCGAACGTACCTGCCTGGACCAGGGCGTCCCGGTGAAGCTGTCTGATCCGCTCGCGTTGGAGAAGGTCGCGGAGCTGCTTTCTCAGGGGCGCCAGCGAGGCGTCAGGCGCGACTCATCGAAACGGTTGTAGCCGCGGCGGGCCGGGCCGACGATCACGCCGTCGACGACGGCCGCGACGATTGCATGCTGCTGGCTGAGGTCGAGTGAGGCCCACTCCGCGCGCAGCCCTTCGCCATTGCCGACGTAGCGGTCGAGAACGGATGAGCGAGAGACCTTGCCGAGCTGCTTGCGCGCGTTCGTGAGGCGCTGCTCGATCGGCTTGCGGGCGGCGCGCAGCTCGTCCATCGAAAGCTCACGGTTGCCGTAGGCGGCGGCGAGCTCGACCAACTGCGCCTGTGCCTGCTCCATCTCAGCAAGCCAGCGTTGCGCGTCCGGCGCCTTACGTTGCCGCTGCTCGAGCGTTCGCTGCAGCGCGGCAGAGTCCAGCCGGATCAAGACCGCTTCGGTGACGAACCGCTCGACCTCGTCAGCGTTGATGTAGGTCTTGCCGCAACCGGAGAACCCCGGCCCTTTCGCGCAGGCGTAGCGGCGCTGTCCTCCGCTGCGCGGACGAGCGACGAGGCGTTCGCCGCAGTGGCTACAGACGAGTAGGCCACCGAGCAGGTAGCGCCGCGCGCTCTTGTTTGTGCGCCGCTCCGGGTTGGCGAGCAGCGAACGGATCTTCGCGCCGTCGTCCTCGCTGATGATCGCGGGCCACACCGCCTTCGCGACGATCTCGCCGCGGTGCACGCGCTGGCCGCTGATGCGCGGCGAGGCGAGCATGCGGCGAAGGCTCTGTGTCGACCAGGCGCCGCCGCTCGCCGACGTGACGCCGCGCTCGTTCAGATCGCGGGCAATCGACCGAACCGGCTCGCCTGCCAGAAGGCGCGTCGCGCACTCGCGCACGATTGCCGCCTCCGCTGCGCGGACCGTGACCTTGTCGGCTTCGTAGCCGTACGGCCTGCTGCCGCCACCGGACACCCGGCCCTTCACGGCGATCTCCTCGTGCTTGCGCCGGATGCGCTCGCTTTTGTGGTCGCTCTCGTAGCGGGCCAACCCACCGAGCATACGAGCCGTCAACCGTCCGATGTGCGAGCTGAGATCAACCTCGCCCGTAACGCAGCCAAGCTCGACGCGCAGCTCGTCACACAAGTCGATGAACGCCTCCAACTCGCGCGGGTGGCGGGTGAGGCGGTCGAGGTGCCAGGCCAGCACGGCGCCGATCCGGCGCGAGCGGAGATCGTCCAGCATCCGCTCAAACTCCGGCCGCGGCTTCCCGCTCCACGCGCTGATGTCGTCATCGACATAGACCTCGTCCACGACGTAGCCGCACCGCTCCGCCAGACGGCGGCAATCCTCGATCTGCCGAGTAACCCCGAGCTGGTCGCCCTCACGGTCAGACGAGATCCGCGCATAGATCCCAGCCCGAACAGCAGAAGCACGAACAGCAACAGCCACTCAGGGAACATACACGAACACTCGCATGGGCGAGCGTCCTACCGCCCGACGCGCCGCGGATTACGCGACGCTCGTCGCGGCGGCTACGGCTTCACGGGCCGCACGAGCACGAGCCGCCGGAGCTGGGGGGCGACTGCGAGCACGGCCTTCAGCCCGAGGACGGCGAGGCAGGCGGCGAGCGCCGACGAGCCGAGCGTCGGCAACGTGTGCGTCTCCGTCGCGGACGAGCGGGCGGCGCACGAGAGCACGAGCAGCGCGAGGGCGAGCGCCCACAGCAGGGCGTGTATGCCGCCTCGGCGTTCGTCCAGGTAGGCCCCGAACGACTCGAGGCCGGCAACTGCGGCGAACGGGATCGCAGCGAGGAGCGCGTCGAACGCCAGCCCGTGTGATCCGCGACCGTCGGCATACGCCGCGACGACGGCGAGCGCGAAGGGCAGTGCACGACGAGCCACGTCCAAAGGTTCGCTCCCGGGCCGGACGGTCCTTCTATCCTCCGCTCATGGCGACTCTCACCTGGCTCGGACACGCATCGTTCCGCCTCGACACAGACGGCGGCAAGCGCATCTACGTCGACCCGTTCCCCGACGGCCCGACGTTCCCGGAAAGCGAGAAGGATCCCGAACGCGCGGACTTCATCTATCTGACGCACGGCCACGGCGACCACATCAGCGGGGCCGCCCCATTCCAGAAGAAAACCGGCGCCACGGTGCTCGGCATGGTCGAGCTCTGCGGGTGGCTCTCGTCGAACGGCATCGCCGAAGACGATCTCGTCGCGTTCAACAAGGGCGGCACCGTCGAGCGCGACGGCATCCGCTTCACGATGACGAACGCGTTTCACTCGAGCTCGGCACCCGACCTCTCCTACACCGGGGAGCCCACCGGGGTCGTGATCCGGTTCGAAGACCGGTCGATCTACTTCGCCGGCGACACGTGCGTGTTCGGCGACATGCAGCTGATCGCCCGGCTGTACAAGCCGGGCGTAGCGGTGCTGCCGATCGGCGACCACTTCACGATGGGACCCGAGGAGGCGGCGCTCGCCCTCGAGCTGCTCGGGAACCCGCGCTGCGTCCCCTGCCACTGGGGCACGTTCGGGCTCCTCACGGGGACGCCCGACAGGCTGGCGGAGCTGACGAGCGCGAAGGTCGAGAAGCTCGAGCCCGGACACTCGGTCGAGCTTTGAGAGAACGCTGGTTCGGCGCGACGGGCAGGCGCGTCCCCGAGATCGCCGTCGAGGGCGAGCTCGAGCTCGACGAAGCGCTCGTCCTCGACGCGCCCGACGACGAGGCGCTGCGCGACGCGCATGAGCAGGGGCGGCCCGTCGTCGTCCGCGCGCGGACGGCCGACGAGGTGAAGGCGGCGCTCGCGCGGCCGGAGGTGGCAAGCGCGCTCGTCGCGGATCCGGCGCTGCTCGATCTCGATCTGACCGAGCTCACGTATGGCTGAGCCGACCGTCGCGACGTTCTCGATCGCCGCCTGCGACCTCGACGCGGGCCAGTGGGGCGTCGCGACGCAATCGAAATTCCTCGCGGTCGGCTCGGTCGTCCCGTGGGCGGCGCCCGGTGCGGGCGCGGTCGCGACGCAGGCATACGCGAACCCGCGTTACGGCCCGGCCGGGCTCGCGCTCCTGCGGGAAGGCGCAACCGCGGAGGAGGTCGTGCAGCAGCTCACCGATGCGGACGCCGACCGTGAGCACCGGCAGCTCGGCATCGTCGACGCTCGCGGCGGTAGCGCGACCTTCACCGGCTCGGGGTGCATGGACTGGGCGGGCGGTGTCACCGGCCCGGGGTTCGCGGCGCAGGGGAACATCCTGGTCGGCAAGGAGACCGTCGCAGCGCTCGCGTCCCAGTTCCAGGCGACCGCCGGCCGACCGCTCGCGGAGCGGCTCCTCGAGTGCCTCGCGGCCGCGCAGGCCGCCGGCGGCGACCGGCGCGGGCGGCAGTCGGCGGCACTCCTCGTCGTCGAGCGCGACGGCGGCTACGCCGGTCTCAGCGACGTCCTCGTCGATTTGCGCGTCGACGACCACGCGCAGCCGATCGCGGAGCTTGCGCGCCTGCACGCGATGCACCGGCTGCTGTTCGGGAAGACGGAGAGCTGGGTCGACGTCGACGACGAGCTCCGGAACGAGCTGACGCAACGGCTCGGCGCTCTCGGCTACGGCGGCGAGCTCGAGCGCGCGTTCTCGGACTGGGCCGGCACCGAGAACCTCGAGGAACGCGTCGACGGCATCGCCCGCATCGACCCGGTAGTGCTCGAGGAGCTGCGCAAGCGATGAACGACGGATACCAGATCCTTTCTCTCGACGAGCTCGAGCCGCTCGTCGGCACCAACAACGGCGAGGCGCTGCTGCTGCCGGTGCGCCATACGCTCGGCCTGCGCGCGTTCGGCGCGAACGCGTGGACGTCGCAGGTCGGCAGGCACGTCGTCCCTCCGCACGAGGAGGACAGCGGCGACGAGGAGCTGTATGCCGTCGTTCGGGGCCGCGCGAAGTTCACCGTCGGCGACGAGTCGTTCGACGCGCCGGCCGGGACGCTCGTGCACGTCCTGCCCGGCGAGCATCGCGTGGCGATTGCCGAGGAGGAGGGGACAATCGTCCTCGCCGTCGGCGCAACGCCGGGCAAGGCATTCGAGCGCCGCGGCTGGGACGACGTCGTCGTCGCGTACGCGCACGGGGCGGCCGGCCGCGTCGAGGAGGGCCGCGCGATCATGCGCGACCTCCCGCCCGACGGCCCGGAGTGGGTCAAGCCGTACAACCTCGCGTGCTACGAGGCGCGGTTCGGCGACCGCGACCGCGCCCGCGCGCACCTGAACGAGGCGTGCGCGCTGTCCGACGACGCGCGCGCCTACGCAGAGCACGACAGCGACCTGGACTCGATCCGCGAATGAAGCGCGTACACGTCGACGACCTCGACCGGATCGAGCTGGACGACGGCTTCGTCTGGCGCCCGATCCGCCGGCACTTCGACATCCGCGCCTTCGGCGTCAACGCGTACACGCCTTCGGCGCCCGGCTCGCAGGTCGTCGAGGAGCACACGGAGGCGACGCTCGGGCACGAGGAGATCTACCTCGTGCTGCGCGGCCGTGCCCGCTTCACGCTCGACGACGCGGAGCACGAGCTCGGGCCGGGGCAGCTCGTTTTCATCCACGACCCTGCCGTTCGCCGCGGCGCGGTGGCGGTCGAGGACGACACGGTCGTGCTCGCGCTCGGCGCGAAGCCCGGCGAGGCATACGAGCCGTCCGTCTGGGAGGCGATGTTCGCGGCGGTGCCGCTCATGCGCGAGGAACGGTGGGACGAGGCGATCCGGCTCCACGAGGACGCACTCGTCGAGCGGCCCGACCAGCCCGCGCTCCTCTACAACCTTGCGTGCGTGGAGTCGCGCGGCGGGCGCCGCCTCGACGCACTGCTGCACCTGAAGCGCGCGGTCGAGCTCGACCCGAAGTACGCCGCCCACGCGGCGAAGGACAGCGACTTCGCCGCGATCCGCGACGAGCCCGGCTTCCCCGCCTAATCCGCGTCGATGCCGACTGCGGCGCTGACGCTGTCCTGCCAGTGATCGGCCGTCGGCAGCGTCGCGCCCGCGAGCACGACACCGGCGGCGAGCGCCGCGGTCACCGCCGCGATACGCAGGCCGCGGCCGGGTAGGCGATCCCGCACGAGGCGCGGCATCCGCAGGACATGCGCGAGCACGTGCAGCGTCATCGCCCCGAACCAGACGACGAAGCTCACCTTGTGCACGCCGAGTAGCAGCCCGCGGCGGCCGAGGGCAACGACCGCGACACCGCTCGCGAACAGCACGATCGTCGACACCACGACGACCGGGCCGACGAACGCACGCAGGAACCAGCCAGGCGGGCCACGCAAGACGTACGGCCCGCTGCGCCGGTAGTACCGCGCCATCCTCCAGCCGACGCTCGCGAGCTTCAGCGCCACGGGCGGGATCAGCAGGAACCCGATGAAGACGTGCGGCACGAGCAGCTGCCCGATCGCAATGATCGTCGCACCCTCGGCTGCGAGCAGGACGAGGAGGACGACGGCCGTGTGCGCGGTCAGGCGCTCGTTGCCGTCGCTACCGCCGGTCACCGGGCAACCGTGCCCCGGCCGCCAGCGAGCGGAACCCCGGTACCGGGTCGGCCTCCGGGCGCGCGACGATCAGCACGGCGCCGAAGCCGTCGTCCGGGGTGAGCGCGTCGACGAGGAGCTGCAGCCCGACCGCGAGCGCGAACGCCTTGTGCGCCTGCTCGCCGCCGAACGGGACGAGCTCCTCCGGAAGGGCACGCCCGGCGAGGACATCGCCGTGCGTGACGGCGCCCATCGAGACGTCCGAGACGACCGGTGCGCCGTCGCGAGACGGAATCGCGATCGAGAGCGGGTTCGTGCCCGTCAGCGGCTCACCTCCGCCGGGCGGCGGCAGGCGGCGCGGCGACGTCGCCGTCAGCAGCGCGACGAGGCCGCCCTCGGCGAGCTTCCGCGTCCAGTAGCCGAGCGCTCCCGTCGGGAAGGTGCGCGTGCAGACGACGACCCGCGCACGCTCCGGCGGCGCGGCGAGCTGCGCTTCGACCGCTGCCGCGAGCGTCAGATAGCCGAGCGCGCCGCAGCCGTCCCACAGCTCGTAGCCCGGCTCTTCGACACGCCTCTCCGGGCGCGCATCGACGGGAAGCGCCTCCCACGTCTCGAGCCAGGCAATCCGGGAGAGGCCGTGCCCGAGCGAGCCGCGCCGCTCGGCGTCGAGGAAGTGATCGGCAAGCGTCTCGACGTCGTCCGGCCGGAATCCGAGCGCGGCGAGCCGCGGGCGTGCCTCGTCAGGACGCAAATTCGACCACCGGCCAGTCGCGCAGTGCCGCGATTCGGCGCAACCTTCGGTCGGGGTTGGCAGCGACCGGATGCCCGACCGTCTCGAGGAAGGGCACGTCGCTGTACGAGTCGGAGTACGCCGTCGAGCCGGCGAGATCGATTCCCTCCGCGACGGCGAGGTCGCGGACCGCCTCCGCCTTCCCGATCCCGTGGAGCGCTCGGAGGGAGCGGCCCGTGTAGACGCCGTCGACGATCTCGCAGGTCGAGCCGATCGCGCCGTCGAAGCCGAGATCCTCGGCGATGTGCGCCACGATCTCATGCAGGGTCGCGGAGACGATGTAGACGCGCTCGCCGCGCGCTCGGTGCTGCTGGACGAGCCGCAGCGGCTCCTGGTAGACGAGCGGCCGCAGCACGGCCTCCATCGCGTCGCCCACGAGGAGCTGCATGTCGGCGACCGAGAAGCCGGCGAGCACCTTCATGCCGTCCTCGGACGCGGAGCGGACGCGGTCGGCACTCACGCCGCGGAGCGCGAAGAGCGCCTGCCAGAACACCGACTTGGCGAGCACCGAGCGCGAGATCAGCCCGTGCCGCCGGAACGAGCTCGCGAGCGCGAGCGCGGAGGAGCGGCTGATCAGCGTCCGGTCGAGGTCGAAGAGCGCCGCGTTACGAGACAAGCGGCAGGATGCTCGTGAACCCGCCTGCGCGGCTCGCATCGATCGCCTGCGCGAGGTCGGCGATGATCTG
>Ga0308174_10000967_pt1 | contig 12801 bp, 8 predicted proteins | sample PhyPR2_FD_203894 | JGI IMG/M metagenome (GOLD analysis project Ga0308174, IMG submission 203894) | Soil microbial communities from UC Gill Tract Community Farm, Albany, California, United States - DLSLS.P.R2 | ecosystem: Environmental > Terrestrial > Soil > Agricultural land | place: USA...
CAACCCCGGCGCGACGAGAAGCACAGGGCAGTCCGATTCGCACGATGCGAATCGGACCACCGCGTCCGGTGCCTAGCCTTTTTGGTTACTTTTTGGGCAATGCCAAAAAGTAACCGGCTCGCCGCAGGCGAGACGAAGCTCTGCACTTCAACACCAAAAATCAAAATGGATTCCGGCTTTCGCCGGAATGACGCCAAGGAAGAAAAGAGGCTGGATTCCGGCTTGCGCCGGAATGACGGCGATGAAGAAAAGAGGCTGGATTTCGGCTCTCGCCGGAATGCCCCCGATAGTGGCTCCCCGTTCGTCGTCACAAAGATCATCACCAATAGAAAAACGACGAGATAATGTGCCCGATCAGGGCCGCCAGCAGCGCAAACGAAATCGGGACATGGAAATACAGCCAGATCTCCATCATGGCCTGGTATTGGATATCGCGTGCCACGCGCGTGGCCAGGCGTTTCTTGCGCGAGATCATGTCGATCAGCTTGCGCAGCGCTTCGCTCTGCTTGTCGACCGCACGGTCGGCGAGGAAATCGACCATCGCGAACATCGTTGCCTGCTCGCGCACCGGTTTGCTGCTGGTTTTTTCGCGTTCCTCGACCGAGGCGTGCAGCGAAGAAAGCGCAAGATCCGAGCCGTCCTGGGCGCGCAGTTGCGTCCAGACGCTGCCGCCCAGGCGCGTGTTCTCGATCGAGCGCAGCACGATCGCGTGGATCTTCGGATCGATGCCATCGGCAAGCGCGAGCGCGTTCTGGTCGATGTCGGCGATCTCGTCGAGCATCGCCGTGCGGGTCGCACTCTCGCGGTTGCGCGTCATCAGGGTCGGGTAGCGCAGGTAAACATACATCCCGAAAAACCCCGAGAAGATCACGACCAGCATCAGCACGAAGGTGAACGTGTGCAGGTTCCAATGGATGTCGAAGCCGGTATGCAGCAGCACTACAAAGATGAGTGACGTGCCGAGGTATACGTGCGCCGAGAGCCAGCCGCGCAGGGTGCCCGGGCTGGTCACGTAATTGCGCTTGCGAATACCGAACATCATGAGCCAGATGATCAGCAATGCGGCGATTGTTCCCAGCGTGTAACCGAGCCAGGTGCCACCGTTCGGTGGACCGCCCGGGTCGTGCCAGATGTACGCCGCCAGCGACCCGCCCATAAGCGCGAGCGCCACCCAGAGGTAGCGCGAGCGCGCATAGGTCAGGATGGAATCGTGGCCGCTCATTGGGGAGCAGGGGCGAGGGGCGAGGGACGAGGCACCAGCAACAGCACGGACGATTGCAGCAGGGACGAGCGCCGAGAGACCAGGGGCGAGAGACGTGCCATCGCGCGGCAGGTCGCAAGACCTACGGCAGGCAGAGCACCAAGAAGAGAAAAGGGCTGCGTGGCGCCGCTCTCACTCGCCCCTCGTCCCTCGCCGCTCGCCCCTGGGCTAAATCCGCGACTGGACATACGCGGGAAATTCCTCGGGACTGATCCGGATCGCAGCGCCGGTCGGACACGAGCGCACGCAGGCCGGACCGCCTGCCTGGTCCTTGCACATGTCGCACTTGACCGCTTTCTTGCCGCTGGTCGGCTTGTTCTTCTTGTCGTACGGCGCTTCGCCAGGGCCGGGACCTCGGCCGAACATCAGCCACTGCAGCAGCCCGGGTTTTTTCGGCGGCTTGGCTGCCATGTGGATCACGCCGTAAGGACAGTTGCGCTCGCAATTGCCGCAGCCGATGCAGTTGTCAGCGATGAACACTTCACCGTTCGGCGCGCGATGGATCGCGTCCGGTGGGCAGTCCTTCATGCAGTGCGGATGTTCGCAATGGCGGCAGGATGTCGGCACGTGCACGCTAGCAAAGGTCGGTCCGGCTTCGCGATCCAGGCGCGAAGTCCCGCCATGAGTCTCGGCGCAGGCCTTCTCGCAGTTATCGCAACGCACGCACAGCGATTCGTCGATCAGGAGAATGTCGGTCGCTTCGCCCGCGCCCTGCGCGATCAGGAACGAAATGATGTCGCCGCCGCTCGGTAGCGAGGCCATCGCCAGGTTGGCCGCCGTGCGCTGGCGATATTCCGCCTGGAGGCGCAGCTTCAACACCGGTATGCGGTTGACGAGCTTCTTGAATGCCTCGCCTTCGAGGCGCACGGTTTCGGTTGCGATCGCGGCGCGCGCGGTGGCGGAACGCCGGGTCTCGCCGAGCAGCGCCATTTCGCCGATGTAGTTGCCGGCTGGCACGTAGCTCAGCACGCATTCCTTGCCGCCGATGTTGCGCGAGATCGTGAGCGAGCCGACGCGCACCATGTGCAGGCAGTCGCCGATCTCGCCCTCGTTGAACAGGACGTCCCCGGCCTTGAACTTCTCGAGCTTGGCGCTGCCGACCACATCGGCCAGTTGTTCGACGCTGGCCTCGGGTGCGAAGCGGGTCTGGATCGCGCGCAGGATGAACACTTCGTCGATCTCGCGCTTCACCGCCTCGACCGAGTTGATCAGCCGGTTCATCGAACGCCGCGGCGTTTCGATCAGCACGCAATTGGCGCCGGCCAGAATCGTTGCCGAGCGGCGGCGGCCCGAAATCAGGCTCATCTCGCCGAAGAACTCGCCACGCTTGAGTGTGAACCGCTGCTTGCCTTCGCCATCGAGCAGCACTTGTACGTCGCCTTCGGCGATGCTGAAGAATGTGTTGGTGTAGTCGTTGCGCTGGAAAATCGCTTCGCCGGCCTTTGGCGTCAGGATTTCCGAGTCGAGCATGAACTCGCGCAGCTGCAGCGGAGTGATGTGGGACAGCAGGCGCACGTTTTTCTGTACGCGCTGGAGCGCCTCGTCGACGCTGCGGAAACCGGGCATGTTCGCGAACTTGGCTTTGAGCAGCGGTTCGTCCGCCGGCTCGACCTTGTTGCCGAGGATGTACTCGACGACTTCGTAGCCCTGGTTCATCGCCTGCTTGATCAGCGGGTAACCGCCGAGCGCACCGACGATGTACAGCCCTTTGACATTGGATTCGTACTGCGAACTGATCGCCGGCACCGAAGCCGGGTCCTTGTTCGGGAACGTCACGCCGCACGCTTCGACGAATCCGCGCGGCGCGGTCGCGCCGAGGCGCGCGATCACGCGATCGATCAGGATTTGCGCCTTGCCGGTCGCCGTGTTCAGGATCATGCGGCCTTTCTTGCGGCCGGCGGTCAGCGCATCGACGCGCTCGGGCCCCGAGTTGTAATAGCACTCGATGACGCCGTCCTCGATCGCCTTTAGGATCGCGGTTTCATTGCCTTTTTTGGCGCGCGCGAACTCATCCTTGCGATTGACGATGACGACGTTGTTCTGCTTCGACAGCGCCACCGCGTTTTCTATCGCGGCATCGCCGGCACCGACCACCACGATCGTCTCGCCTTCGTATTCGTCGGGATCGTCAAGCTGGTACTGAACGAAGGGCAGGTCTTCGCCGGGACAGCCGAGCTTGCGGATGTTGCCCTGCAGGCCGATGCCGAACACGATGAAATCGGCCTGGATCATCTGGCCGTTCGCGCATTTGATGTCAAATCCCGCGTCGGTCTTCTTGACCGCGCTGACCTCGTGCTTGTAGCGCACGTTGATCTTGAGGTTCTTGGCCGATTCGTCCCAGCCGCCGAGGATCGTTTCGCGCGAGCCGGCCTTGAACGGCACGGGCGAGCGCAGCGGCAGGATTCCGGGCTCGTCCATGACGAACTTGCCCTTCTGATAACGATAAATCGTGTTCGACAGGTGATCCTCGGCCTCGAGCAGCACGTGCGACTCGCCGCGCTCGGCCGCACGCGCGGCGGCCGACAGCCCTCCCGGACCGGAACCCACGATTGCAATCTTGAAGCGCTCGGCCATGCGCACCCTCCCGATGGCCGATCATACCTAAGGACGAGGCAAAAAAGTTCGACTGGACTTTTGTTGCGCGCGCGGTGCGTGAGAAATTCGGAAGCGCGCCATGAGGCGCCACGGCTCGCGCGCAATCGGGAACGCGCCAGGACCAATCGATTTGGCGCGAGTCATGCGCCCGGCGGCAGCGATCTGCGATGATGAGCATTCGCGCCCGAGGGGAAAGCAGGTGACAGGCAGGCCGCAATACGTCGCGACGTTGGATTCGTGCGTCGATCGCATCATCGCGCACGCGCAAGGCGACTTGCGTCTCGGCGCGCCGCTGGGCCTGGGCAAGCCCAACGTGCTGCTCAATGCGGTGTATGCGCGCGCGCTGCAGGACCGTGCGTTGCGATTGACCCTATATACAGCGCTGTCGCTGGCGCGCCCGTCGCCGAAAACCGATCTGGAACGGCGCTTTCTCGGTCCGTTCCTCGACCGCCACTTCGGCCGCGATTACCCCGACCTCGCCTATGTCAGCGCGCTGCACGCCGGCACCCTGCCGCCCAATGTGCGCGTCCATGAGTTTTACCTGCAGTCCGGCGCGATGCTCGGGGTCGTGCCGGTTCAAGCCGATTACATCAGCATGAACTACACGCATGTCGCGCGCGACATGCACGGCGCCGGACTGAACGCATTCGTGCAGCTGGTGGCGGTTCGCGACGACAACGGCCGGCGCCGCTACAGCCTGGCCTGCAATCCGGATATCACCGCCGATTTGCTCGAGCAGATCGCCGCGAGCAATGAGCCGCGACCGCTCGTCGTCGGTGTCGTCCATCCGGACCTGCCATTCATCGGCAATGACGCGGAAGTTCCGGCGGACCTGTTCGATATCCTGCTCGACGATGCGAGTTGCCGCCACACGCTGTTCGCGCTCCCGCGCGAGCCGATCGAAGTCGCCGAGTTTGCGCTCGGCTTGCACGCGAGCACGCTCGTGCGCGACGGCGGCACCCTGCAGATTGGGATCGGCACGCTTTCGGATGCGCTAGTGCATGCCTTACTGCTGCGGCATCGCCAAAACGCACAGTACCGCTCGGCGCTCGCGTCTCTGAACGCTGCTGAGCCCGCCGAGAAGCCCGCTAGCTTGAACGGCAGCCTCGAACCGTTCGTGCGCGGCCTTTATGGCGCCAGCGAGATGGTCATGGATGGCTTCATGCACCTGGCCCGCGCAGGAATCCTCGCCCGTCATGTCTACGACGACCACGCGCTGGAACGGGCGCTTGCCGATCGGCACATAGAGGAGCTGCTGGGCGCAGATGCCGCGGATGCCCTGCACGCGGCCAAGGTGTTGCCTGATCGTGTCGATGCGCCGGCTGTGGCGCATCTCATTCATTTCGGAATTTTGCCCGACGACGCGATACTCGGCGCGGCGGGCGTCGAAACGGCCGGGACGGTTTTGCCGGTCGATCTCGAACACCCGTCCGCGCGCGCGCCATGGAACCGGGTCCTCAAAGGGCGGCGCCTGTGCAATGGCCGTTACCTGCGCGGCGCTTTTTTTCTCGGATCGAAGGATTTCTACGCGTGGCTGCGCGGCCTGGACGGCGCGCATTTCGCGGGGCTGTCGATGACGCGCGTATCCGACATCAATCAGCTCTATGGCGGGCGCGAAGCACTCGACGCGCTGCAGCGGCGCGATGCGCGTTTCTTCAATATCTGCATGATGGCCACGGCGCTCGGCGCGGCCGTTTCCGACGGCCTGGAAAGCGGGCAGGTGGTCAGCGGCGTCGGCGGCCAATACAACTTCGTCGCCATGGCGCATGCGCTCAAGGGCGGCCGCTCGGTGCTGATGTTGCGCAGCACTCGCAGCAACCGTGGAAAAGTCTGCTCGAACATACTCTGGAATTACGGACATACGACGATTCCGCGTCACTTGCGCGACATCTACGTCACCGAGTACGGCATCGCGGATCTGCGCGGAAAGTCGGACGAGGACTGCGTGCGCGGCATGCTTTCGATCTGCGATGCGCGCTTTCAGGACGCGCTGGCCGCGCAGGCGCGCAATGCCGGAAAAGTCAGCCCGGGGTTTGCCGTTCCGGCCCAGTGCCGTCGCAATAGCCCGGAGTATTTGCGCGCATCGCTGGAGCCCATGCGCGGCGATTTTCCGGCATTCCCGTTCGGCTCGGATTTCAGCCCAGAGGAGCTCGAACTGCTGCCCGCCCTGAAGAGACTCAAACAGGTCTCGAACAGTAAGTTGTCCTTGGCCACCTTCTTGCTTCGCTCCTTGTTTGCTGGCGGGCCCGACACTCATGAGCGTGCGCTGCTGGGCCGCTTGGGGCTGAGGGGCACTGGGGTACACGAATGGACGTTGCAGAAGCTCGTGACACTTGCGCTAAGGGCGGGTGTAACCCGCTGATTCACCTTCATTTCACAAGTGCCACCCACATTGGCACTACACTAGCCGACTTTCCGCCGATGGCGGAGCGGCGGGTTTCATCCGATGCACGGTTCGTGGTTGAGGGGGGCGATCGCTAAATGAGTGCGATTTTTCAGCGCATGGGCAGTGCCTTGCCGGAGCGTCATGCGCCTGGGAAAAACTCGTTCGCGACCGAAGCCAAGGCCCTGCGCGAATGGGTCGACCATTTGCCGCTGGCCAATCCCAATGCCACTGCGCGGTTGCTGTTGAACGGCCTGCGCGAAATGAATCAGTTGCGTCTGGATCCGTCGCAGCGCGCCGCCGCGCTTGAAACGTTGCGCGGGCCGATCGCGCATGTCGTGGCTTCCCTCGAGCGCGTCGTCAACGCCGATACTTTTCCGTTGCCGCCCGCCAAGCTCCAAGTCGGTCAGCAGATCAGCGATTTCGACCGCGAGTTGGCCGTCGGCTACACCGTCTTGATCCACGACACCTGCGCGCCAGCCGGCGCCGTGCCCTTCCTGCGCGGCAAGGCAGTGACGCTCGCCCTGGTGCGGGCTCTGCAGTACTACAGCGCGTTGCTGTATCGCGCCTACATGCTCTACCTCTCACCGCCCCCCGGCGTCTGGCAGATTCTGCACGACCTGTTCCGGTTTGCCGTGGCGGTGCGCCTCGATGAAAAATCGGTCGACGATCCCAACGGTGCATCGGCGAGCGCGCGCGCCGTGTACATGCACGCGCTGCTCTATGCCCTGAGCAACCCGTATCGCTTCACCCAGCGCGAAAACACCGATATATATCCGATCACGCGAGTGCTCGCGGCCTACTGCGAACTGCGTCCAGGACGCGCGCCCGAAGGCGCCGTCGCGGTTCAGGTCGAGAGCGATCTCGGGCCAGGCTATCTACCCGAGGAGCGCGACGTTCCAGTGGATGGCGTATGGGCGTTCCAGATCAGCGGACTGGAGCGCTTCCTCGATGGTGAACTCGCGCGCCTCCCGCCGGGCGCCGATTCAGTCCAGTTCCGCCCGAAGGGCGCGGAACCGCTTCGGGTCGACCTCGGCTTGGTCGATAAGCTCAGCATCGGCTGGGCCGGTACTGCCGGACGCGGACATGCACGTTTGCCAGCCGGGCACCGGCTGGATTGCGTGATCGGCCTGCATGCCGTGCATTATGTACTTTGCGACAATATGGATTTTGATGCGTTCCTGCGCAGCATCCGCGGCGTGGCGATCAGCTTGCGCGAGAGCGACCGCATTGCCGCCTGGACGACAGCGGGTACCAGCGATGTGGCGCGCAATGTGCGCCACGGCGTCAGGGTGCTCGACCAGAGTCTCAGCGGCTACCGCATCCAATGGGACAAGCTAGAGAATTTGCGCGTGAAGGTGGGCGAACTCGTGGCCCTGGCGCCGCCCGCCGAGGACGGCGACCCGCAGGACTGGATGATCGGTTCGATCCGGTGGCTGCGCTTCCACCCGGCCGGTGCGTTGGAAGCCGGGGTCGAGCTGCTCAGCCGACGTGCCGTTGCCGTCGGTTTGCGCAGCTTTGACAGCAACGGTTCGCCGCGTGCGCCGATGCGCGGGCTGCTGCTCGATTCACTCGCCGGCGGCAGCGTGGCTGCCGCGCAAACGTTGCTGGCCCCGCATTTATTCGATCGCGGCGCAACCGAGGTCGAGTTGATGCGCGCCGCCGACCCATACGCCGCAGTCCCCGAACCGACGGTCGAAGTCATGCGCGACCTGCGCGTGCTCGAAGGCGGCGGCGCCTACCTGCAGATCGTCGTGCAGGCGGCGGCCGATCCGGATTCCGGTGATGCCGAAACTGCCGCGGCAAACGACGATTTGTCGTTGGCTGCCGCCAGCGACAGCTGAGGCGCTACGGCGGCGGCTTGCCCCGCCAAACCGAACAGCCGAAAATATTGGTTGATATGTCGCAGCTCGCTGCTTGCGCTGCGCTCCCCGAGATCGAGGTAACCGATGGATCCCGCCAGCACTGCCGCGAGCTTGCCGCCGCGCCGATCGAGCGTGGGCGTGCGCGTGGCCGGCGTCGTGATCGGCGCCGATGCGCCGGTCGTGGTCCAGTCGATGACGAACACCGACACCGCGGACGTGGCCGGCACGGCACGGCAGGTGGCCGAGCTGGCGCGCGCGGGTTCCGAACTGGTGCGCGTGACCGTCAACACGCCGGAAGCGGCGGCCGCGGTGCCGCGCATTCGCGAGCGCCTGGACATGATGGGCGTTGGCGTGCCGCTGATAGGCGATTTCCATTACAACGGCCACCAGCTGCTCGCTGGCGAGCCGGCGTGCGCGGAGGCGCTGGCCAAATACCGCATCAATCCAGGCAATGTCGGCTTCGGCCGCAAGCGCGACGTACAGTTTTCCACAATTATCGAAACCGCGATGCGTCATGGCAAGCCGGTGCGCATCGGCGCGAACTGGGGATCGCTCGATCAATCGATGGTCGCGATGCTCATGGACGAAAACCACGCCCGCGCCGAGCCCTGGGATGCCGCGCGAGTCGCGCGCGAGGCGCTGATCCGCTCGGCGCTCGATTCAGCGCAGCGTGCCGAGGAACTCGGCCTCGGGCGCGATCGCATCGTGATCTCGTGTAAGGTCTCCGGCGTGCAGGAGTTGATCGCCGTGTACCGCGCATTGGCCGCGCGCTGCGATTATGCCCTGCACCTCGGCTTGACCGAAGCCGGCATGGGCAGCAAAGGCATCGTCGCGTCGACCGCGGCATTGTCGGTGCTGCTGCAGGAAGGCATCGGCGACACCATCCGGATCTCGCTCACGCCGGAGCCCGACGAGTCGCGCACGCGCGAAGTGATCGTGGCGCAGGAACTGCTTCAAACGATGGGGTTACGTGCGTTCACGCCGCTGGTCACCGCATGCCCCGGCTGTGGTCGCACGACCTCGAGCCTGTTCCAGGTGTTGGCGAAGACGATCCAGGAACATGTGCGTGCAAAGATGCCGGAGTGGCGCATCAAATACGACGGCGTCGAAAATCTCACGCTGGCCGTCATGGGCTGCGTCGTGAACGGGCCGGGTGAATCCAAGCACGCCAACATCGGCATTTCCCTGCCCGGCACGGGCGAGGCGCCCGCGGCGCCGGTTTTCATCGATGGGGTGAAGGCCAAAACCTTGCGCGGCGATGCGATTGCCGAGGAATTTGTCGGCATTGTCGACGACTACGTTGCGCGCAAGTACCAGTCCCGCTCCGCTGCTTGAGATGCGCGGCGCCAGTCGCGGCGCCGCGCATCGGCAACTCTACTGGCAGCTGGTGCCGGCGACCGTGGTCAAGCGCTGAATCGGGAAGCTGACGTCGGCGTATCCCGCCGCCGCCGAGGCGGCGTTCGAGATCCAGTTCACCGTACCATGGGTGCAATCGGTGAAGGTGAAGGTGAGCGATCCCCAGGCCGGTGTGGTCAGGGTCGATGAGTCGAAGTTTGGCGGGAAGCGGCCACCCTGCTGCAGGAACGCCGGGATCGTGGCCGTATTGCTCCCTGCCGTATAGGAGCCTTGGGCGAAAATCCAGTTCTGCGCAGTGCCTGCCGGGTTGAATACGAACCAGATCGCCAGCAGGCCGTTGTTTGGCAGCACCTCCAGTTGGAAACCATGGCCACCCTTGCCCGCCGTGGGATCGAACCAGTTGCCACTGAAGCCGCCGGAGATGGCCGTGGTCGCCGCCACCGCGTTCACCGTGATCGTGCCGGTCATTCCCTGGCCGCCGTGGGTTTCGCAGTGATAATGGATCACGCCGGCCTTGTCGAACGTCACCGTCGCGTGCCATTGATTGCTGGCCGGCGCGCCATTGCCGCCGGCGCCGTCGCAGCCGTTGGCGCAGCGAAACGAGCCATCGTCGGCAACGACGTTGTGCATCGCCGTCGTGCCGCCGATATTGCTGAAGGTGATCGTGTCACCGACATTGATCGTCATCTCGGAGGGGCTGAACATCAGCACCGGTACGGTCGTGCCGCCACCGTAGCCGCCGTCCCCGCTGGTTGTGGTGCCGCCAACCTGGACGCCATAAGGTTTTGCTGCCACGAACGGGCTCGCGACCAACAACATCAACATACCGAGTACTTTGCCGCGCATACCATTACCTCCGATTCGGGTGCTGCACTGGCGGTAAGTCCCGGGGTCTCGCCTTAAAGTTCATTCCGGGCCTGATGAATGCGAAGTCGTCCGCGCATTGCGTGAATCCAGGGTCGAAACGAGGCTGGTGATTGCCTGCACTATGCCGCGCGCGAGACATTCAGTACCCTGCCAAGCTGAACCATCCGTGCCAGCCAACACTCATGTCCGAAGCACCCGGATTCGTGGTTGCGATTCCCGCGCGTTACGCATCGACACGCCTGCCAGGCAAAGCGCTGTTGCCGATCGCCGGGGAACCGATGGTGTTGCATGTTGCGCGTCGCGCGCTGGCTTCCGGCGCCTCGCAGGTGGTGGTGGCGACTGATGATGCGCGCATTGCCGATGCGCTGCGCCCGGCGGCAGTCACGGTGCTGATGACGCGCAGTGACCATCAGTCCGGAACCGATCGCCTGGCCGAATGTGCCGAGCAAATGGGCTGGGCTGATTCCACGATCGTGGTCAACCTGCAGGGTGACGAGCCGCTTGCGCCGCCCGGCGGTGTGCGCGCGGTTGCGCACGCCCTGGCCGGTTCCGATGCGCCGATGGCAACCCTCGCGGTACCGATCAGTGGAACGCACGAGCTGTTCGATCCCAATTGCGTGAAGGTGGTGGTCGATCGCAGCGGCAACGCAATGTACTTCAGCCGCGCGCCGCTGCCTTGGGCACGCGATGCTTTCGCGGCAGCTCGTGAATTCCTGCCGCCATCGGGTACGTTCCTGCGCCACATCGGAATCTACGCGTATCGTGCCGGTTTCCTGCGCGCATTCGCGCACCTTGCCCCGACACCGCTGGAACAAACCGAAGCGCTCGAGCAATTGCGCGCGCTGGAACATGGCCATCGCATCGCGGTGCGTCTTGCGCCTGATCCGTTTCCAGGCGGCGTCGACAGCCCTGAGGACCTTGCGCGCGTGCGCGCGTTGCTCGGCGCGTAGGTGGGCCAAGATCAAAACGGTGGGCCAAGGCTCACGCTACGGACCGATGGGTTTCAGATCTTGTAGGGTGGGCCTTGGGCCATCGCCCTTGCCTGGCTTTGTGGAAAGCACGGAGGGCGAAGGCCACCCTACGCGCGGTAGACGCGCTCACCGCTGATCCAGGTTTCGCGCAGCTGCAGGTCCGCGTCGATCACGATGAAATCGGCGCGGCATCCCGGCGCAATGCGGCCGTGCGTTGCGTCAATGCCGAGGAACTGCGCCGGGTAAGTCGATCCCATGCGCAGTGCTTCGGCGAGATCGATGCCGGTCTGCGCGACGGTGTTGCGCACCGCGGCGATCATGTCCAGCGCCGATCCAGCCAGCGTGCCGTTGGCGTTCTCACAGCGCCCGTTGCGCGAGGTGATCCGCTCGCCATTGAGCTCGAAGCTGTCGCGCTCCGATCCAACCGGCGGCATCGCATCGGTGACGAGAAAGATCTTGCCGTGCGGCTTGGCCGCAAGCGCGATGCGCAGCACCGCCGGATGCAGGTGATGGCCGTCGACGATCACGCCGCACCAGCTCGCCGCATCGTCGAGCGCCGCACCGACAACACCCGGCTCGCGGCTGCCCAGTGGCGTCATCGCATTGAACAGGTGGGTAAAGCCGCGCACGCCGGCAGTGAGCGCGGCGCGTGTCTGTTCGTAATCGGCGGCAGTGTGGCCGGCAGCCACGATCACCCCCTGTTTCACCAGTTCATGGATGCGCGCAAGCTCGACCCGTTCCGGGGCGAGCGTGACCAGAGTGGAGCCTTGGCGCAGGGAGGCCAGCAATTCGACGGCTGCGGGATCCAGACTGATGAACTTTTCCGCATTGTGGATTCCGCGCCGCGCCGGCGCGAGGTAGGGCCCTTCGAGATGCACGCCGAGCACGCCCGGTACCTGCTCCGAGATCGCAGAATCGACCGCGGCGATCGCATCGCGCATGACCGATTGATCGTCGCTGATCAACGTCGGCAGGAACCCGGTCGTGCCGAAGCGCGCATGCGCGGCGCCGATACGGCGGATCGTGTCGACATCGGGCGCATCGTTGAACAATACGCCGCCGCCGCCGTTGACCTGGCAATCGATCAATCCCGGAGCGAGCGATGAGCCTTGCAGGTCGTGGCGCGCGATGCCAGCCAATGCCGAATCGTCCGCGGCAACGACAGCGGCAATGGCCGCGCCCCGGATGATGACCGCGAGCCCGTCTTCGAATCCGCGCGCGGTCAAAATGGGCCCATTGACCAGCGCCAATTCCATCAAACCGTCTCCGTCACCTTGCGCAGGTGCGGTGGCAGGTCCGGGTTGCGTCCACGCCGCAGGGCCAGCGCGTTCGCGGCGCGATAAAAGTTCGCAATCGTGACGATCGGCGTGCACGCCGGATGGGTCGTGCTGCTGACCGGAAGGCGGCCCGGTTTGCCATTGACGCCGGTCACCCAGACTCTGGCCCCGCGCGCCGCGAATTCGCGCGCAAGGTCGAGCGTGCCGGTCGAGGTATCGTCATCCT
>Ga0308174_10000968_pt1 | contig 12795 bp, 10 predicted proteins | sample PhyPR2_FD_203894 | JGI IMG/M metagenome (GOLD analysis project Ga0308174, IMG submission 203894) | Soil microbial communities from UC Gill Tract Community Farm, Albany, California, United States - DLSLS.P.R2 | ecosystem: Environmental > Terrestrial > Soil > Agricultural land | place: USA...
TGCTGATCGCTGCTGGCCTGATCGAGACGATTGCCGGTTCGCTGCGGCGGGAGGCGCGGCCGTTCGCAATGGCGGCAGGGATCGTCACCGCGTTGGCCGGGTTGTTGTTCGTAACCGACCACGAAACGCACTTTTTCCCGAGGGTCGTGCCGATCATCGGCTGGCTGCTCGCGCGCAGCCTGATTCTGGTGGCTGCCAGTCAGAAGTCAGGTGGATCGGTGCGCACCTGGACAGCGCTGTCCGCCGGCATGGATTTCCTGCTCGGAGTCCTCTTAACAGCGGGGCTCTCCATCTCGACCCTGATCATCAGCCTGTTCGGACCGACGCGCGAGCTGGTTGCGAGCTTCGCCTGGGTCCTGGCGGCGAGCTTCGTGGTGAACGGACTCATGCTTCTCGAATTCGCAAGCTGCGCCGAGGAATCCGGCGATCAGGCCTAATTCACACGAAGTCGCGGCGCGGCGCTGCTGACCGGATTCGGGATGAGCGGGGGTTTCCTGCCGGGCAGCTGATCTTTAACTGTTCGCGGCTGCTGTGCATAAGCCCGATATGTTTCAGGCCGCGCCGAACCTGTCCGTCGATGTGGTGGGTGAGATCGTCCGCAACGCGGTCGCGCCGGTTTTCCTGCTCAGCGGGATCGGGGCATTTCTCAACGTCTGCGCCTCGCGGCTGTCGCGGATCGTCGATCGATCGCGCGACATCGAGCCAAAACTCCTTGCAAGCCGCGGCGCAGAGCATGACCGCTGGGTTGGTGACCTGAAGATCCTGGATCGCCGCATGAACCTGGTGAGCTCGGCCATCTTCCTGTCGGTCGTGTCGGCGATCCTCATCTGCCTCGTAGTCAGCCTCCTCTTCGCCGCCAGCCTGACCGGCACGCATTTTGGCACGGCGATCGCGTTGCTCTTCATCGCCTCAATGGTCACGATCGGCGCAGCGTTCGCGGTTTTTCTCGCGGAGACGTGGGTGGGATCGCGCGCAGTCCGGGTCCGCTCCGAGCTGCTCCAGCACACTGTGGACGAGGGCGAATAGCGCGACTATCGGCTCGGCCTTGCAATCAGGGGAGTTTTCATGAGCCGCGCTGACACATCCGCATCGCATGTTCTCGACCGCGTATTGGTCCTTGAGATGGTGCGGGTCACCGAGGCAGCCGCCATCGCCGCATCCAAGCTTATCGGCCGGGGCGACGAGAAGGCCGCTGACGCTGCGGCCGTCGAAGCAATGCGGGTCGCGCTGAATCAGCTTCCGTTCGATGGAACCGTGGTCATCGGTGAAGGCGAACGCGACGAAGCTCCGATGCTTTACATTGGCGAGAAGGTCGGTTCTGAGCAGGGCAGCGGCCCGAAGATCGACATCGCTCTGGACCCGCTCGAAGGAACCACCATCACCGCGAAGGCCGGACCGAATGCGCTTGCGGTCCTGGCGATCGCCGAGAGCGGATGCCTGCTCAATGCTCCGGACACCTATATGGAAAAGCTGGCGGTCGGACCGGCCTATCCGGAAGGTACGATCGATCTTACCCGCTCCGTAAGCGACAACGTCCGTTCGATCGCTCGCGCAAAGGGGGTCGAACCTGCGGAAATCGTCGCGTGCGTCCTCGATCGTGACCGCCATTCCGGGATCATCGCCGAGCTGCGCGCGCTCGGATGCGGCGTGCGGCTGATTCCTGACGGTGACGTGGCCGGCGTGATCGCAACTGCCAATCCGGACACCGGCATCGATGTTTACATCGGAACAGGCGGAGCACCCGAGGGAGTGCTCGCTGCAGCAGCGTTGCGTTGCGTAGGTGGACAACTTCAGGGCCGGCTCGTGTTCCGCAACGATGACGAGGTCGGAAGGGCACGGCGTTGGGGAATCGAGGACCTGGAAAAGGTCTACACCCTGAACGAGATGGCGAAGGGCGACTGTATCTTCGCCGCGACCGGCGTCACCGACGGCTCACTGCTGAAGGGCGTCCACCGGACGAAGAACCGCGTGACGACAGAAAGCGTCGTGATGCGTGCGAGCACGGGCACGATCCGGCGCGTTTCGACCGAATATCACGACCTCGCGCACCGGGGTCTGTAAGAACCCGACGGCTTCTATCGTACGCGTTTGGCGCGCTTCTTCGGTCGTGACGGCATCTGCACTACCGTTGCGCTGACTTCCTCCGGTTCCGCGGGCGCAGCAGTTCGCCGTCTCCAGATGACCAACCCCAGGATCCAGCCGCATGCGCCGGGCAGGGCCCAATGGATGAACCACGAAAGCACGGGGTTGCCCTCGACCTGCGTCCACAGGCTCGCAGTCGGCTTCCCCTGATCCAACCGCCAGGCCTGCCCCGCCAGCGTGACATCGATCGAGTTGTCATCGATTCCGAAGCCGCGGCCAGTCATGCGGCCTGGCCTGCAGTCCGCGCCATTAGGCACGGGGAACAGAGCGGGGCGAAAGAAGGGCGCCCAAGCGTAGCGTCGATCGGCAGCGCATAATGCCTTGAACGGCGTGCTCGCCCCCTCCTGGTAGAGTCCGACTTCACCGACAGGTAGCACCGTGTCTTCCTGTTCTTCGCGCACGCTGCCAAGGGTTGTCGTCACTCCGGACGGCTTACCGTTCGGCAGTGCAGGGAATTCGATTGCGACGTAGCCGCCTTCGGGAACGATGAAGGAGAAGCCGACGCCCGTCACGGGCAGCGGCTTCTTGTCGAAAAAGATCTCGATGCCCGGAATGGTGAGTGCGTCGCCAATCGTAACGCCAGTATCGACGCGAAGCTTCGTGTTCTCTGGCCGGATGAGCAGCTGAGGCTCGGATGCTTCGCCAGCACGGCTGAGCCTGACGGAACCCCCGCTTCCGATAACGCTGACCTGAACCTTGGCCTTGTTGTCGCCGTCCTTATCGTCGGGGGTCATCCAGACCAAGGAGTGAACTGGACCGCCATCGGTCAAAGCGGCGCGACCTGCGCGGACCGTCAAGCCCGCACCCGCCGAGGTTTCTAATCCTACCAGCGGTCCCTCTTGGAGGGCTGACAGGCGCAACTCGCTGCCCCTCGTCGCCTGCCACGTTTCGCCGCCGGCAATCGTCTGCGCCTGAGCGACACGCTCAAGTCGGTCGACCAAAAGGAAGAGGGCGAAGAAAGCGAAGGCGGCACCCAATACGGACGGCACGAGGGCGCGCAGGTCGATGTCGCCAAACCGCTCGCCGAGGCGAAGACTCATTGGATGGACACGTAGTTCGCCGAATAGGCTCCGGTCCAATCGCCACCATCAGACCGGGTCCTCCATGCACGCGCCTGAAGTGCATATCTGCCTGCGCCGACGGCGGCAGACTGCTGGAGTGTACCCCAGAGCCCACTCGCCTGCGATTGTAAAAGCAAGTCGATCTGAGCTCGGGCGACAGCTTGGAACTTGCCCTTCTTGTCGTTGGAATCGGGGTAACGAAGCACCTCAATGCGCGACAGCGGGAACTGCCTTCGTGCGGTAACTGACCACTTGACGGAAGCCGGGCTGGTCGCTGGCGTAGGGCCGAATGCCGTCACACTGAGATAGAGTGCTGCGGCGCCCGGATCTTGTGCTGCTGCAAGGTGGAAAAGCCCGAAACGCTGCTGCGGCGCGAGGGCGGGCCCGAAGTTTGCGCGGTAATCTGCAGGAGCCGCCGCAAACATGAGCCGCACTCTCGACAGAGACAAAGCAGAACCTGATGACTGAGTGGCCAATCCCGCGGCGTTCGGACCAGCGCCGATCCCGTACACCGCCATTGGTACGTCGACTGCCTTCCGACCCGGCGGAAGCATAGCCGAATGAAGCGAATAGCGGGCGACCTGCACGGAACGATCGTGGCCGGGCAGATAGATCAATTGGGTGCGACGGTCGCCGGACGGGCTCGAGAGGTCGATCCGCACCGGCTCGCGCTCATGCTCGTAGCGCAATTCGAGCCAGGTGTAAGTGCCTGGCTGCGTCTGGATATCGACCACGAAAGGCCAGCCGGCCGCGGCGTAACCATGGATCTGGAAACCACCGACAATGGGTCGGCTTGGAAACTTCGGCCCGTCGGCGTCCAGCTCTCTGGGACTCTTGAAGTCTACCTTGCCGTGATCAGCCTCAATTGCGGTGCCTGCCACAATCGTTGCCCCAAGCGCGGCGACCAATGGACCCCAGCCACCGCCGCCACCGCCGTGGTGACGAGGAGGCTCGCGCGTGCCCTCCGGACGATCGCCACCGTCGTTCCCTCCGCCATCGGAGGTCCCGCCGTCCGGGCGATCGCCACCATCGGTTGTTGGCCCGCCGGACGTAGCGCCGGTGACCGAACCGTCGGAAGTAGATCCGCGACCCGGCGGAGGGCATGACACTCTTCCGGGATAACGTCCGGGATATTTGGAGTAGAGGTCGTAAGGTATGCACGGGGCGGCGAGGGTGGCTGCCCGAGAACTGTACGTGGTTGATTGCGCAGTGGTCATCGAAAACACGAAGACCAACGCAATGGCAGTTCGCGCGCGTTCGAAGGCCTGAGGATTCATGGCGTCCTCCCCCGAGCTGCACCCCTTATACAACAAATTTTGGTGCTCGCGGAGTCGGTCGATCCACAGCTTTTGTCTGTGGCCTTAAATGATGGATTCACTGCCGGTCGGCACTGACGTAAGCTGGGCAAGTGAGCTTCACTTCCACCTTGCGGATCGACCGGTCGGTCAGCGGACAGCCGTGGCGGTGGCGGCGGGAGCCTCAGCCCGAACCCGGGATGGACGATTTGGTGGACGAGCTTCTGCTCGCTCGCGGGGTTCCCCGCGACGATTTGGCGCGGCACCGCGATCCGCGCATTCGCGATTTCCTGCCGGATCCATCCTGTTTTCAGGACATGGACAAGGGCGCGAAACGCCTCGCCGACGCGGTCGAACGCTGCGAAAAGGTCGCGGTTTTCGGCGACTATGACGTGGACGGCGCGACCAGCGCCGCGTTGCTACTGATCCTGCTGCGCCGCCTGGGCGCGGAACCCATGGTCTACATTCCCGACCGGCTGATGGAGGGTTACGGCCCGTCAGGCGCGGCCCTCGTTGAACTGAAGGCGCGAGGCGCGAGTCTCGCGATTTGCGTCGACTGCGGCGCGCAAGCTTTCGAGGCCCTCGACGAAGCGCAGGCGGCCGGGCTCGACGTGATCGTCGTCGATCATCACCAATGCGCCACCCTCCTTCCCGTCGCTCATGCGCTTATCAATCCGAACCGCCTCGACGAGAGCGATGAGGGTAAGGTGCATGGCCATCTCGCCGCCGTGGGGATGGCGTTCCTGCTCGGCGTCGCTTTGGTTCGCGAACTTCGCACGCGCGGCTTCTTCGCTGCCCTTCCAGAACCGAAGATCATCGACCTTCTTGACCTCGTCGCGCTCGGCACGGTCGCCGACGTGGCTCGGCTCAAGGGGTTGAACCGCGCGTTCGTCACGCAGGGGCTGAAGGTGATGGGAGCGCGCCAGAATGTCGGGCTTGCTGCCCTCGCCCAAGCGGCACGCCTGTTGAAGGCGCCGAGCTGCCGCGACCTAGGCTTCGCTCTGGGTCCGCGCATCAACGCGGGCGGCCGGGTCGGCAAGTCGGACCTCGGCGTGCTCCTTCTGACCAGCACGGACCCGGACGAGGCCGCTGCCATCGCCGCCGAGCTCGATCGACTCAACGAGGAGCGCCGAGCCATCGAGATGCTTGTCTGCGAGCAGGCGGAGGAGCAGGCGGCGAAACTCAATGGGGCACCGGTTCTGACGGTCATGGGCTCCGGCTGGCACCCTGGTGTGATCGGGATCGTCGCCGGGCGCATCAAAGAACGCTTCGGCCGTCCGGCCATCGTCATCGCAGAATGCGAGGATGGCACAGGCAAAGGTTCCGGCCGGTCGATATCGGGCGTGGATCTTGGAGCGGCGGTCCTCGCCGCGAAGGATAGCGGCTTGCTCGTCGCTGGCGGGGGGCACGCAATGGCGGCGGGTCTGACGCTGGCGCGAGGTGGACTGGAGCCATTCCGCGAGTTCATCAGCGAGCGCCTAGCCAACGACGTCGAGAAGGCGCTGGGTGAGCGCGCGCTGCTTTTGGACGCTTTGCTTGCACCTGGTGGTGTCGCGGGGTCGCTCTGCGACGCGCTGGACGCCGCGGGTCCCTACGGTGCCGGCTGGCCGGGGCCGCGTGTCGCCGCCGGCCCGGCGCGTCTGCTGAGGACAAGCGTCGTGGGCGATGGCCACGTTCGCGGGCTTGCCGGCGGCGACGATGGTAAGACGTTCAAGTGGATCGCTTTCCGGAGCGCCTCAACCGAATTGGGGCAGGCATTGCTTTCGTCACCGGGTGACAAGCGCTGGTGGCTAGCCGGCACGATCAAGCGCGACGAGTGGAACGGCGGCAATGCGGCGGAGATGCACGTCGAAGACGCCGCCCTTGCTTGACGCTTCCATGCCCCTCGCCTAACGGCTTCCGGCCTCACGAGGCCCCATCGTCTAGCGGTCTAGGACGTCGCCCTTTCACGGCGAAAACACGGGTTCGAGTCCCGTTGGGGTCACCAGTGCCTGACGGCACGAAAGTGGTCCTGTTCGATCTCGATCAAAGCAGCCCAAGGGTAAATCCCTACAGTAGGAACCCTGATTGAGCGGCAACGTTGCCGCGCGAATGATGAAGGTCTAGGGGCCGGATCGCGTTCTTGTATCCTTCGGCTCGAATCGGCGGGGAAGGGGCTTGTGAACTCGACTGAGTGTTTCGAACGTTTCGAACGGCTCGAACGCGGCCTAATTCATGCCGCTGTGCTCGTTTGCCTCCCCTTGGTCGCTTCTGGATGCGCTCGCGGGATACTTGATCCTGTCGGGCCGGTCGCCGCCGCCGAAAAAACCATCCTCATCAATTCGACAGCGATCATGCTTGCAATCATCGTCCCGACGATGATCGCGACGGTTGCCGTCGCGTGGTGGTTCAGGCGCGGCAATAGGAAGGCCGACTACCGGCCAGATTGGGAGTATTCGGGCGCAATAGAGCTGGTCGTCTGGGCCATTCCGGCGCTGACCGTCATGCTGCTCGGCGGGATCACCTGGATCGGCAGCCATGACCTCGAGCCGAGCAAGCCTTTGGTATCGAAGATCGCGCCGCTGAAGGTCGACGTCGTCTCGCTCGATTGGAAGTGGCTGTTCATCTACCCCGACCAAGGCGTTGCGACGGTGAACCAGCTGGTCGTTCCGGCCGGCACGCCGGTCAGCTTCCGCCTGACCTCCGCGACGGTTTGGAACGTCTTCTGGGTCCCCCAGATGGGGACGATGATCTACGCCATGCCGCGCATGACGACCCGCCTGAACCTGCAGGCGGACCGGCAGGGAAGCTTCGACGGCTTGTCGGCCCATTTCAGCGGCGACGGCTTTCCCGGCATGCAGTTCAAGGTCCAGTCGATGCCGGCGGACCAGTTCGCGATGTGGGCGCAGGGTGCGCGCGGATCGGGGCTTAAGCTCGACGGTGCAGGCTATGCCGAGCTGGAGAAGCCAAGCAGCTATGTGAAGCCGATGACCTACGGGTCGGTCGCGCCCAACCTGTTCGACGCGATCGTCGCCAACAAGGTCCCGCCCAATCCAGTGCCGCTACCGCTGCACAATCCACCAGCGCCGCCGGCAGGAGCCTGAGCATGTTCGGAAGGCTCACCTGGGACGCGATCCCGTTCAATCAGCCGATCCCGCTGATCACCTCGCTGGTCGTCATCCTGGCACTTGGCGGCGTCGCGTTGTGGATCACGAAGATCAAGGCCTGGCCTTACCTTTGGCACGAGTACATCACGTCGACCGACCACAAGCGGCTCGGCATCATGTACATCGCGCTGGCGCTGCTTATGCTGGTCCGCGGCTTCGCCGATGCGATCATGATGCGCGCCCAGCAGAGCCTCGCGATCGGCGCAAGCCAAGGCTACCTCCCGCCCGAGCACTACAACCAGATCTTCTCGGCCCACGGCACGATCATGATCTTCTTTGTGGCGATGCCGTTCGTGATCGGCTTCATGAACTTCGTCGTGCCGCTCCAACTCGGGGTGCGCGACGTCGCATTTCCGACGATGAACAACGTCAGTTTTTGGCTCACCGCATCAGGCGCGCTGCTGGTCAATCTTAGCCTGTTCCTGGGTGAGTTCGCGCGGACCGGCTGGCTCGCCTTTCCACCGCTCAGCGAGAAGGCCTTCTCGCCTGGCGTCGGCGTTGATTATTATCTCGTCGCGCTGCAGATATCGGGCGTCGGCACGGTCCTGACCGCGGTCAATTTCGTCACCACGATCCTCAAGACGCGCGCTCCGGGCATGAGCTACCTGCGCATGCCGGTGTTCTGCTGGACGTCGCTGGCCTCCTGCCTGATTATGCTAGCCGCCTTCCCGGTGCTGACCGTTGCCTTGGCCGAGCTGATGCTCGACCGCTACCTCGGCTTCCACTTCTTCACCAATGACGGTGGCGGCAACTCGATGCTCTATATGAACCTGATATGGGTCTGGGGGCATCCGGAGGTCTACATCCTGGTCCTGCCGGCATTCGGCATCTATTCCGAGGTCGCCGCGACCTTCTCCGGCAAGCCCTTGTTCGGCTACCGGTCGATGGTCTTCGCGACGATGGTCATCTGCATCGTCTCTTATTGCGTGTGGCTGCACCATTTCTTCACGATGGGTGCGGGCGGCGATATCAATGCCGTGTTCGGCATCGCCAGCATGGTCATCGGCATTCCAACCGGCGTGAAGATCTACAACTGGCTGTTCACGATGTACGGTGGCCGGGTCCGTTTCAATGTGCCGATGTATTACCTCATCGGCTTCATGCTGACCTTCGTCGGCGGGGGCCTGACCGGCGTCCTGCTGGCGATCCCGCCGGTCGACTTCATCGTCCACAACAGCCTGTTCCTGGTCGCTCACTTCCACCACGTGATCATCGGCGGCGTCGTGTTCGCGCTGATGGCCGGCTATACCTACTGGTTCCCCAAGGCGTTCGGCTTCACGCTCGACGAGCGGCTCGGGAAGATCGTCTTCTGGTGCTGGTTCATCGGCTTCCACCTCGCCTTCATGCCGCTTTACGTGCTCGGATTCTGGGGCGCGACGCGGCGGATGCAGCACATTTCGGACCCGAGCTGGGCACCGTGGCTGAACGTCGCGTTCGTTGGCGCGGCGATCATCGGCCTTGGCATCGTCCTGACGGTCGTCCAGTTGCTCTATTCGATCAAGACGCGCGACCAGCGACGCGATATCACCGGCGATCCGTGGGACGGCCGGACGCTGGAATGGCTAACCCTGTCGCCGCCGCCGCACTACAATTTCGCGGTGCTTCCCGACGTACACGGCGAAGAGGCCTATTGGACTCGCAAGCAAACGGCGATCAAGCAGGACCAGCTGATCGACGAGCCCGATTACCAGCCAATCGAAATGCCGCTGTCGACGCCCGTCGGCGTGATCTGTGCCTTCTTCGCCACCGTCTGCGGCTTCGCCATCATCTGGTACATCTGGTGGCTGGCGATCCTCGGCCTGATCGGCGCCTTCGCAGTCTTCGTCTGGTACGCCTGGCGCGACGAGCATGAGCACATCATCCCCGTCGAGGAAGTCCGCGCTAACGCCAGGGAGCGCCGCCGCATCCGCATGGAACATCTTCACGAGCTGAGCCAATCCACATGACCACGGCAAGCGAAGCACCGGCCGTTGGCCTGACCCATCAGGGCTCGGAAGACACCGGCCTCGGCCATCGCGGCCCGGCGTCGAAGAGCATCGTCGTCCCCTACGGCTTCTGGCTGTTCATCTTGTCGGACATGGTGCTGTTTTCGGCCCTGTTCGCGAGCTACGCGACCTTGGTCCACGCGACTGACGGTGGGCCTGCCACCAACCAGCTGTTCGACCGCGAGCTGGTCGCGGTCGAAACGCTCGCGCTGCTCTCTTCGAGCTTCGTCTGCGGCCTGGCAATGATCGCCGCCAAGCGGAAGAACATGCAGTTGACGCAGGTTTGGCTGCTGCTGACCGGCCTCACCGGCCTTGTGTTCCTGGGTATCGAACTGTTCGAGTTCGGCAAGATGATCGGGGAAGGCGCCGGGCCGCAGCGCAGCGCCTTCCTGTCGTCCTTCTTCACTCTTGTCGGCTGCCACGGCGCGCACGTCACCGCCGGGCTGCTGTGGCTCGGCACAATGATGGCGCAGATCTGGGCCAAGGGCTTCCGCCAAGACATTATCCGTCGGCTGCTCTGCTTCAGCGTCTTCTGGCACGCCCTCGACATCATCTGGGTAGCCATCTTCACTATCGTCTACCTGATCGGGACATTGCCATGACCGAGCACGAACCCGAGCTTCACAACGTCGCCCCGGGCGAACCGCATGACAACATGCTGACGGAGACGCTCAGCTATGTCATCGGCCTCGGCCTCGCGCTGCTGCTCACCGGCATTTCATTCTGGGTCGCCTCGACCGGCACGTTGTGGGGGCCCGGCGTCGCGACCGGCCTGGTGGTACTGGCGATCGCCCAGATGGGCGTTCACCTGGTCTTCTTCCTCCACATCACCAGCGGCCCCGACAACACCAACAACGTGCTGGCGCTGGCCTTCGGCGTGCTGATCGTGTTCCTGGTGATGATCGGAACGATCGTGATCATGGCCCACATGAACGCGAACATGAGTCCGATGCCGGAGCTGATGAACCTGCAAATGCAGAAGGGCTAAAGCCGGAGCCACGCTACGCCGATGCTCGCCGCGAGCGCGAGCACGCTCGCACTCATCGCGATCACCGCTGAAAGGCCCTTGCCTCGCGCATAAGCCAGCGTAATCCCGATCTTCACCAGCATATTGACGATGATAGTGCCTGCGATGGCCATCCCCGCGAGCAGCGGCGAAATCGCTTCGGGATGCAGTCCGCCGAGGGTGATGATGGCGGTATCGACGTCCGTCGAGCCGACGATCAGCAGGAGGACGGCGATCCCTTGCTCGCCGAAACGTCCCGCCGCCCATTTCGCAGCGACGGCGGCGAATGCGACGAAAACGACAAAGCCGAGCGCCGGGAGGATGGCAATGGGATTGCCTGGCGGGCTGGGCGCATCTGCACGGGGCGCCTTGCGGTAGAGCCAGAAGCCCGCCGCCCAGGCGACAACCAGCGCAGGCAGGATCATCAACGCAAACGGCACGAACACCCGCGTGGCGAGGATGCCGATGAGGAGCAGGACGCGGAGGTACATCACCGCCGTTGCGAGCGCGATCCCCGCCGCCTCGGCACCGGCGCGCTCCTCCCCTCCGAGCCGTTGCGCCAGGGACTGCGTGACAGCCGTCGAGCTGTAAGCGCCGCCGATCAGCGCGGTCGCGATCGTCCCGTGCCGCTCGCCGAAGATCCGGTTGGCGACGTAACCGAGGAACGAGAAGCCGGTGACCAGCACCACGACGAGCCACAGCTTTTGCGGGTTCCAGGCGCCCAGCGGACCATATTGACCACTCGGCAGGAACGGCAGGATTGCTCCGGCAATGACGGCGTAACGGGCGAGCGCCTTCACGTCGTCTTCGTCGAGCTTCTCCAGAAATCCGTGCAATTCCGACTTCAGCGCCAGAATCAGCGTCACCACGGCAGCGCCCGCGATCGCAAAGGCGGGCTCGCCAAAGCCTGCGACGAACCCGAGACCGACGGTTGTAAGTGCGGCGATGGGTGTGGTGGCGTCAGGCGTACGCTTGATGGCCGGCCGGTTCGCATAACCGACCGTCAGGACGGCGGCGCACCCCGCAACGAGCGCGCCAGCGGCGAACGCCTGTCCGAATTGTCCAGCGAGACCCGCCAGTCCAGACGCAAGGCCGACTAGGGTGAAGGTACGGACGCCGGCAACGCGAGTCCCGCCGCGAAGTCCGCGCAGGTCGAAACCGCGCTCAATTCCGACGAGCAACCCGCAAGCAAGGCCCGTGGCGACGCACAGCGCCTGCCAGTACCCGCCCGGGTTCATGCGGCTACGAACTGGCTAGATGGACAAACCGGTGTCGCCTTCGATGACCTGCTGGATGAGCTTGGGTCGTTCGCCCGCGCCCCAGAGCCTGGCAGTGTGCGCGACGCGGTATCGAAGTGGGCCACCGTCGACGCGGTCGCTCCGCGTGACGGGTCGCGGGATGCAGACGAACTCGGTTCGCATCTCCTCACCGGTGAGGCGTACCGTCGCATAACCATGCCCGCCCGTATCGACGAATTCGATGTGCGGGGAAAGTTGCGGGTTCGAAACAGCTCGAGCGCGGTCGAGATTCAAGGTCTTGGCATATTCAAGGCACGAGCGGACGCCGTGCTTCACGAGCATATTGTTGGTCCAGTCGGGCTGCGCCGAGCCGGGACGTTCGACCAGGTATAACTGCCGCAAGGGAAACTTGTTGGGCGGACGGTGCTCTAGGGCTTCCATCGTACCGGCGCTCGAGAGCGAGGCGCCGACGAAGCTGACGCCCACTGGCTCAAACTTCCCCGGCGGAAGCTGGGACGTCGCATATCCCGCCCAGAAACTATGGCGGTCGCCCGAGACAATCGCGAAGCCGGTGATCTTCGCATCGCGAACAAGGTCGTAGATCTCGGCGCGCTCATTCCAGGCGCAGCCATAATCGTTGGGGCTGGTATTGGCGAAGCCGGCCGGCCACGGCTTGGGAAGGAGGCCCACGGGCAGGTTCTGCGGGTCGACGCGCTCGTCGAGCGCCCCCTCCGAATTGCCCCAGATCTTCCAAGTCGCCTTGGAGTTGCGCAGCTGATCCTTGAACCACGCTTTCTGAGTGGCGCCGAGGATCGTCTGCGGCGGCGCGTCCTTCTGGGGATTCGGAATGCGCGCCTCCCCAAACGCGAGCTCGGCGGGCGGACTCCCGCCATTGAAGGATCGGCCCCCGTCGAGCACTTGC
>Ga0308174_10000969_pt1 | contig 12768 bp, 13 predicted proteins | sample PhyPR2_FD_203894 | JGI IMG/M metagenome (GOLD analysis project Ga0308174, IMG submission 203894) | Soil microbial communities from UC Gill Tract Community Farm, Albany, California, United States - DLSLS.P.R2 | ecosystem: Environmental > Terrestrial > Soil > Agricultural land | place: USA...
AGGAAGGAAACCTTGCAAACTGGATGGTGCCCGGAAAGTTGGTCAAGGGAATGGGCGGCGCCATGGACCTAGTAGCCGGCGCGCGGCGCGTGATTGTTGCTATGGAGCATACGACAAAAACCGGCACTCCGAAAATTCTTAAGAAATGCACGCTTCCCCTCACGGGCCTGAAAGTAGTGAACATGATCATGACGGAAATGGCGGTAATTGAGGTTGTGCGTGAAGGCCTTCTGCTGAAAGAGCTTGCGGAGGGGCTCACTGTACAGGATGTACAAAACGCCACGGAACCTAAGCTGATCGTGCGCGACCCCGTCCCGTCATTCTGAATCTCCTGGCGATACACTTTACATTCGTGCAACGCAGAACATTTTTGAAAAACGGCTTGAAGAGCGCGGGCTGGCCTCTTGCGGCTGGCCTTACAACAGGCGTGGCGGCTGCGGCGTCCGCGAAAGCGCCCGGGCCGATGAAGATCACGCGCATTCGCTTCTATCACAACCCGAACGGCCGGCCGATTTTCAATCAAAGCTACAACATCGTGACCATCGAGACCGACGCCGGAATCATCGGCATTGGTGAAGGCGGCTCGCCGGATACAGTAAAGCAGTGCGCGGCGATGATCGTCGGGGAAGATCCGTGGCGTATTGACCGGCTCTGGCAGATTATGTTCCGCGGATATTTCTACCCGGCAGGCCGCGAGAAATTAGATGCGCTTGGCGCGATCGACCTCGCCCTTTGGGACATCAAAGGGAAGGCCCTCGGCGTACCTGTTTACGACCTCCTCGGTGGAATGTCGCGCAATCACGTCGAGTGCTATTCAACAGGTTTTCCAAACAAAGGAACCGCGCGGGAATCGGCGCATGCCTGCATGGAAGCAGGCTTCCGCGCCTATCGGACATCCGTCGTCGATGCGCTCAAAGGGCAGGGATTCCAATCGCACGAAGTGGTTCATCGCACTTACGACCATTGCGTTCAGATTCGAGAAGGCGTTGGCAAAGACGGGGATTGGGCCATTGATTATCACACCCGGCTTGATCCGCCGGACGCCGTGCGTTTAAGCACATTGATTGAGCCGCTGGAGCCCTACTTCGCGGAAGATCTGATCCGCTCCGAAAACTCGGATGTGTACCGCGAATTGCGGCAAAAGGTGAAGGTGCCTATTGCCGTGGGTGAGCAGTTCGGCTCGAAATGGGACACTAATGGGCTCATTGAGCAGCAGCTTATTGACTACTCGCGGACCACTTTGCCCAACGTCGGCGGCATCACCGAGTATATGAAGATCCAGGCGCTTTGCGAGACCCACTACGTGGGCTTGATCCCGCACTTCACGGGTCCTGTTTCGGAAGCGGCCCTGGTGCATGCCTGCGGCGTGTTTTCCGGCCCCGTCATGATGGAAATGGTGGGTGAGACGCCTGCTCAGCAGCCCCACCTACCCGAATCGTTCGATTTCCGTAAGGGCAAAATGTATCCGAACCGGCGTCCCGGCCTGGGCGTCACGCTGGATACGAAGCCGCTGCAGCTTGCCGCCGAGATCACGGAGAAAGACCGCTACCGCGTCACGCCTATTTATGAGCGCCCGGACGGCTCCGTAACGAACTGGTGAGACGAGGAACTGAGCAGTAGGATTAGAAAAGGAGCGCAATACATGAAGCGAGACATTTCTTCAACCGGTGTTACTCGTCGCGACATCCTGGCAACCGGCGCAAGCGCGGTCGCCGCCCTGGGGCTGCCGGCATTAAGCAAGGCCGCCGCACCCGCCAGCACTGTGGCAATTGTGCGCTGCCGTGATTACGGCGATTTCCGCCCGAAGCTCGCTGCAGCTTTCGACCAGATTGGCGGAATTGAGACGTTGGTTCGCGGGAAAACCGTCGGCTTGAAACTGAACCTCACAGGCAACCCGAAAAATTTCCCGCTGACGCCCGATCTTCCCTACCGCACGAACGGCGAGACTGTGGCGAACACCGTCTATCTGCTCGCCAAGGCGGGCGCAAAACGCGTCCGAATTATTGAAAGCTTCTTTCCGGCTAGCGAAGACCTCAGCTTATGGGCGCGCTACGGTATCGACGTGAATGCCGTGAATAACATGGGCACGAAGGTCGATTGGGAAAATGTGCAGAACCTCGGCAAGTACAAACAGTATGTCCGGTTGAAGGTGCCGTGGGGCGGGTACATGTATCCCGCGTACTACCTGAACCGCGCGTTTGTCGATTGCGACGTCTACACTTCTCTTTCAAAGCTAAAGAACCACTGGATTGCCGGTGTGACCATGTCGATGAAGAACAATTTCGGCGACACGCCCTGCTCGTTGTATGGCGGCGATTGTGGCGTCGATGGCAATGAGCATCCAACGAAGGAGCGCGGCCCCGTTCTGCATCAAGGTAAGACGAAAGCTCCTGCTGGAGTGGACGCGGAATTGCACCCTGATTCACCGCGCGATCCTGGCTACCGCGTGCCGCGCATCCTGGTCGATCAGGTAGGCATACGGCCCGTCGATCTCGCCATTGTGGATGGAGTGGAAACGGTTCGGGGCGGGGAAGGCCCATGGCTCCCCGGCGGTGTGGAGAAGATGACTCCCGGCGTGATTATTGCAGGGCGCAATCCGGTCTGCGTCGATACAATCGGCATGGCCGTGATGAGCTACGACCCGAAGGCAGATCGCGGATCGTCGCCATTCATTCGAGGAGACAACTCGCTCAAGCTGGCCGAGGCGGTCGGAATCGGGACAACCGATCTGAGCCGCATCGAGGTCGTCGGCCTGAGCATCAAGCAGGCGAAGATCGATTTCGGTCCGGGCGCAGTTGGAAAGACGCTGAAAGAACTGCGGGGGTAGACGGGCGTGGCGTTTACCGCCGAAAATATCGCCAGAAAACGCCCGCAACGGCGAGAAGCGGCACGGCGAGCAGCAGCCCAAGCGGACCGAACAGAAAGCTGCCGGCGAGAAGCGCCACGAACACCGGCAATGGCTTCAGCCCGAGCGGCTTGCTTAGCAGCTTGGGAGTGATATAAAAGCCTTCCAGCGCTTGAATGGCAAGCCATGCGCCGAAGGCAATGGCCAGATGCTCCAGATTGCGATCGCCGATCAGATTGGCGATCACAGCCAGGACTAAAGGGATCAACGACCCAACCCGTGGAATGAGTGTGGAGAACCCGCCGATTACCGCAATAACCGGCCAGAGCGGAACGCGCGCAATCGCGAACCCAACCGCATAGAGAACAGCCAGAATCAGCGCAATCAGGAGTTGAGCACGAATATAAAGTCCGAGGACCCGGAACGATTCGCGAACAGGGTCGCCAACGGGTCTCGGGCTTGGCGGCAACGCCATACCCGAAGGGTAGCGCCGGAGTGGCCGGCTCTACTTAACTCATCGCATCAATCATCCGGTTAAGCCGGTCCGCGCAGATTTGCAATTTGGCTAATTCGTCAGCCACGTTGCCGGAAGCTGCTGGGGCGCTTGAGCTCAGACGCACTTCCAGAGAGGCTTCATGCCTGCGGATCGCGGCCAGTTGCGTAAATACCAGCGTCTCCAGAGGTGCTTGTTTTGTTTCTTGAGATATCATAGCTTGTTCAACTCGCGAGCATGAGGAGCACGCGGTTTGCCAAAGTCGTTATCCTACAAAGGCCTCCTTTCCCTTTGCTTTTCAGGTTTAGCGCGGGGTTAAAGTGGCACAGCGAGTTTCAGAATGGCACATGCAGGCATGCAAAATATTCAATCTGGCCGGATCTGTCGAGAATCACGATTTCGTGCCGCTCCTTGACTATGCGCTACGGTAGCTTCTGCGCGCTGGATAGCCTAAATCTCGACGTGCAGTCCGGCGAGATCTGCACCCTGCTTGGTCCGAATGGCGCCGGCAAATCTACAACACTCAAACTTCTCGCCGGATTGCAGAAGCCCACATCCGGCTCGGCGACTGTCCTCGGTTTGAGCCCGCGGGACGCCAGAAAGGTCGTCGGAGTGATGCCGGAAAACCTCGGGCTTTTCGAAGATCTTAACCGTCGAGGAACACCTGTTGCTAATGTCCACGATAACGCTCACACTGTTCGGGGTCGATGGCGAAAGTGGAATGGCGCGCTATTGCCTTTGGCCTCTCTCCGGATGGCGCGTGCTCGTCGCGAAGGGCATCGCCTACCTGATTCTGATCCTGCTCGTGACCTTGCCTTTATCACCCGCGAGTGGCCTCGCCGGAGGACTCATTGCATTGGCCGTCGGTCAATTTGTGTCAGTGAAGCAGGTGATCCCGCAATCGCGCTGGCGCTTCCGGACAGGCGGTTCGTTCGGGTATAGCGTGGCGCAGATGCTCTTGGCGCTTTTGGGGCTCGGCGTCGTGACACGGCTGGGAGGGTCTTGGCTGGCGTCGTGCATTGCCGCTTACGCGGTGTCACTCTGGCTCTGCGGCAGGCGCTTGACTCTTAGAAGCGGGATAGAATGAGTGAATTTTCGCCCCGGATCGATCAAGCTCAAGTCCTTTCATAAAGGCCCTTCGGCCATGCTTGACACCCAATGTCTACATATGTTGATATTTAGAAGATGGCACGCAAACCGAACTGCTCTCCGCAAACCCGAGACCTGCTTACCGTAATGCTCCGTCAGTCGCACACTTGGCAGTACGGCTACGAACTTTCCAAACAAACAGGCCTGAAATCGGGCACACTCTATCCACTACTCATACGGCTAAGCGATCAAGGTCTGCTGCAGTCGCAATGGCAGAAACCGGAACGTCCTGGCAAGCCGCCTCGCCATGCGTATAAGCTGACCACAACCGGGTTAGCATTCGCGCGCGCTGTCGAGGCTTCAAATACATCGTCCGCGGCTCGTGGCAAGTTCGCAGGAGCGACGACATGAGTGAACGACTGTCGGTTCTAAGGCGAATCGCCCTCACGCTCGTAAGACATGCGTTTCGTGCGCTTCCGCCCGCGCGCTCGGAATGGGGACAAGCAATGAGTCGCGAATTGGACCACATCGAGAGCGATTGGAGGGCGCTGAGGTGGTCAGTCGGATGCGTTGTCGCCAGCTATACCGAGAGAGGTCACGAACGACCCAAGTCGCTGGGCGCAGTCGCGCGGAAACCAAGTGCCTTCCTCCCGATGGCGATGTCGCTCGCGGCATTCACCATCGTACTGGTCAGCATCGGGATCTTTGGCGTTGTTCACGAGACGGATGAGGGTGCAACCGCCCATATCTGGCAGCTCCTCATGGCTGGCCAAATGCCGGTTCTCGCATTCTTCATCGTGAAGTGGCTGCCGCGCGCGCCGCGACAGACGCTCCTTATACTTGCCTTCCAAATCGGCGCTGCTCTTGCGGCGATGGCGCCGGTCTATTATCTGAAACTCTAAACAGACGCTGTGAAGAGGGTATAAATTGAACTGTGTAAACGGCCATTGAAAGGATCACACTGAGGAGACCCGATGGCTATTGATCTTAAACTGATCGACAAGTTATTAGCAGACTACAAGAAGTCAGAAGACATTATTGGCGAAAGCGGCTGCTGAAGCAACTGATCAAAGCGGTGCTGGAACGTGCCATGCAGGCCGAGATGACGGAACACCTTGGCTATGAGAAGCACGGTCCAGCTGGTCATAACAGCGAGCGGACCTGAGACTCGGGAACAGGGCTCCACTCTTTACCGTTATAGAGGTCTCAATAGATTGCTCTGAACACTTCATACACGGTACAAGGTCGCATCCAAACATATCGGCGTTTCGCTCGGATTGGGCAATGCCGTCCCAAACTCCGGCAATCCCATTGCGGGCCGCTTTGACCTATAACGCTTGTAGGACATGCATCCAACCTGCCTTCCGAATCCGGCCCGCGCTCCGGCTGTGCCTCTCCCCGGGAACAGGATTGCCACGCAACACTATCTGCCGATGATATTGTCTTTCTATATAATTAAGCTATATGAAGCCGCTGTTAATCCAGCTTGACGAACAAACCCTGGTGGCGCTTAACCGGGTGGCGGCGCCTGATAAACGGAAACGGTCGGAGTTTATTCGACAGGCAATACGTCAGGCGATCCGCCGTGCCGAGTTCCGGGCCATGCGTGATGCCTACCGCAAGCAGCCGGACTTGCCGCTGGATGTCGACGATTGGTCTACGCCCGAGGAATTCAAGGCGTGAAACAATTCGAAATTTGGTGGGTGAAGTTACCCGCTCCGGCAGGGCGGCGGCCCGTGTTGCTCTTAAGCCGCAACGATGCCTATCAATACCTCAACAAGTTCATCGTCGCGGAAATTACAACTACCATCCGGACGATTCCCGTGGAGGTCCGACTGGGGCGCCGAGAGGGTTTGTCGTTGACCTGCGTTGCGAATTTGGACAATCTGCGGACCGCAGCACGGCAATGGTTTGACTCGCGCGCCGGATCTGTTCCGCGGTCACGGCACACGGAGGTGAAGCGCGCGTTGGGATATGCTCTCGGCTGGGACGAACTCATGGATCTGGGCCCGGACTCCCCGTCATGGTGACCTTTCCTCCCCACAGTCGGCTGTAGCTGATTGCTGGTCGCTGAGTGCCGAAAGCCGCGCCACGAATCACTCGCCAATGATCTTCACCAGTACGCGTTTGCGGCGGCGGCCATCGAACTCGCCATAGAAAATCTGCTCCCACGGACCGAAATCGAGCTTCCCTTCGGTGATCGCCACCACTACTTCTCTGCCCATTACCTGGCGCTTGAGATGCGCGTCAGCATTGTCCTCGCCCGTCCGGTTGTGCCGGTATTGCGAAACCGGTTCGTGCGGAGCAAGTTGTTCCAGCCACTTGTCGTAATCGTGGTGCAGCCCGGATTCATCATCGTTGATAAATACAGATGCGGTGATGTGCATCGCATTTACCAGCACCAATCCTTCTCTCACTCCGCTTTCACGCAGGCACGCCTCCACCTGGCCGGTGATGTTGATGAAGGCGCGCCGTGTCGGCACTTCGAACCAGAGTTCTTTTCGGTAGCTCTTCACTTGAGGTTTTCGGACGAAACCCTTTCTTCCGTCTCTTCCGGAATTGCCATGATCTGCGATTTTGCCGGCGCTGACTTTCGCTGGCGTATGGGCATTCGAAGCCGCAGCACCCGCTCGCGGGCACGCTCCTCTTCGAGACTGCGGCTGCGAGCGCGCAGTAAGTCATCGAGTGAAACCATTCCGAGCAGGCGTCCCTCGTCCGAATCGATCACGGGTATGCGCCTGAAGCCGGTCTCTACCATGCGATAGACGACAACGCGCAATGGCTCGTCGGCGTAGGCGGTGGTTGGCTCTTTCACCATGATTTCGCGCAGCGGCGTGGCAGAGGCTAACGGCTGCGCTTCCTCGAACAGTTGTGACAGATGATTCCGGCTGACTACGCCGAGAACCCGCCTTTCGCCGTCGATAACCGGAAACAAGTGCTGGCCATGGGTCTTTTGTCCCGGCCGGATCAGCTCGCGAGCTTCTTCGAGCGTCGCATCCGCGGGTAACGCGACTACATTGGTTCGCATCACTTCGCGGACGAACAGGATTTCGAGCGGATCAAGAGCGTATTCGCGGCTCAGATGGTACCCGCGCCGCGAGATCTTTTCGGTCAGAATGGAGCGTTTCAACACGAGCACCGTAAACGTGTGCGCCAGAAAGGATGCCACAAATAGCGGCAGCAGCATGTTCAGATCGTGCGTCAGCTCAATTGCGAACACGATGCCGGTGAAGGGCGAGCGCATAGTGCCGCCCAGAATGGCTCCCATGGCAACAAGCGGCCAGAAACCCTGCCCAAAATGGGGCAAAAACATTCCGGCGATGCCTCCCATCGCGGCGCCCATCATCAGCAGCGGCGCTAACACTCCGCCCGATGTGCCTGACCCCAGCGAAATCGACCAGATGGCGGATTTGACCAGCAGTACGCCCACAAGAAACGTGAACGCGACGTTTCCCTTCAGCAGCACCGCAATAGTGTCGTAGCCGACGCCGAGGGCCTGCGGGAAAATAAGACCGCCAATTCCGACGAAGACTCCGCCAATGGCGGGCCACCACATCCAGTGGATAGGTAGCTTTTGAAATGCATCTTCGGCTGCGTAAACGGCCAAGGTAAGCAGCGCGGATAAACCGCCGGCGGCGATACCGACTAGCACACAGCCAAACAATCCTTCGGGACCGATGAAGATCGGATGTGGAGGAACCGGGAAGAGAGGGCCCGTACCGAGCAAGTACCGGCGAGCCGCGCCCGCAGTTGCGCAGGCAAGAGCAACGGGGATGGCGCTCCGTGGCTTCCATTCGAACAGCAGCAGTTCTACCGCAAGCAGTACGGCCGAAAGGGGAGCGGCAAATGTAGCCGCCATGCCCGCCGCGGCGCCTGCCACCAGTAATGTTTTACGTTCGGCGCTCGTGAGATGAAAAAACTGCGCGAACATCGAACCGAACGCGCCTCCGGTCATGATGATGGGGCCTTCTGCGCCAAACGGTCCGCCTGAGCCAATCGAAATAGCTGCTGAGATCGGCTTCAGAATCGCCAGCCGCGGGTGGACCCGGCTGCCGTTCATCAGGATGGATTCGATGGCCTCCGGAATTCCGTGGCCGCGAATTCGTTCCGACCCGTAGCGCGCCATCAGGCCCACGACCAGAGATCCAAGCACTGGCACCGCAATAGCAAAAACGCCCAGATGATTTCCGGCAGGAGAAGTCAGGGCGGTATCTATGCGCTGGTAATAAAAAAGATTTGTGAAAAGGCCAATCAGCCTTAGCAGAAACCAGGCAACCAGGGTCGCGATAAACCCAATGAAAATTGCCAGAATCGAAATAGGTATGACTTGGGCAGTGGTAGTGAAGTCGCCGAGTTCTTCCGAAGGCTTCTTCTTGTGTTTGCCACGGCGTGCTGTAGTTGATGCCTCGCTCATGCGGACCTCAGCAGGCTGTGATGATTGACGATCGTCTCCAGTGCGCTCGAAAGGGCGGGTGCCAGGGATTGCACCTCCTGCCAGTGCAGCCGGGAAAGTTTCTCTAAAATCGCCTCACCGAAAGGCGTGAGCTCAATCAGAACTTCGCGGCGGTCCTGATCGCTGTGGTGGCGCACTACCGCGCCCCGCTGCTCCAGGCGGTTAATCAGCTCGACTGTGCTGTGATGCTTCAGGCAAAGCCTGTGCGAAAGCGCCGTCACTGTGGGCCGGGTCCCCTCCGGCAATCCCTTAACGGCCAGAAGTAACTGATGCTGCTGGGGTTCTATCCCGGCCGAACGGACAGCTTGCTCGCTGAAATGAACAAAGGAACGAATTTGATAACGGAATTCGGCTAGTTGCTGATAGGCGGCAGCGGAAATAGTCAGATGCGATGCGTCTGAGGTACTCACAATCTTTATCGTATCACGATATAAATAGAAACTGCATCTTTTAATCTAGGCTGGCTGGGGTTTCGCTGCCGATGATTTGCCCGAGCGTCCATGCCGCAGCCATTTAATGATCGAAAGGGCGCTGCCGACAATGCACAGAAATATGAACACGATCATGGTCCACTTGAATGGCGCCGATTTTGCGATACGAAGTATAGCCGGACCGAATCGAATCGCAAGGCCTCCCAGAATCAGGAATCGGACCGCGCGACTGGCTGCCACGATCGCCAGCATCCGATTTCTGGGATAGTCCAGAGCGCTATTGGCCGCAATGACCATGGTGAACGGAAAGGGGGGAGGCGCAAGACACGCCACCACGAGCGTGCGTCCGCCCTTTTCGCCGATTTTTCGTTTCAGCTTTTCAAAACGAGCTTTTCCTGCCATTTTCCGGATACCCTCCTCACCCAGCTTTCGTGCCACCAGGTCGAGCAGGAAAACGCCGATTGTGCAGCCGCACACGGCCGCAGCCACATACAGCAGATATCCTTTGTGATTGCGCGCCACCATGCCCACAATCAGAAGATCGTTTCCGAACGGCAGGAAAAGAAACGAAGCATCCAGAATCCCGAGCAGAAAAGGGCCGAAATAGCCCAGGTGGACCAGGAAGCTGAGCAGATGACGGAAAAAGGTTGACAAAGGGAATTGTACTCGTGATTCGGTCAGCGGCTCTGTCGCCTAATGAGATGCTCGACAACCACTAATGTTGCTGTGATACGTTTCTTTGTTGGAAGTTAGTTGAAATCTTGGAAGTTAGTTGAAATCGACACTTTGCGAGGTGAGATGAAAATCGTCCGTTATGCAGGCTTTTTCGCGCTGACCCTGGCTGTCGGGAGCCTGGCGCTCTATTCCAGTCGCGCCAAAGCGCAGCCTCCCGCCGTAAAAATGCCCCCGGGCCGGATGGCCCATGTCCTGGTGATTTCGCAGACAAAGGGATTTGAGCACGATTCCATTCCCGACGCCATGTCAAACATCTGGCGGATGGGGCACGATACGAAGCTCTGGGAAGCGACCCTCCGTACCGACACAGAGCTGATCACCAAAAAGGACATTAAGGAGCGGAACGTCAAAAACCTGAATTATTTCGATGCGCTTATTTTCGCCAGCACTACAGGCGAACTGGATCTTACCGATGACCAGAAGAGCGACATGATGTCTTTTATCAAAGATGACGGGAAAGGGTTCGTCGGCATCCACGCCGCTGCCGACACAAATTATAAGTGGCCGGAATATGGCGAAATGCTGGGCGGCTGGTTCGATCAGCATCCCTGGTTCACTTTCGAAGCGCCCATTATCAATGAGCAGCCGAACTTCCCCGCCGTTCGCCACTTCCCGCACGAGTTCGTGAAGCGGGATGAAATTTATCAGATCAAAGATTGGTCGCGCGACAAAGTAAACGTGCTCTTAAGTCTCGACGCTTCGAAGCTCGATTACAACAATCCGCGTGTCCACCGCCAGGATCACGACTTCGCCGTGGCGTGGTCAAAGATGTACGGCAAGGGCCGCGTCTTCTATTCCACCCTGGGGCACACCAAGGAGTCGTGGGATGATCCGGACATTCAGAAGATGTATTTCGAGGCGATCAAGTGGGTTCTGGGTATGACCGAAGGCAGCACGGCCTCGCATCCTAAGCCCGGCATGTACGCGGCCCAAAGTAGCTCGGTCAGCAAAACCGTCCGCCATCTGTGTTTGGGACTCGCGGATGAGGCGGTCCCAAAGCGAAGCCGGATCATGATCGAAGGCGAGCTTCGAGCGGCCTTTTAGGACCGACCAGGCGCCCAGCCGGATCTCCGCTTCCAACTGCCCCGGGGCCCAGCCTGCATATCCAAAATACAGACGAAATTTGGCCGGCGGGTCGCGTGAGGAAACCGATTTTTCAATCAGATCCTTGTCTCCCGTAGCATAGATATCCCCGGATATGTGCTCAAGCTGCTCCGCTTTTCCGGGGAGCCGGAGCAATGCCTGTCCCGTAGTCACGCCAACCGGGCCGCCCATGTATACCGGGTCGGCGCTTGCATGCTTTATCTCCGGAAAAATGCGGGAAAGCGGGATCTCGCTGGGCCGGTTGATGACCAGCCCGAGAGTGCCTTCGTCGCGATCGAATTGCAGCAGGAGAATGACTGCCTGGGCGAAATTGGGGTCCCCCAATTTTTCATTGGCCACCAGAATGTCTCCCACGGCGAGCCGCTGTTCGGTTCCATATTGCGCGGAAATGCACAGTATGGACGCCAGAACGCCCATCACCGCCAGTTCGCGCGACACTGCAACGATTGTCGCGCGTTTCAAAGTACGCCGGGGCTGGCCTGCTTACCTGTTACGATGAGGGTTCCGAACCACGCGATGGTGCTCCGAACCTCATCCGGCATTCTTGCCGATATTGTTCAGCATAAGCAGCAGGAAGTGGCGGAGCTGCGTCCTCGCGCGGCGCTTCTGGAACAACAGGCCCATGCGCGCAAATCGCGGGCTCGTGGTTTTGCCGCTGCCCTGCGCAAGGTCAACCCCGCCATCATTGCCGAGATCAAAAAAGCTTCTCCGAGCAAGGGATTGCTGCAGCATGAGTTTCATCCTGCACTGAATGCCCGCGCTTATGAAGAAGGCGGCGCGGCGGCTCTCTCGGTGCTTACCGATAAGCAATACTTTCAAGGCGAGTTGCATGATCTGGAGGCTGCGCGCTCGGCCGTTGAATTGCCGGTGCTGCGGAAAGATTTCACTATCGACCGGCTACAAATCTTTGAAGCTGCAATGCACGGCGCGGATGCTGTTCTCCTGATCGCGGCCATTCTCGAAACAACCGAGCTGCGTCAATTTCGGGAGACTGCCGCGTCACTGGGCCTCGATTCACTGGTCGAAGTCCACAACCCTGATGAGCTCGCCAAAGCCATAGATTCCGGAGCAGAAATCATCGGTGTCAACAATCGAAATCTGGACACGTTCGAAGTGTCGCTGGAGACTTCGCTACGTTTGAGCTATCTGCTGCCGTCTAACGTGATCCGGGTCAGCGAGAGCGGCATTCACAACAGGAGTGACATCGACCTTCTGCTTGGGGCCGGCTACTCGGGGTTTCTGATCGGCGAAGCGCTGATGAAGGCAGAGAAGCCGGCCGCTGCCCTCAAGCTGCTGATGCAGACTGCATGAACTCGTTCATTGTAAAGATCTGCGGCATCACATGTGAAGAGGACGCGCGCGTGGCAGTGGACGCCGGAGCAAATGCCCTCGGCTTCAATTTCTATCGAAACAGCCCGCGCTATATCGAACCCGAATCCGCGGCCCAGATCATTCACCGCGTGCCAGGGGATTATCTGAAAGTCGGAATATTTGTTGTGGAGCGCGCTTTCAGCCTGCCGCGCCTGCCTTCTGGCCGGCCCTTTCCCCTCGACGTGCTGCAGCTCTACGGTGAAATCCATACGCCAGAGCTGCCGCGCGATTGCCGCATCTGGCGAGC
>Ga0308174_10000970_pt1 | contig 12764 bp, 16 predicted proteins | sample PhyPR2_FD_203894 | JGI IMG/M metagenome (GOLD analysis project Ga0308174, IMG submission 203894) | Soil microbial communities from UC Gill Tract Community Farm, Albany, California, United States - DLSLS.P.R2 | ecosystem: Environmental > Terrestrial > Soil > Agricultural land | place: USA...
AGGTGGTTTTGCGCCGGACCTGAAATCCAACGAGCAGGCCGTCGAAACTATTCTCGAGGCGATCGCCAAGACCGGCTACAAGGCGGGCAGCGACGTCTACCTCGGCCTCGATGCGGCGAGTTCCGAGTTTTATGAGGAAGGCGCTTATCGCCTGAGCGGCGAGGGCAAGACTCTGTCATCCGAACAGCTGGTCGAGTTTTACGCCGACTGGTGCGCGAAGTACCCGATCATCACGATCGAAGACGGCATGGCCGAGGGCGACCCGAATGGCTGGCAGGCGCTGACCCGTCGGCTCGGCACGAAGATCCAGTTGGTCGGGGATGACAACTTCGTCACCAATCCCGCGATTTTCCGCGAAGGCATAGCGAACGGCATCGCGAACGCGATCCTCATCAAGGTCAACCAGATCGGCACGCTGAGCGAAACGCTCGAGACGATCGCGATGGCGGCCAAGGCCAACTACGCCGCGATCGTTTCGCATCGCTCCGGCGAAACCGAGGATACGACGATCGCCGACATTGCGGTCGCGACGACCGCAACGCAGATCAAAACCGGTTCGCTCTGCCGCAGTGACCGCGTCGCAAAATACAACCAGCTGCTGCGCATCGAACAGGCGCTCGGTGGCGAAGCAACATACGCCGGGCGTGAGGCGTTTCCGAACGTGCCGGGTCTGGTCGTCGGATAAAAGCGTGCTGCGTTACGTTGCGTTATTGCTGCTGATCCTGCTGCTCGGGCTGGAAGTCAAATGGTGGACCGGCGATTGGAGCATGCGCGAGGTCTGGCGCCTGCGCCAGCGTGTTTCGGAACAGAAACTCGAAAACCAGAAACTCAAACAACGCAACGAGGCGCTGTCGGCCGAGGTCGAAAACCTGAAGAACGGGAACGAAGCCATCGAGGAACGCGCGCGTTCGGAACTCGGGCTGGTTAAACCCGACGAGACCTTCTATCACGTGGTCGAGCCGCCGGTCGATCCGAAGAAGAACGGCGATGGCCAGCACTGAGCCCGGTATCTGGTGCGTGGTGCCGGCCGCTGGCCGCGGGGGGCGCTTTGGCGGCGAAATCCCGAAGCAATATTTGCAACTGCGTGGCAAGCCGCTGTTGTTGCAAACGCTCGAGCGCCTGAATGCGCATCCGCGGATTGCCGGCATCGTGGTCGCGCTAGCGCCAGACGATCAGTTATGGCCGACACTGAAAGCGACGTGGGGGAAACCCGTGGTCACGGCAATCGGCGGCAGTCGCCGCCCGGATTCGGTACTCGCCGGATTGCGGGCATTGCCCGACAGCGTTGCGAAGGATGCGTTTGTACTGGTGCATGACGCAGCGCGGCCTTGTGTCCGCGCCGACGACATCTCGCGCCTGATCAGCCTGGGATCGGCGTCCGGCGGCGCCCTTTTGGCGGCACCGGTTCGCGATACGCTCAAGCGTGCCGACGCGAACGGCATGGTCGCGGCGACGGAGGCGCGCGACCAACGTTGGCGCGCCCTGACCCCGCAATTGTTTCGGCGCGGCGAGCTGATCGCGGCGCTCGTGGCTGCCGGCGAGGCCGGCATCGATGCTACCGACGAGTCGATGGCGATGGAACATGCAGGACATCGGCCACTGCTGGTCGAAGGCTCGGAAACCAACATCAAAATTACGACCCGCGCAGATCTGCAGCTCGCCGAATTCTTCCTGGCGCAAGAGATCGGTGCAGCCAACCGGGAACCGCAAGAAGACCGCGCTTGAATTGTTCCCGCTATAAATCCAGCGCAATCTGATTTCGTCTCACGCCTCGCGACAAAGGATACAAATGCGCATCGGCCAAGGCTATGACGTCCACGCATTCGGCCCCGGCGATCATGTGATTCTCGGCGGCGTCCGGATCGCTCATACACACGGCATCGTCGCGCACTCTGATGGCGACGTCGTCATTCACGCGCTATGCGATGCGATTCTTGGCGCACTCGCACTCGGCGACATCGGCCAGCATTTTCCGCCCGGAGACAAGCGTTGGCGCGACGCCGACAGCCGGGTGTTCCTGCGCCACTGCCGTGACCTGATGCGCAAAAATTCATTCGGCCTCGGCAATGCCGACGTGACCGTCGTGTGCGAGCAGCCGCGCATTGGCGGGCATGCCGAGGCTATGCGTGCCAAGCTAGCGGCGGATCTCGACGCTGAGGTGTCCCAGGTCAGTATCAAGGCGACGACGAGCGAAAAGCTCGGTTTCACCGGCCGCGGTGAAGGCATCGCGGCTCATGCGGTGGTGCTGCTGCAACCGGCCCGCTCCGCTTGAACGCAGCGGAATCGTCCGAGCTACCTTTCGCCCATGGCGGGCCGCCTTTGAGTGGAACGTTGCGCGCGAGCCCGGAGGATTTCTATGTCGAGGAGGACCTCGGGTTCGAACTGGAGGGTGCCGGCGAGCACGCGTTCGTGCGCGTGGAAAAAAGGGGGGCGAACACCGAATGGGTAGCGCGCCAACTGGCGAGTTACGCCGGTGTTGCTCCCGGCGCGGTCAGCTATGCAGGCATGAAGGACCGCCATGCAGTGACGCGCCAAACCTATTCGGTGCATTTACCGGGGAAGCCCGATCCGGATTGGCACGCGCTCGCGAATGCGGAGTTCCGCGTGCTCGAAGCGCGTCGCCACAATCGCAAGCTCAAGCGCGGCGCGCACCGGGCCAATGAGTTTCGGATCGTTCTACGCGATGTCACCGGCGATCACACCGCTGCGCAGCGTTGCATCGAGCGCATTGCTGCGCTCGGCGTGCCGAATTATTTCGGTGAACAACGCTTTGGCCGTGGCGGTGATAACCTGGAGCGTGCGCGCGCAATGTTCGCCGGCCGGCGCGCTCAGCGCCACGAGCAGGGGTTGCTGCTGTCTGCGGCGCGCGCGTTCCTGTTCAACCGGGTGCTGGCGCGGCGCGTATGTTCGGGCAACTGGAACGCGGCGCTCGAGGGCGAGGTCTGGATGCTGGCCGGCAGTCACAGCATCTTCGGTCCCGAACCGTTGACGGGCGCGCTGATCGAACGCCTCGCGTCGGGTGATATCGAGCCGACCGGGCCGATGTTCGGAGAAGGCGAGTTGCGCTCCGCCAGCGACGTCGCGGATGTAGAGCAAGCCGTCGCCGGCGAGCATTCCGACCTGCTAGGCGGGTTGGCCAGGAACGGGTTGCGCCAGGAGCGCCGCAGCTTGGTCCTGCGCGCGCAAAACTTTGCCGCATCATGGCTGCCCGATGGCGGACTCGAGCTTAGGTTCCGCTTGAATAAGGGCTCGTATGCAACTGTTCTCGTGAGAGAATTATGCACTTTTAACGCACTACAGGAATTTCCCGAGTAGGCTCGCTCCATACCAACTACGTGCGGGCAGCCGGGCGCCCTTGCGCAGCCGGCGGAAGCGCCCGAACCGGAAACTGAAATGACCAAAGCGAAATTGCTGGCCTTTGCGGGATGCGCAAGTCTTTGCGCCTGCACGGGCACGCCACATCGTGAAGCAGCAACGGACCGCTGGCAGGGAGAAGTCGACGTTACCAAGGTCAATACGGTGGATCGCTGGGCCTTGGACCACGGCGCGACCGTCCTGTGGCTGAAGTATCCGCAGAAGATCAAGACGGGCGACGGCGGCTGACGCCCGGAGCGCTCAGTCGTTGCGCGTGTGCCGGAGCAGGACGATCACTGCGCCGGTACCGCCTTCGGCAGGCGGCGCCGATGCGAACGCAAGCACATCGCTTCGATGCCTCAGCATGCTGTCGGTAAGTCGCTTGAGCACCGGTCCCTGAGCGCGAGAACGCAGGCCTTTTCCGTGGATGATGCGCACGCAAAGCTTGCCATGCCGCTGGCATTCATTGAGGAACTGTTTGATCGCACTGCGAGCGACGTCCGTGGTCATCTGGTGCAAGTCAATTTCGTCGGCGATGCTGAAGTGGCCGCGCTTGAGCCGACGCAGGAGCCGCGGCGACAAGCCAGCCTTCAGGTAGCTCAATTCCTCGCCCACTTCGATTTCAGCGGGATCGATCAGTGACCGCATCAGTTCGGCCGGGACGCGCGCCTCGTCCAGGCGCGATTGGGTCGGCTCGGGCGCCGGCCGCGGGCGCGCGGGCGGGGCATGGTGATCGAGGCGCCGCACCTTGCCGACGGCGTCCTGAAATAGCTGCAGGTCCTCGGCCGTAACCGGCACGGTTTTTTTGCGCACGTTCATTGCGAAAGCTTAGCATTGCGGCGCTCGCGTTCTGTTTAAGGCCGCGCTCCGGTACAATTAGCGGTCATTTTCCCGTCCGGCGGCGCGCTGCGTTCCGGCGCGCTCAGTGGAATCTACATGCTTGTATTGGTGAGCAACGACGATGGCGTCGACGCGCCGGGTATACATTTTCTTGCGCGGCGACTGTCGATTGTCGGCGAGGTCATCGTCGTAGCTCCCGACCGCGACCGCTCGGGTGCCAGCAACTCGTTGACCCTGGATCAGCCGATCCGGGTCACGCGCCTGGACGACGGACGCTACCGCGTTGCCGGGACGCCCACGGACTGCGTGCACCTCGCGCTCGCCGGGCTGCTCGATGTCGAGCCGGATATCGTCGTGTCCGGTATCAATAATTCAGCCAACCTCGGCGACGACGTGATCTATTCCGGAACGGTGTCGGCGGCGATGGAAGGCCGCTTCCTGGGTCTGCCGGCAATCGCCGTCTCACTCGCGGCAAAAGACCACAAGGGCATCCACTACGCGAGTGCGGCGCAGGCAGCGCTCGCCATCATGCAGCGGCTGTTGGTCGATCCGCTGCCCGCGGACACCATCCTCAACGTCAACGTGCCGGACCGGCCATGGAACGAACTGCGCGGCTTCGCCGTGACGCGACTGGGCCGGCGTCATCGCTCGGCCCCGTGCATCGCGCAGACCGATCCGCGCGGGCGTCCGATTTACTGGATCGGTCCGCCCGGTGAGGCGGAGGACGACGGCCCGGGGACGGATTTTCATGCGGTTCGCGAGGGCTTTATTTCGATCACGCCGATTCAGGTCGACCTGACGCGCTACCAGGCGCTGGAGAAGGTGTCCGGCTGGGTGTCATCACTCTCGCTTGAACTCGGCGCCGCCGCGGCATGAATGTGTTCTCGCGGCATACGCCGGAAACGCGCGGCTTGGGCATGACTTCGCAGCGAGCTCGCGACCGGCTGGTCGAGCGCCTGAAAGGAGACGGTATTGCGGATCGGCGCGTGCTGGATGTGATTGGACGATTGCCGCGGCACCTGTTCATCGAAGAGGCGCTGGCGTCGCGCGCGTATGAAGACACCGCGTTGCCGATCGGCCTGAGCCAGACCATCTCGCAACCCTGGGTTGTCGCTCGCATGACCGAGGCGCTGATCGAAGGCAAGCTTCCGGGAAAAGTGCTCGAGATCGGCACCGGTTCTGGTTATCAGGCAGCGGTGCTGGCCGCTTTGGTCAAGCAGGTCTACACGGTCGAGCGGATCGAGGAACTGCTGCGCGGCGCACGTCGCCGCTTTCGCAAGCTCGGCATCGAAAACATACGTTCACGGCACGCCGACGGCCGGCTCGGTTGGCCGGAGCATGCGCCTTACGACGCGATCGTGCTGACTGCCGCCGGTGAGGAAGTCGACGCCGGCCTGTTCGAACAACTCGTGCCGGATGGCGTGTTGATTGCCCCAGTCGGTCCGACGGGCCAACAGCGGTTGCTGCGATTCCGGCGCGGCGAGCGTGGCTGGGCAAGCGAGTCGCTGGGCGCGGTAAGTTTCGTGCCGCTGCTCGGGGGCGTCAGTTGAGCCGCGACCTCCGCGGCTATCATCTCCGGGTATCGATGGGGAGCATCAACCAAGCGGCAGGGCGCTCGGACCGCGCTGCGCACAGGGCGTTGGTCAGTTACTCCCGCGGACCCTGACGATGCAACTTTTTAAACCTTTATACGAATTCGCTCTGCGCTGGGCCGCTCGGCCTCACGCCGAATGGTACCTGGCAGGCCTGAGTTTCATCGAAGCGTTCATTTTCCCGATCGCTCCGGAGATCATGCTTGCGCCAATGACTCTGGCAAAGCCGCGCTATTGGGCACGCTATGCGACGATCAGTCTTGCCGGATCGGCGCTTGGCGCGTTCGTGGGCTATGCACTCGGGCACTTCGCGTTCCATCTGCTGAGCCCATTGCTGGTGAAGCTCGGTTGGATGCCGAGTTTCGAGAGCCTCGTGGACAAACTGCACGGGCAGGGCGCTTGGAATATCTTCTGGCTACTTGTGCTGGCCGGATTCCTGCCCATCCCGCTGAAGGTCTTCACCTGGGCGGCCGGGTTCGTCGGTGTCCCGATCCCGGCATTCATCGCCGGCATGATCGTGGGCCGCGGCAAACGCGTTTACGTCTTGAGCGGCTTGATCCGGCTCGGTGGCGAACGCGCAGAAAAGGCCCTTCACCGCTGGATCGAGTGGATCGGCTGGGGCATTCTTGGCCTGATCGTCGCGCTAGTTCTGTACTTCAAGTTCCTGCACTGAAATCGACATGTCCGCTCGGCTGCAAATCACGTCCATTGTTTTCCAATCAGTTGCAGTGCTGCTGGTTGCGGGGTGCGCGTCGGAATACCCGGCACCCGTCGACGACCGTTCTGGCGTTTATGTGCAGCCCGATACGCAAAGTTCCAGCGCGCGCACCACGAGTGAGAATACGAGTACTGCCGACAGTTATCAGGTCATGCGCGGGGATACTTTGTATGCGATTGCGTTCAAGCATGGCCTGGACTATCGGGAGGTCGCGGCGTGGAACAATATCCAGCCGCCTTACCGGATATACGTGGGGCAGCGATTGCAGTTGAACGCCGGTTCCGTCGCTGCAAGCCGCGAGGTTGCACCGGTCGCGCCGCGCACGGCAACTGCGGCGTTGCCGGTCGCGCCGGCGCCGACGCCGCCCATTGCCGGGCCGCCCGTCCCTGCTGCGCCGGGAAGTGCGCCACCAGTTCCGGCCAAGACGCCTTCCGCAGCGTCTGGCGGAATGTTCGAGGACGTTGCAGCTGCGGATTCAAGTGCTGGATCGCAGCCGTCGACGACAGGGACAGCCCCACCGGCGGCGCAGCCCCAGCCGCCGCCGGAGGTAGCGGTGCCTGCGGCCGGCCCTGCCAGACCAGCTGCCGCCGAGCCGCCTCCCGCGCCCGCGTCGCGCGCTGTCGAAGCAGCTTCGGCCAACGTCGGCGGATTGAACTGGCGCTGGCCCGGCAAGGGATCGCTGGTCGGCAACTTCGTTGTAGGCGACCAGACGCGACAAGGTATCGACATTGCCGGGACCTCCGGCGATCCGGTGCTCGCCGCCGCCGATGGCGAGGTCGTGTACAGCGGCAATGGCTTGTTGGGATACGGCGAGTTGATCATCGTCAAGCACAACGCGGCATTTCTCTCGGCTTACGGACACAACCGCAAGCGCCTGGTGCAGGAAGGCGAGCGCATCAAGGCAGGGCAACAGATAGCTGAAATGGGATCGAGCGCCAGCGCTCGCGACGAACTGCATTTCGAAATCCGCAAGAACGGCAAGCCGGTCAATCCTCTGGATTACCTCCCGGCGCGCTGAACCGCCGGGCGCGCGCTGCTGTCAATCTTGTTGCGCGCGCGCCGCTGCGACGGAGTATTCTGCATCCATGGGCTTGCTGCCTTCTGCCGCTGAACTTGATACCGAAGACCTGTTCGAGCTGATCGACGCGATCGAGCCGCAGGACGAGGAAACCCGCAGTTCGACCAGTGCGTACCTGAACGAGATCGGGCTTATTGCGCTGCTGAGCGCGGATGACGAATTGCGGCTTGCCGCACTCGTGCGTGCCGGTGATGCCGAGGCGCGCCGCCAGATGATCGAGGCGAACCTGCGACTGGTCGTTGCCGTTTCCCGCCACTACGTGGGCCGCGGCCTGCCGCTGCTCGACCTGATCGAAGAGGGCAATCTCGGCCTGATGCGGGCCGTGGAAAAATTTGACCCAGCCCGTCGTCTGAGGTTTTCGACCTATGCGGTCTGGTGGATTCGCGAAGCGGTCCAGCACGCACTGATGCAGCAGAGCCGAACGGTTCGCGTACCGGTGCATGTGCTGCGGGAACTCGCCCAAGTACTGCGCGCCCGTCGTCAGCTGCTGATGCGGCTGGCGCGTCCGCCGACCATCGAAGAACTCGCCAGCGCGATTGGCAAACCGGCCGCCGCGATCTCGGAGCTGTTTTGCGTGACCGAGCACATCAGCTCTCTCGATGCGCCACGCTCGCAAAGCGACGATCGGGCGCTGATCGAGCAGATGGTGGCTGATGACAGTACCTCCGGCATTCACGTGGACGAGGCACCGGCGAGCCGGATCGATGCGTTGATTGCCGATCTTCCGCCCCGACAGCGCCAGGTCCTCGAGCGCCGCTATGGTTTGAACGACCATGGCGTGCAGACCCTTGCCGAGATTGCAACCGAATTCGGCCTCACGCGCGAGCGCGTGCGCCAGATCCAGGGGGAAGCCCTGACCCGCCTGCGCCGCTTGGTGGAGAGCCAAGGCTAGGCACGCATCGGGTCAATCGTGATCAGCCAGGCAGCAGGAATACCGCTGCTGCCGCGCGACCCTCGCCGATCAATACGTTGAACGTGCGCGCTGCAGCCGCGTTGTCCATGGTCTCAAGCCCGATCCCACGCGTGAGGAACTGCGCCAGGAGGTTTGGTGGCGGGAATCGAATCCGGTCGCCGGTGCCAAGCAGCACGACTTCAGGCTGAAGGGACAAGACCTGCGCGACCGCGGCGGCATCGAACTCCGCGACCGTACGCGGCGGAAATGCATCGATGAGCCGGGTGGCGTTGAGTGCAAGGCTGTTGCTGTGAACGCGATCGATCACGGTGACCGACGTCGCATCGGCCCGGCGCACGAATAATTGGTTTTCGTTGCGATGCTCGGTCAACTGCATGAGGGTTTACTTGGGCAAGGCGATCCGCGGCGTATCGGTGTTCCGGCGGAAGAAACTTGCGACTTTGCCGATCGTCTGGACCAGTTCGGCACTCGCGTCCACGGCCAGTTTAGTTACCTGGGCGGCGCGCTCGGCTCGATCGTCCCCGGCGAGGCGAACCTTGACCAGTTCGTGCTGGTCGAGCGCGATAGAAAACTCGGCAAGCACGGCGGCGCTGACTCCCTTGTTGCCTACCATGATCACCGGCTTCAGGTCGTGCGCGAGGCCGCGAAGATATCGTTTCTGGCTTGCTTTAAGGGGCATCGATTGGTTGCCGGACGGGCGGAAAGGGGTGACGAGTGCAAGGCGCATCGCGCGATGACAGGGTATCATGCCGCCATGCAGCATGGCCCAATCCCTGACCTGGCGTGAACCCGACGTGGCGCGAAGCAAGTCCAGTGCTCGCTGGCTCAAGGAACACTTCAGTGACCCGTACGTCAAGCGCGCCCAGGCGGAAGGATGGCGCTCTCGGGCGGTATTCAAGCTCGAAGAACTACTGCAGCGCGATCATCTGCTCAAGCCCGGCATGGTCGTCGTCGACTTGGGTGCCGCGCCCGGTGGCTGGTCCCAGATGGTTCGTGAACGGCTGCGCGAGCGCGGTGAGGACAAAGGCCGCGTGATCGCGCTGGACATATTGCCGATGCAGGGACTGGGAGGAGTGGAGTTTATTGAAGGTGACTTTCGGGACGAGGCGGTGCTCGCGCGCCTTGAGACCATGCTGAATCGCGCGCCGGTCGATCTTGTTCTGTCGGACATGGCCCCCAATATCAGCGGCGTGGAGACAGTCGATCAGGCGCGAGCAATGCACCTGGCCGAGTTGGCGCAGGCGTTTGCCGCCGCGCACCTCAAGCCCGGGGGTGCGTTTTTGACCAAGCTTTTCCAGGGCCGAGGCATTGACGATTATTTACGTGGCTTGCGCGCAGACTTCGAGCGCGTCAGCATCCGCAAACCGAAGGCTTCGCGGTCGCGCAGCGCAGAGGTGTATGCGCTTGCAACCGGACGCCGTGTCCCCGGTGCAGTAGCGCTCAGCTAAGGGTTAGAGCATGAACGAAATGGCAAAGAATCTGCTGCTCTGGGTCGTGATCGCGGTCGTCCTGATCGCTGTGTTCCAGAGTTTCAATCCACGCACCGATCCGAGCACGGTCTCGTACTCCGAGTTCATGCAGAAGGTCGAGAACAACGATGTCTCGGAAGTGTTGATCCGCAACGACAACCGTACGATCGACGCCAAGCTCAAGGACAACAACAAGCTGCATACGACCGCGTTGCTGACTGACAAGACCGTCGACGACATCAGCAAGCATGCGCGCGTCACCGTCGAGGCGACCGACAACAGCGGTGCGCTCTGGCGCATGCTGCTCGACTGGGTTCCGTTCCTGATCTTCATCGGCCTGCTGATTTACTTCATGCGCCAGATGCAGGCCGGCGCCGGTGGCCGCGGCGCGATGTCGTTCGGACGTTCTCGCGCGCGCCTGCAAGGCGAGGATCAGGTCAAGATCACTTTCGCCGACGTGGCGGGTGTCGACGAGGCCAAAGAGGAAGTCCAGGAACTGGTCGAATTCCTGCGCGATCCTTCCAAATTCCAGAAACTCGGCGGCCGCATACCGCGCGGCGTGCTGATGGTCGGTTCGCCCGGTACCGGCAAGACGCTGCTCGCCAAGGCGATTGCCGGCGAGGCCAAAGTGCCGTTCTTCACGATTTCCGGTTCCGATTTCGTCGAGATGTTCGTCGGCGTCGGCGCCTCGCGTGTGCGCGACATGTTCGAGCAGGCCAAGAAACACGCGCCGTGCATCATCTTCATCGACGAAATCGATGCCGTGGGCCGTCACCGCGGCGCCGGCTTGGGCGGCGGGCACGATGAGCGCGAGCAGACCCTGAACCAGTTGCTGGTCGAGATGGACGGCTTCGAAGGCAATGAAGGCATCATCGTCATTGCCGCGACCAACCGCCCCGACGTGCTCGATCCGGCGCTGCTGCGCCCGGGCCGCTTCGACCGCCAGGTCGTAGTCCCGCTGCCGGACCTGCGCGGCCGCGAGCAGATCCTGAAAGTACATATGCGCAAGGTACCGCTGTCGAGCGACGTCAATCCGACCGTGATTGCGCGCGGTACCCCGGGCTTTTCCGGAGCCGACCTTGCCAACCTCGTCAACGAGGCCGCGCTGTTTGCCGCGCGCGGCAATAGCCGCGAAGTGATGATGGATCACTTCGAGCGCGCCAAGGACAAGATCATGATGGGCTCGGAGCGCAAGTCCATGCTCATGAGCGACGATGAGAAGACGCTGACGGCCTACCACGAAGCCGGGCACGCGATCGTTGGCCGCCTGGTGCCCGATCATGATCCGGTGCACAAGGTCACGATCATTCCGCGCGGGCGCGCGCTCGGCGTCACGCTGTTCCTGCCTGAGGCCGATCGCTACAGCCACAGCAAGACGTTCCTGGAAAGCCGCCTCGCCAGCTTGTACGGCGGTCGCGTCGCCGAGGAACTGATCTTCGGCGACGACAAGGTCACGACCGGCGCGTCGAACGACATCCAGCGCGCAACCAGCCTCGCCCGTGACATGGTGACCAAGTACGGTCTTTCGCCGGAACTGGGTCCGATGACCTACACCGAAGAAGAAGACGAGGTATTTCTCGGCCGTTCGGTGACGCAGCACAAGCATGTGTCCGAGGAGACGGCGCGCAAGATCGATGAGGTAGTGCGCGCAGTCATCGACCATGCTTATCACCGCGCCCGTGACCTGTTGACGACCAACATCGAAAAACTGCACACGATGGCGCAGACCTTGCTGCAATACGAAACCATCGACGGAGACCAGATCACCGCGATCATGGAAGGCCGCACGCCGGGTGCGCCGAAAGACTGGACCAAGCCGAGCGACAGCGGCAGCAACAACTCGACCTCGGGCGCCGGCAAGCCGGCAGCGCCGATCGGTGGACCTGCAGCGCAGCACTGACGAGAGCAGGGTCGAATATCGAGGGGCGAGCAAGTGCTCGCCCTTTGTTTTTCCACATCCTTGCCCGTAATTCTCGGCGCGGTGACGATAGTTGTTGCTGTATTCTCGTCCCTCGTCCCTCGTCCCTCCTTACCGCAATGTTCGACCTCGTCCGCACTTTAGATTGCGCCGGCCGTCCACTGCGGCTGGACCAGCCGCGCATTGCGGGCATCGTCAACGTCACGCCCGATTCGTTTTCGGATGGGGGCAAGTTTTTCAATGCACGGCAGGCCATCGATCACGCGTTAAAACTGGTCGACGAGGGCGCCGACATGATCGACCTCGGCGGTGAATCCACGCGCCCCGGCGCGGATGAGATTTCGGCAGCCGATGAGATCGGGCGCGTAGTGCCGGTGATCGAAGGGTTGATAGGCCGCACCTCGGTCCCGATCGCGATCGACACCAGCAAACCCGAGGTCATGCGTGCGGCGGTTGCCGCGGGCGCCGGCTTCATCAACGATGTGTTCGCACTTCGGCGCGAAGGTGCGCTCGATGCCGCGGCGCAGGCAAAGGTGTCGGTCTGCCTGATGCACATGCAGGGCGAGCCGCGCACGATGCAGGAAAATCCGCACTATGACGACGTGGTATCCGACGTGCGCCGGTTCCTGGCAGAACGCATATTTGCGTGCGAGATGTCCGGCATCGACAAGAAGCGCATCGTGGTCGATCCGGGCTTCGGCTTCGGCAAGACGCTCGAGCACAATCTGACGCTGTTGCGTGCGCTCGACCAATTCGCCGCGCTCGGCGTGCCGCTGCTGGTCGGCCTCTCACGCAAGGGCATGATCGGCGCGTTGACTGGCCGCGAAGCCGATCAACGCGCCGCCGGTTCAGCGGCCGCGGCGATGCTGGCAGTTCAGAAGG
>Ga0308174_10000971_pt1 | contig 12764 bp, 12 predicted proteins | sample PhyPR2_FD_203894 | JGI IMG/M metagenome (GOLD analysis project Ga0308174, IMG submission 203894) | Soil microbial communities from UC Gill Tract Community Farm, Albany, California, United States - DLSLS.P.R2 | ecosystem: Environmental > Terrestrial > Soil > Agricultural land | place: USA...
AGGCGATGCAGTCGAGTACGAACATCCCGCCGACGGCATGAACCGCGTCGGACACTGCGCGCAGATAGGCATCGGGCAGCATCACCCCGGATGCGGTTTCAACATGAGGCGCGAAGACCACATCCGGCTTGTTTTCCCTGATAGCAGCGACCACTTCTTCGACCGGAGGCGGTGCGTATGGGGCCTGCCTGCCCTGTCCGACCGGACGCGCCTTAAGCACAATCGATTCAGACGGAATGCCGCCCATATCGAAAATTTGCGACCAGCGGAAACTGAACCAGCCATTGCGGAGGACGAGACACTTCCGGTTCGTCGCAAACTGCCGGGCGACGGCTTCCATGCCGAAAGTTCCGCTGCCCGGGACGACAACGGCGGACCTCGCGTTGTAGACTCTTTTCAGGACGTCCGAAATATCGCGCATGACTCCCTGAAACAGTCGCGACATGTGATTGATTGATCGGTCGGTGAAAACGACTGAATATTCGAGGAGTCCCTCGCGGTCGACATCGGGAAGTAACCCTGGCACGCTTGCCTCCTGTAATGGCCATTAAAAGCATCGAAAACAAATTCTAGCGAAAGCCGCCTGCGGCTACAGGCGCGAGCGCTCTTGCATTGTTGCACTCTATGCAAGCACGGATGGTGCCTATTGAGCCGTGATTTCATTGGGCTGCTTACGCCGCATGAAGTCGAAAGGCCGCCCAATGCAACTCTGGGCTGGCGGCAAGCTAGCAGTGTTATCACGAAACCGGGCCTGCCCGCTGGTGCTTTCGGCTATGACGATGTTTCGGCGCGCCCTATCGGCGGCTGCGGACGCAGGTGCCGGCGCACGCGCGGCGAGCAGTCGATCAGCACGGTGCCTAGCTTCACGCCCTGCCGCAGAAGCATCGTAGGCACCGCTCCACAACACCCAGCGCCCCGCGAAACAACAAAGCGGAAGCACGCTACGCTGAATAAACCACGCCTGTTCGCCAGAGTCAGACACAACGATAGATCATGTTTGTCTCTGTCGAACATAACGATGCTGAGCGACGTCTCGCAGCCGTGCTTCAGATCGCTTTGTTGGCTAGTTTTCTCCATCCATTCAGCGGGTTAGATTAACCGAATAGACCTTCTATGCCCGGTTGGCACGGCCCTCGCATATGTAGCTGCGAGCGCAACAGATTAACGCTCAGACCAACCCAACCAAATCCGCTTAGGAGATCTACCATGCTGACGATCAAAGACCTCGCCGCTTCCAAAGAACTCGGCCGTGCTGAAATGGGCGCCATCAAGGGCGGCAACTCGATTTTCTCGAACGCCGGTATCAATGGCAACTTCCAGGGAGGCGGCGTGTCTTTCGCTTCCCCGCAAGCGAATGTCGCTCCGGTGACTCAAGTCGACGCCTCCACCCGCACGGACGTTGACCTGAAGACCGTCAACAAGTCGATCACCGCTGTGGGCAGCCTGCTCGGCGGCCTCGCGCTCTAATCACACATCGAACCACTGCCAGGGGAATCATCATGCTGACCATCAAAAACCTCGCCGCCGAGAAGCAACTCGATCGCGCTGCAATGGGCGCCATCACGGGCGGTAACTCGATCTTCTCGAACACCGGTATCAACGCAAACTACCAGGCCGGCGGCGTGTCCTTCGCCAGCCCGCAAATCAACGTCGCACCGGTGACGCAAGTCGACGCTTCGCAATACACGAGCGTGGACGTGAAAAGCATCACGAAGTCGGTCGATGCGATCGGCAGCATGTTCGCCGGTACGAAGGCGTAAGTTCTTCAGACCCGGAGAGGGAAAGGGCAACGCCCTTTCCCCTCTCGCCGATCGTTCGTCCATACCGGGGATCACCGAGAGGTCCGTCTCCTTGCGGCCCTCTGGGTGGAAGTGATTGGCCCGCTCTCGTAGCGGGCTTTTTTTGTTGCCGGCCCACTATGCTGTGTCTGGCGATGTGCTGCTGAGGTCGTCGCGCGGCCCAAACTCGCACTGGCTTGCATGGCTCTGACGGGATCTGGCTCGTCAATCTGCTGGATCGAGATCGAACAGCGGATCAGCAACGACTTCCGGCGTCCGCTCGACGAATCGGGAAAGCTAACGGTCAAAGGACCGCAGTGGGTACCCGTCCACCGATCACGCGAACCTGCGCTCACCATTCACGTCTGGACGCCGGTAGCCACCGCGAAGGCCGAGGCTCGGCCACGTGCGATCCTGGACCGCTATATCGCGCGGTCGACCGGAACGGCGCGATATCGACCGGCCACGCGGCGCCTGAGTCGCCGCAAGGCGTTAATATCAGCCTGTGTCCGCGCACGAGATTGATTGTTCGCCCGAGGAACGACGCGGCCTTATATTTGGCTACGGAAGGCTGGCACGCGAACGGTTATCGAAGAACGCCGTGTCAAAATTCCGTCGGGCAGAGAATATGCGTGGCGCGGCATCGCATCCTCAAGCATGACTTCGGGTCACGAATCACTTCGCGCTTCCAGTGTTTCCGCTCATGTTGAAAAGACGGACGCTGAGGTTGTCGAGGAAATTGAAGAACACGTCAGCGGCGTACCCTGCAACGAACGCAATCGCAGATGCCGACAAGGTCAACACGCCGAATCCGGAAGTCACCTGTTGCGCGCTTTGAGTTGGGCTATAGAAGAGCCCAACTGCGATTCCAGCAATCGCGCCGAGCAGCAGGCGCACGCCGGCCAAGCTTTCGTCGCGAGGCGCGAGTGTACTCAAAAGCGCCTTGTTTCCCGTGTCCCTGAGGAACGACGCCACGGTTCCGACGAAGCCGAAACAGAGCGGTAGGACATAGGTGGAATAGACAGAGACAATCAGTCCGACCGATTGCACGTCTTCCTGACGGAAGTCGTCGGCCGAGACACGGCGAGCGGTCTGGGACGACAGTGCGGAGGCTGCTGTCTCTCTTGCCGTGCTTGTCGTAATTGCCGAGTTTCCCGCATTCTCCGCACTTGGCGCATTGGCCGCGCTCGCTCCGGCCGCTTTGTTCGAATCCCCAGCGGTCTTGGCCGAGCATGCGCCGCAGCCCTGACACTGCGACGACTCCTGTGGCTTCGGCTGAACTTTCGCCGTAGGCAGAAAGAACGTGAGTAACCGGGAATCCATGGCGTATTCGCCCGCGTCGGCGATGGCCTTCGCATAGCGCGCCTGAAAATACGACCAGTTGCCGCACAATGCCTGCGCTGCGGGGCTTAGCGCTCCGACTTTGTCCCAGCAGCAAACCCGTGTGACGCCGCCCGTTCCTGCTGTCTTGTCGGCGACGAGCTGCGTAGCGATGTTCTTCTCGAGATCGAGCGCGCTTTGCCGGTCTTCCTCGAAGCGCTTGATAATTACGGACCCGTACACAGTCCAGCACAACAGATACACCGCGATGACGAACGCGACAGATCCGACGACGCTGATGCAGTTGCGCTTCCAGCGCAGGCGCCGTGCGCTCCTGGCGAGGCCCGGAAAGGCGTCGCGCGCCACGGTCGCCTTTGTTTGCCCTTGAATCGAAGCGCTGGATGCGCTCGCGTCTCCGGGATCGACCATCGGCGGAAGCTCTTCCGCCAGATACAGGTAAGTGTATGCAATGGTCATCCCGCGGGCGGGTGCCGCAATGTTATTGAGCTTGTCCTTTACATAGAGCAGCACCGTCGCGTTGTACGCCTTGTCCTCGGTGTCGCTCGATCCGGACGGTGGGTAGCGCATCGTCGAGATCAATCGGTACAGGTCGAATGCGGTCTCCTTCCTGTTGGTGTCGCCCTTCACGGGGATATCCACATCCAGATTCCATATGTGTGCATCGTGCCGGCCCGAGATGAAGTCCAGCAGCAGATAGACTTCGTTCAGTTCACGCTTGAATATCAACTCGTCGAAGTTGCCATCCTTCCTTGTTGCAACGCTGTCAACCATGACGGTCTCTCAGTTGGTATTCCTGTCCCGGTGGCGGCCGGGGTCGATCAATGCAGTCTTCCGAATCAATCTAGGCTGCCGAACACTGTTCAGTGCGGGTCCTTTCGTCGTTGTGTGCGCGGGCGCACAAATTGCCGCGCTTTCTGCTGACCGACACGGAGCTTCATTATCGAGGAACGAAACGGTAAGGCGTCTCGACTGGTTGGCGACTTTGGGCACGGTCTCTGTGGGATCGTTCAACATTACGGAAGCTCGAGTTACCTGAAAACAGTCTTCAGTCGATGCGGCTGCGAGGCCTTCCTCATCACCTTCTTGTTCGAGGGAACAAAGATAAACGTCTTGCTCGAATAGGCAAATCGAAAAGACCATACGTCGTCAACTTGACTGGCCGTCGCGAATATTCTCTTCGATCGGCATTGACCATTGTGCGGCCTGCTGCCGCTTCGTCGCCGCCGCCGCCCGAATGTTGCGCGTTGCCGAAAAGTCGATCTTGGAACCACCTGTCTGACGGACCGTCACCTCAGATTGCGGCGCCGCGCGAACGTCGTGCGAGGCCAAGGCCAACGACCGTATCCGACGATGCGAATAAAACGCGCAGCGACGTTCATGCTTGAGGATTTCTTCACTTCCCGTCCATGGTACTTGTACGGCGCCGGGCGCATCTTCCTTCTCAAGCGCGAGGATAAAGCCGCCACCGGCGCTACTCGCGTTGCGGGACATCACGGCCCACTGTCGAGGCCGCGCTCAAACCCGCTTACTGGAGCGAACGAATATGACTACGATCCGAATGTTATCCATTCTCGCGCCGCTCATGATATCGAGCGTCGCATGGGCGCAAGACAGGCCGTCAACTGAGGCAGTGCAGACGATGCAATCTTCGAAAGACGTAGGCGGCGTTTCAGACGTGTCGCAGGCGGGAGCTGGCTCAATTTCCGGTCTCCAAACCAGCACACCGAATCCGGGCTCCCCGAGCACATACGCGGGGCAGCGCTCATGGAACGACACGTTCCGTCATCACTGATATCGGTTACGAACGTTCAGTAACCTATGTGCCTTTCAACGTTGCGGAACCGGCCCATCGACCGGAAGCGATGAAACCACGCATTCGTGCGAAGCTCGCACATGCGCGGCGAGCGCTCCGCGAGCGCGACTTCGAGCCAATGGAACATCTCGTCGGGTCTGTCGAGTCGCGCGTAGATTTCGGCAAACAGGAATGGCGAGGTGTAGCGGTCCCGCCTTCTTGCCAACAGTCCCTGCAGGTACCATTCGAGAACCTTGATATACCCTCCCGTACTCCAAACGGTCCGAATCATCTCGGCTCGCGCGAATTCATTGCATCGCGTCAGCGCGTCGATGGTTGCGTCGATGGCTTCTTCGTAGCGGCCCCGAACTTCAAGAGCAGTCGCGAGCAACTGATAGATCAACGGAGAGCGCGGCCCACGCCGGGAAGTCAGATACTCGCGAATCACTTCGTCGTAGCGCCCCGACTGCACAAGCCCGAAGACACGCGAACCTTCGAACCCTAACGGATCGATTTTCTCCGCTAGCTCGAACTGAGCGCGGCCTTCCGCATCTCTTCCTTGCACGAGCAATAGCCTTGCATAGAGGCGGCTGGTTTCCGCGTGGCTCGGGTTCAGCCGCAAAGCCGCGAGAAACTCGTCTTCGGCGCGGCGCCAGTCCCAATCATAGAAGTAGTGCACGCCCGCTAGCGCCTGATGCGCCTCGGGAAGACCTGGATCGAGCTCCAGTGCGCGCAGCGCGGCGACGCGCGCTTTGGGAAAGCCCTGCGACGGCGCATAGAAACCGTGGGTCGCTGTCGACCCGAAGATGTTCGACATACCTACGTAACCAAGTGCGTAGGTCGGATCTAATTCCAGCGCCGTTTCGAAGTAGCTGTGCGCGCGAACGAAATCTTCGTCACTCAGCGTATGGTGAGCGGCGAACCCGGCATCGAAATGCACGCGGCGCGTCCAGTAATAACGGCCGCGCAGATAGGCGTCGTGCGCAGCGGGATCAACGGGCAGCCTGCGGGACAGTCGTTGCCGCTGCTGTTCGGCGAGGGCGGGCGACACTTCCAGGGCAAGCGCGGCACCGACTTCCTTCTGAATATCCAGCGCCCCATTTGACACCGTCTCGTGCGCGCAACTCAACAATTGCACCTGGTCGAACGAGCGAATCAACTGCACGAGAATGCGGACTTTTCCGCCGTCGCGCATCAACGATCCTTCGATGACGTAGTCCACATCGAGTTCATGCGCAATCTGGGAGATACTCTTGCCGGCTCGCTGATAACGGGCGGCAGTGGTTCTCGCAATAACGAAGATTCGCTGTGCATTCAGCGTGCCGATATTCGCCGACGTTTCATCGGCAAGCGCCGCACAAAAACTGTCGAGCGTGAGATCGTCGCTGTTGTTCTCGAAAGGCAGCACCAGGACGCGAATCGGCGCGGCAGGAACTGCCTCGACGGACGTCCGTTCGGTCAGGGTGCGGATGCCTTCGAGCCGGTATCCCTTGCCCTTGACCGTGACGAGGTAGCGCGGGCGATCAGGGTCATCTCCGAGCGCTATACGAATTTTGCGGACGGCCGTATTAATGCTGTTGTCGGTTTCCCGATACCCAGTCTCTCCCCATAGCGCTCTCACAATGTCTGCGCGCTTCACGAGTTGCCCGTTGCTCGATGCCATGAGAATCAGTAAGTCCATGGGCAGACGCTCGAGCTTGATCCGTTCGCCGCCTCGACGAAGCTCGTAGCGTCGTGTGTCCAGTTCGACATCAGCGGCACAAGTGGGACTAGGAGTGTTCATGGGCGTTCGCTCAGTTGCGAATGCAGGCGTTTGTCGATCGCGCTGGTGGATGGCTCCTGGCCCTTCGTTGCAAACGACGCCACGAAGGCGAGGACCGCGCATACCCCGGTGACGAGTGCCGGCGAAGCGTTGAAGGTGTGTTCAAGGAGGTGCGCGGCGAGAGGAGTTAGGCCGAGCGCGGTGACGAGTCCCAGATTCATTGCAGTGGCAAGGCAGCTGAAGCGGACATCCAGCGGAAAGGACTCGGCAATCGCGCAGGCGAACGTGCCGTTAGCGAGTGAAGCAATCACGGCCGCCATGGCATACAGCGCGGAGAGACTCAACGAATGTCGCGTGACTGCGAAGAAGAACCAGGGGGTGAACAACGCTGAAAGAACCGCACCGAGTCTGAAGACATGGCGACGGCTGACGCGATCGCCGATATACGAGGTGACGAGAATGCTCAGCGCGAGGACAAGAAAATACTGCATTTGTGCATGCGTGATTTGCGCGTAGTCGTAATGAATTGCTTGCAGATAACTCGGCAGGTACGCAATGAAGATCCCGCTGGATGCTCCCACCAGGAGGCACACGCCGACGCCCGATAACAGTCTGACGCCATGAAGCCGGAAAAGCGCGCTCAAAGAGTCGTGATGCCGCGAGCTGATCGTGCGCGCGTACTCGTCGGACTCGGCAAGCCGCCTGCGCATTGCGAAACTTAGAAGACCTACCACACCGCCGATCAGGAAGCCGATCCGCCAACCGTACGCGTCCATCTGCACCGCGGTAAGCGACTTCTGCAGCGCCAGATTGACGGACGTCGCGATAAACAGCGCGAGATTGACCGCGACGAATACGATGCCGCAGAGAAGGCCCGGCCGCGCACGCGCCGTTTCGACTGCGTAGACAACTGCGCCGGGAAGTTCGCCGCCCAGGCATAGCCCCTGGACCAGCCGAAGCAGCACGAGAAGCGCGGACGCTCCGATACCCCAGTCGCGGTAGGAGGGCAGCATGCCAATGAGAAAGGTCGCTACCGCGGCGATCATCGCGGACAAGAGGAAAGCAATGCGGCGGCCATGGATGTCCCCGATGCGACCGAACACGACCCCGCCGATGGGCCTCGACAGATAACCGATCGCAAGCACCACGAACGACAGCATCTCACCGGACGCGCCCGTGGCCAGTGGAAAGAAGGCGGCGCCTATGCTGCGGGCGAAAAAGCCATAGATAACGAAGTCGAAGACTTCGAGTGCGCCGCCCGTGCTCGCGACCACAATCGTCCATCGCTGGCGCGCTGTCATGGCCCCCTCGCCCGAACGATGCAGTCGATGAGAACGTGGGGAACCGGTGCCTTCGTGTATGCGACTGTTCCGTTAAAGAGCCGGATATCGTGTCGCAGCTGGAGGGAACATATTCCATCATTCATCAGCTAGGGCCTCCACGCGATCCCAGTGATCTCGCCGCGTTGACCAGACGCGGGGGCGAGCCGTCGGTCGTACGGTTAAAGACTAGAGCAGATTCCAACGCGGCGCTAACCGAAACGTAACGATTTCTTCATGCGTTCTCCATTGTTCGACCCTTGCCGGCGCTGCAACATATCAGCGCAACGACATGAAACGCGGGTTGTTTCTTTGGTCGTCCAGACACCGGGCGAAGGAACGGCCAATCACTCTCTTACCACTTCCTTGACACCGCGGGACCCGGAATTCACTGCCGCCGTTTGCGTTTCATTCCGATGAGTAGCCCAATCCATCGCGGCAATCGTCGCTGCTAGTCATGACGTACTTAGCCGATTCGCCGACAAGGAGACAACCGTGAACATCAGGCATTTAAGCATTGCATCGGCAACAGCCATTGCATTCCTCTCGCTCAGCAGTGCCGCGCACGCCGGGGGCCATTGCTCCAGCGAGACGCTAAGAGGGTCGTTCGGGTTTATCGGCCATGGAGAGATTCTTGGCTTGATAGGTGCCGACGGTAAGATGCATCCGTATGCCGCTCCATCGATTCTCGATGATGTCGCTCTCGTGACATTCGATGGTGTGGGCCACTTCTCACGCACTGACTTTGGGGTCATCGGCGGACTTCCGAAAGGCGGGCAGGTTACATTCAATCCGAGCCAAATCGGCGCCTACACGGTGAACTCCGATTGCACCGGCACCATGAAAATCATCTATACGGCCGGCGGAGCGGTCCCGGCCGGCGTCGAGACGGATCTGAACATCGTCGTCGCTGCGGACGGGACGCTCGTCGAATCCGTTGTCTACAGAGCAGTCACCGTTTCGGGCGCGAGCGCAGACGGCAAAGTGACATGTCCGCCGAATTGCGAGCAAGGTGTGCAGGAAAGCTTTGAGGGGAAGAAAGTCGTGGTTTTCGGCTTCCGTTAGCAGTAGTTCAATCGCGCTCGCGCGTGCATTGCAGCGCGGGCGGGAGTCGGCTGTTTGCGGTAGAACGGGCGTTCGAATGCCTGCTGCTGTTAGTTTCGGTCGATTCTTTTGCGCCGCGTTTCGAACGAATGGCGTAATTCGCAGCGGTGAACGCGATACGCCGTTCATGCCGCGGCGCGTAGGAAGTCCTTTCTGCCGGTCAGCGAGCCAGGTGAGATAGCGACTGTGCTCAAGCCACTTCTCGTGCGTTTCGCGACAGCGCTCCGTGACCAGTCGCGGATGCGCCGCCTCGTTGGGAAGACTCATCACGGTACGCGTGCGTCGCCTGCATGCTTTTCGCTCAGATGCCTTGTAATGAATGCGCCGTAGGCGGAGGAACGTGAGCGTCTCTGCAATGTTGCCGATCCGGCCGACCAGCTTCGGATACTTGCCCTGTTACTTGCTGATCCAAGCCCATATCCTGGCGCACTTCAGCGGCATCGTATCCGGCAGTCTGTACGACTCGTTATGGCTCCTCGCCGTGTTCATCGGCAACTTGTCTAGCGCGGGCCGCCCCGCTGTCCTTCAACGCGCCGGCCAGCGGTTTTCAAACACGCATTCGTCCTGCGGCCGGCGTCGCGCCCATCCTTCTGATTCGAGCATCGGCTCGTCGTAGAAGCGCTCTACGTGTCCGATGCACAGTATCGCCGCAGGCCGCGCACCCGGCGGCATGGCGAGCAGTTCGGCAACCTGCTGCGGGTCGAAGAGCGACACCCATCCCATGCCGATGCCTTCGGCACGCGCCGCGAGCCACATGTTTTGAATCGCGCAGGCCACCGACGCGAGATCCATCTCCGGCAACGTGCGCCGGCCGAACACGTGCCGCTCGCGCCCGTCCATCAGCGCCATCACCATCACTTCCGCGCAATCGCGCAAGCCCTCAACCTTGAGCTTCATGAACGCGTCGCGGCGCTCGCCGAGGACGTCGGCGGTAATGAGCCGCTCGCGTTCGACAGCCGCTTGAAGCTGCGCGCGAAGCTGGGCACACGTAATTCGAACCATGCGCCACGGCTGCATGAAGCCGACGCTCGGCGCATGCAGCGCCGCATCGATCAGACGCTGCATCACGTCGGGCGCAATGGGATCGCTCACGAAGTGGCGCATGTCGCGGCGCTCGTGAATGGCGCGATACACGGCGTCGCGTTCGGCTTCACTGAAGGTCTGATTGTTCATCGGTATTCGAAGCTTGGTCGGTAACGCAACTGTATGCGGATTGCCGGATGATGCCTGGACGCATCATACGGTTAGACACGATTGTCTCTGGGCGGGAACGCATTCGTCCATGCCTTCATGAACTGACCATCCGCCATGATGCTTACGCGGCCTGCATTGCTTGCCCGCAAGATTTCCGTCGGGGGAATGCATAAGGTGAATATGGTCACGTATGACAAAACCGATTTCCCTGCGCGGTTCGACGTTTAACTCTGCGCAGGAGCGCTGCCGATTCCCCTGAAGGCAACGTCAATCACCGTCAACTTGGGACCGATGCGCCCGAGTTGATGCACGTGGCGCGGCCGCGATGGACGCAGGAACGGCCGCGTCGGACCTCGCGAAACATGACGGGCGCGAGGACGCATCACTACGCTGCCGATGCGCCGTACGCCCTTCTCGCTTGAAAGCCCGCGCAACATGAAAGCGCGTTGACGCCGGCTAACCCTGCGGCTCGGAAGATCGCGGCGATCCAGTCTTTGGGGGCTGCAGTCCGATGGCCGTGCCGGGGCGTTGATCCTCCTCAGATCCAGCCGCTCGTCTGCATAACCCAGGTCTTTGGTGGCGACTGCGCCTCCGCAGCGCTCGATCAGCGCGACGAGCCGTGCGCCGACTTCGTTAGCGAAAAACGTATGAACAAATGGTCGTATGCGCCGTGCAAGGTTCCTCGCTTTAGGCGCAAACGCCGGGGCGTCGCAGTGTACTTTGTCGGGCAGTTCTCGACGCGGCGTGCGCGGCGCCTGAGACTTTTTTTCATTGTTAGATTGAGTGTAACGTGATGCGCATGAGCGCATGAACACAGCGCCCCGGCGCTCAGTCGCCCAGGCGAGCAGCGCAAACTCGGCCAAAAGTCCGTTCCTTTATCGATATGACGATATGACACGCCCATGGACCCACTTGTGCAGACCGACGTGAACGTTGACCCCGCGCCTGCACGCGCGAAGTTTGCGCGCGCCGGTCAGCTCGCCGCGATCTTGCCGCGTGTACTTTTTATCGTCACGGTGTTGTATGGCGGAGTGTTGTTCTGGATCGCGCCGCGTCCGCCACTAGTCGACTTGCCGCAACACGCAGCGCAAGTCATGTTGCTGCGCGATCTCCTGGCACATACGTCGCCGTGGCAGAACCTTGTGCAGATTAATTTATTCACGCCTTATCTTGTTGGCTATGGGCTAGCGCTCCCGCTGACGTATCTCATGCCAATCGGCGCCGCGCTCAAATGCTTGCTGACGCTCGCGTACTTCGCGTTCGTGCTGTCGTGCGTCGGTTTTCGCTGGCATTTACGCGGCGATGCACGACTCGATTGGCTCTTCGCGCCGGGATGTTTCGGCTTCGCTTTCGAATGGGGTTTTTATACGTTTCTCATCGCCGCGCCGCTGGGCATTTTGTTCATTTGGCTGGCCCACACCTATGCGACGGCGCAATCCGTAAAGAAAGGCTTTGGTGTGTTCCTTGCGGGCACAGTGCTGTTCTTCTGTCATGGGCTCGTATTTGCGTTCGCGTGCGCAATAGGCGTCGGCTTCGTGTTCGCCAGGTACAAGTCGGTCACGCGTCTGGTGCTCGCGCTCGCGCCGTTTGTACCGCTGGGCCTGCTTTGCATCGCGTATGTATTAGCGAGCCGCGCGACAGATCCGCTGCTCGGACACGCAGTGCCTGATGTTGTCGCTTTCAAATGGGGCTGGAACTGGCACCGTTTGCTCGCGCTACCTGTCTATGTGGCGGGCATGAGCAAGGATGCGGCTCGCTTTCTGCCGCTCGTTGCGTTGATGTTTGCCGCGCCGTGGCTGTGGCGGGACAGAATTAATGCAGATCGGATGGTGATCGTGCCTATGCTCGCCGTGACAGTTGTCTGGTTCGTTGTGCCAGACGTGGCGCTGAAGACAGGGTATCTATATCACCGCTTTGCGTTGTTTCTTCTTCCCGCTTATGCGTTTATGTTCTGCGCAAGGCAATCGCGCGCAAGCGAGATTCACGGTGCGTCGTCGTCCAGTTCCACAGTCGGCAGGTTTCGCGGCTTCGGCGTGCAAGCTGCGATCATCGCAGGATGTTGGATCTTCCTGACTGACCAAACGATTCGTCTGCATCGTTTCGCCGTTGAAAACGCGCCGCTGGACCGCCTGCTTGCACAGACGGAGCAAGGCCAGCGCGCGCTGAATCTTGTGTTCGATCGTGCAAGCCCGGCCTACAGGAGCATTACCGCCTACATGCATCAATCCCTGTGGTACCAGGCCGAGCAGCACGGTTTCGTCGATTTCAACTTCGCGACCTTCTTGCCACAGATAGTCCGTTTCAAGCCGGGCATGCTGCCCCCCGAACCCCCGAGGCTGGAAGGCGATCCGTCGCGCTTCGAATGGAAGAAGGACAACGGCCATAGCTACCGCTATTTCTTCGTTCACAAGAACGGGCCTCTGCCGGCGAATTTCTTTGCCAATAGCGAGTGCAATGTCGTACTGGTTACGCAC
>Ga0308174_10000972_pt1 | contig 12764 bp, 9 predicted proteins | sample PhyPR2_FD_203894 | JGI IMG/M metagenome (GOLD analysis project Ga0308174, IMG submission 203894) | Soil microbial communities from UC Gill Tract Community Farm, Albany, California, United States - DLSLS.P.R2 | ecosystem: Environmental > Terrestrial > Soil > Agricultural land | place: USA...
TGTCACCGACATGTGTGACAAACTCGCTTGGAGGCGCGCCGTCAGTTCAGTACAATTAGCTGCAATGAGGACGTGGGAGAACTGTCTCAGTCCGAAGTTCGCTTCCTTCACGGGGATGTGTGACGCGATTAGCTCGTCATAGCTTCTGCTGGCTTCTGTTAACCACTTCGCAAACTATTGAACTCCTCCGACTCCTAAAAATGATACCTAAGTCCTTGCCTTGCAAGATTTTGCCTGTAAGTCCCACGCGCTCAAGATTTTGCGCGGCTCTCTTGAAAACGACTGAACGTTTTCAAGATTTTGCGCAAAGGGAGGGGGGAGGGGGTACCCCACAGATTGCAGCTGATACGCCCCCTTCGCGGGTCAACGGTTTTTGTTGCCAATCAGTAAACACCTATCGTCTCTACGCAAGGTGTACCATGTTCGCGGCCATCCTTTGCAGACGAACGTGGCTATGGCTGGGTGCCCCGTCCAACGCCTCGTTTGGCTTGGGTGGGATACGCAAAGCTCTCGCGCCCGCTTCGTTGCTTTTGGCCGCCGCCGCTTTTGCCCAGTCGACTCCTACACCGCCCCAGGCGGTCAGCGATCCTGCGAAGCTGAAAAGCCAAACCGTGGTCGATATGCAGAACTTCTCTATCGAGCGGCTATACACAACGCGCAACATCGGCGGCAGCACCTGGTCGCCCGATGGCAAGCAGGTCGCATTCGTCACCAATATCAGCGGCCGCAATAACGTCTGGCTGGTCCCCGCCGACGGCGGCTGGCCGACGCAGTTGACCATCAGCGATCAGCGGCAGACCTCCCCAACGTGGTCGCCCGATGGTAAGTGGATCGCCTACGCCTCTGACTACGACGGTAACGAGCAGTGGGACATCTTCGCCATATCTCCCCTGACCGGCGAATTGGTCAACCTTACGACGAGCAAGGAAGCCTCAGAAGAATCGCCGGTGTGGTCGCCCGACAGCAAGAGCCTGGCATACACCGCAAAGACGAAAGGTGGCTCAAGCTATGAGATCGACTTGATGGATTTTTGCACCCGGCGAGTTCGTCACCTCACCAAGGACACGGCTGCGGGAGTCAACAACTTCGGTCCGATTTTCTCGCGCGACGCCAGGTTCATGGTGTACACGCAAGCCGACGCCGGCGACCGCAACAGCAACATCTTTCTTCTGGAGTTGGCAACGGGCAAGGCGACCATTCTCACCCCGCATGCAGGTGAGCAAACCTTTTCCGCGGCTGACATTTCTCTCGACGGCAAGACCCTGCTACTGACTTCCAACGCGCCCAACGGCTACGAAAACGTTGGGTTGCTCGATATTGCAACTCAGAAAACCACCTGGCTTACCAATGACAAATGGGAAGCGCGCGCTGGATCGTTTTCGCCCGACGGTTCAAGCCTGACGTGGTCGGCCAACGTAGAGGGCAACACCAATCTGTATCTGTACCAGGTTGCGGGCCGCAGGTCGGAGCTGCTGCCGCTTCCGGTGGGAGTCAATGGATTAGCCGGCGATCCGAATCCGTTTTCGCGTGATGGCTCGAGACTTCTCTACCACCACAATGGCCCGACTGCTCCCAACGACCTGTGGAGCTACGATCTCAAAAGCAAAGCCACACAGCAGCTCACCCACGCTCTCGTGGGCGGCCTGCGCACTGCTGACATGGTCGAGCCCTATCTGGTGCACTTTCCCAGCCGCGATGGCAAATGGACCATCTCGGCCTTTGCCTACATCCCCAACAACATCCTGCGAAATGCCAAGTTCCCGGCCATCGTGTACATCCACGGCGGCCCCACCGGACAGTTCGTCAACACCTTCAACCGCCAGATACAGTACCTCGTCAACCAGGGATACCTGGTGATCGCGCCTAATTTCCGCGGCTCCACCGGGTACGGAAAAGATTTTATGCGCGCCAACTATCGCGATGAAGGCGGCGGTGATTTGAACGACATTGTCGATGCAGCGGAGTGGATCGCCAAGAGTGGCTTCGTCGATCCGAAGAAGCTGGTCTCCATGGGCGCCAGCTACGGCGGCTACCTGACCATGATGGCGGTTACGAAGTATCCCGATCTCTGGGGCGCCGGCGTCTCAATCGTGCCTTACGTCAACTGGTTCACCGAACTGTCCACGGAAGACCCGGCGATTCGCGCCTACGACATTTCCATCATGGGCGACCCGGTGGAGAACAAGGCGCTCTACGAAGAGCGCTCGCCGATCAACTTCATCGACCGCGTCAAAGCGCCGATCCTGCTCATCGCCGGCGGTAACGACGTGCGCGACCCCAGCAACGAAGCCCAGCAGGTCGCCGACGCCATCAAGAAAAAAGGCGGAGTGGTGCAGCTAAAGATTTATCAAGGAGAAGGGCATCAGTTCTCGCGCATCGAAACCCAGATTGACGAGATGAAAGCCATCTCCGATTTTCTGAAGGTCCATGTGCCGTCGCCGGGGTGTGGTTGCTCAATTTATGAATAGTGCGACTACCAGTGCTGGAGGTTGTTAGTTCGAGCGCAGCGCTCTTAGCCGACGGGCTGCAACGATGGCATTGACCAGTCCCTGCATGGTGTACTCCTTGGCTTCGATGTTTACCGGCAAGCCACACTCGCGCAGTGTCGCCGATGTTACCGGGCCGATGGATGCAGTTTGCACGCCGGCTTTGACTGTCGCCCGTACGCCGCGCAAGCCGAGCAGGTCAACGAAGTTCTTGACGGTAGACGAACTGGTAAACGTTATGGCATGAGGCTTGCGGCTTCCAGCGAACACCGCACGCAAACGCCGCGCCGAAGCCTCAGGCGCGATCGTTTCGTAGGCTTCAATCACGTCCACCTGCGCTCCGGCGTCGCGCAGTTCGCGCGGAATCACGTCGCGCGCGATCTTGGCGCGGACCAGCAGAACGCGCTTGCCCTTAACTTTCTTCTGCAGGGACGCGACCACGGACTCTGCGATGTATTCCTTCGGCGTTACGGTGACTCGAAGACCGTGCTTCTCGATCGCGCTCTTTGTCGCAGGTCCAATGGCCGCGATCTTGAGATGAGCCAGGCTGGAAGGCGCGACCTTCTTCTTCACCATGCGCTCAGCCACCGCTTCGACTCCGTTAACGCTGGTGAGGATCAGCCAGTCGTAATCGGCAATGTTGTTCAGAGCGGCGTCGAGAGGCTGGTACGAAGTGGGCTTGCGAATCTCTATGAAGGGAATCTCGATGACCTGGCAGCCGAGCTCGCGCAGCAGGGAAGAGAGCGCTCCAGCTTGCTTCCTGGCGCGCGAGACGAGCACCCGGCATCCGGAAAGAGGAAGCTGTTTGGAAGCTCTGCTCACGGCTGCTGCGGAGCCGCTGCTGTGGCCTCCGAGTACACGTCTTCGAGAATCGCGGTTGCGCCGCGTTTGAGAAGAACGTCTCCTACTTGCTCGCCCAACGCTACGGGATCGCTGCCCACTTGCATTTCGCGTAGCACCTGCGATCCGTCGGGCCGCGCAACAACTCCAGTCAGGTGCAGCACGCCGTCTTTCACCTGCGCAAACGCGCCGATCGGGACCTGGCAGCCGCCGCCCAACTTGTTGAGCAGCGCTCGCTCGCAAACCGTAGCCGCGCGCGAATCGGGATCGTTCAAGAACTCGAGGTGCTTGCGCATCTCAGCGTCGCCCTCGCGAATCTCGATTCCCAGCGCACCTTGTCCTGCCGCGGGACACATGAAGCTCTCGGGCAAGTACTCGCGGATGAACTCGGTTTTGCCCAGTCGCGTCAGACCGGCCGCTGCCAGCAGGATGGCATCGTACTCGCCTTCCTCCAGCTTGCGCACGCGCGTGTCTACATTTCCGCGCAGGGGATGGATGTCGAGGTCAGCGCGAAACGCCTTCAACTGCGCCTGGCGTCGCAGGCTGCTGGTTCCGATACGCGCGCCTTTGGGCAGGCTGTCAACGCAGTCGTAATGCACCGACAGGAACACATCATGCGGATTGACTCGCTTGGTGATCGCCACCAGTTCGAATCCCGGCGGCAGTTCTGTCGGCAGGTCTTTCAGGCTATGCACCGCGAGATCGACGCGACCTTCGGCCAGCGCCTCTTCAATCTCTTTGGTGAACATGCCCTTGGTGCCGACCTTAGCGAGTGCGACATCGGTGATTTTGTCGCCGGTGGTCTTAATGATCTCCAACTCGATTTCGTGACCGCGTTCGCGGAGCAAGTCGGAAATGTGGTGTGCCTGCCAAAGCGCCAGTTGCGAACCGCGGGACCCAATGCGAAGTCGCGCCATCAGCGGGGCACCTCGACCTTGTCGGTTGCGGACGTGGTGACTTTGCCCGCGGCTGCTGCGTTCTTCACTTCGTGCAAATTGAACAGCTTGCGCACAAGGTCAATCACGGTTGTGGCCTCCGAGGATTCGCGCGCCGCCGTCTTCAACGTAGTGATCGGCGTATGCATGATTTTGTTGATGATGCCCTTGGTAAGCGCATCGACCGCCATCTCCTGCTCGGGCGTGAGCGTACCCAGTCGTCCGCGCAAGCGGTCGATCTCGGCCTGGCGTACGGTCTCCAGATGCTCTTGCAGCGACACGATGGTCGGGACAACGTCGAGAGTTTGCAGGCGGGCGAGAAATTTTTCGACTTCATTGTCAACGATGGCTTCGGCACGGTCCGCCTCCACCTTGCGGTCGGAGATATGAGATACGACCACCTGCTGCAAGTCGTCAATATCGTAGACGAAGATGCCGTCCACCTTGTTCATGCCGGGATCGACGTCACGCGGTACAGCGATGTCGATGAAGAACATCGGGCGGTTGCGACGCTTGCTCAGGAACTTCTCGCCGTGCTCTTTGCGGAAAATGGTGTGCGGCGCGCCCGTAGAACTAATCACAATGTCGGCGAGATCGACCGTGTCATACAGTTTCTCGAATGGAATCGGCTCACCGTTGAACTTCTTGGCCATGGCAGCGGCGCGTTCGAAGGTGCGATTGGCGACGTAAATCTTCTTAGCGCCGTGCGCCACCAGGTGCCGCGCTGCAAGCTCGCACATTTTGCCGGCGCCGACCAGGTAGACGCTCTTGCCATCGAGGTTTCCAAAAATCTTCTTCGCCAGATCAACCGCCACCGAAGCCACCGACACCGCGGAGGTCGCAATGGAGGTTTCGGTCCGAACTCGCTTGGCTACGGCAAACGCACGCGAAAGCAGCGCGTCAAGTTGCGAATCGATCGCTCCCACGGCTCGTGCCGTCGCGTAGGCTTCCTTCACCTGTCCCAGGATTTGGGGCTCACCCACAATCATCGAATCCAGGCTGGAGGCGACGCGAAATACGTGTCTGATGGCGTCGCGGTCGCGGTATTCATACAGGTGCTGCCGATAAGGAGCGGGATCGACTCCGTACAACTGGCGCATGCAATCGCGAATATCGGCCTGGCCGTCTTTGGTTCGCGCCACCAGCTCAACCCGGTTGCAGGTGGAGACGATCATCGCCTCTTCCACTCCGGGATGAGATGCGAGGCACTTCACCGCCTCGGGCAATCTCGCCTCAGGAATAGCGAACTGCTCGCGCACCTCCACGGGAGCTGTCTGGTGGTTCACGCCGATGACAATAAGGTTCATGATCGGAAGCTATGCACCCGGCTGAAATAATTTGCTGCCCATGCGCTGAGGGCGACAGCGAATGCGACGGTGGCCAGCAGGGCAGCGCGGCGGCCGCGCCATCCCGAACTCCAGCGCATGAAAAGCAGCACCAGATAGACGACCCACATCAGGTACGACAACAGAATCTTGGGATCATAGAAAAACAGTGGTCCGTATTTATCGATGGCCAGCACCGATCCCGCGGCCAGGCCCAGCGTCATGAAGGGGAAACCGAAGAGCAGCGAGTTGTAGCAAATCTCGTCGATGGTTTGCAATGGCGGCAGCTTGCTTACCAGCTTGGCCGGCCGTTTGGACTTCAGCGACCGCTCCTGCACGATGTAGAGCAGGCTGGTTCCGAAGCTCAAGAACAGCCCCGCGTATCCGGTGAAGATGAGCACCACGTGAACGAACACCCATCCGCTGCGCAGGAGGGGAGAGGTAAGCGTCACCGGCTTCTGTCCGACGGCCGAAGCGAGCGTCAACAGGAAGACGATGGGGAAGATCACCACGCCGGGCGATACGGTCCGGTATCCGACGAAGAAGACGAAGAACACCACCATAGCCAGGAACGCCAGGATCGACTCGGAATTATGAATGGAAGCGATCGAGAAATGGCCGGACAGGGCGAACGATTCGACCAGCGAAACGAAATGAAAGATGAGGCCGAGCCCGACGGCCGGTTCCACTACCTTCGACAGCAAGTCACCACGCTTGCTGAGCAGCAGCAAGGAATAGACCAGTCCGACGCCATAGAAAGCGACCGCAACTCGAAGCCAAATAAGCGGCATAAACCCCAATGAGCCGACCCGTGAAGCTGTCGCGCTCTCGTGGTTTAAGTATAAAGGCCCACCGTGTAGGACAGAGTATGCTAATCACGCCAGGGTGTGACGTACGTCACAAAATGGTTGGCATCAGCGAGACCCCGGCTTGCTGCCCTGCTTTTGCTGCTCCCAGACCGGTTTGTAGTCATAGGTGGGATAAAACTCGGTGCGAAATGCTCCCCAGGCACCATGCTCAATCGCCAAGTTGACCTCACGCAGCTTCTGCGGAGGAAAGCGCAGGGTAACGACCTGGCCAATGCCCATCATCACGTACCAGGAGACGACTTCCGTGCCGGGAGGCGGGAAGTTGCCGGTAAATCCCGTCTGCTTCAGGTGGGCGTTGATTTCGTCCAGCGTTTTGCTTTCATCGTGGCGCAGAAAGATGGTCAGCATCATCATGCCGGGCTCACCACCGGGGCTCGCTTGAGCGTTCGTTTGCGTCACCGCGGGCGTTTGCTGAGCCGATGGCGATAGGGTTTGTTGAGCTGTCGCTTGCAATGCGAACGCGAAGAGGCAGGAAACTGCCAGCAGTCCGAGCAGTGGACGAGAGTGGCTGTTCATGATCTCCATCCCTCCTGACCAAGCAGTGGCACAAAGCGGCACAGCTCATGCTGAGTGATGACGGCTTCTCCATTCATTTTTCGAATGAGGTGAATCTGCTGCTCAACCCGGCTTCCGACGGGAATCACCAAGGTGCCGCCTTCAGCTAGTTGATCGACTAAGCTCTGCGGAACCTGTGGCGCCGAAGCGGCGACCAGTATTTTCGAGAACGGCGCATGTTCGGGAAGACCGAGCGAGCCGTCGCCCTCAATGACGTGAACGTTCCGATATCCCAGCCGCGAAAGGATTTCCCGCGCTTGCTGCGCGAGTTCGGGGACACGCTCGAGGGTCCAGACTTCGGCTGCAAGTTCGGCGAGAATCGCGGCCTGATACCCGGTTCCGGTGCCAACCTCCAGAACGCGATCCTGAGTGGCGACCGCAAGGGCGTCGATCATGGAGGCCACGATGTAAGGCTGGGAGACAGTCTGTCCGGCGCCGATGGGTAGCGGATAATCACCATAGGCTTCGGCCAGGCTCTCAGCCTCGACGAACTGCTCGCGCGGAACCTTGGCCATGGCAGCCAGCACCTGTTGGTTGTGAATGCCGCGGGCGCGCAACTGTTGCTCGACCATGCCATGCCGCATTTTTTCTACGTTGGCAGGCGATTCGGTGCTGAGCCAGTTTGCGGTCACGTTTTGCCTTGTGCGTGCGAGCGCGGGTCGCTGTTGGCTTATTTCCTTCGCTTTCGAATCAGCAGGTCGAAGCTGACGACGCCATTTTCATCGCGGATCGCGTTGATGGTGTAGTCACGCGTGACGTTATATTCCAGCTCCAGCACCTGCTGCGCCGACCGCGCGAGGTTGGTGATGTAGGTGATGGTCACGTTGCTCGAGACCTGCTGCTCCACCGTAAGACGGGCATTGGGATTGTTGTCGGGACCGCCGGCTGCCGGATTGATTCGGATAGCGCTCACCCCGAATAAACGTGAGACGCGGTTGGTGACGAGTTGGTTGATAGCCGCTCCGATGACGGCGTTTCCGGTAGCCTCGCCCAGGTTGGCCCCACCTCCACCCCCGCCGCCAGGCTGGGCATATTCCTGCTGGGTGCGGCCCAGGGTGAGCAGGGAAATGATGTCTTCGCTGGAGAGCGGCGGATCGGAACGGTAAGTGGTGGAGAGACGTTCGAGCGTACCGTGGAGGCCGATGGTGATATCGAAATCGCGCACACGGGTTTTGGCTTCAACGTCGAGCAGCGGGTCGACGCGTACCGGATTGGCAAACGTGATATCGCCCCGCTCCAGAAAATATTTCTGGCCATTAATCTTGAGATCGCCTTGCGCGATGTTCACGCGTCCCAGCAGAACCGGATTCAGGGCGGTGCCCTTTACACGCAAGTCGGCATCGCCGGACAGCTTGGCGAGCGAGGTCTGCACCGTGAGTTCAGGTGCTGAGCGGACGTGAACGTCGAGGTGCAAATTGCTGAGCGGAGAATTTGCATTCGGCACGGGCGCGGACGTATTGGCGAACGCGGCTGCGAGATCGGCCGATGGTATCTGCGCAAAACGGGTAATCGTGATGTCGCCAGAGATCAACGCGTTTTTGGGAGTGCCCTGGACCTTCAGGTCCTGATTGGCGGTGACGCTGATTCCGGAATAGCGGAATCGGATGTCGGTGCCCTGGGATGCAAGATTGAACACCAGCCCGTTGGCATAGCCGATGTATCCGTCAAACTCGACAGTGCCGCCGCCAATATGGCCCACGAGCTTCTCAATCTCCAGGCGGCTCTGATTGAACACCAGTGATCCATTGAGATCGGCGAGAGCGGCGGGGAGGTCAATGTCAGAAACCGAGACGTTCGCAACCTGTACCGTGCCAGTGATGAGCGGACTGCGAAGTGTGCCTGCAACTCGCACATCAACGGTGGCCTTCCCACTGGACGTCAGCTCCGGATTCAAAGTCTGCAGCAACCCCATGTTGACGGAACCCGCCGCCACCAATTGGACTTCTTTGGCTCCGGCGAGCTGCAGGCCGCCTTCAACATTGAGCCGAGTATCAGCGCTGGTCATAGTGAAATGCCGGACGGCAAGTGCGCCTTTAGCGAGATCAATTTCGATTGGGCCGTCGCTTTGCACGGGGATCTTGTCGAACTCGGCGTGGAAGCTGTCCACATTCAAGCTGCCAGTCAGTTGCTCAGGCTGGCGCAGCGGGCCTGCCACAGACGCCCGGCCTGCGATCGCGGAATGCGCTGTGATTCGGCTCTTGACCTCTTCCGCCAGAAAAGGATCGATATCCAGATCACGGAACTGCACGTCAAATTTTCCGGGCAAGCTTCCGCGCATGTCAACGGTTCCGTCGAGGGTGAAAGTCGCATGCTCAAAATTGGAGCGCCCGGTAACAACCATCTGCTGCCCATGGGTGACGGCGTCAAGGGTCAGAGCGCCTACGTGCTCCTGGTTGAGCACCAGCTTATCGATGCGCACGTGAGCATCAACCACAGGATTTTCCGGCGTGCCAGATGCATGCAGTTTGAAGTTGGCGGTTCCGCTGGTGCCCAGGCGTTCCAATTGGGCTTCGGGAACACGCCCCAGTTGAATGTCGTCACTGTGCAGGTCGGCAAGCATCTGGTGCGAATCCAGGTTGTAAGCGCCGGAGCCGAAGACGGTTGCTCCGGGCGCCTTAAGCTTGCCGTTGGTGAGCTGCAGGTTTTGATTCTGCAGCGACACGTCGCCGGAGAGCGACTCAACCGGACGTCCCTTAATGCTCGCCCTGGTCAGCGCAAAGGAGCCATGGCCATGCGGCCGGGCTTTGGTGCCAGAAACGTCCACCGTCAATCTCGCGTCGCCGGTGACGGGGTAGTCGGTGCCGAGCATCTTCTGGATGCTGCCGATATCCCCGTTGTGCATTGCCGCGTGCAGTTCGAAGGCCGAGTCGTCAACGAAGCTGCCTTCGCGGAGTGCCGCTGAACCATCCGCGTTCAGTGTCATCCCCGCGGTGTTGACCACGCCCTGATGCAGCGCGAGGTTTGATTGCGAATAGGCTATGTTGCCGGTGAACGAATCCACGTGTATCGGCCGAGCGTGCGGCGCTGCGCCTGGAGACGACGAGGACGGCGACGGCGTGTACAGATAGGTGAACTGCGTCGCCTGCAAGTGTCCGGCGATCTCGGGACTCCGAACGCTGCCGTTGATGGTGCCCGTGAAGCTCGCGTGTCCATCAAGCGTCACGGGCAGCGGCGGTTGAGCGAAGGCGCTCAGAAGATCATCGACTTCCACCAGACTTCCGGCTTGCAAGCTGAGATTCACATCTTCAAAGCGCGAGCCGATGCGACCGGAGGCGTCGATCTGGGTTGTGCGGGCCGACAGCTGAAGCGGGTGGAGATCGACTACGCCAGAGCTAAGTTGATAAGAGCCGCGAATGCTTCCGGAAAGTGGAAGCTGGTCAACCCTCGCCTGGGCAGGCGCGCTTACCTGAAGGTCGAAGTTGGCAGTGCTCCGCGCGATGTCACCTTTCCATGAGAGGTTCAGTCCGCCGCCGAGAGTACCTGCAAGGTTTAGCTTGTTGAGTGGTAGATTTCGGCTGGAGAGCAGTTGCGAAGCCTTGGTTAACGACATTCCCCTGAGCTTGAGTTCGGCCTGGCCGCGTCCCGGCGCCGCATTGATGATTTCGGCCTTACCAGTGAGCTCTCCGCCGAGCAGGCGGCCGCTTACGTTAGTGAGCTTGAGGCCGGCATTACCGGCCTGAAAGTCGGCACGAACACTCGCGTTACGGAGCTGTGAAGTGCCCGCGGCGTAATCGATGTCGCGAGCCGAGAGCCTGCCCGATACCGAACTCTGGCCTGGACCGTCGCTCGCACTACCAGTGAGGGTAGCCGTGCCTTTGCGCACCCCGGTGATGCGGGCGATAGCTGCGGCCTGCGGCAGATCGAGGGTGGCGGAATAATCGATATGCGTCTCAGGATTGCTGATGTTGTTCAGAGTTCCACTAAGCTCGACTCGCGAATTCTGCGACTGCAATGTCAGCCGCTTGAATTGTGCCCGAGTCGGCCAGACGCTGAACTCGGCCTGCGCCGCTAACGCAACGTCGCGGTAATCCTGATACTTGGCATCGACCTTTCCAATCGACAGGGTGCCGTCGTAGCGGCTGTCAGCGCGATCGAATCTGGTTGCGGCGACAATGTTGTTGGCGGAGAAATCCAAGTGCATTTGGCGTTCGTTAATCTGTAGCTGGCCATCGTGCACATCGGCGCGTGCGATGGCCAGGTCGAACAGCTGCTGCACCGGATCCGCAGAGCTCTTCTGCTTCGGTGCGGGCAAATTGGTTTTTCCGTCGGCAGCAACGATCAGGTGAATCTGCGGACGATCCAGTTCCAGATAAGTAAGGTCAACCCGCTTGCGCAATAGCGAGATGATATGCGCGCGCACGCGAATGCTGGCGACCTGCGCCAGAGGCGATGCGGTTGCCGGCTCCAGCCCATGCACCGTGAGATTGCTTGCCTCGAACTCCAGGCGCGGAAGGTCCCATCGCAGCGTTTCCAGCTCAACGCGTCCGCCGGTAGCCTCTTCGATGGACGAGACTAGTTTCGCCCTGACAACATCCTTGAACTGCGGGCTGCGCAGATAGAAGATAACGGCGAGGACCACCGCGAGCAGCCCAAAGCCGATGACGCCGACACACCAGGCCAAGGTGCGCAACCAGCGTCTCCTCGGAGGAGTGTTCCCCATCGCGTCCTGTGCCGGAGCGTTCGTTACTTGCCTCCCTGTGGGCCGGCAGCAGCCGCACGGGCGTTCATCGCCGGAAGCGGTATCAGCGTTTCAATGTGCGACTGCTGACGCAGGTTATGCAGCCACGCGTCGAGCATCTCATCCATGTGCTGCTGAACCAGCAGCTCGCGGATCTTCGGCGCCACCTCATCGAGGGACATCGCGCGTGCGCCGCTCTGCTTTAAGTCGGGGACCAGCTTGGCCTGGTAATAGGACTGCACCTCGGCATCCTGTATGCGCACGTTAGGACGCAGCTGCACGTCGATGAAGTTCATAACCTGCACTTCGTCTTTCAAGTGCGCTGTGATCTCAGTCTCGGTCAGCCCATAGGCCCGGACCAGCGACTGCCAAGTCTCATCGCTGCTGCCCGCCGGAAACTTCTCCCGCAACTTGGAGACATCCGCCGCAACTTCGTTGTCGCTGGGACGCAACGCTTTCTCGTTACCCATCTGCGCATCCAGCAATTCGCGGTCGATGAGGCGTTGCAGGGCTGCAGCGCGCTCCTGCTCGGAGACGTCGGCCAGCTGCTTCTGGTGCATGAAAGCCTCGAACCGTACCGCTTCGTCCCACTGGCTGCGCAGAACAGGTTTGCGATTCACCGTAGCTACCACTCCGTCGATCAATTCGCCTGCGAACGAGGACGGAGTGATGGCCAGCAGAGAGAACGCGCAAAGCAAGATGGCAATATGTCTTCGCATTAGAAAGTTTGTCCAATACTGAAAAAGTAATTGATGTGCCGCAATGTGGTGACGCTGTTGATCTCGCGAATCGGGTAGCGCGTGGGATTGAAGTTATAGGACACGTCAAGCCGAATCGGCCCGATCGGCGTCTTGTAACGCACGCCCATGCCAACTGCCTGCGGGTTGTAGCTGAAGTTGCACGGGAGAGTACTGCCCGGGGCAGAGCACTCAGCTATGGACGGCTGATGCAAACGAGTGATCCCGCTGAGAATTTCGTTGGAGCTGCTGAAGACGTTCCCCATGTCGTGGAAGAACACGAAGCCCACGCCGTCGCCAATGACGGGAAGCGCGATCGGAGGAGTACGCAACTCCAAA
>Ga0308174_10000974_pt1 | contig 12761 bp, 13 predicted proteins | sample PhyPR2_FD_203894 | JGI IMG/M metagenome (GOLD analysis project Ga0308174, IMG submission 203894) | Soil microbial communities from UC Gill Tract Community Farm, Albany, California, United States - DLSLS.P.R2 | ecosystem: Environmental > Terrestrial > Soil > Agricultural land | place: USA...
ACGCATCCGAACGATAGAAAAGGCTCGTGCGCGGCTCGAGCGCCTCGATGGCGCCGCCTCCGGCGACTGCCTGCACGCGCACGCGATCGCCGCAGGCAAGCACGAGCGCACGGCCTTTTTGCACGCAGTCCAGCGTGCCTCCCCGGTCGAGGGCCACCGTCGTGTGGCGTCGAAACGTCGCAACGACCAGGCCCGGCTCGCCGGCGGTTACGCTGCCGCGCGACGCGGCCGACGCGCGGTGCGCTGCGCCGCTCAGGCGAACAGGCGCTCGATCTTCGCAGCGCAGATGACGTCGTTGAGCGTCACGCCACCCGCGGAATGAGTGGACCAGGTGACCGTGCACCGTGCATAGCCGACGGCGAGGTCGGGGTGATGGTCTTCGTGGTGAGCGATCCAGGCGACCGCATTCACGAAAGCCATCGTGTCGTGGTAGTCGTCGAACGCGAACGGCTTGACGAGCCGATCACCCGCGGTCGTCCATCCCGGCAGCGTTGCCGCGTGCGCTGCGAGCTCGTCGGCACCCAGACGCGGCGCGTCCGGCCGGCACCGCATGGCCGCAAGCGCGAGCAGGCGTGTGTCGAGCGCGGGTCGCTCGCTGCCCGTCATGCCGTTGCCCCTTGCAGGCGCGCCACGCGAATGGCGGCGGGCGGATGCGAGTCGTAGAACGCCGAATGCAATGGGTCGGGCGTGAGCGTGGCCGCGTTGTCTTCGTAGAGCTTCACCAGCGCGCTCACCAGCGCCTCGGCCGAGGCATTGCGCGCGGCAAAGCCATCGGCTTCGAATTCGTGCTTGCGCGAATAGCGTGCGGCCAGCGGCGAGAGGATGAACGTGAATACCGGCAGCGCGAGCAGGAACAGCGCCAGTGCGACACCCGGACGCGCATGCGCGGTGCCGGCGAGATCGGCGGGAATGCCCAGCCCGACGTAGAACCAGTCGCTGTCGGCAAGCGCTGCCAGCAGCGCGAGGAACGCGAGCGAGAACACGGCGGACCAGACGATGCGCTTGACGACGTGGCGCAGCTTGTAGTGGCCGAGCTCGTGCGCCAGGATCGCCTCGATCTCGGAAGGGACGAGGCGCTCGAGCAGCGTGTCGAAGAACACGATCCGCCTTGCCTTGCCGAAGCCCGTGAAGTACGCGTTGCCATGCCCCGAGCGCTTGGAGCCGTCCATGACGAACAGTCCCGCGACCGCGAAGCCGCAGCGCGCCAGCAGCTGCTCGATCCGCTCGCGCGCAGCGCCTGCGGGCAGCGGCGTGAACCGGTTGAACAGCGGAGCGATCACGGTGGGATAGAGGAACAGCATCAGCAGCTGGAAGCCGAACCACACGACCCATGCCCACAGCCACCACAGCGTGCCCGCGCGCGCCATGAGCCACAGGATGGCCAGCGCGAGCGGCAGTCCGAGGACGATGCCGACGGCAAAGCCCTTCGCCAGGTCGAGCAGCCACAAGCGCAGCGTCGTGCGGTTGAAGCCGAAGCGCGCTTCGAGCCTGAAGGTGCGATACCACGCGAAGGGCAGGCCGACGACACCGCCGATGAGGCCGACGCCGGCGAGCAGCAGCACATCGCGCCAGATCGGTGCCAAGTCGAGCGCTTCGGTCCAGCGCAGCAGCAGGGCGAGGCCGCCACCGAGCGTCATGCCGATGAGCACCAGCGCGTCGACCAGCGTTTCGATGACGCCGAGGTGCTGCTTGGCGATCGTGTAGTCCGCCGCCTTGCGGTGGGCGGCGAGGCCGATGCTCGGGGCGAACGCCGGTGGAACCGCGTCGCGATGCGCGGCCACGAAGGCGACCTGGCGGCGGGCGAGCCACAGCCGCAGCGCGAGCGATGCGGCCCAGGCCACCACGAACACGCCCGTGAAGAGCGGGGCTTCGAGAGCCATGCGGATGAGCCAGCGCCGCGTGGACGCTGTGCTACATTGGTCCTTCATTCTACGCGAACGCGATGCCCCAGGACCCGAACCGCCTGATCTGGATCGACCTCGAGATGACGGGTCTCAAGCCCGACACCGACCGCATCCTCGAGATGGCGCTGGTCATCACCGATCACGACCTCGCAGTGGTGGCGCAGGCGCCGGTGTGGGTGCTGCACCAGGACGACGCCACGCTGGGCGCCATGGATTCGTGGAACCGCAGCACGCACGGTCGTTCGGGACTCATCGACAAGGCGCGCGCATCCCCGCTTGGCGACAGCGACGTCGAAGCCGCCGCGCTTGCGTTCCTGCGCGAGCACGTGCCAGCCAAGGCGTCGCCCATGTGCGGCAACTCGATCTGCCAGGATCGGCGCTTCCTCGCACGCTGGATGCCCACGCTCGAGGACTACTTCCACTACCGCAACCTCGACGTGTCCACGCTGAAGGAGCTGGCGCGGCGGTGGCAGCCCGAGCTCGTCAAGGGCGTGCCGAAGGAAGGCAAGCACGAAGCCCTCGCCGACGTGCAGGAGTCGATCGAGGAGCTGCGTTACTACCGGCAGCACTTCCTGCGCACGGCGAGCGCCTAGCGCTTGCGGGCCAGCGTGAGCCCGTCGCCGATGCTGAGCAGGCACGCGTCGACGCGCTGGTCGTCGTGGATCTTGCGGTTGAGCCGCCGCAATGCGGCCGTATCGGCGTCATCGTGTGCCGGATCCACCACCCAGCCGGACCATAGCGTGTTGTCGATCGCGACGAGCCCGCCGGGCCGCAGCAGTCGCAGGCAGTGCTCGTAGTAGTCGTCGTAGCCCGCCTTGTCGGCATCGATGAACGCGAAGTCGAACGAGCCCTCGCCTTGGCTCGCGAGCGCGCGCAACGTGTCCGCCGCAGGGCCGATGCGCAGCTCGATGCGCCCGTTCACCCCGGCTTCGCGCCAGTAGCGTTCGGCGATCGCCGTCCATTCGCGGCTGATGTCGCAGCACACGAGCCGTCCGTCGTCCGGCAGCGCCGAGGCCATGGCGAGCGCACTATAACCGGTGAACGTGCCGATCTCGATCGCGCGGCGGGCGGCCTGCACGCGCACGAGCAGCGCGAGGAAGGTGGCCTCGTCGGCGCCGATCTGCATGCCCGCCTGTGGCAGCTGCGCGGTCTCCTCGCGCAGCCGGCGCTGCACATCGGTCTCGCGCGCGCCGACGGTGCGAACGTAATCGTCAAGAGGGGCTGGCAGCAACGAGCGGTGGTAGTCCAAAGCACCTCCGGGAAGGTGGATTTGCGATAATAAACCGCCATGAAATTCTGCAGCGCCTGCGGGTCCTCCGATCTCGCGTTTCGCGTTCCGCCCGACGATACGCTGCCCCGTCACGTGTGCGCAGCCTGCGGGATCATTCACTACCAGAATCCCAAGGTCGTCGTCGGCTGCCTGCCCGAATGGGACGGCCGCGTGTTGCTCTGCAAGCGCGCCATCGAGCCGCGGCGCGGGCTGTGGACGCTTCCCGCCGGCTTTCTGGAGAACGGCGAGACGCTGGAGACCGGGGCTGCGCGGGAGACGCTCGAGGAAGCGGGTGCGCGCGTGGACATGGGCCCGCTGTGCGCGGTGATCAGCCTGCCGCAGATCAGCCAGGTCTACATGATGTTCCGCGCGCGGCTGCGCGATCTCGACTTCCACGCCGGCACGGAAAGCCTCGAGGTCGCGTTGTTCGAAGAGGCCGACATTCCGTGGGAGCAGATCGCCTTTCGCACCATCGGCCGCACGCTGCGGCGCTATTTCCTCGATCGCACGCTCGGCCGCTTCGAGCTGCATGTGAGCGCCATCGAGCGGCGGCCGCCCCTCGCACCCGACCTGCTCGCGGCCGGGTGACTGGCCGGCGTACGTTTCAACGGGTGCACGCGACCAGGGTCACCACCTCGGTTTCGCGCGCCTGCACCAGGTCGCGCAGCGCGGCGCAATGGTCGCCTTGCCAGCACAGCGTGTAATCGGACGTGTAGGTCGAAGCGCTGAGACGCAGCTGGGCCAGTGGCGGGAGCGTCGGCCGCCAGCGCCACATGCCATCGACGAGCCGGGCGCCCGGCGGCGGCTCCATGCCCGCGCCGAATCCGCCGATGCGGCTCTGCACGAGGGCCAGCCGGTCGTCCACGACGCGGTAATCCTCTTCCCAGCGCGTCTTCTCGATCGAGTGGTGCCACGCCAGCGTGAACGCATCGGCCGGAATCGTGGCGCGCAGCGCGCCTGCGACCAGCAGGCAGACGGCGTTCACTGCGCGGGCCTCAGCGTTGCAGCGGCGCCTGCGCAGCAGGCTGCGCGCGCACGGCACGCGTGCGCCACAGATGCCACGCGAGGAACAGCGCGCTCGCGACGAAGCCCGCCTGGTCGGTCCACGGGATGGCCGCCACGAGCAGGGCTGCCGCGATGAACGCAAGCATGCGCTCTGGCCATGAGATCGGCGCGCGCAGGTAGCCGATCGAGGCCGCACCCCATAAACCGATGGCGAGGAGCGTCTTGCAAACGACGTAGACGACGCTCAGGAGCACCAGCTCTCCGTTCGGGCCCGTGCCCTGCAGCATCAGCGCAGGGTCGTACACCGCCATGTAGGGAATGACGAAGCCGGCGATGGCGATGTGCGTTGCCTTCCAGCCGATGCGCATCGGCGAGGCCTTGGCAATGGATGCAGCAGCGAACGCGGCGAGCGCAACCGGCGGCGTCAAGTCGGCCATGATGCCGAAATAGAACACGAACATGTGCGACACGATCAGCGGAACGCCCAGCTTGAGCAGCGCGGGCGCCGCAATGGCGCTCGTGATGATGTAGTTGGGAATCGTCGGGATGCCCATGCCGAGGATGAGGCACACCAGCATCGTCAGGAACAGCGACAGGAAGATGCTGTGGCTGCCCACCTCGAGCACGAACCCGGCGAAGTTCGACGCCGCGCCGGTGAGCGTCAGCACGCCGATGATGACACCGACGATCGCGCAGGCGATGCCGACGGCGACGGCCTGGCGCGCACCGTCGACGAGGCTCGCGCGCATGGTCTCCACCGTGGCGCGGCCACCCTTGACCAAGAGCATGACCAGCACCATCGCGCCGATCACCACCAGGATCGGCGTCACGCCATAGCGGTCGAATCCGTAACGCAGGTAGGCGCCCAGCCCGATCCCCACGACGATCCAGAACGCGTAGCGAAACGCCGCCGGCCCGATGCGCGCCGTCATCCCGGCGCCAAGGATCAGCACGGCGGTCAGCGCCAGGCCGACCAGTCCCGAGAACATGGGCGTGAAGCCGTCGAACAGCATGTACACCAGCACGGCGAGCGGCAGCATGAGGAACCACTTCTGCCGGATGGCCTGCCAGGGATTGGGACAATCCGCTTTCGGCATCCCGTGCAGATGCGCGCGGCCCGCTTCCAGGTGCACCATCCAGAACGCTGTTGCGTAGTAGAGGATGGCCGGGACGACGGCGGCCTTGACGATCGTGACGTAGGGCAGGTTGAGCGTCTCCGCCATGATGAACGCGACGGCGCCCATCACCGGCGGCATGATCTGACCGCCCATGCTCGAGGTCGCCTCGACCGCCCCTGCGAAGATCGGCGAATAACCGAAGCGCTTCATCAGCGGGATGGTGAACTGTCCGACGGTCAGCACGTTCGCCACGCCGGAGCCCGAGATCGTGCCCATCATGCCCGACGAGATGACGGCCACCTTCGCCGGACCGCCGCGCGCGTGGCCCACGAAGCCAAGCGCGACGCTGTTGAAGAGGTTGATCATCCCGGCGTGCTCGAGGAAGCTCCCGAACAGGATGAACAGGAAGATGTACGTGGCCGACACGAGCACCGGTATGCCGAAGATGCCCTCGGTGCCGAGGAACAGCTGGCCGATGATCTGGTCGATGCCGTAGCCGCGGTGCGCAATCGCGCTCGGCAGGTACTGGCCCAGAAGGCCATACAGCAGAAAGGCGCCGCAGATGATGGGCAGCGCGATGCCGAGCACCCTGCGTGCCGCTTCGAACACCATGACGATGAACACGGCACCCACGACCAGGTCGGCCAGCGTCGGATCCCCCGACCGCTGGATCAGCTCCGCTTCGAACACCAGGTGGTACAGGGCAAGCGCGAACGCCAGCACCGCGAGTGCGAGGTCGTACCACGCGATGCGCTTGCGATCTGCCCAGCCCGCGACCGGATGGATCAGGAATGCCAGCGTGAGCAGGAAGCCGACGTGAATCGAGCGCGTCGGCAGGCTGGACAACGGCGCGTAGGCCGCGATGACCAGCTGATACGCCGAGAAGGCGAGGGCAATCGCCGCGACCGCGCGCGCGGCCCAGCCGGTGAGCTCGCGCTTGACGCCGGTCTCGTCGAACGTCGCTTCTTCGGGATGGGCGAGGGTGCGGGGTTCCATGGGGTTATGGCCCTGGGCACCTCACGACACTGGATCCCAGCCTTCGCTGGGATGACATGCGCACGCTGCGCGGGCGCGTGTCACTTGATGAGGCCCACTTCCTTGTAGTACTTCTCGGCGCCGGGATGCAGCGGCACCGGCATGCCCTCGAGCGCCTTCTTGAGATCGATCGACTTGGCTGCCGAGTGCGCCGCCGCCAGCTGGTCGAGGCTCGTCCACAGCGCCTTCGTCATGCCGTACGCCGTGTCGGTGCTCACACCTTCGTGGGTCACGAGGTAGTTCTGGATTGCGACCGCGGGCACGTCGGCGGTCTGGCCGCGGTACGTGTTGGCCGGGATGGTGGCCGGCAAATAGGCCGGATCGTTGGTCTTCTTCACCACGTCCGCCGGAATGGCCACGACGACGATGTCCATGGACGTCGCCAGGTCGCGCAGCGCCGACACGCCGAGCCCCGCCGATTGCAGCGTGATGTCGATCTGCCGGTTCTTCATGAGCTCCACCGATTCACCGAACGGCAGATATTCGACCTTGGCGAAGTCCTTGTACGTGAGGCCGGCTGCGGCCAGGATCACGCGTGCATTGATCTCCGTGCCTGATTTGGGCGCACCCACCGAGATCTTCTTGCCCTTGAGGTCGGCGAGCGTCTTGATCCCGGCATCCGCGCGCGCCACGATCTGGATGTAGTTCGGGTAGATGGCGGCGATGCCGCGCAGCTTCTTGAGCGGCGTCTTGAAGCCGGCGTCCTCGTTGCCCTTCCATGCGTCGGACAGCGAATCGCCGAGCGTGAAGGCGATCTCGCCGCGACCGGCCTGCAGCAGGTTGAGATTCTCGACCGATGCCTTGGTGGCTTGCACCGACGTCTTCGCCGCAGGCATCGCCTTGCCGATCGCGTTGGCGAGGGCGACGCCGAGCGGGTAATACACGCCGCTCGTACCGCCGGTCAGCACGTTGATGAAGTTGTCCGCGGCGAGCGCGAACGTGGACGTGACCGCGGCTGCCGCGAGCGCGGCGGTGGCGGCGAACAACCGGATACGGGCGTGCATCGAGTCCTCCAGACAGTGGTGGTGCGGCGCCGTTTCGCGGGCGCACAGGCGCCGACGGCTTCACGAGGATTCTAGCGTATGGGCTGGTGGCTACGCCGGAGAGCCGTTTGTCGCTGTCCGCGCCGAGCGCGTAGCATGACGGGTGGCCGCGCTCGCGAACCGCGGCGCACGAGGCCCGCATGACGCGCATCGAGCCGCTGTTCGACCGTTACGCCGAATCGCATCGACACCCCGCGAACAAGGCGATCCACTGGATCTGCGTGCCGCTCATCACGTGGAGCGTGCTGGTCGCGCTGTGGGCGCTCGCGCCTGCGGCGGCGATCGCGCTCGTCTTCGCCGCGATGATCTTCTATGCCTGGATGTCGTGGCCGCTCGCGCTCGGCATGCTCCTCGTGACGGCGTTCATGCTGGCGCCGCTGCCTTTCGTCTCGTCGCGCGCCGTGCTGGCGGGGCTCGCTGCCGCGGTGTTCGTGGCGGCGTGGGCGGGGCAGTTCGTCGGCCACCACATCGAGGGACGCAAGCCGTCATTCGTCGACGATCTCAAGTTCCTGCTGGTCGGGCCGGCATGGCTGCTGGCCTTCGTGTACCGGCGGCTGGGGATTGCTTATTGAGGAATCGCGATCGGCTGCGGACGCACCTGGAAGCCGGCAATGCGATGATCACCCGTCAGCACCCATTCCATCAGCACGGGCGTCTGCCCGACGTTGCGGCGCGCGATACGGCGATAGATGCGCAGGTCGCCCGACGTGGTGGTGTCCTCGCGGATCACGCCCGTTTCCGGTCCCGCTTCGCTCAGAACCTTCTGGCGGAACGCCGCCAGGCCCTGCGCGCCACCGACGGCATCGCGCATCGGTGGCGTCATGCGCTCGGCGATCGCGGCCGTTTCGCCGCGCTCGAACTGCTCGGACAATCCACGGCCCGCCGCCAGCACGACGTCGTCGGCAGCCGCAAGCGGCAACGCGCAACCGGCAACGAGTACCACGAGCGCAATCCGCGCAAGCCTCATCGACATGCCATCTCTCCGGTACGGTTCACGAAACGACGGCCACGCCGGCCTTGGCAAGCGCGCGGTGCACCGTCGCGACGTGCTCGTGCCCGGTCGTCTCGACCACGCAGACGACGCGCACCTCGGACAAGTCAGGTCCGGAGAATGCGCGGTCGTGCACGATCTCCTTGATCGAGGCACCTGCCGAGGCGATCACTTGCGCCAGCCGGGCAAGACCGCCCGGGCGATCGCTGATCGACACCGTGAAGCGGCTGAGCCGGCCGTCGGCGACGAGTCCCACCTCGATGACGCGGTCGAGCATCGTGAGGTCGATGTTGCCGCCGCACAGCACCAGGACGACCGTGCGTCCGGCAAGCCGCGTCAGCTTGCCGGCGAGGAATGCGGCGAGCGGTGCAGCACCCGCGCCTTCCACCACGCTCTTCTCGAGCTCGATGAGCCGCAGCACCGCGAGCGCGATCGCCGCCTCGTCGACCGTCACGACTTCGTCCACCATCTGGCGCAGGATCTCGAACGGACGCGCGCCGAGCAGCGGCACCGAAAGGCCGTCCGCGAGCGTCGGCGCCAGCGGCACGACGACGGGCTTGCCGGCGGCGAGCGCCGCGGTGAGACACGCCGCATTCTCGGGCTCGACTCCGACCAGCTCGACATCCGGCCGCTTGGCCCGCACGACCGTGCCGATGCCGGAGAGCAGGCCGCCGCCGCCGACGGGCACCACGATGGCGTTCACGGCGGGCGTCTGCTCGAGGATCTCGAGGCCCATCGTGCCCTGGCCGGTGATCACGTGCTCGTTGTCGAACGGATGGAGGAACGTGAGCCCATCGCGCGCCGCGCGTGTCTCGGCTTCGGCGCGCGCCTCGCCAAGGTCGGCGCCATGCAGCACGACGGTTGCGCCGAGCTTGCGGCAGTTCGACACCTTGATCAACGGGGCGAACGTCGGCATCACCACCGTCACCGGAATGCCGAGCAGCGCACCGTGGTACGCCACGCCCTGCGCATGATTGCCCGCGGACGCGGCGACGACGCCGCGTGCGCGCGCGGCGGCGGGCAGCTGCAGCAGCGCGTTGCGCGCCCCGCGCTCCTTGAAGCTGCCGGTGCGCTGCAGGTAATCGAGCTTGCAGTAGATGTGCGCGCCGGTCAGCTCCGACAGCGGGATCGATTCGACGCACGGGGACTCGTAGATCGCACCGCGGATCCGCTCGCGGGCCGCTTCGACGTCGGCGAGCGTGATCATGACGTCAGAACGGCAGCTTCACGCCGGGCTTGACGGCGGCGAGCACGCGGCGAAAGTCACCCTGGATGCGGGCGAGCGCCGCCTCGTCGTCCGCCTCGAACCGCAGCACGATGACCGGCGTGGTGTTCGACGCGCGCGCGAGGCCGAAGCCGTCCGGATACTCGACCCGCAAGCCATCGATGCGGATCACCTCGGTGGCGCCGGCGAAGCGCGCGGTTTCCTGCAGCCGCGCGATGAGCGCATGCTGCTCACCTTCGCTGCACGCGATGTTGAGCTCGGGCGTGGACACTGCATCGGGGAGCGATTCGAGCAATGCGCCCGGGTCGTCGGCGCGGGCGAGGATCTCGAGGAGCCGCGCGCCTGCATACAGGCCATCGTCGAAGCCGTACCAGCGCTCGCCGAAGAACGTATGCCCGCTCATCTCACCGGCCAGGGCGGCGCCGGTTTCCTTCATCTTGGCCTTGATCAGCGAGTGGCCGGTCTTCCACAGCAGCGGCTTGCCGCCGCGCTCCTCGATCCACGGCTTCAATTTGCGCGTCGACTTGACGTCATAGATCACCGTCGCACCGGGCGTGCGCGACAGCACATCGGCGGCGAACAGCATGAGCTGGCGGTCCGAAAAGATCACCTTGCCGCGCGGCGTCACCACGCCGAGCCGGTCGCCGTCACCGTCGAAGGCGAAGCCGATGTCGAGGTCGCCGCGCGCGAGGCGGGCGATGAGGTCCTGCAGGTTCGCCGGCTGCGATGGATCGGGATGGTGGTTGGGAAACGCGCCGTCGACGTCGCAGAACAGCTCGTCCACCGTGCAGCCCATCTTGCGGTAGAGCGCGGGTGCGAACGCGCCGGCGACGCCGTTGCCGCAGTCGACGGCGAGCCGCAAGGGCCGCGCGAGCTTGACGTCGCTCACGATGCGCTCGAAATAGGCCGGCGCGATGTCGTGCGTGCGCAGCTTGCCTTCGCCGCCGGTGAAGTCGTCGCGCGCGATGCGGTGCCGCAGCGCCTGGATGTCGTCGCCCGACAGGGTCGTGCCGTCGATCACCATCTTGAGCCCGTTGTAGTCGGGCGGGTTGTGGCTGCCCGTCACCATGACGCTGCTGCCGGTGCCGAGCTCGTATGTGGCGAAATAGGTCATCGGCGTGACCACCATGCCGATGTCGATGACGTCGACGCCAGCCTTGCGGATCCCGTCGCTGAGGGCCTGCGCGAGCTCGGGTCCGGACAAACGGCCGTCACGGCCCACCACGATGGTGTCGCGGCCGCGCTCGCGTGCCAGCGAGCCGAGCGCACGGCCGATGACCTCCACGATGAGCGGCGTCAGGGTCTTGCCGACGATGCCCCGGATGTCGTAGGCCTTGAAGATCTCGGAAGGGAGTTCCACGGCGAGCCTCAGGTGGCGTAATCGAGGAAGTGTAGCAATCGCCGGGGCAGCCACTCGACGTTCCCGGGAAAGCCGCCGACCGGGAAGCCCGCATGACCGCCCTCGGCCGGCTTTTCGAGCAGGACGCGCGGGCTCACCTCCGCACGCGTCGGCAGCGATTCTTCGGGGATGAACGGATCGTTGCGCGCGTTGAGCACGAGCGTCGGCACGCGGATGGGGCGCAGCCAGGGTCGCGACGATGCACGGCGCCAGTAATCGTCGGCGCCGGCGAAGCCGTGCAAAGGTGCGGTCACCACCTCGTCGAAGTCCCACATCGTGCGGGCCGCGCGAATGCGGCGTTGATCCAGGTGGCCGGGAAAGCGGGCTGCCATGGCGAGCGACTTGGGCTTGAGCGACGCCAGGAAGTGGCGCGTGTAGATGACGTTGAGGCCGCGGCCGATGGCCGCGCCCGCGGCGGCGAGATCCAGTGGCGCGGAGACAGCCGCGGCGGCGCAGATCCAGTCGCTGGCTCGATGCTCCATGCGCCCGACCCAGTTCAACAGCGCGCTCCCACCGAGCGACACACCGATCGCATACACCGCGCGGCCGGGCTCGATGCGCGCGCGGATCGCCGTGAGCAGCGCGCCGACCTCCTCGAAGTCACCCGAGTGATAGGCGCGCGGCAGCCGGTTGAGCTCGCCCCCGCATCCGCGAAAATGCGGGATGACCCCGGCGAAGCCGCGCGCGTCCAGTGCACGCATGAGGGCGCGGGCGTAATGCGAGCGTGCACCACCTTCCAGCCCGTGGAACAGCACGACGAGCGGTGCGCCCGGCGAACGCACATCGAGCCAGTCGAAGTCCCAGAAATCGCCGTCGACCGTCTCGACGCGCTCGCGACGCAGTGGTGGCGCGGGCCGGCGCAGGCGCGACGCGTAGATGGTCTGCGCGTGGCCGCCGGGGAGCCAGCGCGGCGCGACGTAGCGGCCCTCGACCAAATCGTGGTGCGACAGGCGCATGCGTCAATGCACGCCGAGCGCGCGGGCGAGGCGCTCGGCGATCGTGCGCACGACCTTGACCCGGGCATAGTGCTTGTCCTCGGCTTCCACGAGCGTCCAGGGAACGAGATCGGTGGAGGTGCGCTCGACCATGTCGGCCGCGGCCTGCTCGTAGTCGGCCCAGCGCTTGCGGTTGCGCCAGTCGTCGGGCGTGATCTTGAACCGCTTGAACGGCGTCTTCTCGCGCGCGCGGAAGCGGCGCAGTTGCTCGTCGCGGCTGATCTGCAGCCAGAACTTGCACACCACGACGTCGCACTCGGTCAGCTCCTGCTCGAACTGGTTGATCTCGTCGTAGGCGCGCATCCATTCGTCGTCGCGGCACAGGCGCTCGACGCGCTCGACCAGCACGCGGCCATACCAGGTGCGGTCGAACAGGGTGATGCCGCCGAGCCGCGGCACGGCACGCCAGAACCGCCACAGGTACGGATGCGCGCGCTCCTCGTCGGACGGTGCAGCGATCGGCACGGTGACGTACTGCCGCGCGTCGAGCGCGCCGGTGACGCGGCGGATCGCGCCACCCTTTCCGGCGGCATCCGACCCTTCGAACGCCAGCACCAGCGCATGACGGCGAAACCGCTTGTGGCGCGTGAGGCGCGCGAGCTCGCGCTGCCAGTGCGACAGCTCGTCGTCGTAGCGCTTCTTCGGCAGCCGCAGCGTGAGGTCGAGCTTGCGGATGATCTCGACGTTGCCGAGCGCTGCGGGCGCCGGCGGCGCTCCCTGCGGCGCGACGCGCGCCGGTCGCTCCGCGGTGGCCTTGCGCAGCGCGGCGAGCAGCA
>Ga0308174_10000975_pt1 | contig 12744 bp, 11 predicted proteins | sample PhyPR2_FD_203894 | JGI IMG/M metagenome (GOLD analysis project Ga0308174, IMG submission 203894) | Soil microbial communities from UC Gill Tract Community Farm, Albany, California, United States - DLSLS.P.R2 | ecosystem: Environmental > Terrestrial > Soil > Agricultural land | place: USA...
CATCAACTTCACGATCGGGAAGGTCAACGTCGCCGGCGGTCCGACCAACGACCCTTACCAGCTGGTCGTCGACTCGTTCAGCACCTGGTGGCTCACCGTCATCTACCTGATCGCGATGGTCACCCTCGGCCTCCACCTCCACCACGGCACCTGGAGCGCGGCTCAGACGCTCGGCTGGACCAGCACCGCGCGGGCCCGGGCCCGCGCGAAGGCCCTCGGCTGGGTGCTCGCCATCGTCATCGCGGGGGGCTTCTCGCTCGTCCCGCTCTTCGTCCTCTTCGGCGTCATCGACTAAGGAGTCGCGCCATGGCTTCCACCGCAGACCGCTCCCACACCACTCCCCTGAACCAGCCGTCGGTGCAGCGCTCCGACGACGCGCGCGGCTACTACGTGCCCGGCGCCAACATCGTGGACCCGGCGGCGCCCACCGGCCCGATCGAGGAGCGCTGGGAACAGCGCAAGTTCGACAACCGCCTCGTGAACCCGGCCAACCGCCGCAAGCTGAGCGTGATCATCGTCGGCACCGGCCTGGCCGGCGGCGCCGCCGCCGCCACGCTCGGCGAGGCCGGCTACCAGGTGAAGTCCTTCTGCTACCAGGACTCCCCGCGCCGGGCGCACTCCATCGCCGCGCAGGGCGGCATCAACGCCGCCAAGAACTACAAGGAGGACGGCGACTCCGTCTTCCGGCTGTTCTACGACACGATCAAGGGCGGCGACTACCGCTCGCGCGAGTCGAACGTGCACCGGCTGGCCGAGGTCAGCGTGAACATCATCGACCAGTGCGTCGCGCAGGGCGTCCCGTTCGCCCGCGAGTACGGCGGCCTCCTCGACAACCGCTCCTTCGGCGGCGTGCAGGTGTCGCGGACGTTCTACGCGCGCGGGCAGACGGGCCAGCAGCTGCTCATCGGCGCCTACCAGGCGCTCGAGCGCCAGGTCGCCGCCGGCACCGTCGAGACCTTCACCCGGCACGAGATGCTGGAGCTCATCGTCGTCGACGGCCGGGCCCGGGGCATCGTGGCCCGCGACCTGGTCACCGGCGAGATCGAGACCCACCTGGCCGACGCGGTGGTGCTCGCATCCGGCGGCTACGGCAACGTCTTCTTCCTCTCCACCAACGCGATGGGCTCCAACGTCACCGCGACGTGGCGGGCGCACCGCAAGGGCGCCTACATGGCCAACCCGTGCTACACGCAGATCCACCCCACCTGCATCCCGGTCTCCGGCGAGCACCAGTCGAAGCTGACGCTGATGTCGGAGTCGCTGCGCAACGACGGCCGCATCTGGGTGCCGAAGAAGAAGGACGACTGCGACAAGGACCCGCGCGACATCCCCGAGGAGGACCGCGACTACTACCTGGAGCGGATCTACCCCTCGTTCGGCAACCTGGTCCCCCGTGACATCGCCTCCCGCGCCGCGAAGTACGTCTGCGACGAGGGCCGCGGCGTCGGCCCGGTCGTGGGTGACTTCCGCCGCGGCGTCTACCTCGACTTCGCCGACGCCATCGGCCGCCTGGGCGAGCCGGCGATCCGGGAGAAGTACGGCAACCTCTTCGACATGTACGAGCGGATCACGGGCGAGAACCCGTACGAGGTCCCGATGCGGATCTACCCCGCCGTGCACTACGTGATGGGCGGTCTGTGGGTGGACTACCACCTGCAGTCCAACATCCCCGGCCTGTTCGTGACCGGGGAGGCCAACTTCTCCGACCACGGCGCGAACCGCCTCGGCGCCTCCGCGCTGATGCAGGGCCTGGCCGACGGTTACTTCGTGCTGCCGAACACGATCCGCGAGTACCTCGCCGACGGGCCGTTCGCCCGCATCGACGAGACGTCGCCCGCGGTCGCCGAGGCACGCACCGCGGTCGAGGGCCGGATCCAGAAGTTCCTCTCGATCGGCGGCACCCGCTCGGCCGACTCCTTCCACCGCGAGCTCGGCAACATCATGTGGGAGTACTGCGGCATGGAGCGCACCGAGGAGGGCCTGCGCAAGGCGATCGACATGATCCGGGAGCTCAAGGCCGCCTTCTGGTCGGACCTGAAGGTGCTCGGCACCGCCGACAGCCTCAACCAGAGCCTCGAGAAGGCCGGCCGGGTCGCCGACTTCATCGAGCTCGGCGAGCTGATGTGCATCGACGCGCTGAACCGGCGCGAGTCCTGCGGCGGCCACTTCCGCGCCGAGTCGCAGACCGAGGACGGTGAGGCGCTGCGCCACGACGAGGAGTTCGCCTACGTCGCCGCCTGGGAGTGGGCCGGCGAGGACGGCCAGCCGGTGCTGCACAAGGAAGACCTGATCTACACCGCCATCGAGATGAAGCAGCGGAGCTACAAGTGAACCTCACCCTGAAGATCTGGCGGCAGGCCAACGCCGCCGCCGAGGGTGCCCTGCACACCTACCAGGTGCAGGACATCTCCCCGGACATGAGCTTCCTCGAGATGCTCGACGTCCTCAACGAGCAGCTCAACGCCCAGGGCGAGGAGCCCGTGGCGTTCGACTCCGACTGCCGCGAGGGCATCTGCGGCACGTGCAGCCTGATGATCAACGGTCAGGCGCACGGCCCGGAGGTCACCACGACCTGCCAGCTGCACATGCGCTCGTTCCAGGACGGCGACACGATCACGGTCGAGCCGTGGCGCGCGGAGCCGTTCCCGGTCATCAAGGACCTGTGCGTCGACCGGTCGGCCTTCGACCGGATCATCCAGGCCGGCGGCTTCATCTCCGTCAACACCGGCGCCGCCCCCGAGGCCAACGCCACGCCGGTCCCCCGCGAGAAGGCCGTGCGCGCCTTCGACGTGGCGACGTGCATCAGCTGCGGCGCCTGCGTCGCGGCCTGTCCCAACGGCTCGGCCTCGCTGTTCCTCGGCGCGAAGATCACCCACCTCGGTGAGCTGCCCCAGGGCCAGCCGGAGCGCTACAACCGCGTCGTCGACATGGTCGCCCAGCACGACGCCGAGGGCTTCGGCGGCTGCACCAACATCGGCGAGTGCAGCGCGGCCTGCCCGAAGGAGATCCCGCTCGACGTGATCTCGCAGCTGAACAAGGACCTCCGCACCGCCCTGCGCCACGGTCGCTGACCAAGTCGCGCACCACGCCACGGAGCCGGCGCCGTCCCTCGGGGCGGCGCCGGCTCTTGTGGTTCCCCGGGGCGTCCGGAGCGGGGTCTAGGGAGCAGCGGTCAGGAGCGGTGGCGGAGCGCCTTGATGCCGAGCGAGCCGAGGACACCGCCGATGACCAGGTCGACCACGATCAGGACGCTGTGGGCGATCCAGTAGCCGGTGGGGCGGTCCTCCCCGGACGCGTGCGCCTGGGAGAGGTTCTTGGCGAAGGTGAGCCAGATGACGACGTTCCAGACGGCGACGCCGACGAGCAGCCAGCCGTGCTTGCGTTCGAGCTTCATGGGGCCGTGCGGTTCCTTCCGGATGATCGTGTGGAGCGGGGCGAGGTCGCGGACGGCCCCGGCGGCACCGGGACGACGAGTTCCGGCCCGGGCCGGCCCGTCAGCGGTCCGCGGCCGCCTGGAGCGGGAACTCCCGGGTGGGCCGCCAGCCGGTCGCGGGCTCGTGGACGTAGAGGTGGAACTCCTCCACGTCGAACTCGCACTCGAAGCCGGCGAGATCCTCGAAGGCCCGGTCGAGCAGGTCGTCGGACAGGTGGTGGGCCACCGTGACGTGCGGGTGGTAGGGGTAGTGCAGGTCGACCGAGAGGGGACCCCGGCGCACCGCCAGCGCGAGCTGCTCGCAGGCGGAGATGCCCTCGACGAGGGTCACGAAGACCACCGGCGAGACGGGCCGGAAGGTGCCGGTGCCGCGCAGGTGGACGCCGAAGGGCGCCCGCTCGGTGGCGACCTCCTCGAGGTGCTTCTCGACCGCGGGCAGGTCGTCCTCGCCGATCTCGGTCGGAGGGACCAGGGTCACGTGGGTCGGGATCATCGCCGCGGTGGCGTCACCCACCGCCGTGCGGTAGTCCTGCAGCTGGCTCGCCCAGGGCTCCGGGATCGCGACGGCTACACCGATGGTCGGCATCCCTCGACCCTACTGGCCCGCCGCCAGGAAGCCGACCCGGTCGTAGACGTCGCGCAGCGTGGCGTCCGCGACCGCGCCGGCCTGCTCCGCACCACGCCGCAGGACGTCGGCCAGGTAGGTGCGGTCCTCGAGCAGCTGGAGGGTGCGGTCCCGGAACGGCGTCACGAAGTCGACCACGACCTCGGCGAGGTCGCCCTTCAGGTCGCCGTACCCCTTGCCGACGTACCGCTCCGCGATCTCCTCGACCGGGCACCCGGTGAGTGCGCTGTAGATCGTGAGCAGGTTGCTGACGCCCGGCTTGGTCTCGGGGTCGAAGCGGACCTCGGAGCCGGAGTCGGTGACCGCGGAGCGGATCTTCTTCGCCGAGCGCTTGGGGTCGTCGAGCATCTCGACGATGCCCGACGGCGACGACGCCGACTTCGACATCTTGGCCGTCGGGTCCTGCAGGTCGGTGATCTTGGCCGTGGCCTTGAGGATGTAGGGCTCGGGCAGGCGGAACGTCTTCTTGTAGCGGCTGTTGAAGCGCTGCGCGAGGTCCCGGGTCAGCTCGAGGTGCTGCCGCTGGTCCTCCCCCACCGGCACGTAGTGCGGCCGGTAGAGCAGGATGTCGGCGGCCTGGAGGACCGGGTAGGTGAACAGCCCGACGCTGGCCGCGCCCTCGCCGCCCTTGGCCGACTTGTCCTTGAACTGGGTCATCCGCCGCGCCTCGCCGAAGCCGGTGAGGCACTGCAGCACCCAGCCGAGCTGGGCGTGCGCCGGCACCTGGCTCTGGACGAAGATCGCCGACCGCTCGGGGTCGATGCCCATCGCGATCAGCTGGGCCGCCGCCCGCAGGGTGCGGTCTCGCAGCACCTTCGGGTCCTGCTCGACGGTGATCGCGTGCTGGTCGGCGATGAAGAAGAACGGCTCGTGGTCGGCCTGGAGGTCCACCCACTGCCGCAGCGCGCCCAGGTAGTTGCCGAAGTGGAACGAGTCGGCCGTCGGCTGGATCCCCGAGAGCACGCGCGGACGCACCGAGCCGCTGCCCTGGGCCTGCGCCGCGACCTCGGGGACGGTCGTGGTGGACATGGCGCCGATTCTGTCAGGCGGGCCGGCCGTGGCCGACGGCGGCTCCGGGCTCGGTCACGGGCGGCGCGCTCGACCCTGCGGCGTCCTGCACCACCGCGGCCCACCGGCGCGCGAGCCCACCCCAGGCGCTCCGCAGCTCCGGCTCCGCGGCCACCACGGCGGCGACCACGGAGTCGCGGGTGACGCCCGCCAGCCGCATCTCGGCCGACGCGGGCTCCGCCCAGTCGGCCGCCATGTCCGTGAGCACCTCCGGGTGGAACTGGGTGCCCCAGGCGCAGGAGCCCACGCGGAACGCCTGGTTCGGGAACCGGTCCGTGGAGCACAGGGCGGCGGACCCCGGCGGGAGGGCGACGATCTCCTCCACGTGCCACTCGACGGCCGGGACACGCGGCGGCAACCCGGCGAACAACGGGTCGCGGCGACCGGCCTCGGTGAGGTCCAGGGAGTGCACCCCGACCTCGACGGCGTCGACGGCCGGCTCCACCCGGCCGCCCGCGACCATCGCGAGGATCTCGCCGCCCAGGCAGATGCCGAACGTCGGGACCTCGCGGTCGAGCGCCTCCGCGACGAGGGCGCGGACGCCGGCCAGCCACGGGGTGGCCACGTCGTCGTACGGGTTGGGACTGCCGCCGAGCACCAGGAGCGCGTGGTGCTCGTGGAGGTCCGCCGGCAGCGCGTCGCCCTCGTAGGGCCGGCGCAGGTCCAGCTCGAGCCCCGACTCGGCCAGCACCTCGCCGACGTACCCGGGTCCCGTGCCGTGCTCGTGCTCGACGACCAGGACGCGCGGCCTCACAGCCGCCCCGCCCGGATCACGCGGTCCAGGAAGGCGCGGGTGCGCGCCTGCTGCGGGTCGCGGAAGATCTGCGAGGGCGGCCCCTGCTCCAGGATCACACCCGAGTCGAGGAAGCACACGGTCGTCGCCACCTCGTTCGCGAAGGACATCTCGTGCGTCGCCAGCAGCATCGTCAGGCCCTCCTCCGCGAGCCCGCGGACGATGTCGAGGACGTCCGCGACCAGCTCGGGGTCGAGCGCCGACGTGATCTCGTCGAGGAGCAGCACCCGCGGGTCCATGGCCATCGCACGGACGATGGCGACCCGCTGCTGCTGGCCGCCCGAGAGCTGGTCCGGGTAGCTGTCCGCCTTCTCGGCGAGCCCGACGCGGCGCAGCAGCTCCAGGGCCCGCTCCTGCGCCTCCTCCTTCGAACTACCGCGGATCTTCCGGGGCGCCAGGGTGATGTTCTCCAGCACCGACATGTGCGGGAAGAGGTTGAAGCTCTGGAAGACGATGCCCACGTCCCGGCGCAGCCTGTCGAGGTCCACGCCCTCGCCGGAGACGACGTCGCCGTCCAGCCAGATCTCGCCGGCCTCGATCGGCTCGAGGCCGTTGACGCACCGGAGCAGCGTGGACTTGCCGCTGCCGGAGGCGCCGATCAGGCAGACGACCTGGTGCTGCTCGACGCTGAGGTCGATGCCCCGGAGCACGGGGGTCTCGCCGTAGTGCTTCGTCACGCCCTTGACGTCCAGGAACGCCATGTCAGCCCTTCCTGCCGAGTCGCTGCTCGTCCCGCTGCAGCAGCCGGTCGACGAGCCGGGTCTGGGGGATCGTCACGACGATGAACAGCCCGGCGACCACCGTGACCGCCGAGAGGTTGAAGTAGTTGCTCGCGAAGATCTTCGCCTGGGTGAACGCGTCGACGGTGCCGATGACGGTGACCAGGGCGGTGTCCTTCTGCAGCCCGATGAAGTCGTTCAGCAGCGGCGGGATGACCCGGCGCACCGCCTGCGGCACGATCACGTGCCGCATGGTGCTGCCGTGGGACAGGCCGAGCGAGCGCGCCGCCGCCGTCTGGCTCCAGTGCACGCTGGTGATCCCGGCGCGGTACACCTCGGCCACGTACGCGCCGTACGTCAGCGCGAGGGCGAGGATCGCCGCCCAGGTCGGCGACAGCGAGCTGAGGACGGGCACGCCGGCCAGCGGGAGCCCGAACCCGACCAGGTAGATCACGATGATGGCCGGTACGGCGCGGAACGCGTCGATGTAGAACGTCGCCAGCATCGAGATCGCCCGCCCGCCGACGCCGGGGGCGAGCCGGGCCAGTGCCAGCACGAGTCCCCAGACCAGCACGATCACCTCGGCCACGACGGCGATGAAGATGTTGTGGCCGAACGCCTTGCCGACCTCCACCCAGCTCCGCCCGATCATCGTCGGGTCGAGGAAGATGCGCTGGACGGCGTGGTCGTTGGCCAGCACGAAGTCGAGGAAGACGACGACGCAGAGGACCGCGAGGCACCCGCCCAGGCAGACCCAGGCGGCGTTGCGCGCCCGCGAGCGAGACCTGCGCAGGTCGACCATCTCGGCGGACCGGAGGTGGCCGGCCGCGTCCGAGCGCAGCCGCGCCGCGCGGACCGCGGCCAGGACCGTGCCCGCCGCGGCGGCCAGCGTGGCCGCCGCCACCAGCCAGATCACCGGACGCCAGGCGCCGGACGCCGGGGCGCTCGTGACGAGCCGCCAGGCGGTCCAGGCGGTCAGCGCCATGGTCACCGGGGCGACCACCCACGCCACCGCGAGGAGCCGCGTCGTCGGCCCGAGGCCCGGGTCGGAGCTGGTGGCTCGACGCGTGGTGACGACCGTCGTCACTGGACCGTCCACGCCGGGACCGACGCCGGGTCGCCACCGAACGCGGGGCCGAGGAACTTCGAGCTGAGGTCGTCGAAGTAGCCGGCCGCCTTCAGCTGGTCGATGATCTTGTCGACCGTGGCCGTGTTCGCCGACCCCTTGGGCAGCATCGCGCCGTAGGACTCGTCGGTCTGGTACTGGCCGAGGACCTCGACCTGGCCGCCGGACTGCTTGGCCTGCCCCAGCTCGATCGCGGAGTCCTGGAGGTAGGCGTCCACCTGGCCGGAGACGACCCCGGCGAGCGCCTCGGCGTCCCCGGGGTAGACCCGCGGCGCCGTGGCCGGCTTCAGCACGTCCTGCACCCATGCCTGGGCCGCCGTGCCCTCCTTCACCGCGATCGTCTTGTCGCGGAGGTCGTCGGCGGAGACGTCGCTGCCCTTCTTGGCCAGCACACCGATCGCGGAGGTGTAGTACGGGTGGGAGAAGTCGACCACCTTCTGGCGGTCCGGCGTGATCGAGATCTCGTCGAGCGAGAGGTCGTAGCCGGTGAGCGTGCCGGAGACCAGCCGGTCGAAGGAGACGTTCTCGAGGTCGATGCTCTTCAGTCCGCTGAGGTGGGCGATCTCGGCCGCGAGGCAGTACTCGTAGCCGCTGTCGATCTTGTCGACGGTGTCGCCGTTCCACCAACCGGTCGAGGGCAGGTCCGCCTTGATGGTCAGTGCGCCGGGCTTGACCGTGTCGAGGTGGTACTGCCCGGCCTTCCCGGTCAGCGTGCAGTTCCCGAACTGGTCGCCGGCGCTCGAGCCGCCGCCGCCGGCGGCGCCGTCGGAGGCCGAGCAGGCGGAGGTGAGAGCCAGCACCGCAGAGGCGGCGAGCAGTCCGAGGTAGCGAGAGGGCGACATCCGTGCTCCAATTCGGGGGTGGGACCTAAAACGGTTTAGGTCGGGGCAGTGAGGTTACCCCGCGGAGCGGCCGCGTCAAGATGTCCCCACCAATTCCTGGAAGGTCGATCGTGGAGAGAGTCGGACGGCGGATCGGCATCCGCGACGTCGCGAGCGCCGCCGGGCTGTCGATCACGACGGTGTCCTTCGCGCTCAACGGGACCGGCCAGGTCTCCCCCGCGACGCGCGAGAAGGTGCAGCGCATCGCCCGGGAGCTCGGCTACCGGCCGAACGCGGCGGCGCGATCGCTGAAGACCGGGCGCAGCCGCATCCTCGGTGTGGCGGTCCGCCACCGCGACTCCGGACCGTGGCAGCGCACGTACCTGCCGTACTACCGGTCGGTGATCGCGGGTGCCGCCATCGCGGCGGTCGAGCACGGTCACGCCGTCGCCGCGATCCCCGTCGGCCCCGACGGCGCCATCGACCCCGCCGTCCCCGTCGACGCGCTGATCGTCGTCGACCCGGGCCGCCGCGACGCGTTGCTGGCCTCGTGCGTCGACCGCGGGATCCCCGTCGTCGTCGACGGTCGGCCGCTCGACCGCCGGTTCGCCGACGTCCCCGTGGTGCAGAGCGACGTCGCCGGAGGCATGGCCGCGGTCACGCAGCACCTCGCCGACCGGCAGGTACGGCGCGCCGCGCTGCTCACCGGACCGCGGACCGACTCCTTCACCGTCGACACCGAGCACGCGTTCCGCGCCGGCGCCCGCCGCCACGGGATCGAGGTGGAACTGCGCCGGGTCGGTCGCGGGGAGCCGGCCCTGGGGGCCGCCCGGGAGCTGCTGGGCGGCGAGCAGCGCCCCGACGCCGTGCACTGCCTGAACGAGACCTACGGTCACGCGCTCCTCGCCGCGACCGCGGAGGCAAGGCTGGCGGTGCCCGAGGACCTGCTGGTGACGATGATGGGCGAGTCGGCGTCGGCCGGCTCCGGCAACGGCGTCTCCTACCTCGTGCTCGACCCGGCAGAGGTCGGGGCCCACTGCGTGCAGGTGCTGATCGACCTGCTCGACGGCAAGCCGGTCCGCGACGTGACCCTCTCCACCGAGCTGGTGGTCACGCCTCGAGCGCCCCGCACCGGGACGATGGCCCCATGACCACCCCCCGCATGCAGGCCCCGACCCTCACCGACGGCACCGTGACCCTGCGGCCGCACCGGCCCGACGACGTGGCGGGCACGTTCGAGCAGTGCCAGGACCCGCTGTCCCAGCAGTGGACGATGGTGCCGGTCCCCTACTCGATGGAGGACGCGCGGATCTTCGTCCAGGAGATCTGCCCGCAGTCGTGGGAGACCGGCACGGCGTGGACCTTCGTGGTCGAGGTCGGCGGCCGGTTCGGTGGCTCGGTCGCCCTCCGGCCCGAAGGCGATCAACGCGCCGAGGTCGCGTACGGCTCGCACCCCGCCGTCCGCGGGACCGGGGCGATGGAGCGCGCGCTCCGGCTGCTCCTGACCTGGGGGTTCGACGAGCAGGGCCTGCGGACCGTGATCTGGTGGGCCAACGCCGGGAACTGGGCGTCGCGGAAGCTCGCCTGGCGGCTCGGCTTCTCCTTCGACGGCGCGGTGCGGCACTGGCTGCCCCAGCGCGGCGAGCTGCTCGACGGCTGGGTCGGCACGCTGCGGCGCGACGAGCCCCGCGAGCCACGAAGCCGATGGCTCACCACCCCGGTCCTCGACGGCGACGGCGTGCGGCTCCGGCCGTTCACCGACGCCGACGTGCCGCGGATCGTGGAGGGCCTCGGCGACGCGGACACCCAGCACTGGCTCGCGTTCATGCCGCGCGACCCGGACGAGGCCGCCGGGCGGCGGTACCTCGAGCAGGTCACGGACCGGCTGGCCGGCAACCACACCGTCACCTGGGCGTTCTGCACGCCGCAGGACGACCGGCTGCTCGGCGCGGTGGGCATCTACCGCGTCGACGCGGAGCCCGAGCTCGGCTACTGGACCCACCCCGACGCCCGCGGGCGGGGGCTCACCTCGCGCGCCGCCGCGCTGGCCGTCGGCCACGGCTTCCGCCCCGTTGCGGAGGGCGGCCTGGGGCTGGAGCGGCTGGCCGCGTACGCCGCTGCCGGCAACGACGCGTCCTCGGGCGTGCTCGAGCGGCTCGGGATGCAGCGGGTCGGGCGGCACCGACAGGCCGTCCGCACCGCGGACGGGACGCCGGTCGACCTGCTGGCCTACGACCTGCTGGCCGCGGACCGGAGCGCCACGTCGCGCCGGTGAAGCGCGGCGGACCAGAGCAGGACCACGATCCCCAGCACCGACAGCGCGGCCCCGACGAGCGCGGGCGCGCGATAGCCGTGACCGGCCGCGATCACCAGTCCGCCGAGCCACGCGCCGAGGGCGTTCGCGACGTTGAGCGAGGCGTGGTTCATCGCCGCCCCGAGGGTCTGGGCGTCGCCCGAGACCGTCATCAGGCGCAGCTGCAGGTTCACCACGAGCACCGAGCCGATCGCGGTCACCAGGAAGACGGCCGGCAGCAGCAGCCATCCGTGCGGCGCGGCCGCCCAGACGGCGAGCATCACGAGGCCGGAGACGGCGCCGGACCAGAGCAGCGAGCCGAAGACCGACCACTCGGCCAGCCGGCCGGCGAGCCAGGTGCCGGCGACCATGCCGAGGCCGAACGCCGCCGTGAAGACCGGCACGGCCGAGTCCGGGAGGCCACCGACCTCCGTCACGGTCGGCGCGATGTAGGAGTAGACCGCGAACAGGCCGCCGAAGCCGACGGCGCCCGCGAACAGGGTCACCAGCGCCTGGCCGTTGCGGAAGAAGAGCAGCTCTCGCCGGCCGGTCGCGTGGGGGTTGCCCGGCCGGCGCGGCACCAGGGCGAGCACCATCACCACGGTCGCCAGGGCGATGACGGCGGTGGACACGTACGCCGCCCGCCAGCCCACCTGCTGGCCGAGCCAGGTCGCGGCGGGCACGCCCACCACGTTGGCCACCGAGAGGCCCAGCATGACCCCCGCCACCGCCCGGCCCCGGCGGCCCGGCGCCGCCAGCTCGGCGGCGACGAGTGACGCGACGCCGAAGTAGGCGCCGTGCGGGAGCCCGTCGAGGAACCGGGCGAGCAGCAGGACGTGGTAGTCGGCGGCGGCCGCGCTGAGCAGGTTGAACGCGGCGTACGCCGTCATCAGCCCGATCAGCAGGCCGCGGCGCGGGAGCCTCGCGGCCAGGACGGCGATCACCGGGGCGCCCACGACCACGCCCAGCGCGTAGGCGGAGATCAGGTGCCCGGCCGTCGGGATCGAGACGTGGACACCGGCCGCGACCTGCGGCAGCAGGCCCATGGTCACGAACTCGGTCGTGCCGATCGCGAAGCCGCCGAGGGCGAGGGCGAGGAGCGCCCAGGTCAGGCGGGCGGGCTCCGGGCCGGCTTCCGGACGGCCGTCGGGACCGGTGCCGCGCCCCGGCGAGGTGAGCGAGCCGGAGGCGGAGGCTGACGTCGTCATGCGGAGGAGGGATCCTTCGGGTCGCGGAGGGCAGGTCGGACGGCTGACGGCGTGCACAGCATCTTCACCGTGCAACCCCCGCGCCGGGCACGTTGTTCCCGATCGGAGGCTTCGACGTGCATCCTGCGGGCGCGCCTCGGCCTCGGGCACCGCGGACCGGTCGCGCGCGTCGACGGTCACGATCCGACCGTCGTCGACGGCCCGCGACATCATGGTGACCAGCACCTCCCACAGCCGCTCGAGCGCGGCCGCGTCGAGGTCGCGGGCGGACGTGCCCGGGTGCAGGCCCACCGCGCGCAGCGCCTCGGCGCGGAACACGTTGCCGACCCCGGCGACGACGGACTGGTCGAGCAGCGCGGTGCCGATGGCCCGACCGGTCGAGCCCAGCGCGGCCACCGCCGATGCCCGGTCCGCCTCCCGTCGGAGCGGGTCGGGGCCGAGGGCGGCCACGAGCGCCGCGGCCGGTCGCGCACCGAGGAGCTCACAACGGCTGGAAGCCGCCAGCTCCCACGCGACGTCCGGCAGCGCCAACCGGAGCCTCGCCTGCGGGATGGGCCGAGCGTCCGGCGGACGAGGGAGCCACACACCCTTCATCCCGAGGTGGACGTGCACGACCTGTCCGACGGCGAACGCCAGCAGGAGGTGCTTCCCGTACGCC
>Ga0308174_10000976_pt1 | contig 12714 bp, 33 predicted proteins | sample PhyPR2_FD_203894 | JGI IMG/M metagenome (GOLD analysis project Ga0308174, IMG submission 203894) | Soil microbial communities from UC Gill Tract Community Farm, Albany, California, United States - DLSLS.P.R2 | ecosystem: Environmental > Terrestrial > Soil > Agricultural land | place: USA...
TCGTGATCTTGTCCAGGTGCTCGTTCCTCCGCCAGGCGTTCCAGGCCTTCACCATCGCCAGCAGGTGCCGCTCGTTGACGTTGCGGTCGCGCTGGCCGGTCTTGCCCGGCGTCCGTGCCTGCGAGAGGTAGCGGACCAGCGCCTGCAACGGCGAGCCAGGGCCGCCCCACTCACCGGAGAGGAACGCGTCGGCGAAGCGGTTGGCGTCGGCCTCGTCCTGCGCGGCGAACATGGCCAGCGCGCAGAAGTACACGGTGCGCGCCATGCCGGGCCCGATCCGGTACATCTGGTCAGCCTTGGTCAGCATCGACTCGTGCTCGGGGTGGGCCCGGTAGAAGGCCAGGACCTCGTCCGGGCTCATGTCGTAGCGGAGCTTGCCGGTCACCCGCAGACCGCGCGCCTCGCCCTCCTCATACCGGCGGCGCAGCAGGATCGCGGCCGAGTTGTTGGTCGCCCACGAGATCCCCTCCAGCTTGAAGGTGTCGCCGATGGTGCGGGCCGCCCCGATGTCGACGCGGCGCTGGGTCTCCGGCTCGATCCCGGTGCGCAGCAGCGTCCCGAACGCCACGCCGGACCGCACGCAGGCGATCAGCCGGTGCTGGCCGTCGAGGAGGTCGCCGTTCGTGTCGGTCTTGATGTCGGAGGCGTCGGGGTCCCAGTGCCCTTCCGCCATCGCCCGCGTCCAGCGGCCGATCTTGGACTCCTTCACGTTGCGGTTGTGGTGGTTGTGGTCGGTCAGCAGCTTGTCGGCGTCGGCCGGGCTGATCAGCACCATGACGTTCTGCTTCTTGTCGAGCATCTTGAAGTTGAACGGCCTCAGGCCATTGGTCTCGGTCATCTCGCGTCCTCGGTGGTGGTGGTGGGCACTGCCTGGTCGGCCAGCCAGTGCAGGAAGTCCGGCAGCTTCGGCAGCTCCGGGGTCGATCGGTACTCGGGGAAGGTGCCGACCCGCAGGTCGGAGGTGACGACGATCAGGAAGGCCACGTCCTGGCCCTTCAGCGCCCGCAGGAGGCCCAGAAGCTCCTGGTCGGACACCGGACCCCCGACCGGCGAGGCGGGCTCGCTCATCCCTTCGGCACCCGGTCGATGTGCTCGGGGCAGTAGACCTGCACGGCCTTCTCCACGAAGTCACGCCGGTCGTACTGGTTCATGTCGCTCATGTCCTCCTGGAGGATCCCGGCGACGTCGTCGTACTGCGCGCCTCGGTCCATCGCGCCGCACATCGAGCTGGCCAGGCCGGTCCAGTCCTCCTCGGTGTTCCCGTCCCGCGACCACGGGTGCCGGTTGACCCAGCGGTAGAACAGGGCGTCCTGGTCGGCGACGGACATGCTCTGGGTCGCCGTCGCACTGCTGGTGGTGGCCGTGGCAGCCGGGGGCTTGCCTGGGTCTCCACCACCGAAGGTCAGCCCGAGAGCCACGACGACCAGGGCGATCGTGGCGACGCCCAGGCCGATGAACAGGCCGACGTGCTTCTTTGGCGGTGGCGGCGGTGCGGCTGGTGGCAGCGTGTGTGGGGTTGGATCCCAGTTGTTGTACTCGGGATTCACGCGGTCCTTCTCTCGTAGTGCCGCTTCGCGGCTTCTTCCTGGTAGTCGCAGACGACGGCACGGAGGGTCCGCGCCTGGTCGGTGTAGCCCTCGGCGTCCATGAGGCGGGCGGCGGCCAGCACCTGCTGGACGGCGAGGTTCGTGCGGGAACTGCTCATCGGCGGAACCCAGCGCGGGCGATCAGGCCCGCGACGACGCCCGGCGTCAGGCCGGTCAGCCGCGCGAGCTTCCACGTCGGCTCGCCCTTCTCCGAGCGGAGCGCCAGGCTGAGTGCCAGATCGGCGGCCAGCCTGGCGATCCGCTCGTCGCCGGTCTCCTGGAGTGGAGCGCTCACGGCGGGGTCACCCCCTCGTCACGCTTCAGCACCTCTCCTTCGGCGCTGATCCAGCCGCCCTCGATGAGGTCGCGGGCGGTCCGGCCGTAGCTGCCCTGGAGCTGCCAGACCAGGCCGGAGGCGATCAGCTCGGCGAACAGGTCCAGGACGCCGTCGCTGTCCAGCTCCCCGTTCTCGAAGGCGATGATCTTGCTGACGTCGGGCATGGTCATGCGAAGTGCTCCCTCACAAGATCGGCCAGCGGGGCGGTCAGTCGGACCGTGCCGCCAGGGCCTGGCCGGGTCGTCAGTCCTCGGGCTGCGTCCGCCCCGCAGTCCCGGACGACCCGGCCAATGATCGTGTCGGCCACCTCCAGCACGCGAGCGGTGGTGGTGTTGTGCTCGCGGGCCAGATCGGCAACGGGGACATCGGTGGTGGTCATTCGTCCTCCTTCTCGTCCTCGGCCGGGCCGGAGACGTAGCCGTCGTCGGGGTCGGGCAGGTGCCCGTCGGCGTTGCGGGGGTTCTCGGACATGTGCCCCCAGCCCGCCACGGAGCCGGGGCGGCGCTCGATCGTGCCGCCGCAGATGCCGCAGGTGGACAGGGTCATGCCGGGTCCTCCAGCTCGATCACGTTCAGGTAGGCGGTGGTCCGCCCGCCGACCGGGATGGTGGCCTGCGCCCCGTCGGTGGGCAGGCCCTGGGCGACGACGTCGTGGGCGACCAGGCGGGCCGCCTTGGCGACCTCGTCCCAGTCGCGGTCGGCCACGCCGGGGTCCGGCGGCTGGATGGCGATGGTGACGGTGACGACCTTCATCGGGCCACCCCCTGGCGGGCGGCGGCCAGGGCGGCGCGCAGCTCGGTCTTCACGCGGGTGGCGACCTCGCCCCGCCAGTAGGTCAGGTTCTCCAGCGCGTACAGCACGACGGTGTCGGCCGAGTCCTCGAAGAAGCGGTCGCGCAGGCTGTCGAGGTGGAGCATCGCGTCCACGTACGGCACGGCGGCGAAGTAGACCGGCTTGCCCTGGCGGGCATAGTCGGCCTTGATCTCGGCGGCGATCTCCGAGAGCGGGCGGGTGAGCGGGGCGGGCTGGACCTTGGCGGCCAACGGGACTCCTTGGGTGGTGGTGGGTGGTGCGTACCTCCGGTACAACGTCAGGACTTCCTGACTCATTCCCGCTTCAGGTCGGGATCCAGTCGGTCGGCGTTGCGACGGAACTCGGCGGCCAGCTCCTCCTGCCGGACGGCCATCTGCCGCAGTTGGGCGACGACCCAGCGGCGGCGTTCGAGCTTCTCCTCCGGCGCCTCCTTCACGACGCCCTACTTCTGGCCAGCGGCGCGTAGCGCTTGCGCGCCAGGTCCCAGCGGGCCGCCGCCGTGCCCAGGTCCACGGTGGCGGCCACCAGCTCGTTCCACGCCTGGTCGGCCTCGTTGGCGTTCGGCGACCAGCCGACCTCGGCCAGCAGCTTCAGCACCGGCCCGGCAGGCGTGTCGCTCCGGCCGGTCTCGATCATGCTGACGGCGTTCCGGCTGACACCGAGCTTGGCGGCGAGGTCTTCCTGCGTCCAGCCATGGGCCTGGCGCAGTCGCTTCAGCAGCTCGCCGGTCATCGCGGCTCCCCAGGGCAGCGGCGGCCGACCAGGCGGCGGTCCAGGGCCTGCTCGCAGACGTAGCAGCCGATCTGCACCCCGGCGAGGTTCTCCACGTCCAGGGACGCGGGCTCCCCCGTGGCGATTCCCTTCACCGTGGCGTCGCTCAGCGCGTAGGAGGCGATGGCGACCCACAGGTGCTCCTGCGCCTTGACCGCGTAGGAGACCGAGCGGTCGAACCGCTCGTCGGCACCCTTGATCCGATCGTCGGAGACGAACACCCGGACGGCGTCGCCGGGCTGGAGATCCTCGGCCTTCACGGCATCCTCCTCAGTAGCGCGGTGGCCTGGCTCGGGGTGTAGGCCTCGCTCATGGCGGCCAGCGCCCGCTTGATGTCGGGGTCGGCCGCGAACTCGGCGGCCTCCTGCTCGGTCGGCTTGCGGAGGAAGAGGAACGGGGTGAGCACGGCCAGCCCGTGGCACTGCCAGCAGATGCCGATCGCGCCGGGCTTGGGGTCGCCGCCGTCCTTGGTGTCCTCGTGGAGCTGGTTGATCCGGCCGCAGTGCGGGCAGGCCAGCTCGCGCTCCATCACCTCGGGCCCCTGGCGGGCTGGGGCACCACCGGCATGGCCGGGTAGCGCAGGGGGCGGGGCAGTCGTGCTCGGCTTGTCATCAGGTGGGTCTCCTCGTGGTGCGGTGTGGGCCGGAGGGGCAGGGCTCGGGGGCAGGTCGCCCCGCCCCTCCGGCGGCTCAGTACCAGTGCTCGTTCGGGGTGCTGTCGGTCTCGACCACCTCGAACTCACCGGCCTTCAGGGCGTCAAGGTCGGGGAAGATCCCGGCCGACACCGTGTACTTGCCACGCAGGGCGACGTAGCCCTTGACGCGGACCTGGCCGACGGTGAAGCCCTTCTTGACCATCGCGGCGCGCTGCTTCTCGCCGGTGCTGGCCTTGGACTCCGACAGGAACCGCTTGCCGAACGCCTCGGCGGCCTTGTCGTTCAGGACCCAGTAGGGGCCCCAGTCGCCGTAACGGAAGTGGGTGCTGGCGACCTCGCCGGTCTCGGCGAAGAACAGCGCCCGAGTGGTGGTCAGGCCACCGTCCTCGGCCAGGACGGCGCAGGTCTCGTACTCGTCGGCCATGACGCCCGAGGCCCACTGGCTCATGAAGCCGTCGGTGTCGCTGCGGTCCCAGCTCTCGGCGCGACGCTGCGCGCTCTGACGGGCCTGCTCGCGCCACTGCTCGGCGGTCTGGCCCTTGTAGGCCTGCTCGGTGGTGGTGGTCAACGGTTCTCCTCGGTGGTGGTGGGTCCTACGTGAGGTAGAACGTCAGGACATCCTGACTCATTCCCCGGCGGCGCTCACTGCCCGGCCGCCTTCTTCTTCTCCACGACCTCGGCCGCGCCCTCGATCCGGTGCAACATCTCCAGCCGCAGATCGGTCCGGGAGACATCGGCCTCCGACGGGATCCGGTAGCCCTCGGGCCAGGAGTAGGAGCGGCGCTTCTCACCGGTGTGGGCGTCGATGACGTCCTTGGCCACCGTGCCGCAGGTCTCGCAGACCAGGTCCAGCCGGTACTCGACCGGCTTGCGGCGCAGGCCCAGGGTCACCCGCCAGTGCCAGGTGCTCGGCGGCGGCCACCGGTGCTGGCCCTGACGGCAGAAGACGAAGGAGGCCTTGTAGTCGTGGACGATCGCGGCCTTGTTCGGATGAGGCGTGGTCATGGTTCCTTCGTGGGGTGTGGTGGGGGTCGGGAAGGTGAGGAGGATTCCTCACCCCACGTAGCCGTCCTTGGCTACGAAGCTGCGCAGTGCTTCGACCGGCAGGCCGGTCCGGGTTGCCACGCGGTCGACGTGGTAGCCCTGGTCGAGGAGCTGGAGGGCCGACACCAGCTCGCGGGAGGGGCGCGGCCGGGGCTTCGGTGGAGGCCCCGTGGTGCGCTCGACGTACTCGGCGACCATCTGCTGGTCGACCGGTGGCCGGTACGGGGTGTGCGGCTGGCTGGCCAGCTCGGCGTCCAGGGCGGCCAGGCGGCGCTCGGCCTCCTGCTGCTCGGCCTTCGCTCGCTTCAGTCGTGCGCTGGACTCCACCTCGCGGGCTCGCCGGACGGACCTGTCGTCACGCGGGCGGGTGTTGCCGCGCTGGCCGACCTCGCGGGTGACCCGCTTGCCGCCCCGGTTCCCGTCGGCGTGGGAGGCGTTCTTGGCCATCAGTGCCGCCGCCGTGGTTGCAGGGCCTTGCTGTAGTGCAGCCGCCCCTGCTCGTCCAGCCAGCGGGTGATCCCGCAGCCCTTGCACCGCTGGACGACCCCGTGGGGCAGGGGAGAGGACTCCCCCGCCCCGGTGCCGTAGTCGTGGCCGACGGTGCGACACGCTTCGGCCATCAGCGCGCCCCGAAGGAAAGCCGGTGCTCCAGGCTGTCCGCCGTGCGGGCCCGCTGGTCGGCGGCGATGGCGTCGACTCGGCGGCGCTGCGCGTAGGCGTTCGGGTAGATGGCGGTGTGGAAGCCCTCGCTCGGCGGCTCCATGGTGATCCAGTAGACGTCGTCCAGGATCGCGTCGGCCACACGGCCAGACACTCCGCGCGGGGCGGGCAGGTCCATGCGCTCGTCGTCGTTGGCGGCGTCGAGCAGAGCGATGGCGTAGGCGAGATGACCGGGCCGGGTGGCGGCCAAGCTCAGGAGCTGCTGGCGGCGCTCAGCCTGCGCAGCCTGAAGGTCGCGGACGTAGGCGGCGTGGTCGCGGGTCACTTCGTCCCCCGCAGGTCGATGCCGAGGGAGCGGAGCCGACGCTGAGCGTCGGTCGGGCCGACCGGCTCGGCGACCGGGCGTCGCGGGGTGGTGCCGTACTTCGCCTCGAAGGCGGCCGACTCGGCGGCCTCGGCGGCGTCGGCCTCGGGGCTGCCCTCGATGAGACCGGATGGAAGAACTCTGGACACGGTTGCCTCCCGGCAAGGATGGTGGTGGCGGACACAACGTACAACGTCAGGGGTTCCTGACTTATTCCCGCCGTCAGGAACGCCGGACTGTGAATGGTCCAGTAACTCTCTGTAACGTGTTGACTACGCCACTCTGCGTATGGTCGACGGTACGCGCGGCCCCAGGGGCGGTCAAGTTGTCCTGACCGACACGCCGATGGGAGCATCCCGGCCATGACCACCACCACATGCCGCATCCCCACCAGTGCGGAGTTAGGCGAGCGGCTGGCCGGGATCGACGGGCTGCTCACCGCGAAGCAGTGGGAGCGCGCCGCCATTGTCTTCGCCTTCACCGAGGTGCAGACCGGCCGCCGGAATGGCAAGCGGCCCACGCCTCCCCGGATGAACGTCCGCGAGTTCGCCCGCCGGGGCTACGCGGGCCTGTCGACCAACAAGTCCGTCGAGCACTACCGCAACGCCTGGATCTCGGCGATCAACGCCGGGGAGGCCGTGCCGGTGTCGCCGGGCGAGACGACCCGACTTCCCTCGCTCCCCTTCCCCTCCTGGGCGACGTCGGCGGCCGAGGCGACCCGGACTCCCCGGCCGACACCGGAGCGGATCCTGTCGGGCATCGACGCAGCCGGGCTGGCGCTGCGCCGGATGCCCTTCCTCGCCGACGAGGAGCTGACCCCGGAGACCCGGCAGGAGCTGCGCACCAAGCTGCTGGCGCTGCGCCTGGCCACCGACGAGGCGCTGGCCACCCTGACCGCGCGGACCCCAGCGGTGCAGGCCGAGCGACACCTGAGCCCGGTCTGACCGGCGTGGCGGCCGAGCCGGAGCCTCCCGAGCACGCAGGATGACGTCGGCCCCCGGCCTCGTACCCGTTGACCCTGACAGCCACCGGGATGGGGTCGGGGGTCCGAGGCGGATTCCTCACGTGGTCGACAGAACTTGATCTTGAAAACGTGATGTCGTGTCGGCATGGACGACAGCACCCGCGAACGGATCCGCCAGGCCGCCCAGGCGTCGGCCGCCCAGGACCGCCCGTTCACGCGCGCCGAGATCGTCGCCGTCCGCTCGATCCTCCAGCAGGCGCAGGTGTCGACGGCCCTAGCCAGCTAGACCGCCTCCCGCTCGACCCGCACGCGGTTCGGGTCGAAGCCGGGCCCCTGCTTGATCACCGGCAGGATCGTCACCCGCAGCCGCATCGCCTCCAGCAGCGCCCGGCGCTGGGCGACCTCCATCGCGTCCCAGGTCAGCTCGCCCATGATCGTGGCGGCCAGCACCGAGCCGCCGCCGCCGGGGCGCAGCCGGTCGATGTCCTTCTGCGCCGCCTCCAGCTTCGGCCTGGTCGCCGCCGTGACGGCGTCCACCGTGTCGATGGTCCACTCGCCCGCCGCGAGCTTCCGCCCGGCCGCAGCGAGCAGCTCAGCCGCCTCCTGGGCCCGCTTCTGCGCGTCGGCCAGCGCGGTGCCGTCGGGCAGCCACACCTCGGCCGCGTCCGGCGCGGAGAGCCGGGCGGCCACCCAGTCGCCGACGTAGGTGTCGACGTAGTCCTGCCGGATGGCGACGCACTCGTTCTCGGCGCACTTCAGGTAGGGCATGCGGACCTTGACCTTGTAGCCGATCTTCAGCCGGGCGCTGCGCAGGACGCCGCCGCAGACACCGCACCAGCCCACGCCCCAGGTGAGCAGGTGGATCCGCGCGCCCGGCCGGACGACGCCGTGGTTGGTCCGCCGGTCGGGCTCGGCCAGCAGCGCCTTGAGCCGCTCGTGCTCCTCGACCGTGATCAGCGCGGGCCACGTGCCGGGCATCACTCGCTCGTCGTCCTGGCCCCGATGGAAGACCCGCAGCCCGGCGTTGCTCTCCCGCAGGGCCAGCTTCTTCACGCTGGTCTTCCCCCACTTCAGGCCCGCCTCGTTGTTGGCCGCCCGCGCCTTCTTCTTGAACTGGAAGTCCGCGCCGGGCGGCCGGACGCCTCGGGCGTTGAGGTCGTCGGTGACCCCGTGGAGGGTGTCCCCGGCCAGCAGCCGGTGGCAGATCTCCCGGACGATCGCGGCGGCCTCGGGGTCCTCGACCTCGCGGCTGTCGATGATCCGGCCGGTGGCCGTGCGCTCGTACTCCCGTCGCCAGCCGTAGGGGCATACGCCGTTCATCCGCCCCTCCTTCGCCCGGCGCTCGGAGGCCTCCCGGATCCGCTCGGACTTGATGTCGGACTCGAAGGTCGCGTTGCCGCCCATCGTGCGGGCCATGTGCTGGCCCGACGCCGTCCACATGTCGTAGGTGCTGCCCCGGTACTCCACCACGGTGACGCGGTGCTGCCGGAGGGTCTTGCGCCCCTGGGCGGCCTCCACGTCGTCACGCCAGAGCCGGTCGAGGTGGCGGACGATGATCACCTTCACCCGCCCGGCGACCACCTCGCGCATGAGCGCCTCGTAGCCCGGCCGGGGCTTCCCGGAGTAGGCGGAGATGTCGTCGTCACGGAAGGTGCCGGGCGTCGCGCTGGCTGGCCAGCTCGCGCCCGCCAGTCTCCAGCGGGGGTCGGCTTCCGCGCGCAACACGCCGAGGGAGAGCTGTTCATTGACTCCCTCGCCTTTCAGGTCATCATCTTCTGAGATGCGTCCGTAGACGGCGGCGTCCAGCAGCTCCGCTGCCAGGTCGTGGGTGGTGGTCACATCATCTCCGCAGGTCAGTGCCTCAGCCGGTGTGTTACCAGGCTAGCACCCTCTGGCTTCCCCGGCGGTTCTCACCGGGTAACACTCCCCTAGCTCTACCCATTCCCTCGGAGGCGGTTCCGAGAATGGTTGGCTTCAGAAACGATCATGGTGAGGAAAGTTCCTCACGTCAGGTTGACCAGACGGAATACGTCAGGGCATCCTGACGCTATGACTGACATGACCACCCCCACCGAGACCACCCAGGTGTGCATCCGCTGCGAGCTGCCCGAGACCGACGAGGTCCACGGCCAGACGTGGTGGGGCCATACCTTCCGCAGCCGCTACGAGGTCTTCGACGCCTCCGGCGAGCTGGTCGCCAGCTTCGACTGGGACCCCGACGCCCTCGCCATCGCCGAGACCCTGCGCAAGCAGGGCCACGTCTCCGCCATCCGCATCGCCTGAAGGAGCACCACCACCGTGAACACCCGCATTGCCTTGCGCGGCAGCTACTGGGCTGTCGTGGACGACCGAGGCGTGATCGCCGCCCCGTTCAGCTCGCTCGAAGAGGCCAGCGCGTGGCTGGCCAAGTGGACCGCCGACACCCCCCAGGAGGACTCGTGAACGACTCCCGCGTGAAGGAGCCGTGCCCGGTCTGTCACGTCCGTCGGCACGTCGTCTGCGACGAGGGCAACCGCTGGCTCGTCGTCCGCCACGACTGCAAGGGCAAGCCCTGCAAGGGCTCCCGGAAGGTGGTGCGCTGGTGATGTACGCCGTCCTGTTCAACGGCTGCGTCTACGGTCCATTCGCCGAGTGCGACGAGGCCGCCGACTACGCCCGGCAGTTCCGAGCCGGGCTCGCCCCGGTCGACCGCGACCGCGTCCTGGTCGAGCCGATCCAGACCCCCAGATCCCTGCCCGCGCTGGTGCGGGCCTGAGAGGACGCAGGATGACCGACTTCGAGAACCTCGTCGCGGCGCTCCGCGATGACCTCGGCGACCGCCCCGACTGGGAGGCCGCCGGGGTCACCGACGGCTCCGTGCTGATCGTGGACAACCTCACCGGCCAGCAGGTCGTCCACCGGTGGGGCGTCGCGCCCGCGCTGCCCGACGTCGAGGCTGGCTGGCTGGTCTGCCCGGCCTGCGGGCGGAAGGTGGAGATCGAGGGCCGGTCCCGCCGGTTCTGCACCGGCAGCTCCGCGACCGGGCAGGCCACCCACTCACCGAAGGAGATGACCCGCTGATGGCCAGCCAACGAGAATGGCTCCGACGCCTTGCCAGCCGCGCGGCCGGGGATCTGCTCGCGCAGACCCTGGACGAGCTGGTCAACGACCACATGGGCACCGCCGATTACGAGGAACTGTCCGAGGCGGAGCGGGACCGCATCTCCGCTGCCGTGGACGAGCTGGTCGCCCGCCTCTACCGGATCAGCGCGCTGAGGGGCGACTGATGGCCCGCGCCTGCTCCACCGTCCGCGACGGCATCCACTGCGGCCGGACGGCGAAAGTGCGTGCTGGCCTCACCGTCGAGGGCCACTCCCCGTCCTCCTGGCGGCACCTGTGCCTGGGGTGCCTGGAGGACTGGGAGTGGCAGCTCGGCGACAAGCTCCGCGACGAGCAACTAATTCTCGTGACCGAGGAATACGTCAGGACTCCCTGACGCTGCACCCGGTGTACGCGACATCCCCACCACCACCACCACCAAGGAGAACCCAGCAGTGAGCGCATGGATCGTCAGCAGGGCCCACATCGACGTCCTCGTGCAGGGCCTCGCCGAGAGCGAGCACGTCACCGACGTCGACCCCGATGAGGTCGGGCGAGAGCTGTGGCGGGAGAACCTCCGCAGCGTCGCCTACCGCTACCCCGGCGACGGCGACGGCGAGCGCCCCGGCCCGATCGACTTCAGGGACGCCGACGTCGACACCTACACCTACCGGCGACCGGCTCAGAAGATCGAGCTGCCCGGCCTGCTCCAGGCCGTCGCCTGCTACCAGTACCAGTCCTGCGAGCACCGGGAGTGGGAGGCGAGCGAGGCCTACCGCTGGACGCAGCAGCTCCGGGAAGCGCTGGAGCGCAACCCGGACGTCGCCGCCGAGCAGCACTCCGGGGACCACCCGTGGGGCTACGAGGAGGAGGACGTCCACGCCCCGGTGTCGGCCGGGAGCTGAAGAACGTCAGGGATCCCTGGAATGTGTCAGGGATCCCTGACGTTCTACCTGATGTAGGACCCACCACCACCAAGGAGAACCCACCCGTGAACGCCGACGAGATGTACCCAGGACCGACCGACACTGCGGACATGACGCCAGACTCCGACGACCCGATCGTCACGTCGGGCATGTTCCGCCCCGAGATGACCACCGAGCAGATGCGCGAGCGGTTCGAGGTCGTGGGCTTCCAGGCCCCCTTCGTCGTCGTCCGCCGCAAGGCCGACGGCCAGCTCGGCTCGCTCCAGTTCACCCACTCCCCCCGCGTGTACTTCGGCTGGCAGCCCCACGAGGAGACCCGATGAGATTCGAGCTGCACATCGGCACCGAGGGTGCCGCGTTCGAGGGCGAGGGCCGCGACGCCGAGATCGCCCGGATCCTGAAGAAGCTGGCCCGGCGTCTGGAGCAGGACGAGCTGACTGCCGAGGAGCCGCTTCGGCTGTTCGACGCCAACGGCAACCGCGTCGGCTTCGCCGTCCTGACCGAGCCGGTCGGCTTCGTCGGCGGCACCCGATGAGCGGCGCGGGCCAGATCAGGGTGCTCGTGATCGAGGCGGGCGAGGCGGGCGACAGCAGCGCTCGGGTGGCCACCGTCGAGCAGAGCCTGGAGGTGTTCCAGGGGCTGGTCGGCGGCGACATCGAGGGGCTGACCCTGACCGACGAGGTGTCGGCCTACATCAACGAGACCGGCAAGGCTCGCGGGCTGGCGGTGAACACCTACGCCGACGCCCTGGTGCGCTACCTGCTCCACCGCTCCGGCCGCCGCCTGCTGCCGGGCGACGTGATCGTGGGGCCGGTGGTCTTCCTCGGGCCGCCGGACTCCGACGGCTACGACACCGACGTCCCGGACGACCTGATCGCTTTCGTCCGCAAGCTGGGCGTCGACATCGAGGAGGACTGATCGCCAGGGAACACCAGTCACACCAGTCACGTTGACCTCATTCGCCTGAGACCATTGACACCGGACTCCCCCGTCAGGCAAGGTCTCTACTACCTCACCCGCAAGGGTGAGAACAACAGCAACACGCAGGTCTGGCCAGCAGCTTTGGCCGGAAAGGGGGAGTCACCACCCGACCCGTCAAGCAGGAGGAACCACCACCAATGACCACCACCGAGAACACCGCTCCCCCCGAGGTCATCGAGGGCGAGATCGTGGACGACACCCAGGGCCCGGCCACGGCCGACGCCGCACGTGAGGACGCATCCTCAGGTGCGCTCGACGTCCCCGCTCCCCGCGAGGCCGAGGAGGTCTCCGACCTCACGGAGAAGCAGGCCCGATCCCTCACCGAGAAGATCAAGAAGGGCCTGACGCAGGCGGCCGACACCACCGACAAGCTGAACGCGCAGGTCGGGGCCGCTGCCGAGCTGATGAGCGAGGCGTTCGCCAAGCGCATCTGGCTGGCGCTGGACGAGTCGTCCTGGGAGGACTTCGTGGCCCAGGAGCTGGGCGAGGTTCGCTACCGCCTGGAGCGCAGTGTCCGGCAGACCCTGGTGTACCAG
>Ga0308174_10000977_pt1 | contig 12713 bp, 11 predicted proteins | sample PhyPR2_FD_203894 | JGI IMG/M metagenome (GOLD analysis project Ga0308174, IMG submission 203894) | Soil microbial communities from UC Gill Tract Community Farm, Albany, California, United States - DLSLS.P.R2 | ecosystem: Environmental > Terrestrial > Soil > Agricultural land | place: USA...
CCGGGCATCGCGACGACGGGCTGCGTGAGCTCGAGACGGCGATGATCGGGTTCGAGCGCGGCGACGAGCTGGACGCGGCCGCGTCGGTCGCGGACGAGATCGTGCGCGTCGATCCGGAGTCCATCCGTCATCACCAGAAGCGGGTCGAATACGCGTTTCGCACGAACGAGCGTGGACGGCTGATCGAGGCCTACCTCGCGCTCGCCGACGCGTTGTTCCGCAGCGGTCAGATGGACAAGTCGCGCGCCATCTACCATCGCGTGATCGATCTCGCGCCGGACGACATCCGCGCGCAGGCGGCGCTGGAGAACTTCGTCGAGACCGAGCCCACGCCACCGCGCCCGCAGGCGCGCGTGACCGGCGCGGTGCCGCGCGTGCCTGCCGCTTCGCCGGAGCCGCGGGTGTCGAAGCCGTCGCCGCTGCCCGATGCCGAATTCGTGAATCTCGGTGACTGGCTGCGCGACGACGATGCGCCGAAGGACACTCGGATGGTCGTCGAGGAGAAGGAGCCGACCGGCGACGAGGACGCGGACTTCCAGGACATGCTCCGGAAGTTCAAGCAGGGCATCTCCGAGAACGTCGAGGAGGAGGACCATCAGAGCCACTACGATCTCGGCGTGGCGTACAAGGAGATGGGCCTGCTCGACGAGTCGATCGCCGAGTTCCAGAAGGCGCTGCGCGCGCCGAGCAATCGCGTGCCGACCTACGAGGCGCTCGGACAGTGCTTCATGGAGAAGGGACAGGTCCCGATGGCCGCGACCATCCTCTCCCGTGCTCTGCACGAGAAGGGAGTGACCGAGGACCAGCTGGTGGGCGTGCTGTATCTTCTCGGGCAGTGCGCGGAGCAGCGCGGCCAGCTCGAGCAGGCCGTCGAGTACTATCAGCGCGTCTTCGTGATCGACATCCAGTTCAAGGACGTCGGCGACCGCCTCACCGCGATCGAGAGCGCACGCTCGTGAGCGCCCGCGCATGAGCGGCATCGCAACGCGCGTCCGCACCCTCGCCACCTCGGCACTGCGCGACATCCAGGCGCCGGTGCGGGATCGTCTCGAGGACGTCGTGGTGGAGATGCGCCGCATCGTCACGGCCGACCTGCCGATGATCGAGCAGGTGAGTGGCCATCTGCTTCAGATGCGCGGGAAGATGTTCCGCCCCACGCTCGCGCTTCTCGCCAGCGAGACGGATGGCACTTCCGAGCCGCGGGTCGTCACGCTCGCGTCGGTGGTGGAGCTGATGCACCTCGCGTCGCTCGTGCACGACGACTCGGTGGACCACTCCGCGTTGCGGCGCGGTCTGCCCACGGTGAACTCGCTCTTCAGTCATCAGGTGAGCGTGATCATGGGCGACTTCCTGTACTCGCGCGCATTGGAGGCGCTCGTCGCCCTTGGAGATATCGAGCTGCTCCGCGTGCTCACCGCGGTGTCCAGCCAGCTCACCATCGGAGAGATGCGGCAGCTGGCGGCGGTGGAGCGCCTCGCCTTCACCGAGACGGAGTACGAGTCCCTCATCGAGGCCAAGACGGCATCGCTGTTGAGCGCCGCCTGTGAGACGGGCGCCATGTGCGGCGCGATCCGGCACCGCGCCGCGCTCAAGCGCTTCGGCGCCCGGCTGGGGATGGCGTTCCAGGTCGCCGACGACATCCTCGACTATACCGAGACCGCGTCGGTGACTGGAAAGCCGGCCGGCCTCGACCTTCGCGAGCACAAGGTCACGCTGCCGCTCATCGCGGCGCTGCCCCGGCTCAGTCCGGCCGCGCGGGGCAGGGTCGACGAGCTCTTTGCGTCCGAGGCGCCCAGCGACGAGCAGATCCACGAGGTCGTCGGGCTCGTCACCGAGGCCGGCGGTATCGACGCGGCACGGCGCCGCGGCGAGCAGTATGCACTCGAGGCCGACGCGGCGCTGCGTGGGCTCCCAGACACGCCGGCGCGCGCAGCGCTCGCCGACGCCATCCTCTACGTCATGGACCGGCGCTCGTAATGGCTCCTCGTGGATCATCCAACCGCCGCCCGGTGTTTCACGCGGTAACGCTCGCCATCGGGTTCATCGTCGGTGGGGCGCTGACGCAGGTGACCCGTCGATTCCTTCCGGCCGGCCCGGTGAAGGAGTTCTTCACGACGGGGGTCACCCCGTCCGTTGGTCCGGTCACGCTCGATCTCGTCATTCTCAAGTTCTCGCTCGGTCCGGTCGCGCTCGACGTCTCGCTGTTGAGCCTTCTCGGTGTGCTCATCGCCTATCTCATCGCCCGGTCGCTCTTCTAGGAGAATCCCATGTTCGGCAATCTCGGTTTCGGCGAGTTGATGATCGTCCTCGTCATCGTGCTCGTTCTGTTCGGCGCCAAGCGCATCCCGGAGATCAGCGCGTCCTTCGGTAAGGGCATCCGCGAGTTCAAGAAGAACGTCAACGAGGTCGAGCGCTCGATCACCGAGCCTGAGCCCACGCGCTACGACTCGCGCCTGGCCGCCGGCGAGCCGACGCGGTCGGAGAAGCCCGCGAGCGAGGAAGTGCGCCCCGAGCCGAAGCGGCTGATCTGAGGGGCTTCGGCGGGTGGATCCTTGAACTCGTGAATCGGTGAATTGGTGAATTGGTGAATCGGTGGGTGGATTGGTGCATCGAACGGCACCGGCCTCTCACCCAGGGTCGAGCCATGCGAAGGGGCGTCCACGCCGGTTGTGGCCCGAGCCGTTCACTTCACCGATCAACCCACCATCTCACCGATTCACCAATTCACCGATTCACCAAGCACAAAGGCCCGTCCGGTCGATACCGGACGGGCCTCGTCGTGTGTGGCGCCTCGAGGTCAGGTCACCGACTGCCGTCGCGCCCGCGCGGCGATCTCCTTGCGGCGATCGTCGATCTTCGCTGACTTCCGGAGATCCGCGTAGTACGCCTGCAGGCGCTGCTGCTTGAGCTGCTGCAACCGCTGCGCGCGAATCTCCTTCTTCTTCGCCTCGAACGCCGCCTTGTCCGCCGGCTTCTTCGCGTCGACGCGAAGTACGTAGACACCGTCGAGCTGGCGGATCGGAACGCTCACCGTGTTCACCGGAAGCGCGAAGGCGGCGCCGAGCGCCTCGCCCACGCTGCCGAGCGTCGAGGCGGCGCCGCTGCGAGTCGTCAATCCCGTCTTCTGCACGGTGAGCTTGCGTGCCGCGGCCGCTGCCTCGAGCGAGCTCGAACGCGCCGCATTCGCCAGGTCGTTCGCCTGCGGTACCGCGCGCTCCACCGCGCGGTCGAGTGCGAGCTTCGCGCGCACGTCGCCCTTCACGGCGTCGAACGTCTTGCCGCCGGGCGTCACGGATTCGAGGCGCGCGAGGTAGTAGCCCTGATCCGAATCGAACAGGTCGCTGGTCTCGCCCGCCCGTGCGCCGCCGAACGCCCACGCGCTCACGCTGGGGATGTACTGCCCATTGAACACCGCCGGCTCACCTTCGGTGACGGTGACCTTGAACGGCGTGATGCCGAGTGTCTTGGCTGCCTGGTCGAACTTGGCCGGCTGGTCGCTGCCCGCCGCGATCTTGGACAGCTGGTCGGCTTCCCGATCCATCTTCGCCTGTGACGAGTCACTCGGCTGGATGCGCAGCAGGATGTGGTGCGCCTGCGTCGTGTCGCCGTTGCGCGAATCGAGGCGGATGAGATGGTAGCCGAACTGGGTCAGCACAGGACCGGAGAGCTCCCCCGGCTTCAGGGCGTCGAGCGCCTTCTCGAATTCGGGGACGAACCGCCCCTTGCTTCCCTTGCCCAGGTCGCCGCCGTTCGCGCCCGACACGGTGTCCGCCGACTCGCGCTTCGCGACGTCCTCGAACTTGGCGCCGCCGGCGATCTCGGTCCGGAGCTGCTCGAGATGCGTGCGTACCGCGGCACTGTCCTCGGCCGTGATCTTTCGCGGGATCGCCAGCACGCTCACGGTGGCGCGACCGCTCCGCTCGAACTCCGACTTGTGCGCATCGTAGTACTTGCGAAGGTCCGCCTCCGAGATGTTGGAGTCCGCTGCCGTGGGCTGCGGACGGAATACCACGAAGCTCACCGACGCGCTGTCGTTCGCATCCTGATAGGCGCGCCACAGATCGACGTCGGTCGCGAACACGGCGGCGGTCACCTGCTCGGCCAGCTTTTCCTTCGGCACCTCGCTGCGATAATACTGCTCGAGCGCGACGAGCAGGCCGCCCTGACGGGCCTGGCTGCTGGTGAGGAGGCGCTGATATTTGGCCGGGTCGAAGCGCCCCTCGGTCTGGAGCGACGGATCACCGGTGATCCACTGCGGCGGTGCGAACCGCGCGTAGTCACGGAGCTCGGCGTCGCTGATCGTGATGCCGCGGCGGCGGTACTCCTGCTGCAGCAGGATCTCGGTCACCATCTCGTCGAACGCCTGGTTCTCGATCCGGGTGACCTCATCCTGGGTCAGCGATCGGCCGGACTGCTGCTGCTCCTGCTGCGTGAGCTGCTGCGACCGCCGCAACCAGTCCGTGTACAGGATGTCCGTTCCGTTCACGGTCGCGACCGCGGTGGTCGGCGTGACGGCGCCACGGTTCAGGAGCCCCGACGACTCGGCGAGCAGGAAGCCCCCGATGAACGCGACGGCGAGGATCCAGAAGACGAATTTTGCGGAGCTCCGCATGACTTGGAGCACTGGCAGGACTCCTTCTGCGACTGGGAAGAACGGGAGGGGAGGAAGCTGAAAAAGTTATCGGGCGACAGCGGCTAAAATCAAGTGACGGTAGCACTTCTGATTGACTTGTCCCCTCCCGCACATATCTTATTCCGCTTCTCTCACCGCCGCCTGTGCGCCGCCACCGAGGCTTTGATGGCCAGCTCCGACCGCATCGACGAGCTCAAACGGAAGTTCGACGAGAATCCCCGCCGTTACTTCGCTCCGCTGGCCAATGAGTTCCGGAAGGGCGGCGACCTCGATCAGGCAATCCTGATCTGTCAGGAGTTCCTTCCGCAGCAGCCCGGACACATGAGCGGGCACATCGTCTACGGACAGGCGTTGTACGAGAGCGATCGGCTCGACGAGGCGCGAGGCGTGTTCGAGACTGCCCTTTCGCTCGATCCGGAAAACCTCATCGCGCTCCGGCACCTCGGCGACATCGCCGGCCGGCAGGGTGATCCGACGTCCGCACGACGTTGGTATGAGCGCGTGCTCGAGGCCGACCCGCGCAACGACGAGATCCAGTCGCTGCTCGCCGGTCTCGGCGAGACGCCCGCTGGCGAGAGCGTGTCCGCGGCGCCGGCGTTCGCTGCACCGCCGCAGTTTGAGGAGCACGCGCCGATCGCCATCGAGAGCCACGAGCCGCCGCAGCGTTCCGCGCCGGTGCCCGTCGAGGAGCCCGAACTGCTCGACCTCGACGTGAGCATTCCCGACGCACCGCACGCCGCGCCGTCCAGCAGTCAGCCGGCGCGCGACATCGCGCCCGCTTCGAGTGACTTCGAGCCCAGCGCGTTCGGCGAGATCGAATCGACGCCGGAGACCGCCGACCTGATGCCTGCGACGGAGGATCGCGCCGAGGGCTTCGAGGCGACGGAATTCAGCGCGCCCGCCGCGCCCGTGGCCCAGACCGAGGGGCTCGAGTCGGCATTCGAGATGGAGACCAGCGTCGACGGCGCCTACGTGGCTCCCGTGCCCGGGCTCGATCGGCCTGAGGTCACCGTCGATCCGCAGCCGGGGATCGCGACGTCGGGCGCGTTCCCCGAGCTCGACGAGCCGATGTCCGAGGATCGCGGCGAGATGCTGCCGCCGCACGGCGATCCCATCGCTGCGAGCGCGACCGCACCAGAGACGACGAGCCACGACGACTCGCTGCTCGACTTCGACATGCCGGTGTCCGGCACGCCCGCGCCCACCGCGTCGAACGAAGCACCCGCGGTCTCCGACGCGGCAGCCTCGTCGATCCCCGCCGAGCTGCCGCCGGAGGTCATTGCGGCCGAGGCAGCGTTGATCGATGCGGGAGTCACCGCGCCGCCTGAAACAGACACCGCTCCCGAGACGGAGCAGGGCGACACCGACAGCATCGGAAGCGACCTCTCGTTCATCGATGTCGGTGAGACGACCGAAAGCGAGGCGACTGCCGATGCGGTCGCCGCGCCGGAAAACAGTGCCCCGTCCGACGCGACGCACGACGAGCCGGAGCATTTCGAGCCCCCCGCGCAGCGACCCTTCGTCACCGAGACGATGGCCGAGCTGTACCTGAAGCAGGGATTCCGTCAGGAAGCCCTCTCGGTGTACGAGCAGCTCAGCAGCGCCGCTCCAGGCGACGAGCGCCTGTCCTCCAGGGTCGCGTCGCTGCGTGCCGAGCTGGCGGCGCCGCTGAAGTCGTCGGCGCCGCCGGTGCGCGATTTCTTTGCTCGCATCGCTGCGCGCCGTCCCGGCGAGCGTGCCGTCGCATCCGCGCCTCCGTCCGACGACGACTTCGGTCCGTCCGCGACGGAGCCGCCGGAGCCCGCGGCCGCACCGGCAGGCGCGGCGGCCGACAGTGCCGTACACGCCGCCCCCTCCGCGCCGACGACCGCGTCGTCGCAGCCGAGAGGGGGGTCGATCGATGCGCTGTTCGGCCATCGCCCGATCGGTACCACGGAAGATTCGGCGGCATCGGCGCTGGCCCAGGCGTTCGGCTCGGGCACCGAGCCGACGACACCGCTTGCGGGCAACCCCACACGCCCCGCGTCCGGCGAGCTGACGCTCGACAGTGTCTTTCGCGAAGGCTCGCGTGGCCCTCGCACGTCGCAGGGGTTCTCGTTCGACCAGTTCTTCTCGCAGAACGTCGATGGCGACAAGACCACGGGCGGACGAACCTCGCAGGAGCTTCCCGCGGCTGGCGAGCCCGCCGAGCGCAGTGAGGACGACATCGAGCAGTTCAACTCCTGGCTGCAGGGGTTGAAGCAGCGGTGAGGATCGCCGTCCTCAACGGTCCCAACCTCAACCTGCTCGGCGTCCGTGAGCCGGAACGTTACGGACGCGCCAGTCTCACCGACGTCGAGCGCCGGCTTGGCGAAGTGGCCACGGAGCTCGGCATCGAGCTCGAATGCTCGCAGCACAATGGGGAAGGCCAGCTGATCGATGCAGTGCATTCGATGCGGGGTCGCATCGACGGCGCGATCGTGAACGCGGGCGCGTACTCGCACAGCAGCCTGGCGCTGCGCGACGCGCTCGTCGGCGTGTCGGTGCCCTTCGTCGAGGTGCACGTCACGAACGTCTATGCGCGCGAACCGGAGCGCCGCCATTCCATGCTCGCGCCGGCGGCCATCGGCGGCGTGGTCGGTCTGGGCGTCCATGGATATGAGCTCGCGCTGCGGGGTCTCGTCTCGGCACTGAACGTTCCGCGCTCGTGAGCGATCCACGACCTCGTCGGGTGGCGGCGCTCGTCGATGGGCTCACCGCGGCGCACATCGACGGTCTGCTGCTCACCGGACTGCCGAACATCCGCTATCTGACGGGCTTCTCCGGGTCGAGCGCGCTGCTGGTGGTCAGCCAGCGCGACGTCGTGCTCATCACCGATTTCCGCTACCAGACGCAGGTCGCCGACGAGGTGGGCGCGCTGGCGCGGATCGTGATCGAGCCGTCGAGCCTCTGGACGGGGCTGTGGCAGCAGCTTGCGCAGATGAGCGGATTGCAGGTGCTGGGCTTCGAGACCGCGCACATCCTGCATCGCGACTTCCAGCGCCTGAACGAGTCGGGCTCGCGCTGGCAGTGGCGCCCCACGGTGGACCTGGTGGAGACGCTGCGTGAGCGCAAGGACGATACGGAGATCGCGCACATCACCAGCGCCGCCGACGTCGCCACCACAGCGCTCGAGCGCACGCTGCCCCAGGTGCGCGTAGGGATGACCGAGCTCGCGGTAGCCGGTATCCTCGAACGCGAGCTGCGCAATGCGGGCAGCGAGGGATTCGCGTTTCCATCGATCGTCGCCAGCGGACCGCGCTCGGCGCTGCCGCATGCGCACTCCTCCGCACGCGAGCTGGAATCGGGCGATTTCCTGCTGATGGATTTCGGCGCCATCGTCGACGGCTACTGCTCCGACGTCACCCGGACCGTGGTGGTTGGTACGGCGAGCGACGAGCATCGGGGCGTGTACGATGTCGTGCGCGTCGCCAACGAACGCGGCGCGGCGGGTGTCAGAGCCGGCATGAGCGGCCGGGATGCCGACGCGTTGGCGCGGGACTACATTGAGCGGGCTGGATTCGGGCCGCTCTTCGGCCACAGCCTTGGCCATGGGATCGGTCTGGAAGTGCACGAGGCGCCACGGCTGGCCCGCACCGCGGAAGGGGTGCTTGCCGAAGGCGCGGTGGTGACGATCGAGCCGGGGGTCTATCGCCCCGGGTGGGGAGGCGTTCGGATCGAGGACGACGTCGTTCTCTGTGCGGACGGGCCTCGACTACTGACCAACTTCCCGCGCGAGCTGATCGAGCTCGGCTGAGCGATGCGCCCAGTGCTGCGTCGCGCCATTCTCCCTGGCCTATGATCGACCTACGCTACGTCAAGAAGCTCATCGACATCCTGGACGAATCGACCGTCGACTCGATCGAGATCTCGTCCGACAAGGGGATGAAGATCCGGATCTCGAAGAGCCCGAGCGGCCGGGGCACCATGCAGGTCGCGCCGCCAGCGGTGATGGCGCCGATGATCGCGCCGCCGATGATCGGGACGGCGCATCCGACACCCGCCGAATCGTCGGGAGCCATCGAGCCGCCGGCCGCACAGGAACCGAAGGGCGGGGGAAACGAGGTAAAGTCTCCCATGGTGGGCACGTTCTACTCGGCGCCGGAGCCAGGATCAAAGCCTTACGTATCGGTGGGTTCGCGCGTCTCTAAGGGGCAGATCCTCTGCATCATCGAGGCGATGAAGATCATGAACGAGATCGAGTCCGAGGTCGCGGGGGTCGTGACCGAGGTGCTCGCCTCCGATGCGCAACCCGTCGAGTACGGGCAGCCGCTCTTCAGGATCGATCCCAATGGCTAGCTCCCTTCCGTCCCCCGCTGCGCCGCCCGCCCCGCCGCCGACACCCGGCACGGGGCAGATTTTCAACTTCAAGGCGGTTCTGCAGCAGCTCGTCCAGCGCAACGCTTCCGACTTGCATTTGAAGGTCGGTCGTCCGCCCACGCTTCGCCTCCACGGCGATCTGGTGCCGCTCGATCATCCCTCACTCCGCCCCGAGGATCTCAAGGGGCTCGCCGAGCAGCTCATGACGCCTCGGCAGGTGAAGGAGTTCACGGAGAACAAGGAGTGCGACTTCGCGATCGGCGTCCCGGGCATCGGACGATTCCGCTGCAACGTGTACCAGCAGCGCGGTTCGCTCTGTTACGCGATGCGCGCGATCCCGTATCAGGCGCGCACGATCAAGGAGCTCAACCTGCCCACCGTGCTCGAGGACATCGCCCTCAAGCCGCGTGGTCTGGTGCTCGTCACGGGCATCACAGGGTCGGGGAAGAGCACGGCGCTCGCCGCGATGGTCCAGCACATCAATGAGACGCGCAAGGCGAATGTGATCACGATCGAGGATCCGATCGAGTTCCTCCATCGCGACATCAACTGCCACATCAATCAGCGCGAGGTCGGCACCGATACGGCGACCTTTGCGCAGGCACTGCGCCGCGTGCTCCGGCAGGATCCCGACGTCATTCTGATCGGCGAGATCCGCGACCTCGAGACGCTGGATACCGCGCTCAAAGCGGCCGACACCGGGCACCTCGTGTTCAGCACCCTGCACACGACCGACGCCACGCAGACCATCAATCGCGTGCTGTCGTTCTACCCGCCGCACCAGCAGGCGGAGGTGCGATTCTCGCTCGCCAGCGCGCTGCAGGCGGTGGTGTCCCTGCGCCTCGTGCCCCGGGCCGACAAGCCGGGCCGCGTGCCTGCCTGCGAGGTGCTCATCAACACCCAGACCGTGCGAGACCAGATCCGCGACATGGACAAGTCGCTGAACATCCCCGATCTGATCAAGGAAGGCACGGTGCAATACGGGATGCAGAGCTTCGACCAGTCGCTCATGCATTACTATTCGCAGGGTACGATCTCCTACGAGAGCGCGGTGTTCTTCGCCACCAGCCCGAGCGAGTTTGCGCTCAGGGTGCAGGGAGTGGCTGGCACGAGCGACAACAGCTGGTCGGGCTTCGAGTCGGACTCGCAGTCCTGAACCCATGACCCTGCACGCACGGCTCGCGAAGCCGCGCATCGGCGATCGCGAGGTTCCAGAATGGTTGAGCGGGTCCTGAACGACATCAGACGGTCGGCGAGCGCACGGAGCGCCGGTGTTTAAGAAGGTCCTCATCGCCAATCGCGGCGAGATCGCACTCCGTGTCATCAGGGCGTGCCGCGAGCTCGGCGTGCAGACGGTGGCCGTGTACTCCGAGGCCGATCGCGAGTCGCTGCACGTGCGGTTCGCCGACGACGACGTCTGCATCGGTCCGGCGGCCGCCCGCGACTCCTACCTCAAGATCCCGCGCATCATCGCGGCGGCGGAGATCGCCGGCGCCGACGCGATCCATCCCGGCTACGGCTTCCTCGCCGAGAACGCCGAATTCGCCGAGATCTGTACCGCGTCGAACATCACGTTCATCGGCCCGACGGCGGAACAGATCCGCGTCATGGGCGACAAGGCCGCGGCGCGGAAGGCGATGACGGCGGTCGGCGTGCCGATCGTTCCCGGCACACCCGGTCCCGTGGAAGACGTGGACGAGGCCCTCGAGTTCGCGCGATCGATCGGCTTCCCGGTGATCATCAAGGCGGCGGCTGGCGGCGGCGGCAAGGGGATGCGTGTCGCCAAGGACGCCGACGAGTTCGAGCGATCGTTTTCGCTGGCGCGCAGCGAGGCGCTGTCCGCGTTCGGCAACGGCGACGTCTACGTCGAGAAGTATCTCATGCGTCCGCGGCACATCGAGTTCCAGATCCTCGGCGACAAGTACGGCCGGGTGATTCATCTCGGCGAACGCGATTGCTCCGTGCAACGGCGGCATCAGAAGCTCATCGAGGAAGCGCCGAGCCCCGCGATGACGCCGGATCTCCGACGCCGCATGGGCGACGCGGCCGTCGCCGGCGCGAAGGCGATCGAGTACGTCGGCGCGGGCACGATCGAGATGCTGCTCGACGAGGACGGCTCGTTCTACTTCATGGAGATGAACACGCGCATCCAGGTCGAGCATCCCGTGACGGAGATGCTCACCGGGATCGACCTCGTGAAGGAGCAGATTCGCGTGGCGGCTGGACACCCGCTCGGCGTGCACGAGCTGCCGCCGCTGCGCGGTCACGTGATCGAGTGCCGGGTGAACGCGGAGGATCCCAACCGGAACTTCCAGCCGTCGCCCGGACGCATCGTCACGTTCCATCCACCTGGCGGCAACGGCGTGCGGCTCGACACCCACGTGTACGCCGGGTACACGGTGCCGCCGTTCTACGACTCGATGATCGCCAAGGTCATCTGCCAGGGTCGCGATCGCGAGGAGGCGCTGGCGAAGATGCGGCTGGCGCTGGAGACCTTCATCATCGAAGGTCCGACGACCACCATTCCGTTCCTCGCCCGGGTCATGCAGAATCCGCGGTTCCAGAGCGGCGACGTGGACACGAAGTTCCTGGAGCGCGAGCCAGAGCTGATGAAGGAGCCGGCGTAACGTGCGCGTCGACGTGCTGTTCGGACTGCAGCAGCTCGGCCCCCAGGATACCCAGGGCCGCGTGGTGGCGATGATCGACGTGCTCCGCGCCTCCACCACGATCGCCGTGGCACTGGCGAACGGCGCGCGCGCCGTGATTCCGCTCGAGAGCTCGGAGGACGTCGTCACTCGCTCGAAGCAGTTCGAGCGAGCCGGTGTGCTGCTCGCCGGCGAGCGACGCATGCTCAAGATGGACGGGTTCGATCTCGGCAATTCCCCGGTCGAGCACACGCGCCAGGCCGTGGAAGGCAAGACGGTGCTGCTCACGACGACCAATGGCACGCGGGCGCTGCTGGGTGTTCAGGGCGCGCGTGACGTCGTCGTGGCCTCGTACGTCAACCTCACTGCGGTCAGCGCGATGTTGCGCGCGGCATTGCGCGGCGGCGCGGACGTCACGATCGTGTGCGCTGGGCAGGACCGGCAGTTCGCGCTCGAGGATGCGGGTTGCGCCGGACGGTACGTCTATCAGATCACCAAGCGGCTCCAGCAAGTGCAGGTGAACGATGCGGCGCTCGCCGCCTCGCTCATCGACCGGAAGTACGGCGACAACCTGATGCGGCTCTTCAGTACCGCGGCGCACGGCCGGGCCCTGGCCGCCGCGGGCTTCGAAGGGGATCTCGCCGCGTGTGCGGCCGTGGACTCGTACCCGGTCATCCCGATCTATCAGGATCGGCACATCACCAAGCTGGGGCCCGAGCGGGAGCGGTAATCCGCGTGGGCAGCACACTCAAGCGCGAGCTGATCGGCATCGCGCTCCTCCTCTTTTCGGTCTTTCTCGCGGGCGCGCTCGTCGCGCTCGCGGCGAGCACGCTGCGCGGCGGCGTCGACGTGCGCCACAGCGTCGGATTCGTCGGCTACTACCTGGCGTATCCGGTGGTGGCGTTCTTCGGCTGGCCCGCCGCGGCGCTCGTGCCGGCGGTACCAGCGGTCCACGCGCTGCGGCTGTTCGGCCGCCTCGAGTCGGAGACCGACCGGTCGTGGATGATCTTCCTCGCCGGCGTCGTCGTGCTGCTGCCCGTCGCGGTCGGCATCTCCGTGAGCGATCCGCGCGCCGACTCGGTGTCGAACGTGGCAGG
>Ga0308174_10000978_pt1 | contig 12706 bp, 9 predicted proteins | sample PhyPR2_FD_203894 | JGI IMG/M metagenome (GOLD analysis project Ga0308174, IMG submission 203894) | Soil microbial communities from UC Gill Tract Community Farm, Albany, California, United States - DLSLS.P.R2 | ecosystem: Environmental > Terrestrial > Soil > Agricultural land | place: USA...
GCAATCGCTGCATCGAATATGAACGCCATCACAATCGCCATCGTTGCCATCATCCTTACCGCGGCGCTTGCAGTCATCGCACCAATCACGCGCGACATTCAGCAGGCAATCGCTGCATCGAATCGTCATGACACGAGCGTAACCGCACGCGCGGCAACGCGGATCTGATGGCGACAGCGCTAAGGCAGTCACCGGAGTTCGGTATGTTGAATGCGATTCAAACCGAGCGTCACCGCCGGTGCCGCACGCGTGGTTCAGGCACGTGTCCGCATGCACACCGGCGCCTACGACAGACCGCCCAGGTTCGAATGCTTCATGCGTCGTCTCTCGAGCCACGCTTCTTCGCTACCGCCGGCTTGATGGTCGTGAGCGTGCGTTCCGCGAGCACCGCATCCCGCTTGCCCAACAAATGCCGGCGCAGAATTGCGGCCATGCGCTGACCGTCGCGGGTTTCGAGCGCTGCGATCATTTCTTCGTGTTCGCGAATGGCGCTGTCCCACTTCGGGGTTTGAAAGTTGGAGCGGAACCGCAGCGCCTGCAACCGCCGGTTGATCGATACGTATGTCTGCCTTAAGGCCGTGTTGCGTGCAGCTTCGTTGATCTTGTCGTGAATGGCTCGATTCCGCGAGTAATAGCCTGACAGATCGTTCTGCGCGCGGCACTCGATCATCGCCTCATGTAGCGCCTTGATGTCTGCAATTTCCGCAGGCGTAATGCGTTCGCATGCGAGTTCGCCCGAGAACGCTTCGAGGCCGCTCATCAATTCGAACATTTCGCGAATCTCCAGGTCGCTGATCTGCGAGACCGACGCGCCCCTGTTTGGCGAAATCTCGATCAATCCTTCGGCGGCCAAGACCTTGAGTGCTTCACGCAGCGGTGTCCGCGAGATGCCGAGCGTCTCGCATAGCTTGCGTTCGTTGAGCTTCACGCCCGGTGCCAGCAGCCCTTCGACGATGAAGTTGCGCAGACTGTCCACCACGGTGTCGTGCAGACGCAGCCGCTCCAGTTTCGGCAAAAGCGCGGGCGACAGACGCCCTTCGGGTATGTCCGGGTTTTGCATTCAATTCCTCGATTTTGTTTTGGCAATTCTAGCTCACTCAAAACGGAAAAACCGCCAACGGGTAATCCCTAGGCCATTCGGCCTAATAAATCCTTTGCGGCGAAGAGTTGCTGCGGTAGAGTATTTTGCATGCAAAATTCAATTTAAAAGGATTCGCACACATGCTAAAACTCGACGCCCACCCCGCCGGCCGTCATTTTCTGCAGATTCCCGGGCCGAGCCCGGTGCCTGATCGCATCCTGCGGGCAATGAGCTATCCGACCATCGACCATCGCGGTCCGGAATTCGGCGCGCTCGGCCTGAAGGTGCTCGACGGCATCAGGAAGATCTTCGAGACGACACAACCGGTCGTGATCTATCCGGCTTCGGGGACGGGGGCATGGGAAGCGGCGCTGTCGAACACGCTGAGTCCGGGCGACGACGTGCTCATGTACGAGACCGGGCATTTCGCCACGCTGTGGAAGAAGATGGCCGAGAACCTCGGTCTGAAACCGGAGTTTCTTGGCCTGCCGGGCATGGAGGGGTGGCGTCGCGGTGTACAGCCCGCGATGATCGAGAAGCGCTTGCGCGAGGACACGCAGCATGCAATCAAGGCCGTCTGTGTCGTGCATAACGAGACATCGACGGGCGTGACCTCCGACATCGCCGCGGTGCGCCGCGCGATTGATGCTGCCGGTCATCCGGCGCTGCTGCTGGTGGACACGATCTCGGGCCTGGCATCCGCCGACTATCGCCACGACGAATGGGGCGTCGACGTGACTGTTTCCGGGTCGCAAAAAGGATTGATGCTGCCGCCGGGCATCAGCTTCAACGCGGTCTCGCCGAAGGCCATCGAAGCGTCGAAGCAGGCGAAGCTGCCGCGTGCGTTCTGGGACTGGAAAGAGATCATCGAGATGAACAAGCAGGGCTACTGGCCCTACACGCCCAATACGAACTTGCTGTACGGCCTCGCCGAGGCGCTCGACATGATTCTGGACGAGGGACTCGACAATGTGTTCGCCCGGCATCAGCGGCTCGCGGCCGCTTGTCGGTCGGCAGTAACGGCCTGGGGCCTCGAGATCCAGTGTGCCGACCCCGCCGTGTACTCGCCGGTCCTCACGGGCGTGATGACCCCGGAGGGCGTCGATGCGGATGCCGTGCGCAAGCTCATCTACGAACACTTCGACATGTCGCTCGGCACGGGCCTTGGGAAAGCTAAGGGCCGCATGTTCCGCATCGGCCATTTGGGCGACTGCAACGACCTCACGCTGATGGCCGCGCTCACGGGCTGCGAGATGGGGCTAAAGCTCGCAGGCGTTCAGTTGAAGGGCAGCGGTGTGGCGGCGGCGATGGACTATCTGACGAGCCACGTCGCGAAGCCCGAATTGAAGGCGGCTGCATGAGCGCCGCATTCGACCCGGCGTTGCTTGCCGGGCTCTTCATCGAGGCCCGTGAGCATCGCGCGAAACTCGACACCCTTCCTGAAGGCGCTCGTCCTTCGAGCGCGGAACAAGCCTACGCCGCGCAGCAAGCGACGCTGCGCCCACTTACGGTGAACGCCCGCGAAGGCGGCGATAGCAAGGCGATCGGCGGGTGGAAAGTCGGCGCGAAATCGGCGGACGGTCCGATCCAGGCCGCGCTTCTTCCCGCGGATGGCGTGCATGCCTCCGGCGCGCATCTTTCGATGCAGGCGTTCGGCAAGGCGGCCCTCGAACTGGAAGTGGCGTTCACGTTCAAGCGCCGCTTCCATGCGAACAGCGGCCCCTACAGCGATGCTGAAATCCTTGACGCGGTCGATTGTATGCATAGTGCAATCGAAGTGGTCGCAAGCCGCTTCGATGCGTGGCCCAACGTCGACAAGCTGTGGCAACTCGCCGACTTGCAGAATCATGGCGCGCTTATTGTCAGTGAAGGCGTCCCGTACGACGAAGCGTTCCCGTTCCTGTCACCTGCGATGTCCTTCACCTACGGCGGTGTGCCGCTATTCGAAGGAACGCCTGCCAATCCCGCGGGCGATCCGCGCCGGTTGCTTGCGTGGACGATCAACCATTCGGTATCTCACGGTCTGGCAGTGGAGAAGGGCACGGTCATCACGGCGGGTTCTTACACTGGCATGGCTTTTCCTGACACGTCGGGTACAGCCCTCGGCGCGATCGACGGCTTACCTCCCGTGCAGCTGCATTTCGAGTGACGCATGCGGTTCCAGAAGTCCCGCATAAGGAATGTGCCTTGAGCGTGCAGCATTAGGCATGCGGCATCAGGCACTCAAAATACCAACCGGCATTACCGACAACGACGATGCTCAATTCAACCACCGACCGTCTCGTCAAGCCGATTCACCTGATGCCCGCATCGGCGCGCGCGGGGCGCTCGTCGACGCCGACGCCTCTGCAGGCGCGCCTGCAACGCGAACTGAAGGGCGACGTGCTGTTCGATCACGCATCGCGCGGGCGCTATGCGACCGATGCGTCGATTTATCAGATCATGCCGTTCGGCGTCGTGGTGCCGAAGGATCAGGACGATCTCCGGCTCGCCCTGCAGATTGCGCGCTCATGTAAGGCAAGCGTGCTTGCGCGCGGCGCGGGTACCAGCCAGTGCGGGCAGACGGTAGGTGACGCGCTCGTCATCGACACGACCAAGTGGCTGAACAACATCGTCCATTTCGATAAGGAAGCGCGCACGGTCACGGTGGAGCCCGGCGTGGTGCTCGACCATCTGAATGCATGGCTCAAGCCGCATGGACTCTGGTTCCCCGTGGATGTGTCGACGAGCGCGCAGTGCACCATTGGCGGCATGGCCGGCAATAACTCGTGCGGCTCGCGTTCGATGGAATACGGCATCATGGTTCACAACGTCGAGGCGATCGACGCGATCCTCGCCGATGGTCATGAAGCGCGCTTCGGCAAGCTCTCAACGATGGACCTCACCGCACGTACGCGCGATCTCGTTGACGCCGTGCGCGGCATCGCGTTGCGCGAGCAGGGGGAAATCCGCGAGCGCATTCCGAAGGTGTTGAGGCGCGTTGCCGGCTACAACCTCGACTTGTTCGATTGTCAGAGTCCGCTGCCTTTCAGCGCGGATGAGCCCAATCTCGCGAGCCTGTTGGTGGGATCGGAGGGCACGCTTGCAATCAGCCGTCAGTTGACTTTGACGCTCGCGCCGCTGCCGCAGCACAAGACGCTTGGCGTCGTGAACTTCCCGAGCTTCTACGATGCGATGGACATGACGCAGCACATCGTGAAGCTTGGGCCAGTCGCGGTAGAGCTGGTCGATCGCACGATGATCGACCTCGCCATGTCGAACCCTGCGTTCCGTCCCGTCGTGGAAAAGGCTTTGGTGGGTGAACCTGAGGCGGTATTGCTGGTGGAATTCGCGGGAGAGAGTCGCGACACTCAGTTGGCGAAACTCGCGCAGCTAGTCGAACTGATGGGCGATCTCGGCTTGCCTGGGTCTGTCGTTCAAATGCCCGATGCAGGCGCTCAGAAAGCGCTTTGGGAAGTGCGCAAGGCCGGGCTTAACATCATGATGAGCATGAAGGGCGATGGCAAGCCGGTGTCCTTCATCGAAGATTGCGCAGTGCCCCTCGAACATCTCGCTGAGTACACGAGCCGTCTCACCGAAGTCTTCAGAAAGCATGGCACAGAAGGGACATGGTATGCGCATGCGAGCGTCGGCACGCTGCACGTGCGTCCGATCCTCGATATGCGCCGCGACGGCGCCCTGAAAATGCGTGCGATCGCGGAAGAAGCAGCGGCCATGGTACGCGAATACAAGGGCGCTTATTCGGGCGAGCATGGCGATGGCCTCTGTCGTGGCGAATGGGTTGCATGGCAATATGGCCCGCGAATCAACGAAGCGTTCCGCGACATCAAGCGCCTCTTCGATCCCGAGAATCGCTTGAGTCCGGATCGCATTGTCGCTCCGCCGAAAATGGATGACGCCGTCAACTTCCGCTTCGCGCCATCGTATCGCGAGCGCGCAATCAAGCCGCAACTCGACTGGTCCGCATGGAACGTGACACGCGATCCGTCGACCGGCGTGGAAGGCGCGCCTGGCTCGGGTGACGATCTCGCGGGCGGACTCGCGAAGGCCGTCGAGATGTGCAATAACAACGGTCACTGCCGCAAGTTCGATGCAGGCACCATGTGCCCGAGCTATCGCATCACCAAGGACGAGCAGCACGTCACCCGGGGCCGCGCCAATACGCTGCGGCTTGCGCTTTCAGGACAGCTCGGTGAAGACGGCGAAGGGCTCGCCAGTCAGGACGTGAAGGACGTGCTCGACCTCTGCGTGTCGTGCAAGGGATGCAAGCGCGACTGCCCGACGGGCGTCGATATGGCGCGTATCAAGATCGAGGCACGCGCGGCGTGGACGGCGCGTCATGGCCTGCGCCTGCGTGATCGACTGGTCGCATTTCTGCCGCGCTATGCGCCGTATGCGAGCCGCATGCCGTGGCTGGGCGGGTTGGAAGCACGGATGCCCCGCACTGCGCATTGGCTCAAAACGAAGCTGGGCCTTGCGCCACAGCGCGCATTTCCCCGCTTCAAAAAGCCTTTCCTGAACGATGCGGTAAGCAAGCAGACTGCATCCGCTACGAAGGAAGTACTGCTCTTCGTCGATACGTTCAACAACTACATGGAGCCCGAGAACGCACGCGCCGCGCAACGCGTGCTTGAGGCGGCGGGCTATACCGTACACCTGAACACGAAGGCTGGCGAAAGACCGTTATGTTGCGGTCGCACCTTCCTGTCCGCGGGGCTTGTCGACGAAGCCAAGGCCGAAGCGCGCCGCGCGCTGGATGCACTCTTGCCGTATGTCGAACGCGGCGTGTCTATCGTAGGGCTGGAACCGTCGTGCCTGCTGTCTCTACGCGATGAGATGCTTGGATACGGGTATGGCGATGCGGCTCGTAAGGTGTCCGAAGCGTCTTTCCTGTTCGAGGAGTTTCTCGTGCGTGAACGTGCGGCTGGCCGGTTCGAGCCTGCGCTGAAAGCGATCGACAGGCAAAGGGCGCTGCTGCACGGTCACTGTCATCAAAAAGCGTTCGATGCCGTGCGTCCAGTGGAGGCAGTGCTTCGCTGGATTCCGGGGCTGAATGTGGAGACCATCGAATCGTCGTGCTGTGGCATGGCGGGCAGCTTCGGTTATGAAGCGGAACATTACGAGGCATCGCAGGCGATGGCGGAGCTGTCGCTTCTGCCCGCGGTGCGCAAGGCGAGGGATGCGCGCGATGCCGTGATCGTCGCGGACGGCACGAGTTGCCGGCATCAGATTGCGGACGGCGCGCAGACCGAAGCGTGGCATGTGGCGCGTCTGCTTGAACGCGCACTTGCATGAAGCAAAGCCGCTTCACGGAGGCGGGTACACGAGGCAAACAGTAGTTTCATCGACATCACAACAGCGGACATTCGACGATCCGCGACAGGAGACGACACCATGACATCACCGCGCAAACCCCGTATTCGCCGCTTGCGCCGACGCACGCAATAGCGCACGCAGTCCGGTCATCGCCTGACGAGGACCGTCCGGCAGAAGCCTTTATTTCGACGCACCAAGACGCTGTTCCGTATGCCGTGATCGGGCGCTTCCCGCGCCAGGACCGCGCACGCGACCACTCAAGGAGACGATGATGTTCCGTCGAGCCACCACGCGCGTTCTATTGCTGCTATGCGCGATGTATTTCATTACCTATATCGACCGCGTCAATGTCAGTACCGCGGCAAGCCAGTTCGGCGCGGAGTTGGGGCTTTCGCACACGCAAATCGGCTTCGTGTTTTCCGCGTTCGCGTATCCGTATCTGGTGTTCCAGATCATCGGCGGATGGGTTGGAGACCGCTTCGGGCCGCGCCGCACGCTCGCGCTTTGCGCGATCATCTGGGCGGGTGCGACGGTGCTGACGGGTATGGCGGGCGGCTTTGTCTCGCTCATCGTCGCCCGTGTGCTGCTCGGTCTCGGAGAAGGCGCGACCTTCCCGACCGCGACGCGCGCCATGTCGAACTGGATGCCAGCCGATCAACGAGGCTTCGCTCAAGGTACTACACACGCTGCGTCGCGCATCGGTAATGCGGTGGCGCCGCCGCTCATCGTCTGGCTGATGGTCGCGACGAGCTGGCGCGGTGCATTCATTATTACCGGCATCATCAGCTTCCTTTGGGCGATCGCGTGGGTGTTCTACTTCCGCGATAACCCGCGCGATCATCCGGGTATCACCGAGACCGAATGTGCGACGCTCGCGGCGTATTCCGGTGTCAAGGAGCGCAAGCCGGTGCCGTGGCGCATTCTGCTCGGCCGCATGGCGCCGGTGACGGCTGTGTACTTCTGCTACGGCTGGGTGCTGTGGCTGTTCCTCGGCTGGATCCCGCAATATTTCCTGCACAACTATCACATGCAGCTCGGCAAGTCCGCGCTCTTCGCTTCGGGCGTGTTCTTCGCAGGCGTGCTAGGCGATTGGCTCGGCGGGTCGGTGACGGACCGCATTCTGCGCAAGAGCGGCAATGTGCGCCTGGCTCGCAACGTGATGGTCGGTGTTTGCATGCTGCTGACACTGCTCTCGCTCGCGCCGATCATGCTCGTGTCTGACCTGTCGATCACGCTGGTGGCCACGTGTCTGTCGGCAGGTTTCTTCTTCAACGAGATGACGATCGGACCGATGTGGTCCGTGCCGATGGATATCGCGCCGAAACATTCGGGTACCGCCGCCGGCATTATGAATTCAGGCTCGGCGCTCGCTGCGATCATCAGTCCGGTGGTGGGCGGATGGCTCATCGACCGTACCGGCAACTGGAACTTGCCGTTCACGGTGTCGATGATTCTGATGGCGGCCGGCATCATCCTCTCGTTCACGATGCGCCCTGACCGTTCCCTCGAAGTGGAAGAGGACAAGCCCGCGGCGCATGCCAGCGAGTTCGTATGACCGGCGCGGCGGCCGTCCCGCAGCACCACTTGCATGCAATATTCAATCAGGAGGCGAAGTGGCGGAAGCATCCATCGTGACTGAACGCGAAGGCGATATCGCGACCGTGATCATCAATCGGCCTGAGAAGCTGAACGCGATGACCAAGTACTTGTGGCAATCGCTCGGGGAGACCATCGAGACGCTGTCGGCGGATGACACGCTGCGCTGCATCGTCCTGCGCGGCGCGGGCGAGAAGGCGTTCTCACCCGGCAATGACATTGCAGAGTTCCGCACTGATCGTTCCAACGTCGAGCAAGCGCGTGCGTATGGCGCGATCATGCATCGCACGCTGGGCGCGTTGAAGGCGTGCCGTCATCCGCTCGTCGCGATGATCCACGGCATCTGCGTGGGCGGCGGTCTTGAGATCGCTGCAATGTGCGATCTGCGTATTTGCGGCGAATCGAGCCGTTTCGGCGTGCCCATCAAGAACCTCGGTCTCGTCATGGCGCACGCGGAAATGGAAGGGCTCGTTCAGCTCGCGGGGCCGGCCGTCGCAATTGAAATCCTGCTCGAGGGACGAATCTTCGATGCAAGCGAAGCGCTTGCGAAAGGGCTGGTCACGCGCATTGTGCCGGACGGCGAGGTCACGTCACACACTTATGAAACCGTGCGCCGAATCGCCGACGGAGCGCCGCTCGTCGCGCGCTGGCATAAGCAGTTCGTGCGTCGCGTGATGGAGTCTGCGCCGCTTACGGACGACGAGCGCGACGAAGGATTCGCCTGTTTTGGGACGGAAGATTTCCGCACCGGATATCAGGCGTTTCTCGACAAGATCAAACCTGAATTCAAGGGACGTTGATATGGCATACATAAAACCAGCACAAGCGTCGTCGAACGCGGCGACCGCTGGCAAGGGGCCGCTGGCGGGCATGCGTGTGATAGAGCTTGCGCATATCATGTCCGGTCCGATCTGCGGGATGATGCTCGCCGACATGGGCGCCGACGTCATCAAAGTGGAGAAGATTCCCGGCGGCGATGATTGCCGGCGGTTCGCCCCGATCCTGGCAAGCGGCGAGTCCGCTTCGTTCATGATCGTCAACCGCAACAAGCGTGGAATCGCGCTTAATCTGAAGACCGAGGGCGGCAAGGAGGTGCTGAAGAAAATGCTCGCGAGCGCCGATGTCGTCACCGAGAACTATCGGCGAGGCACGATGGAAAAGCTCGGCATGGGCTACGAGACGCTCAAGTCGATCAACCCCGGCCTCATCTACTGCGCGATTTCCGGCTATGGGCGCAGCGGACCGATGGCTGACAAAGGCGGCTTCGATCTCATCGCGCAAGGCCTGAGCGGCCTGATGAGCATGACCGGCGAGCCGGGACAGGCGCCGATCAAAGCCGGTTCTCCGGTGACGGACATCAACGCGGGCATCCTCGCGGCGCTCGGGATCAGTGCGGCGTATGCCAGAAAGCAAAGTACTGGCCTTGGGCAGATGGTCGACACTTCGCTTTTCGAGGCGGGCTTGCAGCAGATGTACTGGGCGTTCGCCAATTACTTCGCGGACGGCACGGTGCTGCCGAAGGCCGGTTCTGCGAATCCGACGAGCGCGCCGTATCAGGCGTTCCGCACGCGCGACGGTTGGGTGAACATCGGCGCGGCCAACCAGAGCAATTATGAGCGTCTTGTCGGTGTCCTAAATATACCGACTCTTGCCGAAGACGAGCGGTTCCGGACGAACGCGGGCCGTATGAAGTATCGCGAGGCGCTTGTCGAGATTCTGACGGCCCGGCTAGTCGAACGCACTACGGACGAATGGCTCGCCACCTTTGATGAGATCGGCTTGCCGAGCGGGGCGGTGCTGGGTGTGCCGGAGGCGTCGTCGCATGAACAGGCCATCGCGCGCGGAATGATCGTCGAAACGGAACATCCCCTTGCCGGCCGCATGCGCGGCCTCGGTTTGCCGATTCACTTTTCGGACGGCTCTACACAGGCATCGCGTCCTGCGCCGCTCCTCGGTCAACACACGGCAGAAGTGCTGCACGAATACGGCTTCGACGACGCCCGCATCCAATCGCTGAAAGAGGAGGGCGCTGTTCTGGAGACGGAAGTGCCGGCGTAGCGCATCGTTCGATTGTCTTTTGCATGCACCATGTCGCATGCCGTGCGCTAGCATGACGTTCGGTCTTTTCCCTTTCATTGCACATTCATGCTTCTAGCTCCTCCTCCCGCCGCCCAAGTCGGCGACACGCTCGCAACGGTTGCCACGCCATCGTTGCTGATCGACCTCGCCGCCTTTGAAGCGAACGTCGCTCAGATGGGCACGTTGACCGCGCGCCATGGTGTCGCGCTGCGACCGCACGCCAAAGCGCACAAGTCGAGTGCAATCGCGCGGCGGCAAGTCGATGCCGGCGCGGTCGGCGTGTGCTGTCAGAAGCTGTCCGAGGCGTATCCATTCGCAGCGGCGGGGATCGAAAGTATTCACATCAGCAACGAGTTCGTCGGTGCGGACAAGGTACGGATGGCCGTGGAATTGGCGGCGCATGTGCGCTTGTCCGTATGCGTGGACGCAATGGCGCAAGTCGTCGCGCTGGGCGAAGCGGCTGAACGCGCGGGGGTTCAGATCGACGTGTTGCCGGAGGTCGATGTCGGCCAGCATCGTTGCGGCGTGATGACCGGCGATGCGCTGCTTTTGCTCGTCGACGCAATCGCCGCGCAACCGGCGCTACGCTTCACGGGCATACAGGCCTATCACGGCGGTGCGCAGCATATTGCCGACTGGTCCGCGCGCACAACTGAAGCGGGTCGCGCGGCGGAGCAGGCGGCGCATTTTGTATGCACTCTGCAGGCACGCGGTATTCAATGTGCCATCGTGACCGGCGGCGGCACCGGCACGGTCGAACTGGATGCCGCAAGCGGTGTCTATACCGAAGTGCAGCCGGGCTCGTACCTCTTCATGGATGGTGATTACGGCGCCATTGCGTGGGGTGGCGAATGGCGCTGGCGTCATAGTCTCTTCGTTTTGTCGACGATCATGAGCGCCACGCGGCCCGGCGTCGCCGTGTGCGACGTGGGCCTCAAAGGGCTCGCCGTGGACTCGGGGCTGCCGCGCAGCGTGCGCTTGCTGAATGCATCCGGTGGGCCGGAGTTGACTTACATCGCCGCGAACGACGAACACGGCATGCTCGAATCCAAAGCCGCGCGGCATGACGACGCCAGCGCGTTGCTCGGCAAGCGCATCCTGTTGCCGCCCGGCCACTGCGACCCGACCGTGAACCTTTACGACGAGTACCTGATTTATCGGGATCAAGAGGTGATCGAAATCTGGCCTATCGATGCGCGGGGATTGTCGCGCTAGCGCTGTCGGCCTGCTTGTCGGGATGAATCGCAGCGATCAGCGCATCGAGGTCCGTCACGATAAGACCGACCACGAAGTACGCGACATCGTGCGCGGAGTCGTCCGGTTTGACGTGCGCTAGCGCGTCTTTCAACTCGCGCACGCACGTGCGCACGCGTTCGAGCTTCGACTCATCCTCGCGCGTTGCGGAGAGCGCGTCCGCCAGCGCGTCAAACGGTGCTTGCAACGCGGGGCCGATGACGCGATAACGCGCTTCGCATGCATCGGGATGTCCGTTGGACAGCGCCTTGCCGAGGAAGAGCGCATCGCTGTGCAAGCGACGCAGGAAGGGCGCGGCTTTGTCGATTGCATCCGACCGACGGCTCTGCAACGGCACGATGATGTGCTCGCGCTCGGCTTCCTGAAGCGCATCGTCGAGCGCTTGCTGCGCGGTCGCACTGCGCGCTTCAAGGAGAGAGGCGTGGGCGTCGTCGCCCTCTCGCGACAATTGCATGCATATCAGTTGGCCGAGGCTTTCGAGTGTGTCGGCGACGCGTCCGTGCGCGGTCCGCAGTGCGCGATTCGGCCAGACCGCTGCGACGATGAAGGCCGAGCCCGCGCCGATCAGGATTTCCAGTAGCCGATGCAACGGCCGCTGAAACGGTGGCCCATCGCCAGCGGGAATCAACACGACGATCACGAGCGTCACGCACGCGAGGCGCAACGCCGGACGCTTCGCGGTCAACGCGGCGAGCGGCACCAGCGCGACCGCGAACACCGAGAGCGGCGGGGCGCCATGATGGATCGCCATCACGCCTAGCACGCCCGCAATCCCGCCGATGCAAGCGCCGATGACCTGGTCGCGCGCCGTGCCGAGCGCTTGTGTGAGGCTCGGCTGCGTGACGACCACGAGCGTTGTGATGAGCGCCCAATAGCCCTCGGGAAGCGCGGCGAGGCGTGCGCCGCCATAGCTGAGCGTGCAGCCAGCCAACGTGCGAGCAAGACGCCGCGCTTCGGGAACGCCGAATGTGAACCGGGCGGTCATTCGTTCTTTGCTCTGCTCTCGCATTCGTTATGCGTTCGTTGGCACTATGAATGCAAACAACTCAGATGCCGGTCTTGCCCGCAGCCAGAATGAGCCGCAGTCCCAGAGCGGCAATCATGCCTGCCGCGATGCGATCGATCCACTTCTTCGCTTGCAGGTACATCTCGCGCGGACGACGGCTCGAAAAGCACAATGCAACGACCGTGTACCAGCCGAATTCGATGCCGAACACGAGCGGCGGCAGCGCGAAGTAGCACCACAGGGGTGGCTGATGCGGCAGCAGCGCCGCAAAGATGCTGCCATACCATATCGCCGTCTTCGGGTTGCTCAGTTGCGTGGTAAGTCCGAGCCAGAACGACCGGCCTGCGCTTCCTGCGCTGTCGGCACTGCCAGAC
>Ga0308174_10000979_pt1 | contig 12703 bp, 11 predicted proteins | sample PhyPR2_FD_203894 | JGI IMG/M metagenome (GOLD analysis project Ga0308174, IMG submission 203894) | Soil microbial communities from UC Gill Tract Community Farm, Albany, California, United States - DLSLS.P.R2 | ecosystem: Environmental > Terrestrial > Soil > Agricultural land | place: USA...
GTATGCAGCGTCCGGACACCTGCTATGGCGCTGCTGCGCGACCGTTAGGCAGGCACGATAGCGCGTCGCCTCCGCAGGGTGGGCCTGCGTCGCCTCCGCAGCGTGGGCGTTTCCGCACTGATCTTCCTAAATTGATACAAAAGTCCCGTAGGGTGGGCCTTGGCCCACCGCTGTTGGTTGATTGATGCAAAAACGGTGGGCCAAGGCCCACCCTGCGGAATGGGTGGGCTTTGGCGCGAGGGAAATCGGTGGGACAAGGTCCCAGGGAAATCGGTGGGCAAAGGCCCGCGTCAGGGCACCGTTTGGTCGATCGTCAGCGACAGCGACGGATTCGATTTGGCGTCGAGCGGCTTGGACAGGCTCTGCAGGTCGCCGCTCTGCGCGATCGCGTTGCCGGACTTCGAAACCCGGGCGCCGATTACCACTTGTGGAAATTGCGACAACTTCATGCTCGGCATCATGCCCATGCCGTCGGTGAGCACCACGGTGCTCGGCAATTGCTTGACCTTGAGGCGTTGGATAGCCAGCGGCATTGGCGGCCCGCTCGCGGCCTTGGCATAGACGAATACGGTGTCTTCAGGTGCGGCTTGTGCCGCGAGTTTGGGGTCGAGCGCCACGCTGACGGTGACGCGCGGACCTGCCGAATCAGGACTTGCCGCAGCGGGCGCCGGCATCGACGCGGTGGTCGACGCGGCGGCACCTGCCGGTGCGGACGAAGGCGCGGCAGCGGCCGCCGTTGCCGGCTCGGTTTCTTCCGGCAAGGCCTTGCCATCGCGCTCGGCCTCGGCGCGCGCGATCTGGGTCTTCAGCGATGCGATGACGGTCGAGTCGGCCGGCAGCAACTTCAGCAGGCGGTTCCAGGTCGCGATCGCGTTTGCGTAATCGTGTTCCTGGTACGCGCCGATGCCGAGCAGCCAAAGCCCGCGCTGATTGTCCGGATCGACCTTCATCGCGGAATCGAGCAGGGTCTTGGCTTCGGCCTCGATACGATGCGAATCGCTGGCGAGGGTCAGCGCCTCGGCGTAGGCGATGCTGATATCCGCATCGGCCGGGAGCAAATCGTGCGCGTGCTTGAGTGCATCGCGCGCTTCACTGAAGTGGCCGGTTTCCAGGTACGCGCGTCCGAGCAGCCCCCAGCCCTGCACGTCGTCCGGATTCTGCTTGAGCTTGGTCGCAAGCTTGTTGATCGCTTCGTCCATGTCCTGGCCGTGGCCCGCGGCTGCAGGCGGCGGCGCGATCATCGCCGCGGGATCGAGCGCGCGCGGTTCGCCGACGGCGTAGTACAGCGCGATCGATCCGGCCGGCAGCAGCAGCGCGATCGCGACTGCAGCAAGGAACGCCGAGCGCGAACGCGGGCTCGCGCCTGCGGCGGCTTTCGCCGGCGGCTTCCCCAGTTCCGCGCGCTTTGCGGCAAGTTCCTTCTTGCTCAGCACTCCGGCATCGAAGGCTTCCTGTAGCGCCTTCATGCGCCGCTGCGCACCCGTGGCAGGGTCCGCGGCGGAGCGCGCCTGCAGCAAGGGCCTCAGCACGACGGCGAGGGCCGCGATGAGCATCAGCGCGGCCAGCACGAAAAACAGTGTCATTACCAGTCTTCCCCTGGGTCCGGCGGTGATATGGAATCGGGCGGCGCGGCGCGCGAGCGCCGTCGCAGGATGCCGGCGACAACGAATGCGCCGACGCCGACCAGCGCAAACGGCGTGAACCACAGCAGCCAGGTGCCGGGCTTCAGCGGCGGGTCGTAAAGAACGAAATCATTGTAGCGCGCGACCAGGTACTGCTTGATCTCGTCGTCGCTTTTTCCACTTTGCATCATTTCGAACACCTGCTTGCGCAGGTCCTTGGCCAGGTCCGCATCGGAATCGGCGAGATCCAGGTTTTGGCAGACCAGACATCGCAGCTGCTTGGCCAGGTGCTGGAAGCGCACTTCCTCGGCGCGATCCTTGAAGGGCAGGGGGTCGATGGCGAAGACATCGCTTGAAAAAAACGCCGAGAAGATGAGCAGGCAGATTACGGCGAGAGCGAATCCCGCGCGTGCGCAGATCTCCCTTCCCCCGCTTTGCGGGGGGAAGGGGAGATAGGCGTCGAGCAGCGTTCGACGTGTTCTTTGGGTCAGGGCGGTCAGACCAATCATGGGGCGCCCTTCTTCGCATGTTTCCCCGTCAGCTCCGCAATCTTCGGCAGCAGTTCGTCGCGAATGTTCTCCGCGGTGAACATGCCGATGCGCTTGTAGCGCACGATGCCTTGCGCGTCGACGAGGAACGTTTCAGGCGCCATGTACACGCCGAAGTCGATGCCGGCGCGACCTTCGCGGTCGGTGATCAGCGCGTCGTAGGGATTACCAAACTGCGCGATCCAGCGCTTGGCATCTTCCGGATCGTCCTTCCAGTCGAGGCCAATCAGCTTGATGCCGAGCGGCTTGATCTGGCCGGTCAGGATCGGGTGTTCGTATTGGCAGGTCGGGCACCAGCTGCCGAAGACGTTCAACAGATAGGGTTTCCCCAGCAGTTCGCTGGCGCTGAGCGTTTTTTCCGGCTCGTATAGAAGTGGAAGTGTGAACGCCGGCGCCGGTTTGCCGATCAGTGGGCTCGGCACTTCGGTCATCTCGTGGTGCGTGTTCCAGTAGATGCCGAATCCAAGCAGCGCAACCAGCGCGACGAAGCCGAAGAACGGCAACAGGCGCGTGAACAAACTGGAATCGCCCGCCACGGAACTCATGCCCGTAAGCCCTCCCCTTCAAGGGGAGGGTTGGGTGGGGATGGTGTTCGCTGCGTGCCGCCTGCGGATGCCTGATCGCTGCGCTCCGGCAAAACTCTGAAACGCCGGTCGGCAGCCGCGGTAAAGCCACCGAACATCATGAACAGCGCGCCGAGCCAGATCCAGCGCACGAACGGCTTGACGTAGACGCGCACCGACCACGCGCCGTCGGCCAGTGGTTCGCCGAGCGCGACGTAGACATCGCGAAACACGCCTGGATCGATATCCGACTTGGTCTGCGCCATGCCGCCGCCGGAGTATTGGCGCTTTTGCGGACGCAAGGTCGCAACGATGTTGCCGTCGCGCAGCACTTCGAGCTTACCCTGTTCGGCAACGAAGTTCGGACCCTGCGCGCGCTCGACGCCGCCGAAACGAAAATCGAGGCCGCCGATCGTACGCGTTTCGTTCGGCGCGAAGCGCAGGTCGCTCTCGACGCTGCTGGCCTCGGTGATCATGACGCCCGCGGCGAACACGGCCAAACCGAAATGCGCCAGGATCATGCCGAGCATTTCCGGCGTGTAGCGTTTTCCGCGCGGCGCATTGCGCCAGCGCATCAGCGCATAGATCACGATCCCGCTGCCGACCCACAGGGTTGCGGCGACGCCGGCGAGGCCGCGCAACGCCAGTGAAGGAACCAGCAACTTGGCAACGATCACGGCGGCAAGCGCAAGGATCAGCGCCGGCCGCAGCGCGCGCCAGCTGGCACGCCAGTCGGCTGATGCCCAGCGAAACAGCGGGCCGAATGGAATCAGCAGCACGACCGGCGCCATCAGCAATACGAACATGAAACCAAAATACGGCGGGCCGACCGAAATGCGGCCGGCGCCGATTGCATCGCCAATCAATGGGTACAGCGTTCCAAGCAGTACCATCGCGGCGGCGCAGACGAACATCAGGTTGTTGATCAACAGCAACGTTTCGCGTGACAGCAGCTTGAACGGCTTGCCGCCGGCGACTTTCGGCGCGCGGATCGCGTAAATCAGCAACGAGCCGCCAACCACGGTTCCGAGAAACGCGAGGATGAACAGGCCGCGTTTCGGATCGGACGCGAACGCATGCACGCTGGTCAGCACGCCCGAGCGCACCAGGAACGTGCCGAGCAAAGACAGCGAAAACGCAAAGATCGACAGCAGCAATGTCCAGGCGCGGAAGCTGCCGCGCTTCTCGGTCACGGCCTGCGAATGGATCAGCGCGGTGCCGACCAGCCACGGCATGAACGAGGCGTTCTCGACCGGATCCCAGAACCACCAGCCGCCCCAGCCGAGCACGTAATAAGCCCACCAGCTGCCGAGCGCGATGCCGAAGGTCAGGAAAGCCCAGGCAACGTTCGTCCACGGACGTGCCCAACGTACCCACGCCACATCGAGCTCACCGCCGAGCAGCGCGGCAATCGCAAATGCAAACGCGACGGAAAATCCGACGTAGCCGGTGTAGAGCATCGGCGGATGCATGATCAGTCCCGGATCCTGCAGGATCGGATTGAGGTCGCTGCCGTCCGGCAGCGCAGGCAAGTGACGCGCAAACGGGTTCGAGGTGAGGATCGTGAACAGCAGGAAGCCGAATGCGATAAAGCCAAGCACGCCAAGCACGCGCGCGACCGTTGCATCGGGAATGCGCCGGCTGAACGCGGCCACCGCCACGCTCCACGCATTCAGGATCAACACCCACAGCAGTAGCGAGCCTTCGTGCGCGCCCCAGACCGCGGAAAACCGGTAGTACCACGGCAAGGCGAGATTGGAGTTCTGGGCGACGTAGGCAACCGAGAAATCCTGGGTGACGAAGGCGTAGGTCAGGATTCCGAATGCCAACGCGACGAACACGGCCTGGCCGGCAACAGCGGGTCGGGCGAGCGCAATCAAAGCGGCGCTTCCGCGCGCGGCGCCATAGATCGGCAGCGCGCACTGCACGGCAGCAATCAACAAGGCGAGGATCAGGGCAAACTGACCGAGTTCGGGGATCATGGTGCAATCGAAGTTTACGGACCCGAAGCGGTCCAGACCGCTAGCTTACGCGAGACGGCGGTGTATGCGTGATATGTATCAACTCGGGGCGGGACGCGAAACGGCCCGCCAGGTGCGGGCCGTCTGAACCGTACGTCAGGCGCGATGCATCGGACCGGTTAGGTCAGGCTTTCTTGGCGTAGCCGGCGCACCAGCCCGCGGCGGCAACAGCCTTGCCGGCAAACAGCTGGCACGGACCATAGCCAGTCGGGCCGCCTGTGTAGAAATTGCAGTTCGCGCACAGTTGTCCTGCCTGGTGCGGAGGCGGCGCCTTGCTTGCATCCTCGACATAGTTGAGCGCCTTCGCGGTCGGATCGTCGACCGCGAGGTGCGGAAGATCGTCTGCACGCGCGATCTGCGGCAAGGCGCTGACGAGCACGGCAGCGCCAAGCGCTCCGCCGGCGGTCTTGAAGAAGCGGCGACGGCTGTCGTCCATCGACATTGTGGACTTGTCTACTTTTTTCATGGCAAACACCTCGGCTGGCGGATGGGGCTGATACGTCGAACGTGCATCGCCCCGCAGCAGGAAGCTCGGAGTGATGCGGACCGCATTCAGTTTACGCCGAAGGCGCTGCCTAAAGAAGCCGTCAGCCCCAACGCAGATCAAGGACGTGCAGAAGAGGTTCAGCCAGGCTGATCGGCGTCAGCCGGCGACCCGGCCGGCGCGATCCAGGGCGGCAAAATCCGTCTCGCTCAGTACCAGGTCCGCAGCGGCCACGTTTTCCTCCAGGTGGCTGATCTTGCCGGTGCCGGGAATCGGCAACATGACGCTGGCGCGCTTGAGCAGCCAAGCCAAGGCGACCTGGCCCGGTGTCGCGCGCAGCCGCGCTGCAATCTGCGTGAGCACCGAATCGGCCCCGGCGAGCTTGCCGGCAGCCAGCGGGAACCACGGAATAAACCCAATATTGTTCGCCTGGCAATAGTCGAGAACTGCCTCGCTCTGCCGGTTCGCCAGGTTGTAAAGGTTCTGCACCGTAGCGACTTTGAAGAACTTGCCGGCGGCGCGGATTTGATCGACGCTGACTTCGCTCAAGCCGACGTGACGGATCAGCCCTTCCTTCTGCATCCGGGCGATCACGTCGAACTGTTCGTCACGCGGCACGGCCGCATCGATCCGGTGCAGTTGCCACAAGTCGATGCGCTCGACCGCGAGCCGCCGCAGGCTCATGAGCACGCATTGACGCAGGTATTCAGGACGGCCGACCGCTTCCCAGATATCCGGACCGTGGCGCGTCAAGCCGCCCTTGGTCGCAATCACAAGCCCGCGATACGGATGCAGCATTTCGCGGATCAGGTCTTCACTGACGTAGGGACCGTAGCTGTCGGCGGTATCGATCAGATTGATGCCGAGATCGGGCAGGCGTGCCAGCGTTGCGCGCGCGGCGGCCGGATCGTTGGGTTCGCCCCAGATGCCAGGCCCGGTAACGCGCATGGCGCCGAAGCCGAGGCGGTTTACCGTGAGGTCGCCTCCGATGCGGAACTGGCCGGAAGCGGCCGCGCTTATCGAGTTGGGCATGACTGTTCCTTGTTCATTCGGTTGAGCTCACGCGCTGCGTATTACGTGTTGATCGGCAGTCGCGTCACGCGCCAGAGTTTCCGCCTGTTCGTCGGCATTCAACCCGGCCGCAGCGGAATCCTCATGAAGAAAACTTCATGTTTATGCAAATGTACGGCGGGCCTTGGCCCAGAGCTTTTCTTCGGCCCCGTTAGAACCGTGGGCAAGGTCCACCCTGCAGAGCGTGGCCGAGGCTCACCCTACACGCGCGTGCGGATTACAGCGCTTACTGCGCGCCGCCCTGCGCCTTCGCAGTCTTGGCCTTGGCGATCGCGTCGGCGACTTCCTTGGGCATGTAGGTCTCGTCGTGCTTGGCCAGTACTTCGCGCGCGACGAAGCGGTTGCCGTCCATGCGTCCGGTCGCGACGATGCTTTGGCCTTCACGGAACAGGTCCGGCAGGATGCCAGTGTATTCGACCGGCATATCGTGGAAGCGATCGGTCACGGTGAAGTCGACCTTGAGCGATGCCGGGTCGCGCTTGAGCGATTTTTCCAGCACCACGCCGCCGAGGCGAAACGCCGATCCCGGCGGCGCATGGCCGCTCATCACTTCGCTCGGCGAAAACAGGTAGGTCATGTTCTGGCTCAGCGCGGTGACAGTCAGCGCAGCGGCGATGCCGACGGCGAGCAGGATCAGTGCGACGGCGATCAGCCGGCGTTTGCGAGTCGGGGTCATGCGGACTTCCGTGCAGCCTGGCGCTTCAGGCGGGTATGCAGTTCGCGCAATATGCGGCGGCGCTGCCACAGCGGCGACAACGCGTCAGCCAGCAGCACGACGAAGAATACGGCGTACGACCACCAGATGTAGGGCCCGTAGCCGCCCATTGCGAAAAAATCAGACATGGCTGGTTTTCACCTCGAGCGGCGCTTCCGAGGCGGCGATCGCGCGCACCCATTCCTTGCCCGACTCGAGCGACAGCAGCGCCGTGCGCGACCGCGCGAGTACGCTGGCGAAGAAGTAAATGTGCGTTGCCAGTGCCAAGGTCAACAACGGCCAAAGCATGCTGGAACTGATGTGCGACTCACCCACCAGGCGCACGGTCGAGCCCTGGTGCAGCGTGTTCCACCATGTCACCGAGTAATGCACGATCGGCAGGTTGACGACGCCGACCAGGGCGAGAAACGCGGCGGCACGCGCAGCCTGGCGCGTGTCCTCGATCGCGTGGTACAGGCCGATGACGCCGAGGTACAGGAACAGCAGCACGAGTTCCGACGTCAGACGCGCATCCCAGGTCCACCACGTTCCCCACATCGGCTTGCCCCAGAGCGAGCCGGTGACGAGCGTGATGAACGTGAACGCGGCGCCTACGGGCGCGCTGGCCATGGCCAGCGTCTCGGACAACTTGATCCGCCAAACCAGCGCAATGAATCCGTTCACGGCCATGAAGATGTAGCCGAATAGGCTCATCCACGCGCACGGCGCATGGATGTAGATGATCCGGAAGGAATCACCCTGCTGGTAATCCGCCGGCGCCATCGCGAGGCCACCGTAAAGCCCCACCGCGCCGCTGATCAGAGCCAACGCATAAAACCACGGCAGCAGTTTCCCCGCGAAACGGTAGAAGTACGGCGGAGAACCGAGCTTGTGGAACCAGAGGACGATTGGGTTCATCGAGTTGGCAAAAGGGCACTAAGGAAAAGATTGAACCACAGAGAACACGGAGAAGTGCAAATTCCTGAATGATCGCTCCGGCTCTCAACAGCGAAACTGGCCAAGCAGAAATCCGTCTTGATGTTACTTGACGCCTCGCGAACAAGACGGAACGAATTGCTTCAGGTGACCGCTTTAAAAGACCCCACTTGTCCGGAGAATTGGAGCATCTTCAGGCTGACTGAACGTGAGTTGGATCAATTAGATCTGCTCTGGCCGGCCTCCCGTCCCGACGTGAACCCAAACGTTTGTCGTCCGAATAAAAGGTCCGTTCGCCCCTGGATTCAGGTATGGCACGGGCTCTGAGGCATCAATGGGTGAACCAATGGCGCAATCTGCTCGCACGGTTCGTTCGCTTGTCTCTGTGTTCTCCGTGTTCTCCGTGGTTCAATCTTTTGATTTTTACTTCAGGTCAGGGAAATCTTCAGCGCGGTGGCCGAGGCGAGTGGTGCGAGGACCAGCGCCAGGACCAACCAGGCGCCGAGCCACAGCAGTGGCGCGCTGAAGGGCAGCGCCAGCTGGGCCGCGTTACAGGCGCCGGCGCCGAAGATCAGGACCGGCACGATCAGCGGCAGCACCAGCAGCGTCAAAAGCATACCAGAGCGGCGCATGCCGATCGTGAGCGCTACGCAGACAGCGCCGATCAGGCTCAACAGCGGCGTGGCCATCCCCAGTGCAGCGATCAACACCGGCAGGACTTGATCGGGGAGGTGCAACAGCTGCGCCAGCAGCGGAGCGATCGCGATCAACGGCAACGCGGTCGTCAACCAGTGCACCGCAATCTTGCACGCGAGCAGTAACGACAGCGGGTGTGGCGAGAGCACGAGCTGCTCGAGCGAACCGTCTTCGAGATCGCTGCGAAACAACGTATCGAGCGATAGCAAGCCAGCGAGCAGCACCGCGACAAAGATCGTGCCCGCGGCAATCCGCGCCAGCGTCTCGGCTTCCGGTCCGAGCGCAAACGGGAACAGCGCGACCACGATGACAGCGAACATGAGCGGATTGAGCGCATCGCCGCGCCGCACCCAGGTCAGCGCAAGATCGCGCCGCAGGATCGCGATGCAGGCGGCGGCGGTGGTTCCGGGTTTCATGACATCAGCGCTGTAATTCGAGGGCAGGAGGCCGAAAGCGATGCACCGCCTCGCGGCCGTTCCCCCGACTGCATCGGGGGAAAGGATTGGGGTGAGGGGGCAGCGCAGCACGCTTGCCAGGGCGATTGGCAGAAGCTCCAGCGCTGATGGGTTCATGCACGCACGCAGCCATCGCCAGATCGACGCGCCGCCCCCTCACCCAACCCTCTCCCCCATCGAGTGCGATGGGGGAGAGGGCTCCAAAGCGAGCGATGGGGGAGAGGGCTTTCACAATTGAGCTCGCGCTACACATTCGCACTTGCGGACACGGAAGGGCCGATTCCGCTCGCCGGCGCGGTAGGTCGCAGCGCCAGACGCCGCGGCGTACCCGAGGTGTAGGCATAAGCGCCATGCGAGGTGATCAGCGCAGCGCCGCCGCGACGGGCGTGCGAGTCGAGCACGCGGTTGACGAGCTCGATGCCCTCGCGGTCGAGATTCGCGTACGGCTCGTCGAGCAGCCACAGCGCCGCTGGCACGAGCAGCAATCGCGCTAGCGCGACGCGTTTGCGTTGCCCGGCAGAGAGCATGCGCACCGGCTGGTCCTCATAGCCGTCGAGGCCAACGCTGGCCAGCGCGAGCTGGGGCGTGATTCCGGCACGGATGCCGCCGATGCCGACTGCGAAGCGCAGGTTCTGCAAAGTGGAAAGTTCCATTTTTAATCCGAGCAGGTGACCGAGCAGCGCGACTTGGTGCGACAGCCTGGCCAGCGTCAGCGGCGCGCCGCGCAGCAGGATGTCGCCGGCGGTCGGTTCCAGCAGCCCGGAAAGCACCTTGAGCAGCGTCGTCTTGCCGGAGCCGTTGTCGCCTTCGATCAGGACGATCTCGCCTTCGTGCAGCGCGAAGTCCAGCGGCCCGAATACGGGTTCCTCATTGCGCGCGTAGGCGAGCGCGCGGACTTGCAACAGCGGCTCTATGTCTGGATCGATATCTGCGTTCATGCGGCCGCGATGCTACCTTGTATGCCGGCTGGCGCGCCATGAGGCTGCGCAACGGGATGTCGCATTCACGCTCGCGGCGCTACACTCGGGCTTGATCCACTGGAATACACCATGCAGCCCAATGTGATAGGCGCGCTGGCCGCGCTCGGCCTGGCAATCTCCGCGCACGCGGCGCCGCCGTCGCCACCGGCGCCGGATCGCGCAACGTACCTGGTTACTTTGGGAGACCCGCCGCTCGCGGCGCGCTCGGTCGCCGGCACGCGCGGGCTGGGTCTCGCCGCGCAGGACGAGAAGCTAACGGTGCGCCGCGCCATGCGCTCGGCGGATGCTGACGTCTATTTGCGTCAGCTCGATGCCGCCCGTGGCAACATCTTGGCGTCGGCACAACGTATCAGCGGCCGGCCACTCGGGCCCAAGCAGATCTATCGCTACGCGAGCAACGGCATGGCGCTCGAACTCAGCGCCGCCGAAGCGGCACGCGTGGCGCAACTGCAGGGCGTCGCGAGCGTGCGGCGCGAACGCATCCTGCACCTGCAGACCGATGCCGGTCCGCAGTGGATCGGCGCCGACCGGATATGGAACGGCCAGGTCCCGGGGGTTAGCCCGAACCACGGCGAAGGCGTCGTAATCGGCATCATCGATACCGGCATCAATCCGTCCCATCCGTCGTTTGCCGCGACCGGCGGCGACGGCTACGTCGTGCAGAATGCGCGCGGACACTATTACGGCCTGTGCGCGAGCGCGCAGGCGCAGTGCAACGCCAAGCTGATCGGCATTTACGATTTCACCAACGAAGGCACGCTCGGCGTCGACAGCGTCGGTCACGGCAGCCACGTGGCCGGGATCGCGGCCGGCAATGTATTCACCGGCACCTTGCCCGGCAATACCGTGTCGCTTTCGCGCAATGTCGCCGGCGTCGCATCGCACGCCAACCTGATCATGTACAAGGGTTGCAACGCCGAGCCGATCGATTCCAGTTCGGATGGCACCTGCGCCGAATCGGCGCTGGTCAGCGCGATCGACCAGGCGACCGCCGACCAGGTCGACGTGATCAATTTTTCTATCGGCGGCGGCACCGACGATCCGTATGCGCTGCTCGCCGATCCGGGCAGCGATGTGCATGCGTTGTTCCATGCGCGTTCGACCGGCATCGTCATCGCAGTGTCGGCCGGAAACGAAGGCCCTGGCCCGATCACGATCACCGAACCTGCGACCGCGCCCTGGGTGATTGCCGTGGCGAATGCCACCCACAACCGCCGTTTTGCCAATTCGATTGGCGCGTTTTCCGGAGCCGCCAATGCGCCCGGCACGCTGGCGGGGCAGGCGTATACGGCTGGTTATGGTCCGGCGAGCATCGTTTACGCCGGCGATTACGGCAATGCGCTCTGCGGCGTCGGCACCAGCCAGGGCGTGACCCCGAATGGCGCAAGCAATCCCTTCGCACCCGGCACGTTCCACGGCGAAATCGTGATTTGCGATCGCGGCACTTATGCGCGCGTGGAGAAAGGCTATAACGTCAAGGCTGCGGGCGCGGGCGGATTCGTGCTCGCCAATGCGGCCAGCGACAGCGAGTCGATTGTCAGCGACGACCACTTCCTGCCGGCCACGCACCTGGGCTACAGCGAAGGCCAGCAGCTCAAGGCGTGGGTGGCCAAAGCGGGAGCGCACAGCGGCACGATCAGCGCGGTTACAGCCGCGCTGAACGCCAGCTTCGGCGATGTGCTCGATGCCTCGAGTTCGCGCGGGCCGTATGGATTCGGCAGCACGCTCAAGCCAGACATCACGGCGCCCGGCGACGACATCCTGTCGGCCGCGCAGACCGGCAACGGACTGGCCTTGCTGAGCGGCACCTCGATGGCGAGTCCGAACGTCGCGGGTTCGGCGGCACTGGTGCTTGCGGCCCATCCGGATTGGACCCCCGCGCAAGTGGAATCAGCGCTGCTCGGCACTGCACTGGCGGGCAGCGTGCGCCTCGAAGATGGCGCGACCAAAGCCGGGGCGTTCGATGCCGGCGTCGGTCGCGTGCAGCCCGCAGCCGCCATCAAGGCCGGTTTGTACCTGCCGCTCGCGAGCGACGATTTCTTCGCTGGAAGCGGCTCGTTGTTTAATCCCACGGAACACGGCGACGTGGCGAGGCTCAATCGCGTCAGCCTCGTGAACGAAAACTGTTTTCAGCAGTGCAACTTCACGCGCACGGTCGCGGATATGTCCGGCGGCGGCAGTTGGCAGGTGACGAGCACCGGCACCGCTGGCGCCGTGGTCAAAGTCACACCGAATCAGTTCACGCTGCCCGCGGGAGGCGCGCAGGCGCTCGCGATCGCGGTCGATGTCAGCAACGCGCGGCTGCCCGGCAGTTGGATCGACGCGCACATCGTGCTGCACAAGACCGCTGGCGGCACGAGTGCAAGCGACATTGCGCTTGCGCTCAGCGCCTACGCGGCTCCGGGCGCAGAACAGCCTTTCGCGCAGATCGCCGGACCGGCTCCGGGCGGCAATGCGATGGTGCAGGTCAGCGGTCTCGGCGCCCTGGCGCACGCGACGTTTACTCCGACATCACTGGCACCGGCGGTCTCCAGCAACCTCTCCCTCGGTGTCGATCCGAACCCGGCCCAGGTGTACGCCGGGTTTCCCGGCACCGGCAAGCAATTCGTACTTTTTCCCAACGTATACCAGGA
>Ga0308174_10000981_pt1 | contig 12698 bp, 11 predicted proteins | sample PhyPR2_FD_203894 | JGI IMG/M metagenome (GOLD analysis project Ga0308174, IMG submission 203894) | Soil microbial communities from UC Gill Tract Community Farm, Albany, California, United States - DLSLS.P.R2 | ecosystem: Environmental > Terrestrial > Soil > Agricultural land | place: USA...
GACCGTGTATCTCGCCGTGCAACGCTCGCTCGATCGCAAGGTCGCGATCAAGGTCATGCGCCGCAGCCTCGAGGCGGCCGATACGCGTCAGCTCGAAAAGCGTTTCCTGCTCGAAGGCCGGATGATGGCCAAGTTGCCGCACCGGAACATCGTGGCGGTCTACGACATCGTCAGCAACGACACGCTCGCGTACATCGCGATGGAGTACCTGAGCGGCGGTTCGCTGACCGACCGCATGCGCAATGGCCTGTCGCTGGCCGAAGCGGTGGCCGTGGTGGTGCAGATCGCCGGGGCGCTCGAGCACGCGCACAGTCAGAACGTCGTGCACCGCGATTTGAAGCCCGCGAACATCATGTTCCGCGATAACGGCACGCCGGTGCTGACCGACTTCGGCATCGCGCGCTACCAGGACGTTTCGGCGACCAAGCTCACACAGACAGGCATGTTGGTCGGCACGCCGACCTACATGAGTCCGGAGCAGATCAACGCCGAGAATTCCGACGGCCGCTCGGATCTGTACAGCCTCGGGATCCTGTTCTACGAATTGCTGACTGGACGTCCGCCATTCCGCGGCGAGACGCCGATCGCCGTGCTGATGGCGCACCTGACGCAACAGCCGCCGCCGCTGCCGGACGAGTTGAGCCTGTTCCAGGAAATCATCGACCGCATGCTCGCGAAGAATCGCGACGACCGCTTCGCGAACATGCGCGAGTTCAGCCAATACCTGCGCGCGCGTTTCGTCGAGAGCGAAACGCTGCAGATGCGCCTGCGGGTGGACCCGAATGCGACCACCTCCGAGCAATTGCGCGCTCTCGGTTTTTCCAGCGGTTCCGGAGAAAGCCTGCGCACGAGCTTCCCGACATTGCCGAAACCGGCCGCGCCGGTGCCGCCGATTCCTCCGCCTGTGGCCGCGACAGCTGCGCCGGATAAACGCGATCGACGCTTCCGACTCGCGATCGGCGCAATTGCCGCGGTCCTGATCCTGCTGGCCGGCGCCTGGGCCTACCGCAATACGCACATGCGCCTCAACCGCGATGAGCAGGAACTGGTCGCGCTCTGGCTGCGCCAGGCCAACAGCTACGTTGCCGAAGGCAAGCTGGTCACGCCGGCGGACGAAAACGCGTTCGCCTACGTGCAGAAAACGCTGCAGAAAGACCCGCAGAACGAGGCCGCACAGGCACTGCTCACTTCGATAACGCAAACCCTCGCGGATCTCGCCGGAAAAGAGCTCGTGGCGGGCCGGCTGGACGCGGCGCTCGAAGCGGCGAGCCAAGGCCTGCTGGTGCACCCGGACGACAAAGCGCTCGCGCAGGTCAAGGCGCAAATCGAGCAGGCGCAGAAAGCCCAAAAGCGCAAGCAGCAGGTGGATGCGCTGATCGCACAGGCGCAACGTGCCGGGGCCGAACAGCACATCGGCGGCGCCGACGGCGCGTACGCCTTGCTCGAGCAGGCGCGCGCGCTCACGCCGGACGACCACGCCCTAGCCGAGCGGCTCGAGGCCGTCGTCCAGCTGGCGCTGTCGCCTTCGCGCAAGTTGCTGCAGGATGGCCAGGCCGCTTCGGCGCAAGCCGCGCTGGAGAAGCTCGGGCCGGAGCTTTCATCCGAACCTGCGTATCTTGAACTGAAAACGCAGATCGAGGCGGCAGGCAGGCAGCAGCAGCTCGGCAAGCAGATTGCCGCGCTGCTGGAGCAGGGTACGCGTGCGCTGCGTGACGGGCATCTGGACGAACCGGCAAGCGACAACGCGTCGGCGACCTTGGGCGAACTGATGAAACTCGGCGGCGACGACAAGCGCGTCGCCGATTTCGCATCGGCGTTGGCGCGCGCGTATCTCGACGATGCACGCAAGCTCGATGCCAAAGGGCAATCGGCGCGCGCGCTCGATCGCGTCACCTCGGCGTTGCGCATTGCGCCGCAACTTGGCGACGCGCAGCAGCTCAAGAGCCGCATCGAGCAGCGCCTCGGCGAACGCGCCACACGCATCGCGCAGGCGATCGGCGCAATCCGGCAGGCGATCGCCGATCAGCGCTTCACGCCGCCTGCCACGAATGATGCATTCACCGGACTGACTGCGTTGGCGCAACTCGATCCGGAAAATGCCGACGCAAAACAGCTAAGCGCGGAACTGCCCCGGCGCATCGCGGACGCCGTGGCGGCGCGCGCAAGCAGTGATGCGAATGCCGCCGCCGCGCTGCTGAAATCCGCGCGCCAGGTTTATCCGCAGGATGCGGCATTGACGCAATTATCCGCAAAGCTCGACGCCCAAATCGCGGCCGAGCGCGAAGCGGCGCAGTTGCAGGGCACGCGCGACCTGGTGGCAAAAATTCTCGGCGCACGCACGCGCTCGCCGGCGGACTGGCGCAAGGCCGCACAGGCCATCGGCAGCCTGGCTGCTGCCGGCGACAAGAGCGCGCCGCTGTTGCGCAAACAGTTCGTGGAGCTGCTCGGCGAGCAGTTGCGCGCGGCCGCCACGACGCCGGATTTCGACGCACTCGCCAAGGTCCTTGCCGACGAAGAGAGCGTGCTCAGTGCCGAGCCGACTTACGCAGCGCTCAAGCAATCGGCGCCGGGACAGCGCAGCAAGCTGATCGAGGCCGAACGTGCGCTCGCCGCGGCGCAAGCAGGCGAACTCGTGCTCAATGCCTATCCGTGGGGCAGCGTCGAATCGGTCGTCGATGCCAATCGCCAGCCGGTCGCCTTGCCTGCCAATGTCACGACCCCGCTGGTGTTGAGTTTGCCGGCCGGCAACTACGTCGTGACCTTCCGCCATCCGCAAGTCGACAAGGCTGCGCAGGTCATCGCCAAGGTCGAGCCGAAAAAGCGAGCCAGTGCGAACGCCACGTTCCCGACCTTGTCCGCGCAGGACTATTTCGCCCGTGCCGGTTGGAAATAAGCCGTTCCGAATCGCATTCGCGCTGGCGCTGATCGCGGCGGCGGGCAGCGTGCACGCCGATTACAAGGACGACTACATGCGCGGCAAGAAGGCGTATGAAGAAGGCGAGTACGCCAAGGCGCGCGAGCTGTTGCTCAAGGCGTTGCAGGAGCGCGACGAACCGGCGCTGCGCTTCAACCCGTACGGGAAGATTTACGAGCCGTACCTGCCGCAGCACTATGCCGGCCTTGCAGCGGTGAAACTCGGCGACTGCGCCGGCGCGCTGGCGCAATGGAGCGCTGCCGCGCACCAACGCATCGTCGGCCAGCTTGCCGAGGCCGCCGCCGAAGAGCAGCGCGCGAGCGCCGCTTGCGGCGCGAGCGTTGCCGCCAAGCCCGAACCGAAACCGGCGCCGACGCCGAGTACAGGATCGCCGGCGGATGCCAAGGGTGCGGGGTCCACCACCGCGGCAGCGCCCGCGCCCAATACGCCGGTGGAAAAGCCGCGCGAAGCGCCGGTGGTCGCCGCCGAGCCGGCAAAGCCGGCGCCTAAACCGGCCGAAAAGCCGATCGAGAAGCCGCCGCAAAAACCGGTCACGCCCGAGGTCACGCTGGTCGACAAGGCGGCAGCGACGACCGCGCCACCGGAGGCGCTCGTGCGGGCGTTCGAGGATTATTTGGCCGGCCGCTATGTCGACGCGGCCAAAATCAACCCCGATGCCCTGGTCGACAAGCGCGCCCGCTTCCACGGCCTGCTCGTGCGCGCAGCGTCAAAGTATACTTTGGCCCAGATCGGCGTCGATCCGGCGCTGCTCGAGGCAGCGCGCGTCGATGTTGCCGCGGCGCGCGCGCTAGCGGTGCGCCCGGCGCCGGACGCGACGCTGTTCTCGCCGGGGTTCCGCGCGTTCTATCAGGCCAGCCGCTAAAACGTCGGGTGGCGGATTTGGGACAGCTGCGCGCCCGCGATTCGATGCTCGGCGCCGCGGCCACAGGGCCGGCGACGCCGTAGCGCGTTTCCGCTGCTCAGAAGCGGTAGACCGCGGAAACCGAGACCGTGTCGCTCTTGGAGGAGTGATCGGCCGCCGCGTCGATCTGAAAATTCTTGAACGCCATGCCGAGACCGAGCGCGACATGCGTTTCCGAGCCGACCCCGCCGGAAAATGCGGTGGCTTCGGCCAGGCTGTCGCCATCGATCGGCGTGCCGGTGAAACCGATCGAATGTCGCGGATCGTGCCAGACGCCGGCCCGGATGCTGAGCGGGTGCTCCATGTTGATGAAGGTGTATTCGCCGCCGAGATGGAATTCGGTGCCGTTCGGGATGTGCAGCGGCGACAGCGTGGCGACCGGGTCGTCGTACTGGAACGTGGTCTTGATGTCATTGGTGATCTGCGCGTACCGGATGTAGTCGGCGTCCGCGTTGATCACCAGCGTCTCCATCGGGCGCCAGCTCAGGCCAAGGCTGAGCACGTCGGGCACCCGCAGCTTCGTATCGAGCTGGGCGCAGACGCCGTTGGTGCAATCGTCGGCGAATTGCGTTTCGGTATAGCCGAAGCGCGGCGACATCCGGTAGGCGAGACCGGCGCTCCACTGGTCGTTGAAGCGCAACCGCATGCCGAACGTCGCTCCGAGCGCATGGTCGGAGCCGCGATCGACAATCGTGTTGTCGATGCTGCCTGGATCGTCCCCGAACTGCGTGCGCACCGCATCGAAGTCGAATTGGTAGTACGACACGGTGACGCCGAACGACATCATATCGTTGGCCTTGAACGCTGCCGCGAGGCTGTAGTCGACGATGTGCAGGTCGATCGAACCATCGAACGGCGCCAGCACAAAATCGTTCGGCGATTCGAGCGTCAGATCGGCGCCGGCACTGCTGAAGTGGGTCGAAAACTTCGTCAGCTCGTGCCGGTAGGCGGCGATCGACGCGTGTTCGAGCGGCCAGACGACCGAGATGAACGAAGGCAGCGTGCGCGAGCTGCTGCTGTCGGAATGATTCAGGCCTGAGGTGCTGAACGGATCGAGCGTGGCCGAGCCGCCGTTGACATAGGTCTCGGTAATTTTGCTGTACCGGCCTTCGAGCGACACCTCACGCTGCACGAGCTGCGTGAGTCCGGCGGGGTTCGTGTAGGCCGCGGTGGCGTCGTCGGCGAGGCCGACGAAGGCACTTCCCATGCCCAGGCTGCGGGCGCCGGGATTCAAAAAGCTGAACGGAATGTTCGAGTTGGTTTCAAGGTCGGTCAGCGCCCAAGAACTCGAGGCGAAGCCGCATAGAACCAACGCGATGGAAATGCTCAGTTGTCGCTTCATGGTTGCCCCTGGACACTGTGCCGGCCGCCCGGCGCGCTGGATCATCATAAAGTAGTTTCCGTGTGGAGGTCACCTGCAATCACGCGAAAACGCGGTGACAGCCATCATCAGCGCCCGGCCGGTCGGGACTATAATGACCGCCGGGTCACTTCCACGGGGAGAATGAAATGGGTGGGATGTTCGCGTTGGCGCTGCTCGTCGTGGCCGTGCTCGTCGTGTCCAAAACGGTGCGCGTGGTGCCCCAGGGTTATGAATGGACCAAGGAGACGTTCGGGCGCTACACCGGGACGATGGAACCCGGACTGCACATCCTGGTGCCCATCTACCATGCGGTCGGCCACAAGATGAACATGATGGAGCAGGTGCTCGACGTCCCTTCGCAGGACGTGATCACGAAGGACAATGCCGTCGTGCGCGTCGATGGCGTCGTGTTCTACCAGGTGCTGGATGCGGCCAAGGCCGCCTATGAGGTATCCAACCTCAATCAGGCGATCCTGAACCTGATCATGACCAACATCCGCACGGTGCTCGGGTCGATGGATCTCGACGAATCGTTATCCAAGCGCGACGACATCAATGCGCGCCTGCTGCGCGTGGTCGACGAAGCCACGCACCCCTGGGGCCTGAAGTGCAACCGCATCGAGATCAAGGATATCCAGCCGCCCAGGGACCTGATCGACTCGATGGCGCGGCAAATGAAGGCCGAGCGCGAAAAGCGCGCGAACATCCTCGAGGCCGAAGGTTTTCGCCAGGCCGCGATTCTCAAGGCCGAAGGCGAGAAGCAGGCAGCTATCCTAGCGGCCGAAGGCCAGCGTGAAGCGGCTTATCGCGCCGCCGAGGCGCGCGAACGCCAGGCTCAGGCCGAAGCCAAGGCGACCGAACTCGTCTCACAGTCGATCCGCGCCGGCGACATCAATGCGATCAATTATTTCGTTGCGACCAAATACGTCGACGCGCTCAAGGCGATGGTCGGCGCGCCGAACCAGAAGATCATGCTGCTGCCGATGGAAGCGACCGGGATTCTGGGGTCACTCGCCGGCATTGCGGAGCTGGCCAAGTCGAGCCTGCAGGATCAGCAGGCCCGGGCGCCGGCGGTGCAGAAGCCGGCGAGTTGAGTAGCTGGCTGCACAGCCTGACTACATCAATGGCTGCGCACCGTCGCAAGCAGACGTGATCGCCGGTTCCAAGGCAACGCTGGCCGAATTTCTTCTCGACAGCAGTGTCCAATATTGTGGATAAATGAACATGTTTACGAACTTGTCGGTGCATTACGGCTGGTGGCTGCTGGCGCTGGTCCTGGTCGGGACCGAGCTGATGGTCCCGGGATTCTTCATGCTATGGATCGGCATCGCCGCCGCCCTGGTTGGGGTGATGCTGCTCTTCGCGCCGCAACTGTCGTTTGTGGCGCAGGCGATCGCATTCGCTGTGCTCGCCGTAATCAGCTGCTACGTGTACTGGAAATTCATTCGCGGCGCGATTGACGAGACCTCGCCACTGCCGCTGCTCAATCGCCGCGGCGAACAGCTGATCGGCCGCCGCTACGTGCTCGAGACCGCGATTGTCAACGGACAGGGCAAGGCGCGCGTCGGGGATTCGCAGTGGCTGGTCGAGGGGCCGGACCTGCCGGCCGGCGCGACCATCGAAGTCGTCGCCGTCGACGGATCGACATTGCAGGTTAGAGCCACCGGGTAGGCATGGCTGTTGCCGCATCGGAACAATTCGGCAGTCAGGGGGGAAGGGGGATGGACTACGGCAGAATGTATGCGCCGGCCTTTGCACGAGCGCTGATCCTAGGAGCAGTTGCCGCGCCGGCTTGGGCGGGCGTGCTCTACGACCAGACCGACAGCTGCACCAACACTTACGCCACCAGCGAACATATTGCGACGGTTCCGTTCTACGATTCGCTGATCGCAGACGATTTCAGCGTCCCCGCCGGGGCGTCGTGGCACATCGAGCAGGTCTTACCGCAGGGCGGGTATTTCGGCGGTGGACTGACGGCGGAGTCCTTCAACGTGACCTTCTATGCCGACGCCAGCGGGTCTCCCGGCGCGCCGATCGCGCTGTGCAGTTTTGACGCTGCGCCGTATTCTAAAGTGGGGAACACATTCACCATCACGTTTCCGACAGGCTGCCTTCTGGAAGGGGGGCAGCAAGGCACAGTCTACTGGGTCAGCGTCCAGGCCAAGCTTCCACCGGACCCGAACACCGACTGGGCGTTCCGCGAGCGCTCCGCGCAATCCGGCAATGCCGCTCATGCAGAGTACCCCGGCGGTTCGGATCCCAATTGCGTGACCTGGAAGGTGAAGCAGGAATGTTTCAGTGTGCCGGTAGCTCCGGACCAGTGCTTTTCGATCTCGGGCAACGAGACGATCTTCCGCAACGGCTTCGAATAGCAGGTCAGCGGTTGGCGGACTGATGTTGCGCATCGACGTCACTGGGCCGAACGCATGATTTGCGCAAAGCGCGAGCATTCCTCGCGGTCCATGTCGGACACGATCACCGCGGGCTGATTGCCAAGCCGCACCGGCGTCAGCGCGTAGCCCTGCTGCTCGGTCGCCTCGACCATTGACGGTGACGCTGCGCGCGGCGCGACAAAGACGTCGATGAGATGCTGGCCGTGACGGTAGACCAGCACGGCCACGCGCTCGTCGCCGACATAGTCGAGGCGGCCGCCGACGAGGGTAAAGCCCTGCTCGGCAAAGTCGCGAACCAGCGGCGATTCGGCGACCTTGCCGGCAAACCACGGTTTGACGGTATGGCGGTCACTCGAAACGACGTCGACCGGTGTGCTCGCGGCGAGTGCGCGCCAATGACTCGCGAACAGATCGCGAGCGACCTGCGCCTGTGCGTTCGCCCGAACCTGGCCGGAGTTCCACAGCTGGACCGAAGCGGCGCCGGCGCCGAATGCGAGGACGCAGGCCGCAGCCAGGCGTGCCCATTGCGGCATTGCCCAACGACTGGCCGGGCGCGGCATCGGCGCAACGCCAGAGGGAACCGCGCCGGCCCTGGCGAAGCGGATGCGCTCGCGCAGTTCCTGTGGCGCCGCGTAACGAAGGGACTGGTCGCGCAGCTGTTGGCGCAGGTCGCCGAGGCGGGTCAATGCGGCAGCACACTCGGCGCAGCTGTCGACGTGCGCCTCGAGCGCGCGCGCATCGCTGCGTTCGAGTTCGTCGTCGAGATAGGGCTCGAGCAGGGTGAGTGCGGTCTTACAATCCATGCGAAGTCTCCTGCGTCTCGCTGGCGGTCAGCGCGCGCTGCAACAGCGCGCGGCCGCGCGCGAGCCGCGACATCACGGTGCCGATTGGCACCTGCAGCACGTCGGCGATCTCGCGATACGACAGATCTTCGATTTCGCGCAGCACCAGGGTCTCGCGGAATTCGACCGGAAGGGCACGCAGATGTGCAGCCATGCGCGCGCCCGATTGAGCCGCGGCGGTGCGATCCTCGACCTCGCTCTCGGACGTGCCCGGCAGCGTTGCTGCGACGCCCGGCGCATCGATGCTCTGAACCTGCGCGTCGCGCTGACGGGAAGACAGCCTTGCCAGGCAACAGTTGCGCACGATCGCAAGCCACCACGCACGCGCATTGCCGCCGGCATAGGTGTGCGCCGAGCGCGCCGCGCGCAGATAGGCATCGTGCACCGCGTCCGCCGCATCGTGCTCGTTGCCGAGCAGCCAGCGGCCAAGGTTGTAGGCCGCATCCAGATGACGCTGCGCCAGTTCGCCGACCCATGCCGCTGCCATCGCGCCGCTCACCCGGGCGACACCTTGCGGTCGCGTGTGCGCGAACGCCGAGGGACAAGCGCCGCCCCTGGACTCCTGATCGGCAATAGCAGCCATCGAGCAATCATTTGCGCACGTGCACGATGCCGGTCATGAATGGATGCAGCGTGCAAAAGTAGCTGAAATCCCCCTCGCTGGCGAATGTGTAGGCGTAGTGGTCGTCCGTGTCCATCGCTTTGGACGCGAAGGTCTTGTCGGTGGCGCTGATCGTGTGCGGCGTCTCATCGTGATTGGTCCAGGTCACGCTGGTTCCTGGCGCTACCGTGATCTCCTTTGGCGTGAAGGCGAAACGGGTTATTTCGATCGACGACGTTTCGGCCGCGTCGCCCAGGCTCGGAGCGGCAGCCAACATAATGACAAGCAGGCCGATCAAACGGCCGCCTCGGGTAGGAGCGGCCTGCGCCCACCGGCAGTTCGCGTCGAAAGAAAAATGGTGGGCCAAGGCCCAACGTAACCAAGCTTGGGTGCATTGCCGTGCAGACATGTTCATGGACCTGCTCATCAGCCGTGGTCGATCGGTGTGTCGACGAGGGCAAGTTCGTGCTTGCCGCGCACCAGCGTGAGCTCGCGCGTGCCGATCAGTTTGCCGAGTTCGCCCGCGGGGACTTTGAGTGGTCCAGGTTCGCCGATGCCCTGCTGCCCCGGGGTCGGTAGCGGGTACGCGAGCGACATCGCGGTGTGCAACGCGATGTTGCCTTCGACTTTCTGTAGCACCTGATGGATGTGTCCATTCAGCACCGTGACCGAACCGAATGGCCGCAACAGCGCCAACGCCTGGTCCGCATCGGCGGTGCCCCAGCCCCAGGGCGCATACACGGTCCACAACGGAATGTGCGCGAGCACGACGACCGGTGTCGAGTGTGAAACGTGGGCGAGGTCCTGCTTGAGCCAAGCGATCTGTTCGTCACCGAGCGAGGTCATCGTGCCCAGCTTGAAGTTCAGCACGTTCGACAAACCGATGAAGTGAACGCCACCCTGGTCGAAGCTGTACCACGGCCGGTTCTTGCCATCATGGTCGAACGCCTTGAGATAGCCGGCCAAGCCGTCGTCGAGCGCATCGTGTTCGCCGGGCACCGTGTGCACGCGATCGACGCGGATCTGCGCCAGCAGTTCGCGCGCCTGGCCAAACTCTTCAGGCTTCGACAGATGGCTGACGTCTCCGGTGTGGACGACCAGCGCCGGGCGCTGCGCGAGCGCATTGATATCGGTAGTCGCGCTGCGCAAGCTGCCGATCACATCCGGATTGGCGTCCTTGTGAAAGCCGATGTGCGTATCGCTGATCTGCACGAATGTGAATGCGTTTTTCGCGGCAGCGGTCGTGTGACCCGCCGTGGTCGCGCCCAGGGTGCGCGGCACGCCGCCAACGACGGTCCAGACTACCGCCGCACCGGCCCAGCCGCCGAGGCAACGCAGCGCATTTCGGCGCCCGCAGTCGATCTGTAATAGTGGTGTCGTCTGCTTCTTGTCGCTGCGATCGCTCATGTCCGGCTCCGGTGGTGGGCTGCAGGTACCAGATCGGCCAGGGCGCCGGTTTATTCCCGGCTAGTCAAGATCAAGAGACTGAACCACGAAGAACACGAAGCACACGAAGAAAGCGGGAACAAAAACAAATGGAGCAATGAGGTATGTGGCCGGGCAGAAATTCAACCCACGCGCTTGAGACAGCTTCTGTCTGCCTCGCTCTCCCTTCGTGTTCTTCGTGTTCTTCGTGGTTCAATCTTTTACCCTGGGTGGCGAGCGTTCCCCGGCCCGGCGAATACAGCGCTGGGTAGCCGAATCCACTACAATGCGCGCCCCGATCCGATCAGCAGAGCTGGCCCATGACGCAGCAGACGGTCCTCAACGCCACGCATCGCGCGCTCGGCGCGAAGATGGTCGATTTCGGCGGCTGGGACATGCCGTTGAACTACGGCTCGCAGATTGAGGAACATCACCTCGTGCGGCGCGATGCCGGCATGTTCGACGTCTCGCACATGACGGTGGTCGACCTCCATGGCGCGAACACGCGCGCGTTCCTGCGCCGGCTGCTCGCCAACAGCGTCGACAAGCTCAAGGTTTCCGGCAAGGCGCTGTACTCGTGCATGCTCAACGAGCAGGGCGGCGTAATCGATGACCTCATCGTCTACTTCCTGACCGAGGATTTCTTCCGCGTCGTCGTCAACGCGTCGACCCGAGACAAGGACCTGGCATGGATCGAAAAGCAGGCCGCCGCGTTTGGCGTCAAGGTCACCGAGCGCGCGGATCTTGCAATGATCGCGGTGCAGGGTCCGAACGCGCGCGTGAAAGTCCAGACGCTGCTTAGCGACGCGGTGCGCGAGAAGGCGGCCAAGATCGGCAAGTTCGCGGCGGTTGAAGGCGATGGTTTGTTCATTGCGCGCACCGGGTACACCGGCGAAGACGGCTACGAGATCATCGTGCCCGAAGCGCAGGCAGTTGCATTGTGGAATCGGCTGATCGCCGCGGGCGTGGCGCCGGCCGGCCTGGGCGCGCGCGACACGTTGCGGCTCGAAGCGGGCATGAACCTGTATGGCCAGGACATGGACGAGACGATCACCCCGTGGGAAGCCGGGCTCGCCTGGACCGTCGCGCTCGACGAGGGTCGCGACTTCATCGGCCGCGCCGCGCTCGAACGACAGAAGAACGAAGGAATCAAACGCGTGATGGTCGGGCTGGTCATGGACGACAAGGGCGTGCTGCGCCATGGCCAGCGAGTCGCCACCGAGCATGGCGACGGCGAAATCCTGTCCGGCACTTTTTCACCAACCTTGGCCAAGGCCATCGCGTTCGCGCGCGTGCCGGCCAGTACGGGTGCTTCGGCGCAGGTCGATATCCGGGGCAAGCTGGTTCCGGTGCGGGTGGTCAAGTATCCGTTCGTGCGCGACGGCAAGAGCCAGATCCCGACGCAATAAAATCGGCCGGGTTCCGGCGCGCTCGTGCCCGTCCGCCCTGAGGTATCGACGAGTGGACGGCTGACAGCGGCCCAGAAAGCACGCTGGCGACTTCGTCATCATTAGCCCTGGTCGGGCCACAAACCGCCGGCAAGCCTGACGAGGGTTTTACGCATCCCGAGCGCCGGCCGCCAGGCAGGTTGGATTGGCGGGACTCCAGTGTAGAATTGCATCCGGCGCAGAACCACAGGACATGGCAATGAACGAAATCCCGGGCGATCTGAAATTCCTGAAGTCCCACGAATGGGCGCGCGTCGAAGACAACGGCACGGTCACGGTCGGTATTTCCGATCACGCCCAGGGCCTGCTCGGCGATCTGGTCTACGTCGAATTGCCCAGTGTCGGCGACAAGGTTCAGTCGGGCAACGCGTGCGCCGTCGTCGAGTCGGTGAAAGCCGCTTCCGACGTCTACTCGCCGGTGTCCGGCGACATCGTCGCGGTCAACAGCGCTCTCGGCGACAAGCCCGAGACGATCAATGAAGACGCTTATGGCGAAGGCTGGATCTTCGTCGTCAAGCCGAGCAACCTCGCCGAAGAATCCGAAGAGCTGCTCGATCCGGACGCCTACGCCGAAGCGATCGAAGGCGAGGATCACTGAGCTAGGAGCGGGAAACGGGAGACGGGAGAGGGGAGACGGGAAAAGCGGGGCAGGAGACCCCGGTCGTCTGCGAGCTTCTGACAGTACGGTCAGGTCCGTTCTTGAAACTGCAGGTCACCACGGCAGTTACGTCTACCGCCTCCCGTGTCCCATCTCACGTCTCACGTCTCACGCACTTCCCTTCTCCCTTCT
>Ga0308174_10000982_pt1 | contig 12698 bp, 12 predicted proteins | sample PhyPR2_FD_203894 | JGI IMG/M metagenome (GOLD analysis project Ga0308174, IMG submission 203894) | Soil microbial communities from UC Gill Tract Community Farm, Albany, California, United States - DLSLS.P.R2 | ecosystem: Environmental > Terrestrial > Soil > Agricultural land | place: USA...
TCCGCTGCGCCGGCCAGGCCGGAAGTCAGAAGGACGATGCTGAAACCCAGGGCCCCCGTGGATACCTTCACACTCATGAGCGCCTCCTAATTACCGCCTTCTAATTACCAACCACCGCGGGCGATCGCCGGCGGCTGGCCCCGGCGCGGTCGCCTGGGTGGCCTGGAGCCGACACCCGATCGGGCGAATGATACGCGAGCGCTTCCCAAAATTCTGCGGGAATCTGGCCTCAGGCCCAGTTTCGGCGGCTGGTTTGCCTGTCTGCAGGCGGGCCGGATGCGAAGCAATCGGCTGATTCTGTCCGCACGAGCTCGGCCGTGCGCCACCCGGCACGCCTTCTGCTCTGTCTCGGCTCGAGCGCCCGAGCCCTCGGCCGGGCAGGAGGATCGTCCGATGAGGATCGTCGGTATCGTGCTGATCGTGCTGGGACTCGCGGGCGTCTTGTACGGTGGATTCTCGTGGACCCGTCAGAAGACCGTGCTCGATGCCGGGCCGATTAGCGTCAAGACCGACAAGCATGAAAGCCTGCCGGTCCCTCCAATCGTCGGGCTCGTGTGTGTCGTTGGCGGAATTGCGCTGATGGTCGCGTCGAAGCGCTGACGGCGCGCTACTGCGGCGACAGGCCCTCGGTCAGCTCGATGTAAGTCCCCCACGGGTCGGTCAGGAACGCGATCTTCACTTTCGTGTTCGGGACCTGCCGAATGGGCGTGTCCATCTTGATTCCCCGCGCCTCGAGACCCTTCACGAACTCCTCGAGATTGGTGACGTCGAAGCCGACGTGATCGAGCGACCGCCCTTTGGTCGGACCGACGGGCGTCCGCGTGCCGGAGAACGACAGATTGACCGCAGGCAGATCGCCGGCCTCGATCATCGCCGGCCTCGATATGCAGCCGACGCACGGACGACGGCCGGGGTTCGCGCCGAACGCCTTGACGTACCACGTCTTGATTCCGGGGATGTCAGGTGCGTTGTAGTGGAGGTGGTTCATGCTGACCGGGGTGGGCAGAGCCGGCTCGCCGTACACCTCGAGGCGGATGCCGTCGGGCGCGTGCACGTACACCTCGTTCGGATTCTCGGTCGGCTCGATTTCCAGGTTCGCTGCCTTCCATCGCGCGAGCGCGGCCGGGAAGTCTTTCACAGTGAACCCGAAGTGATTGAGGATGGCGCCCGCGTTCGGCGGCGGGTCGTCGGCTTTGGTCAGCATGATGTACACGCCTGGAAACTGGATCAACTCGAGCGGACCGTTCTTCACGATCGTCCCGCCCATGATGCCGACCCAGAACTGCTTCTGCGCGTCGATGTCGCGGACGGCCAGATGGACGTGCCCCATCCGCAGGCCGATCTGGTTCGGCTCGACGAGCTGCGCGAACGCGGGAGAGGCCGACAACAATCCGAACAGGACGAACGCCAGCCGTTTCTGCATGGAAGTCCTTTCAGGCGGTTGCCACGGTCGGTTGCCGCGCCCCGCCCACGGAGGCGACGGACCCCGCACGGCGTTCGCCGATCTGCTGCCGCCACATGGCGTAGTAGAGCCCCTTCTGCTCGAGCAGTTCCTCGTGCGTCCCGAATTCGACGATGCTGCCGCGCTCGAGGACGTGAATGCGGTCGGCGTGCATGATCGTCGACAGCCGGTGAGCGATCAGGATGGTGATCACATCCTGGTTCTGGCCCACCTCGCGGATTGTTCCACCGATTTCCTCTTCGGTGAGTGAGTCCAGCGAGGAGGTCGCCTCGTCGAACACGAGCAGGTGGGGGCGCCGCAGCAGCGCCCGCGCAATCGACAGGCGCTGTTTCTCTCCGCCGGACACCTTGACGCCGCCCTCTCCGATGACCGTATCGAGCCCCTGGTGCGCGCGGGCCAGCAGCGTGTGACAGGCCGCCTTGCGGAGCACTTCGAGACACTCGGCGTCGGTGGCGGACGGGTTCACGAACAGGAGGTTCTCGCGAATGGTTCCGGAGAAGAGCTGCGTGTCCTGGGTGACGAACCCGATCTGCTCGCGAAGCTGGTTCAGATCGACCGTCGATCCCGAGTGCCCGTTATAGAGAATGTCGCCGGTCTGCGGCGGATAGAGACCAACCAGGAGCTTCACGAGCGTGGTCTTGCCGGCGCCGGAAGGCCCGACAAACGCGATCGTGTCGCCGCGGACCACGTCGAACGAGATGTCGATCAGGGCAGGGGTCGACGCGGTCTGGTGCTGGAACCCGACGTGGCGGAATGAGAGCTCCGTCAACGCCGACATCGGCACCGGATTGAGCGGCCGCGGCTCCTTCTTCATGTCGAGGATGTCCTGGAAATTCTTGAGCGACACCTCGGCTTCCCGGTAGATGTTGATGATGTTTCCGAGTTCCTGCAGCGGACCAAAGATGAAGAACGAGTAGATGAACAACGAAAAGAACTGTCCGACGGTAATCGCCTGGGTGAAGATCAGGTACAGCATCAGGAACATGATGCTGGTGCGCAGCAGGTTGACCGTGGTGCCCTGAACGAAACTGAGGCTCCGGATGTAGCGGACCTTCTTCAATTCCAGCTGCAGAATCCGATCGGTTGTACTGTTGAGGCGGGCGATCTCCTGTGGCGCGAGTCCGAGGCTCTTGACCAGTTCGATGTTCCGCAGGGATTCGGTGGTGGCGCCGGCGAGTGCCGTCGTCTCGGCGACAATCACCTTCTGGATCGTCTTGATCTTGCGGCTGAGCACCGAGCTCAGCAGACCGAGCGCCGGGATGGTGAGGAAATAGATTGGCGCGATCAGCCAATGCACGCTCCAGGCGTACGCCATCACGAAGATGATGCCGACGAGCGACGTGAAGAGAATATTGATCGAGGCTGAGATCAGCTTCTCGACGTCGATCCGGACCTTCTGAAGCTTCCCGAGGGTTTCCCCGCTGCGTTGATCCTCGAAGACGGCATAGGGCAGTTCGAGCGAATGCCGGATGCCATCCGCGTAGATCTGCGCGCCGAGCCGCTGGGTGATGACGTTGATGTAGTAGTCCTGGAAGTTCTTGGCGACGCGGGAGACGAACGCCACGCCGACCGCCGCGAGCAACAGGAGGCTGACACCGCGGAAGAATTGTCCCGTCGTGTACTCCGAGAAGCGCGTGGCGTACTCGTCGATGACGTGGCGGAAGATGAGGGGATCGAGAAGCGAGAAGATCTGGTTGATGGCCGCAAGCACCAGGGCTAGAGCGACCAGAGGCCAGTATCCTCTGAGATACGACGCGAGGATTTTCACCGCCCGAGTATAGCTGGCACCGGAATGCGCAGGTGCAAAAGCCGCGTGAACAGACAGCCCGATTAACTTTTGCCATGAGTACTGACACGACAACCAGGCCCACCACCAGGCTGACGGCGGCTATCCGCCTGGTGCTCGCGCGGTATTACGCGCAGGCGCGGCGGATGCCGTTCATGACGCTCGGGTGCATCCTCCTGCCGGCTGCCGCCGACATCCTGAGCTACTACGCGCCGCCGTTGGTGGTCGCGCGCCTCCTGGGCCGCTTCGCCCGCAGTGAATCACTGACGGCAACCGACCTGCTGCCGTACGTGCTGGCGTTCGCCGGCCTCTGGATCGTGGGCCAGATCTGCTGGCGCGTCGCCGTCATCCTGATTACGCGCGTCGAGATCTATGGACTCGAGGCGCTGTACATCGAGGCGATGGACGAACTGCTTGCGAAAGACCTGGCGTTCTTCCAGAACAACTACGCCGGGTCGCTGACGAAGCGGGCGCTCGGCTACGCCCGACGATTCGAAGATGTCTTCGACGTGCTCGTATTCCAGATCGCGCCCGGCGTCATTCCCCTGGCATTCGTGTCGGTCGTCCTCTGGTCCTACTCGCCCTGGCTCATCGTCGTGCTGCTGGCGATGCTCGGGACAACGATGGCCCTCGTGCTTCCGCTCATCCGGCGCCGGCAGGTGCTGGTCGACGTCCGCGAAGCCGCCTCGAATACGCTGGCCGGCCACCTTGCCGACTCAATCTCGAACGCGGAGGTCGTCCGCGCATTCGCCCGCGAACCTGACGAAGCGCACATTCACGCGCTCAACGTGAAGGACTACGGCGCGAAGACGATGCGGTCGTGGGACTACCAGAACTTCCGCATCGACATGATCACCTCGCCGATGTTCGTCGCCACCAACATCCTCGGCCTCGTGGCGGCGCTGGCCGTGCGCGGCAGCAGCAGCGCGAGCCTGGAAGCGGTCTTCATCACGTTCAGCTACTACTCGACGGCGACGCGCGTGATGTGGGAATTCAACCGCATCTACCGCGGCCTGGAAGGCGCGATCACCGACGCCGCACAGTTCGCGGACCTGCTGCTCGAACCGCCGGTCGTGAGCGATGCCGAAGAGGCGCAGGCGTTCACGCCTCGCGACCACAGCATCACGCTGAGCGACGTCCGGTTCCGCTATGGCCCGAGCCAGCCGCCGCTCTTCGACGGACTCTCGCTGACCATTCCCCACGCGGCGAAATTCGGACTGGTTGGCCGGTCCGGCGGCGGAAAGACGACGCTCACGCGTCTCCTTCTCCGGTTCTCGGACATCGAGGGTGGACAGATCCTGATTGGCGGCGTTCCGATCGATGCGGTACCGCAGTCGGCGCTGCGGAAAACCATCGCCTTCGTCCCGCAGGACCCGTCGATGTTTCACCGCTCGATTGCAGACAACATTCGCGTGGGCAGACCCGAGGCCTCAGACGCCGACGTACGTCGCGCCGCAGATCTTGCACACGCGGCCGAGTTCATCGAGACGCTGCCGGACGGTTACGCCACGATGGTGGGCGAACGCGGCGTGAAGCTGTCGGGCGGTCAACGGCAGCGGGTGGCCATTGCCCGCGCGATCCTGAAAGACGCGCCCATTCTCATCCTCGACGAGGCGACCAGTTCGCTCGACTCGGAGAGCGAGGCTTCGATCCAGGACGCGCTCCTGACGCTGCTGAAGGGACGGACCGCCCTGGTCATCGCGCACCGGCTCTCAACGGTGCGGCGCATGGACGAACTGATCATCATGGACAACGGGCGCATCGTCGAACGCGGATCGCACGACACGCTGCTCGCGATGAACGGCATCTACGCCGCACTCTGGGCCCATCAGTCGGGAGGATTTCTCGGGTCCGACGTTGCAACTCAGAATTCGGAACCAGTCACTTCCCCTGGTACTTAGGCGGTCTTCCCTCCGCTTCCGCTTTCCGGCCTTCGACGAAATCTTCGGTCCGATAGAGCGCGGCGTACTGCGCGCCGAGCTTCGACAGCGCGTCGGCCTCCACGGGATCGACATACGAGTGCGCGGACGCCAGGGTGGTCTTGATCGACAGCGGCCCGCAGGCAGCCACCTTGTTCGCCAGCGCCACACCGGCATCAAGGGCCGCGGCCGCCGTGGGCGCGATCTGCTGCGTGACACCCATCCGGTACGACTCCTCGGCCGTCCAGTGATCGCCCGTCAGCATGTAGCGCATGGCGTTGCCCCACCCGGCTTCGCGCACGAAGCGGACCGTCGCGCCGCCGCCAGGGAAGCGCCCGTGCGTGTTTTCGTCCTGGCCGAAACGGGTGTCTGCCGCGGCAATCCTGATGTCCCCCGCCAGGTAGATCTCGTGCCCGAGGTTCCACGTGTCGCCGTGAACCACGACGAGCATCGGCTTGGTCCGTCGATTCGGACCGTTGCTCGTCAAATCGAGCGTCGGCGCGGGCGTCGTTTCGCGACGCCCTGAAATGATGCCGGCCTGTGCGGCATCGACATCGATGCCGCGGGAGAAGTTCGGCCCGTGGCCGAACAGGACAAGCGCGCGCAGGGACGGATCGTGGTCGTACTGATAGAGCACCTCGCCAAGCCGCAGCCGGGTCGCCGGGTCGATCCTGTTCTGGATGAACGGCCGGTTGATCCCCACCAGCACGACCTGCCCGCGCCGCTCGACCGTCACCGTCGTGCCATCCGCGAGCGGAACGTCCGCCAGCGTCGTCACCGGCTCAGCCGCCGGCTGCGTCTGCGCCGAGGCGCGCGTCGCGGCGGTCGCAGCGACGGCGGCGGCGGCAGCCGTCTTCAACAGGGCGCGGCGTCCGAGCCTGGTGTTCTCGTTCTCCATGGCCCGGAATCCTAGCAGCGACCCGACCGGTATGCCAGTTCCCGCCACGGTTTCCCGCCTCTCAAAGCGACGGCAGATGACGCTACTGAAACAGGCGTCACAAGGAGGGGTTATGAGAATCCAGATGATGCTGATCGGAGCGGCGGCGCTGACAACGATGCAGGTCGCCGGTGCTTCAGTGCAGGCACGCGCGCAGCAGGCGCCGAAGTTCAAGGAAATCGTCGAGGTCTCGGGGCGTCCCGCCAGCCACGGGATCGGCGAGCTGACAGTGGCGTTCAGCACTCCGGTGAGTCTGCCGGGGGTCTCGCTCGCGCCCGGCAAGTATCTCTTCAGGCAGCCGGGCAACAACGTCGTGCAGGTGGCCGACCTGAACGGTCAGCCTTACGCGATGCTCATCACGATCCCGACCGTCCGTCACAAGGCCGAGGACGGCTATTCGTTCGTGCTCGGGCCGGGACTCCACGCGGATTCGCCGCATCGCATCCTGGCGATGTTCGCGCCTGGCGAAACCACGGGCCAGCAGTTCGTCTACCCGGCGAAGTGAACGAACAGCCTGCCGGGCAGTCCGAACACGGACTGCCCGTTGCGTGGCAGCCGGCCTCAATCAGCCGGCCATCGACCGGGACGATCAGATTTCGCCGCGCTTCGCAAACGTTGCGATGTTCTCGCCCGCCCGGAACGCCAGCGCCATGATCGTCATGGTCGGCTGCCCTCGCGTCGAACTGACCAGGCTGCTGCCATCGCAGATGAAGAGGTTCTTCACGTCGTGCGTGCGATTGAATCGATCGACCACGGAGGTCTGTGGATCGTCGCCCATCCGGCACGTGCCGAGCAGGTGCACTGAATTGGTCTGCGGAACGATCGGTTCGGGCCACGCTTTCAGCGCACCGGCAGCTTCCGCCAGTTCCATCGCCTTTGAAGTGAGGAACGCGGCGTTCTTCAAATCGTCCGGGTGATCCTTGTAGGTCACCAGCGCCGCCGGCAAGCCCCAGGCATCCTTGAGGGTCGGATCGATCGACACGCTGTTGGTCGGAACCGGCAGCGAGGTTCCATGCGCGCCGAAGAACATCGACCGCGAATACTGCTCGGCAAGCGCACGCGCGTAGCCCTCACCCCAGGTCGGCGATCCCGGCGGGAGACCGCCAAGCGCGAATACAACCGGGTACTTTCCGAACCGCGCGTCGATGCCTCCGCCTCCGTAGCAGCCACGCTTCGGATCGGTCTCGTAGAAATCCAGGATGATGCGCGTGTTCTGGACACTCTTGTATTCGTTCAGCGGATGCTCGAACTGCGCATTCGCGCCGTAGTAGGTGTTGAACATCAGGTGCTTGCCCACGACCCCGCTGGAGTTCGCAAGACCATGGGGAAACCGGGGCGTGGCCGAGTTCAGCAGCAGGCGCGGCGTCTCGCCGCCATTGGCGCACACCACCACGGCCTTTGCCCGCTGCAGCTGCGTCCGTTTCCGGGCATCGAAGTACGACACGCCAGTGGCGCGGCCATCGCGCCCCACCTCGACACGCGCCGCGTAGCTGTCAGGGCGGATCTCACACTTCCCTGTCGCCTCGGCGACCGGCAGCATCGTCACCATCGACGTGGACTTCGAGCGGAACTCGCACATGAAGAAGAGGCAGAACCCGCAGTGCTGGCACGCGGGCCGGCCGTTGTAGAACTGCGAGTTGATCGCCATCGGTGCCGGCTGCGAATGCAGCCCGAGTTTCTGCGCGGCGCGATCCATGAGCACGCCGGACGACTTCACCGGCAGCGGCGGCATCGGATACGGCTTCGAGCGCCGCGGATCGAACGGGCCGGGCACTCCGGACACGCCCATTTCCCAGTCCACCTTCGTGTAGTAGGGCTCGAGATCGTCGTAGGTGATTGGCCAATCCATGAAGCCGGTGCCGGCGATGGGGCCGAACTTGCTCGCCTCGTTGAAGTCGCTCGGGCGGAGGCGCCAGACGTTGGCCGTAAAGTGCGCGTTGCTCCCGCCCACGAGCCGACCGTATTGCAGCGCCAGCTGCTTTTTCGCCTTCTCGTCCGGCGACGCGCGGAATGTCTGCGGCTGCGTGGCCGGATCGTTCTGGTGCTTGCTCCCCAGGAGGGTCCCGAACTCGTCGTGATCGAAGGAGGTCTCCGTGAGACGCGGGCCCTGCTCGAGCACGACGACAGTGAACCCGGCCGTCGACAGTTCCTTGGCGATGATCCCGCCGGCGGCGCCTGAACCGACGATGACGAAGTCGACGAGGTCGGTGGGACGGAAACGGGCTGATGGCCGCTGTTCCTGCATCGGATCAGCCTTTCCGGTTGATCTCGGCGTCGTAGTAGCCGAATGGCGCCTGGAAGCGCGGTTGATGGTCGAACCCCAGCATGTGCCACCCGATGTAATCGCGGTTGCCGCCGTAAGTGGGCAGCGCGAAGGTGCCGACAATCGCATCGAAACGGGCCGATTCGAAGAACGGCGTCTTCTCGATGTCGCGAAGCACCTCGTCCTGTTGCGCGGGGATCAACGCAGCGAATCCGCCCGCCGCCGGCGACTTCGCCGTCGCCCTCCTGTTCAAATCGGCGATGCCATCGGTGAACAGCTTCTTCTGTGACGCATTGAAGGTTGCGAGCGCACGATCGACGAAATAGACCGCACCAGCCTCGCGCGCGCCAGGCCGACCGTCGACCGACGGAATGATCCGGGAGAGCATCGCCTCCATGACGTCGGCCTGCGCCTTGGTCAGCGCTCCGGCTGCTGCCGGGGCAGCGCCTGCGCCATGAGTGGCGGCCTGCTGGCCGGCCCACGCCAGCGCGTCTTCGACCTGGACCAGGTCTGCCGCGGCCCAGGCAGCGCCTGCGGCGACGGCCGCCCGGAGAAAGGCACGGCGGTTGTGCAAATCGTTCACGTCTGACCTCGCTCGGCGGCGCGTCGTGTCCGCCGCCATATTGGCAAAGATGCGTGCGTCAGCATAGCCGCACGGCGGCGTTGCGGCTATGCCCTTCAACGGCGGGGTCCGTCGGTGCCGGGTTGATCCCACCAACTTGACAGGTGGGCGTGCGGTCCCCGCAGGGACGACTCGTAATGGGAGGTGTCGTTGAAGAGGATCAGCCGCGCCCGGACCGGGTCGCGGAAATCGAGGACATTGAGACAGGCGGGCGCCTGGTCGAGCCGATCGCGATAGCCGCGTGGATCGAAACCAAGCAGGCTGCTGAGGACCAGTCGGATCGTCGCCTTGTGCGAGACCACCAGCACACGCTGACCGGCGTGGCGATCGAGGATGTCGCGCAACGCGGCAAGCGCGCGGGCCAGAACGGCCGCTCCGGATTCGCCACCACGCGGCGCGTAGGTGAACGGGTCGGCCTCCCAGGATGCGTACTCGGTGGAGAACTGCTCCTCCACTTCGCGGCGGGTCAGACTCTCCCAGTGCCCGTGATTGATTTCGCGGAGTCCGTCAACGGGGGTCACTGGCAGCCGGCATGCGGCGCCCACGATGGCCGCGGTTTCCCGCGTGCGCGACATCGGACTCGCGTAGATGATGTCGAGCCGCTCCTGGGTGAGGCGGTCGCCCAACGCCGCAGCCTGGTCGCGCCCCTTGTCCGACAGCTCCACATCGACGCTTCCAGCAAAGCGGTCTTCGGCGCTCAACTGCGTCGCGCCGTGGCGCACGAGATACAGGCGTGTAACGCCGGGAATGCCAGCGTCTTCAACCATGCCGGGCATTGTGGCACGGTCCCGGCAGATCAGCGCCGGAGAGCGGTCCATTCGACCGGCTTGCCGTCAACGACCGACGTCACCGTGATCCGGAAATCTTCAACACGGCCGGTGTAGGCCACGCCGTCGGCCGTGAACGTGAGGGCGTCACCTCGGAGCCGGCCTTCCGCGATCGGCTCACGTCCAAGCGTACCGGCGACGGTCTGGAACTTCTGCGTGAGCGTCAGCTCGCCCTTCGGGGTACGCCAGGTCCCGCCGACTCTGGCCGGCACGATCCAGAAGAGCGCCTTGCACCAGCGTTCGCACGGCCCCTCGATGGTGGCGGTGTCGTCCGGCTCCCAGTCGCCCATGGGAAACGTGTTCGACACGATCCGGGTGCCGGGCTTCATCGCGAGAAGCGTGGGACGCAGCTGCAGATTCAGCGACGGCAGCAGGAACGTGGTGACCACGGTCGCTTTCGAGAAATCGGTCTTGAAGATGTCGCCCCTCACGAATCTGGTAAGCGAGGCGACGCCGGCCGCGGCGGCGTTCTTCTTCGAGAGGTCGACGAGCCGTCCGTCGTACTCGATTCCCATCGCCCGGACACCGCGCCTGGCCGCGGCGATCACGAGCACGCCGTCACCGGAACCAAGGTCAACCAGGTAGTCTCTCGGCGTGACGGCAGCCATGTCGAGCATCTTCGCGACGAGCGCGGATGGCGTCGGCACCCACTGCACGTCCTTGCCCTTTTGTCCGAGTTCAGGTTGATACGGAGGCGGCGCCTGCTGGGCGAGAGCGGACACGGTGCATGCCGCGAGCACGAGCGCGGCGAGTGAGCTTCGAAGGCGCATCGCCCATTATTTCCCGGCTGCGGTGGTCAGGTGTCCTGTCAGGCCAGGAGGTGCCGCGCCCCGTCCCACATCTGCTGGACCGCGTCGCGTGCCGGCAGCGATGGAGCCAGTGCGGCCGACTGTCCGGCCCACGCCTGGATCTTGTCGAGGTCGCCTTCGCGAAGCCCGGTCGCGCGCATTCCCGCTGTGAGCGCGCGCTGGATCGGATACGGCGCAGGTTCCGGCGCGCCGGGCCTCCCCATCTCCGCCACAAAGCGCGTCGCGATGCTGCGACCGGGCCGACCCGAGAACGCGCGAGTGACGATCGTGTCTTCCGCAGGCGTACGCCCGAGCGCCTGGGCCCACGCGGGGTGAACGTCCGCTTCCGGGCTGCGCAGCAAGGCGGTCCCGACCTGCACGGCGCTCGCGCCGAGCGCCAGTGCGGCAGCGACGCCACGTGCATCGGCGATTCCACCTGCGGCCACGACCGGCACCGCCACGGCGTCGGCGATCGCGGGGACCAGCGACACAAGTCCCACCATCTGCCGCTCGGCTCTCGACGCGTCGAACGCGCCTCGATGGCCGCCCGCCTCCATGCCCTGCGCGACGATTGCGTCGGCGCCTGCCGCCTCGGCTGCCCGCGCCTCCTCCGCGGTGGTCGCACAGGCAAACCACGCAACGCCGCGTTCCTTCATGGCCTCGACGAACGCCTTCGGATAGATACCCATGATTGACGAGATCACCGCCGGCTTCGCAGCAAGCATGGCGTCACACTGCCCCGCGAAGTCTGGCGGCGGTGCGTCCGCGGCACCCTCCGGGACCGGAGGACCGAACGCGCCGAGAAACTGCCGCACGCGCAGTTCATGGTCTGCGTTTCGAGCCGGAGCCGGATCGGGGATCCACGTGTTGAGCTGAAACGGACCGCGGCTGACACGACGGAATGACTGACACCACTCGCCAATCGCCTCGACCGTCATCGAGACGACGCCGCAGCCGCCCATGCCGCCGGCGTCGGTCACGGCGGCCGACAACGCCGGTGACGGCACACCGGCCATGGGAGCCAGCAGGATTGGTACCCGAAGACCGAAACGGCTGCAGAAACTGTCCACGCGGGCGAATGTCGAAGGCATGGGAAGATTTTTATCAGATCAGGGATCGAGGAACAGCCACCGGGCCTGTCCTTCGTTGCCCGGGGAGATTCAGCTGCTGTGGTACAAGGAACTGACCTGACCATGGCCACCCGCGACCTCGATGTCGAAGCAGTCACGCAGCTGATCGCCCGGGTCGCACGCGACGCGGTCATGCCGAAGTTCAGGACATTGCGCGACGACGAGGTCCATCACAAAGCGACGGCCGATCGTGTGGACGACATCGTGACCGATGCGGACCGCGATGCTGAAGCACAACTCACCGACGGCCTGCTTTCGCTGATGCCGTCGGCCTGCGTCCTTGGCGAAGAGGCCGCGCACAGCGACCCGTCGCTCATGACCCTCGTGGACGGCGATCGGCCCGTCTGGCTGGTCGACCCTCTCGACGGCACCAGCAACTTCGCGAACGGCATCGACGCATTCGGCATCATGGTGGGACTCGCGTTGCGCGGAGACGTCCGGTTTGCGTGGATTCACCTTCCGGCGCGAAACGAGATGTGGGTCGCGGGAGCAGGCACGGGGACCTTCCTGAACGGGGCGCGTCTCCGCATTCCACCAGTCGAAGAGCGCACGCCTCGGGGTGCACTGTTCATCCGCTACATGCCGCCGGAACTTCGCGAGCACATGCTTTCCTCGATCTCGGGCCACATCGCTGCGATGAAGCACACGGGAGCCGCCGCCATCGAGTACACGGACATCGCGCGAGGGCGGAAGGAATTCGCGATCTACTACCGCTTGCTGCCGTGGGACCACGGTGCACCCGCACTCGTGCTCCGCGAGAGTGGCGGCTCGGTCGAGCACCGGGACGGACGGCCCTATACCGTGCGCTCCGCGCACCAGATCACGTTTGTCGGCCGCGACCGCGAGATGGTGGAACGGTTACGCGGGTGGATGGGCCAGTGAAGCGGCCACGTCCACGCCGCGAAGGAGCACACCAATGACCGGCGTCATCGTCGCCGTTGCCGTCGGTCCGGATCACACGTTC
>Ga0308174_10000983_pt1 | contig 12697 bp, 9 predicted proteins | sample PhyPR2_FD_203894 | JGI IMG/M metagenome (GOLD analysis project Ga0308174, IMG submission 203894) | Soil microbial communities from UC Gill Tract Community Farm, Albany, California, United States - DLSLS.P.R2 | ecosystem: Environmental > Terrestrial > Soil > Agricultural land | place: USA...
AGACACTGGGCCGCTGGGTCTTGGCGTTGAGCAGAATCTCCACGGCCATGTTTTCGTCAGCGGACTCATCGATGAAGATATGGACGTTCCCCTCCCCCGTCTCGATGACGGGGACAGCGGAATTGGTGACCACGGTTTGGATCAGCTCCCGGCCGCCGCGGGGAATCAGCACGTCAACCCTGCCACGGGCCTTCATCAGGACGTTGGCGCCGGCCCGGCCGTACTGGTCAACGGTCTGGACGGCATCGGCAGGCAAGCCTACGGATTCCAAGGCCTCACGCAGTACCCGTACAAGGACCTGGTTGGTGGCCTCCGCAGCACTGCCGCCGCGCAGGATGACGGCGTTGCCACTCTTGAGGGCCAGCCCCGCGATGTCCACGGTGACGTTGGGTCGTGCCTCATAGATAGCTGCCACCACGCCCATGGGCACGTTGACCTGGCGGAGGCGCAGACCATTGGGAAGGGTCTGGCCGCGCACGACGTTGCCCACGGGGTCGGGGAGGTTGGCCAGGTTTTCCAGGGCGGCCACCAGCCCGTCAATGCGTGCCTCCGAAAGGGTGAGCCGGTCCAGCAGCGCCTTGGAGGTGCCGTTGGCCATGCCCTTCTCAACATCCATGGCGTTGGCGGTGAGGATGCCCTGGGCGTTCTCCCGCAGGGCGGTTCCAACGGCGCGGAGTGCACGGTCCTTCCATGCCCTGTTGGCCGTGGCTATGCGGCGGGCGGCGTGGCGGGACCGGTCGGCGATGGCGTGCACGGCTGCTTCTACTTCCGCAGCGGAAAGTGGCTCCGTGGCTGATCCCTGGCCTGCCGAGGCACCCGGCTGCACCTGGGCAGCAGTGGTACCGGATTTTTCAGCAGTGTGGATCAGCGCTTCAGTCATGATCCAAGTTTAGGCGAGCCCGGGGCTCAGACCAGCACGAGGTCATCAACATGAACAACTTCGCGGTCATAGCCGCTGCCCAGTTCCTCGCCGAGTTCCCGTGTGGACCGCCCGAGCATGCGGGGCAGTTCTTCCGACGAGTAATTCACCAATCCCCGCGCAATGACCGTGCCGTCGGCTTCGGCCAGCTCCACGGCGTCGCCCGCTTCAAAGTCGCCTTGCACCGCGGTGATGCCCGCCGGCAGCAGGGACGTGCGGTGGTGCCGTACGGCGCGCACAGCTCCTCCATCCAGGACCAGGCGGCCCTGCACCGAGGCAACATGCGCCAGCCACAGGAGCCGGACGGGCTTGCGCGAGCCGTTCACGGAGAACCACGTCCCTACGTCGTCACCGTTCAGCGCGGCGGCGGCATTGGCCGTGGAGGTCACCAGGGCATGGATTCCCGAACCTGCCGCCATGCCGGCAGCTTCCACTTTGGTCATCATTCCGCCGGTACCCACCCCGGCCTTGCCGGCTTTGCCGATGGAAACGCCCTCGAGGTCGTGCGCGCCGGTGACCAGCGGGATGCGCCTGGCACCCTGGGCGGGCGGACCGTCATAGAGTGCATCGACGTCGGACAGCAGCACCAGTGCATCGGCGCGCACCAGGTGCGCCACCAGGGCCGCGAGGCGGTCGTTGTCGCCGAAGCGGATTTCGTGGGTGGCCACGGTGTCGTTCTCGTTGACCACGGGGACCACCCCGAGGTTCAGCAACCGGTCCATGGCGCGGAGGGCGTTGGTGTGCTGGCTGCGGCGCATCAGGTCCTCGGCCGTGAGCAGGACCTGGCTGACGGTGACGCCGTGCGCACCGAAGGCCTGGGTATACCGGGCCATCAGCAGGCCCTGGCCCACGCTGGCTGCCGCCTGCTGCGTAGCAAGGTCGCGGGGTCGCTTGGCCAGCCCCAGCGGAGCCAGTCCGGCGGCGATGGCTCCGGAGGACACCAGGATGATCTCGGCGCCCGCGTTGCGCTTGGCCGCCAGGGCGTCGGCCAGGGCGGTGAGGGCTTCTTCCGAGATGCCGCCCTTGATACTGGTCAGCGAGGAGGACCCCACCTTCACCACGATCCGGCGGGCGCCCGCCAGTGCACTCCTGCCCGCAGCTGATCCTGCGGCTTCAGCGGTCATGGCCCTAGAGGTCATCGTCCGCTTCCAGTCCGCGCTCCTTCACGGGCTGGGCAGCGCGGCGGCCACTGACGGACTCGGTCCAGATACCGGCTTTCCGTTCGGCCTCGAGCTCGGCGCGGGCTGCAGCCTTGGCATCGCGGCGTTCCTGCTGCTCCTCGCGCTTCTGGCCGCGCGTGGGGCGGTCGCCAATATCGGCGAACCGCACATCGGTGCCACGCGGCGACGCCAGGAGCTCAGCCCCGGCCATCATGGTGGGCTCCCAGTCGAAGACGACACCGTCGTCCCCGCCGATAACCACCGTGTCGCCGGGCTTGGCGCCCTGCTTGAACAGTTCGGTCTCCACGCCGAGCTTGGCGAGCCGGTCCGCCAGGTAGCCGATGGCTTCCTCGTTGGTGAAGTCGGTCTGCTTGACCCAGCGCTCCGGCTTTTCGCCCATGACGCGGAACAGCGGCTCCAGGTTCTTTTCCTCGCGGCGGATCTTGAAGCCGGCTTCATTGACGGCGCGTGGGCGCAGTACGGCAGGCTGGACCTTGGGCGGGGCGGCAGCGACAGCGTCGCGGGCGGCCTTGACGATCTCTGCCATGGCGAAGCCCAGCTGGCGCAGCCCTTCATGACTGGTGGCGGACACCTCGAAGACGCGGTAGCCGCGCGATTCGAGTTCCGGGCGCACGAATTCGGCCATGTCCTTGCCGTCCGGCAGGTCCACCTTGTTCAAAGCCACCAGGCGGGGACGGTGGTTCAGCGGAACCACATCGCCGTCCTGCCCTGCATAGCTCATATCGACGGCGTACTTCTCCAGCTCACCTTCGATGATGGCGAGGTCCGAGAGGGGATCGCGGTCCGACTCCAGCGTGCCGCAGTCAAGCACGTGGACGAGCGCGGCACACCGCTCTACGTGCCGCAGGAAGTTGTGGCCCAGGCCCTTGCCCTCACTGGCGCCCTCGATGAGGCCCGGGACGTCGGCGATGGTGAAGCGGACATCCCCCGCCTGGACGACGCCCAGGTTGGGAACCAGCGTGGTGAAGGGGTAGTCGGCGATCTTGGGCCGGGCGGCGGACATGGCAGCGATGAGGCTGGATTTGCCGGCCGACGGGAAACCCACCAGGGCGATGTCGGCAATTGATTTGAGTTCCAGCACAATATCGCTGGATTCGCCTTCGATACCGAGCAGGGCGAAGCCGGGAGCACGCCGTTTCTGCGACGAAAGGGCAGCGTTGCCCAGGCCTCCAATTCCGCCCGCGGCTGCGACGTACTCGGCGCCCTCGCCGACGAGGTCAGCCAGCACGGTGCCGTCCTTGGACTTGACCACGGTGCCGTCCGGGACGGGGAGGATGAGTGTTTCGCCGTTCTTGCCGCCGCGCCAGTCGCCCATGCCCGGGCCGCCGTTGGTGGCGTGGCGGTGGGGTGCGTGGTGGTAGTCAAGGAGCGTTGTGGTCTGGTGGTCCACGCGCAGGATGACGTCGCCGCCGTTGCCGCCGTCACCGCCGTCGGGACCGCCCAGGGGCTTGAACTTCTCACGGTGGACGGAGACGCACCCGTTGCCGCCGTTACCGCCGGATACGTGCAGTACTACCCGGTCTACAAAGCTGGCCACGTGGATCTCCTCAGAAGCTGTTTACCTGGCGCCCCCGGGACGCCACATCGATTGTAATGCGGTTAAAAGAACAGTGGAGCGGACCGTTAGGCCCGCTCCACCGCTTCAGAACTGGTTGTTACTCTGCGGCTGCAGCAGCAACGATGTTGACTACGCGACGACCGCGGCGGGTGCCGAATTCAACGGCGCCCGGGGTCAGTGCGAACAGGGTGTCGTCACCGCCACGGCCAACGCCGGCGCCCGGGTGGAAGTGGGTGCCGCGCTGGCGGACGATGATCTCGCCAGCGGATACAACCTGGCCACCGAAGCGCTTGACGCCGAGGTACTGAGCGTTGGAATCACGACCGTTGCGAGTGGAGCTCGCGCCCTTTTTATGTGCCATCTGAAATGCCTGCCTCTAAATTCTGGGGAATCTGCTGAAAAACCTGAACAGTAACGAAGGTTACTGGATACCGGTGATCTTGACCTTGGTCAGTTCCTGGCGGTGACCCTGGCGCTTCTTGTAGCCGGTCTTGTTCTTGAACTTCTGGATCACAATCTTCGGACCACGGAGGTCGTTCAGGATCTCAGCCGTTACGGTTACCTTGGCCAGGTCGGCGGCGGCGGAGGTGACCTTGTCACCGTCAACCAGGAGCAGTGCGGGCAGCTCAATGGTGCTGCCGGCTCCACCGGCGACGCGGTTCAGGGTAACGAAGTCTCCAACGGAAACCTTCTCTTGGCGGCCGCCTGCGCGGACAATCGCGTACACCACTTGGGAACTCACTTCTCTCGACGTTTATTACAAAATTTGCGTGCGGAACCGACTCACGAAAAGCCTGGTTTATCGCTGTGCCTCAACGCCGTGGGGTCGTAACCCAAGTGTTGGCGTAAGCACCGAAGATCCAGAATACGCTAAATCCGGCTTCGGCCGCAAATGAGGCTGGTTCCGGCGGCCCGGCTGTGGTAATAACCACAGCCCGACAGGCAGCACCGCACCCATGCCCCTCCATAATAGCGGCCGCCCACCCGCAAGGGTCAGGAATGCAGCCTCGGCGCGTCGAAGAACTCCAGTTCCAGGCGGCAGGACTGCTTGAACGCCATCACCATCGCTGCCCTCTCCTGCCCGGAAGCCGATCGTCCGGCTGCATCCACGATGGCGATGGCCTGGCGGGTGGCTTCGGCAAAGCCCTCGTCAGCATACGTGCGGAGCCAGGCCGCATAGGGGTGCCCGTCCGGCTCACCTGATGCCACGAACCGGGCATGCAGCTTTTCGCCAACTTCGGCGTAGAGCCAAAAGCAGGGCAGGACGGCTGCAGCCAACACTGCGTAACTGCCCGACGCCGACGCTGCCGTGAGGTGGTCAACGTAGGACTTGGTGACGGGTCCCAGTCCGTTGTGGGCAGGCCGTGTACTGAGCCACGAGCGGTGCAGTTCCGACTCCACCTCAAGGCACTGCTGCGCGGACCGGGCCCAGAACAACTGTTCGGCCTCGGAGGGGGCCAGGGCGCTGGCCCGTGCCAGCACCCGGGAGTAGCCGTTCAAGTAGAGGGCATCCTGGGCCAGGTAGTACGCAAAGTCCTTCTCGGCAAGCCCGCCCGAGGCCAGGCCGTGGATGAAGTCCAGCGCGTAGATGTCGGCAAGGTCCCGCTGGGCCTCCGCCCACAGCCGGGCGGCAAAACCGCCTTCCGCCAGGGCCGGCCGCATATGGTGGAAGTGGTGCACGGGACCGTTCCCCTGGCCCACCTCCAGTTGGCTCGAGTTCTCCAGTGCACCGGCCAGCCAGGGCTTGACCGTCCGCAGCGATGCCTCCCAGTCACCCAGGCGGGCCTGGACGGTCGCCATCGCCGAGGACAGGGAGCAGCCCGTGCCGTGGCTGTTACGGGTGGCCACCCGGCTGCCCTGCACTTCCACCACTTCCTGTCCCAGGAGGCCGCCGGTGTTGACCAGCGCGTCGGGGCAGTCCAGGCCTGCCAAGTGGCCGCCCTTGACCAGAACAGTGGCTCCGGTGGCATCGGCCAGGCTTCTGCCCTGCTCCAGCGCGGCCGCCCAGTTTTCCGCGGGCTCTGAGCCCACCAGCATGGCAAGTTCGGGCAGGTTGGGGGTGATGAGGTGGGCAAGGGGCAGCAGTTCGCGGAGGGCGGCTTCGGCGGATTCCTTCAGCAACCGGTCACCGCTGGTGGCCACCATGACGGGGTCGAGGACCACGACGGCGGGACGGACCTTTTCGAGCCATTGGCGGACAGTGCGGATCACCGCCTCGTCGCCCAGCATGCCGATCTTGACGGCGTCGATGCTGATGTCAGTACTGACTGCATCCAGTTGCTGGGCCAGGAAGGCTGCCGGCGGAACGTGGACGGCCTGCACCCCGCGGGTGTTTTGTGCCGTGAGGGCCGTAATCGCGGCCATTCCATATCCGCCGTGGGCTGCGATGCTTTTGAGGTCCGCCTGGATACCCGCTCCGCCGGACGGATCGGACCCGGCGATGGAAAGGACGCGTGGGACCTCGCGGCCAACGGCCGGGGAAACACTTGAGGCAGTTGGCAGGGGCATGGAAAGGGTCGAAGACAAGAGACATCCCTTCGCCGGTACTAGCCGGACAGGTTCAACGGGTCTGGATCTCAGCCGGCCTTCTGCGCGGCACCCCGTGTCGATTGTCCAGCCTAGCTGCCCCGGGGCCCGCCGTGACAAAAGTGACGGGCCGGGGCATGCAGAAAGTCCCCGCTCCGCGGACCAGTCCCCCTGCGCTTGGCGGGGAACTGTCCACACAACGGGGACTTCCTGGCTGACGTCGGCGCCTGCCGGTTTAAAGTTCCGAGGCCGGAACTCCTACGCCCAGGATGATGGGCTCGTCCGACTGCTTGCCCGGTCCGGCCTTCGTGACCGCCTGCGCCGGTTCGGGGGCCTTCGCTTCGTGCGAATGGCCCGCACTGGCGGCCTGGACGCCCTCGTGGTGCTGGACAGCGGTCTCGTTGGCGGCACCCTGGGCACGGCTGGCCGCGCGGTGGCGGCGCGGCCGGCGTTGCCGGGACTGTTCCAGCGTGTGGTCCGAATAGTCCTTTTCTGCCGGAGCTGCCACGGTGGGGCGGGCTTCCGCTCCCCCGCCGGCCTGCCGTGCGGGCGCTGCCTCTTCGGCTGCCTGCACCGCATCAACGGCCTTGGCGGGCGCGTTTTCCACGGGGGAAGCGGGCTGGCCGAGGTGGGCGAACGCTTCCGCGAGCCGGTCCAGGGTGAGGGCGGGCTTGGGATGCTGCTCCTCCGCGTGATCCACGAACGGAAGCGGGACTTGCTCGCCGCCGAAGGTCAGGACAGCCGCGGGACGGGCCGGGGCATCGGCGTCGTGCTTCTCCTCTGCAGGGGCCGGCGCGGGTACGGCCGACGGCGCCTGCCGCGTTGCCGCTACTTCGTCGTCATGCAGGTGGGCCGCGTGGGCCGCAGCCGCGATGTTCGCCAGTGCAAGCCTGGTGGCCTCTGCCTTGGCGTGCCGCTCAGCGTCTGCGGGGTCCGGGAGGACCGTGTGGACGTGCACCGCAGGCGCCGGGACAGCCTCGGGCTGCTGGCCGCCGCGTCCCCGCCGCCGTTTGCGCTCGGGACGCACACCCGGCTGGCTGCTATCGCTCCGCTGCCCTTCGGTGCGCTGGACTTCCGCGCGTGCTTCGGGCCGGTTGTCGGTGCGCTGGACGTGGTGTTCGGCCGCCACAATGTTGGCGCGGCGATGCTCCACAGGATCATCATGGGTCACCACGCCCCGGCCGGCGCAGGCCTCGCACTGCTCGCCGAAGACTTCCAGCAAACCCGTGCCCATGCGCTTGCGCGTCATCTGGACCAGGCCCAGCGACGTGACTTCGGCAACCTGGTGCTTGGTCCGGTCCCTGCCCAGGCATTCCACCAGGCGGCGGAGGACCAGGTCGCGGTTGGATTCGAGCACCATGTCGATGAAGTCGATCACGATGATGCCGCCGATGTCGCGCAGCCGCAGCTGGCGCACTACTTCCTCGGCAGCTTCCAGGTTGTTCTTGGTGACCGTTTCCTCGAGGTTGCCGCCGCTGCCGGTGAACTTGCCCGTGTTGACGTCCACCACGGTCATCGCTTCGGTGCGGTCAATCACCAGGGAACCGCCTGAAGGCAGGAAGACCTTCCGTTCCAGGGCCTTGTGGATCTGTTCGTCGATCCGCCAGGCGGAGAAGATGTCCTGGTCCTTGGTCCACTTCTCGAGGCGGCCCACCAGGTCCGGCGCCACATAGGTGACGTAGGCCTCGATGGTGTCCCAGGCTTCCTCGCCGGAAACGATGAGCTTGGAGAAGTCCTCGTTGAAGACGTCGCGGACCACCTTGATGGTCAGGTCGGGTTCGCCGTAGAGCAGTTCGGGAGCAAGGATCTTGGTGGATTTCGACTGGCTCTCGATACCCTCCCACTGCGCGCGCAGCCGGTTGATGTCGTGCGTCAGCTCTTCCTCGGACGCGCCTTCTGCGGCGGTGCGGACGATGACGCCCGCGTGCTCCGGCAGGCGGTCCTTGAGGATGCGCTTGAGGCGGTTCCGTTCGACGTCGGGCAGCTTGCGGGAGATGCCCGTCATCGAACCGCCGGGCACGTACACCAGGTAGCGGCCGGGAAGGGAGATCTGGCTGGTGAGGCGCGCGCCCTTGTGGCCCACCGGGTCCTTGGTCACCTGGACCAGGACGGTGTCGCCGGACTTCAGCGCGTTTTCGATCCGGCGCTGCTTGCCCTCGAGGTTAACCGCTTCCCAGTTCACTTCGCCTGCGTACAGCACGGCGTTGCGCCCGCGCCCAATGTCCACGAACGCCGCTTCCATGGACGGCAGCACGTTCTGGACCTTGCCCAGGTACACATTGCCGATGAGCGAGTCCTGCTGGGTCTTGGACACGAAGTGCTCGGCCAGGACGCCGTCTTCAAGGACGGCGATCTGGATTCTGTCGTCGCGCTGGCGGACAATCATCTGCCGGTCAACGGACTCACGGCGCGCCAGGAACTCGGCCTCGGTGATTACCGTGCGGCGGCGGCCCGTGTCGCGGGATTCGCGGCGGCGCTGCTTCTTGGCCTCCAGGCGGGTGGAGCCCTTCACGCTGGTCACCCGGTTGTTCACAGGTGCTTCACTGACGGGACGCGGCGCACGGACCCGCGTCACCGTGTTGGGCGGGTCGTCATCCCCGCCGCCGGTCAGCTCGAGGTCCTGGTCGCCGCGGCGGCGGCGACGGCGGCGACGGGACGTCACACCGTCCTCCAGCTGAGCGGCGCTGTCCTCGTCGGACTCGTCCTCGGCGTCCTCCTCGGCACTGCTGCCGTCAGTTTCCCCGTCAGGCCTGTCACCGGTGCGGGTGCGGCCCCTGCGGCCCCGGCTGCGGCGCCGGCGGCGGCTGGAATCGTCGCCGTCTTCGGTTTCGTCTTCCTCAGGCTCCTCGACGGCGGGCGCTGCGGGACGGACAACGGTGCTGAGGTCCGGCGCCTGGAAGATCACGGAGGTGGGGGACGCAGGTTCCAGGAAGAGCGAAGTAAGGGGGCTGCCCGCTGCTGCAGGGGTCTCCCGGGCGGGCTCCACGGACTGGCCTGCAACTGGTTCCTGGGCCGGCTCCCCGGGAGCGGCAGACTCCTGGGCCTGCTCCTGTTCCGGCACTGCGGCCTGGCCCTGCGTTTCGGGCGCCGCTGTTTCCACAGCCACGGCGTCCGCTGCGTTGGAATCAGCTGCCTTGGCTTCCCCTTCGGGCGCGACGGCGGGGGATGCGGCCTTGCGGGTGGCTACCCGACGGCGGCGAACGGGCTTGGTTTCGGTCTCTGCCATCGCGCCGGCAGCAGGTACTGCGCCGAGGCTTTCACCGGCGGCGGAGGGTGGGGCCGGAGCATCAACGGCCGCGTCGGCGCCGGCTGCAGCGGGCGCTGCCTCGTCGGCGAAGGCGGGCAGGGGCTCGGTGGTGTCTGCTTTCTTCCGGGCGCGTGTGCGCCGGACCGGCGCCTTGGGCGCCTCCGCAGCCTCCTCCACCTGCGCGTCGCCGCTCACCGCGGGGACGGCCACTTCCGGCGCCTTGTCCGCGGCACGCGCCAGGGCGTCCCCAGTCTTGGGAGCCGCTTTGCGGCGGGTACGTGGAGCCTTCTTCGGTGCTGCAGCCTCCACAGCCGCTGCATCGTCGTTAACGGCCAGTTCCTGATCATTGTCCATATGTGGCAACACTCCTGCCCCTGACGTACCGCCACATCCGGCACCCATTGGGGCACATATTGTCAAAACCCGCAGGCGTTGACAGAAGTCAAATGGATACTCCCAGGTTCGCACCGTCGTTGGGGTGCGGCAGCCCGTAGGAGCCGGCAGATGTTCTGAAAACCCGTTGTTCTGCGTGCCACAACCAGGTGCCGCCCAATGGAGTGGCGGGAGTGCCGGAAAAATCCGAAGCCTGCCCTGCCCATCATTGGCGGTCTTGGGAACATACCACCGGACCGGAGTCCGAATGTGGATCGGCTTCCAGCCACGTTCATTCTCTCATACCCGGACCCGATCGCCGCGGAGGAAGGCGCTGCCGTTCCCATTGCTGTGTGTTGGCTCCAGCCTCCGGCGTTACAATCAGGCACAGGAGCACCGGACGAAAAGGACGCCACACCCATGCCCAGCATCTCCCCCGTCAGCGCCCACGATCAGGAACGGACCGCCGGTCCGGAGGCCAGTGCTGCCCCAAGCGCTCCGCGGATGACCCGGAACCGGCCCTTCGGGTGGCTGCTCGTGATCACCGGAATCGTGGGCTGGCTTGCCTCCGGAACCCTGGTCCTGGAAAAACTCGAAGTCCTCAAGGACCCGAACCACGTCACCGTGTGCGATGTGAACCCCTTTATTTCCTGCGGTGAGGTGATGAAGACGTGGCAGAGTTCGCTGTTCGGCTTCCCCAATATGTTCATTGGAATCGTAGCGTTCGCCATCATCATCACCGTGGGCATGGCCCTGCTTGGCGGCGCAACTTTCGCGCGCTGGTACTGGGTGGGCGTGCAGGCAGGCGTTACGCTCGGGTTCGCGTTCGTGGTGTGGCTGTGGTCCCAGGCCCTCTACTCGATCCACATCCTGTGCCCGTTCTGCATGATCGTCTGGGCGGCCATGATCCCGCTCTTCGTGTGGACCACCATCAGGAACATCACCGCCGGGGTCATCCCCATGCCTGCAGGCGCAGCCCGCATCGTGGCTGATTCCGGCTGGATCATCACCGCCCTGCTGTACGTGGCAGTGATCGCCACGATCTTCTTCGCGTTCATCCAGGTGTTTGCTGGAACATCCGGCTTCTGAGCCCGGCAAGCAATAAGGCCCCTGGTTCCGAGGAACCAGGGGCCTTATTGCTGAATACCTGGACTGTCTGTCAGCCCTGGAACCAGATCTTGATCTCGCGCTCGGCGGAGTCGGTGGAATCGGAGCCATGAACCAGGTTTTGCTGGACCTTCAGGCCCCAGTCCCGGCCGAAGTCGCCGCGGATGGTGCCGGGCGCCGCCGTCGTTGGATCGGTAGTGCCGGCCAGTGACCGGAACCCTTCGATGACCCGGTGGCCTTCGAAGACAGCCGCCACCACAGGGCCGCTGAGCATGAACTCCACCAGCGGCTCGTAGAACGGCTTGCCCATGTGCTCCTCGTAGTGCTGCTCCAGCAGCTCACGGGTGGCGTCCACCTTCTTCAGCTCAACAAGGCTGTAGCCCTTGGCTTCGATCCGGGCCAGGACAGCGCCGGTCAGGTTACGGGCGACGCCGTCGGGCTTGATCAGGACGAGGGTGCGCTCTGTAGTCACAACTGCTCCAATGCGTTGGTGGGGTTTGGGAATAAGTCTACGGGGACGGGTTTACGGGCACTGGCTTACGGCGATTGCGGCTGGGCCGGGCCGGCCCCGTCCGGGTGGGCGGCTTCCCATTCGGCCTGTTCACGTGCGCGCTGCGCGGCCTCGCGGTCCAGCCGGATGCCGGTGCGGATCCCGTACCACCAGGCAACCGCGAACAGGGCGCCCACCAGGAACATGGCGGGCTCGAAGATGCCGGTGAGGATCAGGACCAGCTGCAGGATCCATCCCAGGCCGATGCCCCAGGGTTTGTTGAGGACTGCACAGGCGAAGACCATGACGACGCTGAGGGCAATGCCCACGCCGAGGATCAGCGCCGGCGGAAACTCCCCGCGGCGCAGTCCGAACACCACCAGGGTGGCGAAGAACATGACGAACGCTTCCAGCAGCAGCACCGTGGAAGCGAACATCACCTTGGTGGAGCGGCGCTTCTTCGGCATGCCGGGACGCCATTCGCGCTGGGCTTTGGTCAATCTGGCCACGGTTACGCCTCCGTTTTTCCGAGCAGGATCCGTGCTTCCGCCACCAGGGTGATGGAGCCCGTGACCAGCACGCCGCCGGAGAGGTCGTCATTGGCTTCGGCCCGTTCCACGGCCCATTCCAGCGCATCGTCCAGTTTTTCGGCAACGTGGACGTTGTCCTCACCAAATCCCAGGTCGATGGCGAGCTCGGCCAATTCGGTGGCCGGCACGGCCCTGGGAGAGTTGGACTGGGTGAAGCAGTACTCCACGGCCATGTCCCCGAGCGATTCCCTGAGTTCGCGCAGGATCTCCTCGGCGTCTTTCTCCTTGAGCACGCCCACCACCGGAACCAGCCTGGTGAAGGTGAATGCTTCCCGCAGTGCGGCGGCGGAGGCCTTGATGCCGTCGGGGTTGTGGGCGGCGTCCACAATGATAGTGGGCGCAGTCCGGACCACCTCCAGGCGGCCTGGCGACGTTACGGTTGCGAAGCCCTCCTGCAGCACCTCGAAGTCAAGTTCCTTTTCACCGCCGAAGAACGCCTCCAGGGCGGCCACCGCCACGGCGGCGTTTTGTGCCTGGTGGGCTCCGTGCAGCGGAACCAGCAGCTCCGGGTAACGGCCGGCAATGCCCTGGATGGTCACCATCTGCCCGCCAACAGCCACGGTCCGGGATTCGACGCCGAACTCCACGCCCTCGAAGCGGAAGGGCACGCCCACCTCTTTGGCTTTCTCCAGCAGCACCTGGGCCGCATCGAGGGGCTGTGCCGCGCTGATGAGATAGCCGCCGGGCTTGATGATGCCGGCTTTTTC
>Ga0308174_10000988_pt1 | contig 12650 bp, 6 predicted proteins | sample PhyPR2_FD_203894 | JGI IMG/M metagenome (GOLD analysis project Ga0308174, IMG submission 203894) | Soil microbial communities from UC Gill Tract Community Farm, Albany, California, United States - DLSLS.P.R2 | ecosystem: Environmental > Terrestrial > Soil > Agricultural land | place: USA...
CGCATCGGTCTGGATTCCACCGATCACGTTCTGCGCAGTGTTGCCGGAAATCGTACTCGCTATCACCGTGAACGTATTTCCGTTGTATGGCGAATACGCGGCCACACCACCGGCGTTGTTCGAACTACTGTTTCCTGAGACCGTGGTCTTGACCAGGCTCACGTTGGCGGTCCCGAATACTCCCCCGCCCATGCCGTTCAAGGGTGTTCCGAGAACCGAGTTGTTGGATATCGTGCTGTAGCTGATATCGATGGGGCCGCCCTGACAGGACACACCGCCGCCGTTGGGACCAAGGGTCGTGGCGTGCGCGGAGTTGCCGGCGACAATGCTGTGGACGAGCGAGACACCGCTGGTCCCGCGGACGCCACCGCCGCCGCCCGCGATCTCCGAATACACTTTATTGTTGCTGATCGTGGAATTGTTGGCTTGCACAAGACCCTTCGAGAAAACGCCACCGCCGTATGCCGCACTAAGCGGCGATGTCAGCGTGCTTCCGGTAACCGTGCTGCCCGTCAGGGTGATATTGCCGCCGGCATAAATCGCACCTCCCAATGCGCTGCGTGATTCGTGGCCCGGCGTCGCGCTCACCGCGCTGCAGGCAGACACCGTGCTGTTGGTCAGCACGAGCGCGCCGTTCGTGAAAATGCAGCCACCATAAGCGGCATTGTCATCGTGCTGGCTATGGCCGCCGGTCACGTTGACGTGATCGATCGTTAACGTGCCCGGATCAGGCGGTTTGTGCGTGAACACGCGACTGTCGCCGAACCCCTGGTCGCCCGTAGCCAGCAGACTGCCGTCGATCGTGATCGGGTTAGGACCACTGTTTTGGATTATCAGGTCCTTCTGCATCACATAGATCGTTGTGCTGCCGGCGGCGAGCGTGATCGTGCTGCACGGCGCATTGGCGAGTTCGATGATTTCGCCGCTCGCTGCATTGAAGATCGCATTGCGCAGAGTCTCTGCGTCGGCAAGGCCCGGATCGGAGCAGTCGGTGACGAAGTGGGTAGGCACAGAGGCGAATGCCGCTTGCGCCGGCAACCCGAGCAACGCGGCGATACATACGAATAACGGTGAACGCGCCAGCGGCGCGGGGTGCAGACTGCTCATCAATTTCCCCAACCCTTGTTGATTTCCAGGAACGTGCAGTCGATGAACGACTGATCCGCGGCACTCAAATCTAGCGCGATTCGCCCATCGCGCCCAGAATTTGTAATCTTAAATCCAGATCCACGCAGCGGACGCCCTGCTATCCCGGAAACTGTGCGGGGCGTCACACAACGGCCTGAAAAACACGGGCGTTCAGCGCCAGGAGGCAATCTCGTGACATGAGGGTGCGCCATTGGGCACAGGCGCTCGCGCCCACTGAATCGGTTCGTCAAACCTCCCGCTGCGGCGATCGGAAACAACTGTCGCGGTGTCGTCGCGACCGGCAACGACGATGGTATGCAAATACCAAGCGGGCTTGTTCAGATTGCCTCATCGGGCTACCGGATCGCGCAGATAGCTGCCTTGACCCCGGTGTATACGAACTGCATATAATCACTTTTATACGTATATACATGCGCAACCGGACAGGACCGGGCGGCAGATAAGCTTGCTTGAAAGGTACTTTCCTTTCCAATCCAATTTCAAAACACAGGGGGGATTCAATGCACAGGAAAGGATAGGAGTTATGTCATGCGGTACTCGAATATTGTATTAGCGCTGGGCCTGTCGATCATGTCGGGCTCGCTGATGGCCCAGTCCACCGGGACGGGCTCAGGTGCGGGCGGTACGGGCACGGGAACATCCGGAACGGGCACGGACACCGGATCCGGCGGAACTGGAACCGGAACAGGCACTGATACGGGCACAGGAACAGGAACAGGAACGGGAAGCGGAACTGGCAGTGGAACAGGGGGAACAGGAACAGGCACTGGCGGGACCGGCACTGGCACCGGCGGAACTGGAACAGGATCTGGCGGAACAGGAACGGGTGGGACTGGAACAGGAACGGGCAATGGCTTTGGATCGGGCACGACCAGTACCGGTGCCGCTTACGCAGCCAGCTGCTTGACCGATCCGTTGCCGACGACACCGACCGGGCCGACCTGGACCGAAACGCTCGACGTCCCCACGATGACGAGCACTGGCACGGCATCGGGCACCGAACCGGTCACGATCACGTTCTGGCGCGAGGTGTGCAGCGGTGGCGGTTCCGCAACAGTCGGACTCCTGCAGCGCTCGCAGCAAGCCGGTAACAGCGGCACCTTCGCCGAGTTTCCGGGACTGACGATCCAGCAGGGTTCGCAGAACATCCCGGTGCGCGCCGCGGGCGTACCGAATACGCAGTCCTCGTCCATCGTGGCGGGCACACCGATCGCGAACCAACAATCGTTCGTTCTGGAAAACGCCGCGCCCGGTGATACGACATCGTTCACCGGCACGAGCGACTCTAATTTCTCCAGCGCGATGACTCTCGGCTTCAATGCCGGTGGCTCGAACGCAGGAACGCCACTGAACATCTCCGCCTACGATCCCAACATCTATCCGACAGCAATCCTGTCGATGCAGATCACCGGCTACAACACCGGCAACTACTTCAACCCGCAGCATGCAGGAGAAGGTATTCAGATCGAGGTCGGTAGCCTCTCCAGCGCACTGGTCGCCGGCGGAACGGGTGGATCAGGTGCATCGGGATCCGGTGGAAATGGTGGAAGCGGCGGAACGGGCACGGGCTCTTGCAGCAATGGCAGTGGCTCGGGATCCGGCAGCGGCAGTGACAACGGAACTGGTTCCGGTAGCAACGGCAGCGGTTCCTCCGGGGGTAGCAGTGGTTCTGGCGGTAGCGGCAGTGGTTCCGGCGGCAGCGGTTCTGGTGGCAGCGGCAGCGGCTCCGCCGGAAGCGGCAGCGGCTCCGGCGGAAGCGGCAGTGGCTCAGGCGGCAGCGGCAGTGGCTCAGGTGGTAGCGGTTCGGGCGGAAGTGGTAGTGGCTCGGGTGGCAGCGGTTCTGGTTCCGGTGGCGGCAGCGGCAGTGGTGCCGGTGGCAGCGGCAGTGGTTCCGGTGGCAGCGGCAGCGGTTCCGGGACAGGCACCGGCGGCGGTTCTTCCATCTGCACCACCGCTTACATCACCGTCGCCTGGTATACGTACGATTCGAACGGAATGCCGTACTGGCTGTTTGGCATGAGCACGCTCAATCGTGGCGACCGCAGTGCGTCAGTGCCGATGATGAACAGTTCGGACGGTGGCTTCGCCGGCAACTTCAACCAGGCAACGAGCACCGAGTGGGGAAACCTGGTCATCGACTTCCCCAACTGCAACACGATGCACTTCACCTTCACCGCGAACGATGGATTAGCAGATGGCGTGCCGACCGGCAGCGGCGATCTCGACTGGCAGCGCTTGACCCAGATCCAGGGTCTTGTTTGCCAGTAATTGCATGACGGGCGGGGTCTTCAATGCCCGCATGGACACAAAAGGCGGCGAGCCTCTCGCCGCCTTTTCTTCGCGATGCATCATACCTTTGTGACTAATCGCGAATTTACAAAGTACCGGTCCACTTTAAGCGTTCGAGCGCGAGCCGACTGACAGCCGGTTATCAAGTAGTCAGCTTTATAAGCGTGATGACTTGGACTGTTTTTACCGGCGCCTGGAGCATAGCGCCAGGGCTTGGCGCCGGAGACGAACGAAGTGTAGACAGTCCGGCGTTGCCGACGCCGGCAGATTCCCCGGCGCTGGACTTCCGAATGTTGCCCGCTCTCAGCTGGTCAATCGCGGAGTGAATTCTCCGGTCGCCGGTTCGAGCATAAATGATCTCGAAGCAGACGCGCGTGGCGACCTTGGATTCATCGATGTCGGTGCGTTCGACTCGACACACGAACGCATTTTTTTTGATTGAATTCGAGTGGCAAGCGACTGGCCCGCCGGTTCATTTCACGGCGTAGTCGGTGCAGCGCCAACGACAAATGTAAACATGTACGTGAACCAGAGCTGCGAGGTCAGGATCAGGAATCCGAGCACGAAGTGCAGCACGCGGTTTCGCGTGATCGCCAGTACAGACAGCACCACGAACGCCATCACCCGCAACAACTGCGCGCCAAGGATCCAGTGTTCGTCGAGCAGAAGCCACCCGAACAGGTCGGTCTCGACGACATAGCTTGCGATCAGCAGGAAGAACGGTCTCTGTCGGCGCAGCAGATGCACGTCCAGGTTCTCGCTCGATGCGGCAGCGGGAAACAGCACCGCGGCGGTCAGGTACAGCAGCATCGGCGCGAGCAACAGCAAAAGGAATTCCGGATACAGCCATTGCTCGCGCGCGCGAAGTCCCCACAGCCCCCAGGCAAGCTGCACCTGCAGCTGGAATACGATCAACATCCACAGTGAATGCAGCCAGCCTGGCGCCAGGTCGCCGCGAAGGATTCGCACCAGGCCGCCGAGCAGTTCGCCGATGCCCAAGCCGAGCACAATCGACACGATGACCAGAAGGAACTCGAACAGATTCATCGCCTGCCTCGATACGTGCGACTTCGCGCCGGTGAAGACTACGCCAATTGGCGCAGGAGGCGGGCGAAAGACACTCGCGCCAACTAGGAGGATCCTTCCCCCGCATGCGGGGGAAGGTGGCGGCAGCCGGATGGGGGCGAACCCTCCCCTGCACGCAAAGGGCCTGTCCTGGTTGTTGTGCCCGAGGCGTCAATCGAAGCCATTCTTGAACACGGGGTCGGCATTGCAGAGCGAGCTTTCGCGCATGATCGCGCCGGTATCGCCGACGGCAACGCACTGCATTCCGTTTGAGGCCACGGACACAAGGCTGCTGGCGCCGGTCGCATGCGCCGTCCAGGTGACTCCATCCGGGGAGGCCAGTTGAGCCGTCAGGGCGCCGACGACGATGAACTGGCTGCCGGTCCACACGACCGAGTCGAGTTCGCCGGTCTCGTCGACGGCCGGCAAAGGGTTGACGTATTGCCATTCGATTCCATCCGTCGAGGTGGCGAGACTGCGCGGATCGAAATCGAACCCCGGCGTGCCGACTGCGACGAAGCGCTGCCCGTTCCAGGCGACACTTTTCAGCACCGTGCCGCCGACGACGGTCGGCAGCGGCGATGTGCGCGTCCAGGTCACACCGTCGGGAGACAGGAACACGGGCGGCGGGCCAAAGACCAGATCGCCGAATGAATCGTGGGTGGCAGTCGCACCGACCGCGACGAATTTATCCCCGGCCCAGAGGATTGCCTGCACGCTGTCGCCAACGATTGCGTTGCTCTCGCGCGATGTCCAGTGCGCACCGTCCGGTGAGGTATAGATCACTCCGAGGAACGACGCGTGCGGTGGATTGCCGACAATGATCGCACCGACCGCGACAAACTGATCGTTGCCCCAAGTGACGCCGCGAAACACGACATTCGACAGCTCCGGCTGCGCGCTCAGATCCCAGCTTAGTCCGTCATTGACGGAACTCGCGATGCCGCCGTTGTCTCCGACTGCGACGTACGTGCCGTTGCCCCAAGCCAGCGCCTGTGCCACAAGCGGCATCGCGAAGCTGTTTACCTCCCAGTCGATGCCGTTGCCGGAACTGATGAACGAGCCAAGATCGCCCACGGCCCCGAACACGCTGCCGTTCCAGACGATGCTGGTGAGGTTTTCGGTGATGAAGTCCGACGACACCGGTCCCCATGCAAGTCCGCCCAGTGGCGAGGTCAGGATCGTGCCGAAATCGTCGGCGGCGATGATCGTATCGCCGCTCGCAGCGATCACGCCGAGCGTGTCGAGCGCCTGCGAGGCAACGAACGTCCAGACGATGCCGTCGATCGAGGTCGCGATGATGCCGCCCACCGCGATGAACGCGGTGCCGTCCCAGATGATTTTTACCAGCTGCGAGTGTGCGCTCGGATCGACGACACCGAACGCGACGTGCCAGTTCGCCGGTTCGGATGGATCGGCGTTCGTCAGGATCGCGCTCTGGTCGCCCGATGGTCCACTACCGCGAACGACGGCGTAACCGGCGGCGTTGGCAGCAATCGACAGCAACGGCACCTCGGTGTCCGGCAAGGAATGATCGGTCCAGTCGCTGCCGTTGGCCGAGGTGAGAATGGTTCCGGCAGCGCCGACGACGACGTATTGGCCTGCGTGCCAGGTGATGCCGTTGAGATCATTGAGCGTACCCGAGGCTTGCGGGTTCCAGTCGCTGCCGTTGATCGACGTCAGGATCACGCCGCTGTCGGCAACCAGCACGAATTGCTGCAGGTCGGGATTCCACAGCCCTTGCCCGAAACGGTTGATCGGCACGCCGATTTCATGGACCGTCCAGGTCACCGCATCGCTCGATGTAAGCACCCTGCCCCCGGCGAAACCAAAGCCGGTGGCGACATAAAGACCGTTGCCCCACAGCAGTGTATTTACAAAATCCGATTGCCCCGACGGATTGCTGGTCCAGACAAGCGCATCGCTCGATGTCAGCACAGCACCGGTGCCATCGAAGGCGACGAAGCGGGCGCCGTCCCAGGTCAGCGCGCTGATCGGATTTCCCGTTGGAAACGGATTAACCCACTGCCACTGCGCCACGGCGATTTGCGAGTACACGAACAAGATCCAGATGACAGCTGCTGCGCTAAACCGTTGGAAGATTCGCATTGTTTTTATTTGACCCAAGTGTGCGGATGGACAAGCGCTCGCCCCGTCGCCGATCGGCGCGACCAATCCTGAGATCAGTACGCCGGACGCCGGTGACGTCAGTCGTGACACAGACAATGGCGCATTCGCGCCGACTTTTTCGTTTGACGCAAAAGCCAGAGCCTGTCTCGACCTGAAACGAAGTTCGGCGCGCGAATGCGCCATCGAGTCATGGGCGCGGCGGGGACAGCCGGCATGCGCCGCGGCTGATTGTCTTTTCGCCACGGCTCAACCGCAGCGACAGGTTCGGCCCAGTCACCACCACAGGAAACAAGATGACTTCACACTCCATGCGTTTCGCGCTTGCCACGACGCTCGCGCTGCTCTCCGGCATCGCCGCTGCCTCGTCGCTACCAGGTGCATTGAACAAGAACCCCAGCCGCTTGGGCGGAAGCTTCCAGATGCAGCCGCCAACGCCCGATCCCGTGTTCGGTGAGGACGGACGCATCGGTGTTCTGGTCGAACTGCAAGGTGAGCCGGCCGTGAAGGCATACCGGCGTGCACTGACATCTGCCGGAGGCAAAGGACCGATGGCTGCGGCCGCGGCGGGCGCGGCGTCGAAGCGTGTCGTCGCCGAACTGAAAAGCCGGCAGGAGGCATTCGTGCAGGCCGTTCACGCGCGGCACATCGCGCATGACGAATTGTTTCGCGCCCAGCGTGTGTTGAATGGCGTCGCGCTGCGCGTTGCGATGGCCGACATCAAGCAACTTGCCGCATTGCCGGGTGTCGCAAGCGTCAAATTCCTTCCGCTGGAGCGCCTGTCCAATCTTACGAGCGTGCCATTCATCAACGCGCCGCAGGTGTGGAGCGGCGTGGCCAGCCTCGGCCTGCCGGCGGATGCCACCGGGTCCGGCGTGCGCATCGGCATCATCGATACCGGCATCGACTACCAGCACCCGGATTTCGGCGGCAGCGGCCTGCTCACCGATTATCAGAAAAACGCCGATCGCACGCACGCGAACCCGCAGTACTTTCCAACCGCAAAAGTCGTCGGCGGCATGGATTTCGTCGGCGATCAGTACACCGGTGCGAACACGCCTGTTCCCGATGCCAATCCCATGGACTGTAACGGCCACGGCACGCACGTCGCCGGAACGGCTGCCGGTTATGGCGTGAAGACCAATGGAGATCCGTATGAGTCCGCGTACGATCCCCTGCCTGATTACGCGGGCTTCCGCATCGGCCCTGGCGTTGCGCCGGGCGCGCAACTGTACGCGCTGCGCGTCTTCGGTTGCGGTGGTGGCACGAACGTTCTGGTCCAGGCAATCGAGTGGGCCGTGGACCCCGACAACGACGGTGACCCGGGCGATCACCTCGACGTCATCAACATGTCGCTCGGCAGTCCACTTGGATTCCCGTCCGACGTCGATGCCGTAGCGGCCGACACTGCAGCCGAGGCTGGCGTGATCGTCGTGGCGGCAGCCGGTAACGATGGCGATGCGTTCTTTACCAACGGCAGCCCGGCCGCGGGTGCGCATGTCATCTCCGCGGCAGCAATCGTCGACGCCGGCGTGCCGGGGGTGCTGTTGAACGAGACAGCGCCGTCGGTTGCGGCGTTCCCGGCTGCCGTTGCCGTATTCACGAATCCGGATGAATCCAAGCCACCGGCGATCGCCGGCCAGAGTGGCGCCGTTGCGCAAGTGGTGGATGACAGCGACGCACCAAGCCTGGGTTGCTCGGCCACTTACCTGGCGCCGGTCACCGGCAAGATCGCCCTGATCGGCCGCGGCGATTGCGCATTCACCACGAAGGTGCTCAACGCGCAGGCGAACGGCGCGCTCGGCGTCATCATCATCGACAACCAGGATGCTGCCGTCCCGGTGACAGCCGGAGGCAGCGCTGCGAGCCCGATCACGATTCCGACAATTGCCGTCTCGACCATTAGCGGCGCGCAGTTGCGGGCGCAACTCCCCGGCGCGGTGACGGTTGCTCTGAGCGCAGCGAACGCCGGCGACACGTTCGCGTCTTTCAGTTCGCGCGGGCCGGTGGGCGATTTCGACGGTGCGATCACGCTCAAACCGGATCTCGCGGCCCCGGGACTCAACATTCCTTCCGCGCAAACCGGAGTCACCTGCAGCAATACGTTCCAGAGCAGCGGCTGTCTCACCCCGGCGCTCGGCGGCTACATCCCGGGTGGGAAACTGCTGGTGCTGAGCGGCACCTCGATGGCGACGCCCCACTTGGCCGGCGCAATGGCACTGCTGCGGCAGATCTATCCCGACGCCAGTGTCGACGAGATCAAGGCGATCGCGATGAACACGTCGCTTCACGACACGACGATAGGCGCGGACGGTTCAGGGCCGCGCTTCGGCGCGCGCTCGGTCGGTTCGGGCCGGGTCGACCTCGCCGCAGCGGCGACAAACGCGGTCACGCTCACAAATGACGATGCAGGCGGCGTCACCTCGGTCACCTTCGATATCGAGCCCGCGATTGCCGGAACGACGAGCCACAATGTCCGGCTGACCAATCACTCGAACGCGCAGCAAAGCGTGGATTTGTCGATCGACGACATCGACGATGCACCCGGCATGCAGTTCTTGGTTCCAGGTCCGACGTCGGTCACGCTGGCACCAGCAGAAAGCGCGACGATTGCGATTGCGCTGGCGTTGAACCCGGCGCAGATGAAGCGCCGCCGCGATCCGAGCATCGGCGGGACGTCGACGCTGACGGGGCCGACGTTTTCCGTCTCGCTGCCGCGCACCTATCTCAACGAGAAATCCTCGTTGCTGAAGCTGTCGCAGGGCGGCATCGAAGTCGCGCGCCTGCCGCTCTACGCCGCGACGCGACCGCATTCGTCAATCACTGGCGTGTTGTCCACCAGCGTGGCCGCCGACAGCAATAAGTTCAGCGTGCTGCTGTCGGGCGCGGGCGTGTGCACGAACGCGCTCACGCAAAGCGCCCAAGGCCCGTTCTGCAATGCGGACACCGTCAGCGATGAGCTGTCGCTGGTTTCGGCTTTCGAACTGCAGCTGAGCGCACCACGCGATGACTCACTGCCGGGTTTCGCAAGCCTGCACGACGTCGGCGTGAACTATCTGCCCGACCCTAATGGGGACCTGTTGTTGTTCGGGATCTCGACATACGGCAAGTGGACCTCTCCGAGCCTGGCCGCCTACAACATCTGTATCGACACCGACGGCGACGGCTTGTACGACAAGTTGGTATACAACACCGATTTCGGGGCGCTCGAACCGCTGGTCGCCGGGTTCCCCCCGACCACGAGCGACGCCGCGCTGAGCGTGATGTCCGACGGCGTCTTCGCCTACCTCGAAGCACCGCTGAACCTTGTCGACGCGCACGGCGCCGATACCGCGACACTGAGCAACAATGTCATGATGCTCGGGGTGTCCACCAGCGATCTTGGCGTCACGGCCGCATCGAAAATCCGTTATGGCATTGCGGTGTGCCCGTCGTTCGACCCGCAGTGCACGCGCTTGTCGTTGCCGTCCGCGCAGTGCACAGCTCCCGATGCGATCGCCAACTTCAACGGACCCTACGCGTACGACCTCGCGCACCCAGGCGTCGACGGCCAAGGGCATGTGCTGCTGCAGGATCTCGGCGGCAGGACCGTCTCGCTGCCGTATAACGAAGCGAACCTTGCGGCAAACGGATCACTGGGGCTTTTGTTGCTGCACCATCACAACACCAGCGACAAAACCGCCGAAATCGTCGTGCTCGATCGAGTGTTCGGGGCTGGGTTCGAGGCCTTGCCCCTTCCCTGATGGCCGCCGTTGCGGGTTCGTAGCTGCGTAGGTTCCGAGCTTCGGGATGGAACGAGAACCGGCAGCCAACTGCCGGGGAGCCTTGCCTCGTTAAGCCAGTGGCTGTTGCGGTGGGATCGCCTGTTCCCACCCTTCGCTGACGGCATGCGCATTCAGCGCAGCTGGCTATCCTTGCTGCCGCGGCGGTTGTAGCCGGAAAATGCGGCCTGCTCCTTATCCTTGTCCGCCTGGCACGACACGCACAAACGGACGCCCGGCACCGCCTTGCGACGTGCCTCGGGAATTTTCGCATCGCATTCTTCGCAGCGTTTCAGGCTCGGGCCCTTCGGCACCTGGCTGCGGACGCGCTTGACCGCATCGGCAATGGTCGCGTCGATCTGATCCTGCACGGCGCCGTCGCCGGCCCAACCGGTAGCCATCGTCGTCTCCTCAATCCGCATTCGCAATGTTCACCTGCCCATGATGTGGGCGAAGTGCCTGCTGCACAAGCCTTCGCGACTGAACGGGCAGGAGCTGAATCCATATGTCATCGCGGTCCTTCTGACCGCTCCGTTATACTTTTTTCTGCACGCACCAGGTAGCCCACATTCATGTCCCGCATCACTGCCTTGCCGACATCGCCGCGCGCTGCCCCGCACCACATCGTCATGCTCGGCTACGAGGACGCCCAGGTTCTCGACATTACCGGGCCACTCGAAGTGTTTTCGCGCAGCGCGCGCTGGTTGCGCGACAAAGGCGTTTGCGGCCATCTCGCCTACAACATCGAGTTGGTCGCCGCGAAGGCGGGCCCGCTGCGCACATCGTCGGGGCTGTGCCTGATCGCCGAACGCAGTTATGCCGAGATCAGGCGCACCGACACGCTGCTGATCGCCGGCGGCATCGGCTGCCATGGGGCGATGGTCGATCCCGATGTGCTCAGTTGGATCCGCCGGATCGCGCCGCGCGTGGCACGCCTGGGTTCGGTTTGCACCGGCGCCCTGGTGCTGGGCAGTGCCGGATTGCTCGACGGCAAGTCGGCCACGACCCACTGGAACTATGTGGACAAGCTGCGCACGCTCGGCCAGTCGATCCGCGTGCAGCCGGACGCGATCTACGTACGCGACGGGCATTTGTATACATCGGCCGGCGTGACCGCAGGCATGGACATGGCGCTCGCGATGGTCGAGAGCGACTGGGGCCAAGCCGTTGCGTTAGCGGTGGCGCAGGAACTGGTCATGTTCCTCAAGCGCCCGGGCGGGCAATCGCAGTTCAGCAGCCATCTGGCCGCGCAATTCAGCGAAGATGACAAGCTGCGCGAATTGCAATTGTGGATTCTCGACCACCTCGACCACGACCTGTCGGTCGGCGAACTGGCGGCGCGCGTAGCGATGAGCGAGCGCAATTTCGCCCGCCGCTTTGCCGCCGGTGTGGGCGTATCGCCTGCGCACTATGTGGCGCGTGCGCGCCTGGAAGCGGCGCGCCGCCGCCTCGAGGAGAACAACTTGCGCATCGCGCAGGTTGCGCGCCGTTGCGGCTTCGGCACCGAAGAGACCATGCGGCGGATCTTCGTTGCCGAACTCGGGGTGTCACCGAGCGACTATCGCGAACGCTTCCGCAGTTCGGCAGCGTGAGTGCCGCCGAACTGCGGTTCGCGAGCTTTTTTAGACAATTCAGTTCGTGGTCCTGGACTGCTTCGTCATTGTCAGTGGACTCGACTTGCCATCCTGGGTGAACGTGCCGGCAATCCGGTCGTCGTCGGAGTTGACTTGGCCTGCGAAGGTCGCGTCGTGACCGTCGATGCGGAATTCGAAAGTCACTTTGTCGTTGTCGGCCTTGAAAGTCGCCGGGATGCCTGACGCATGCTGTGCGGGGATATCGGCGGTCAGGCTGGTGCTGGCGCCAAGCGTGACGATGTGTACCGTGACGGCCGAATCGGGCGTCAACTTGCCGGACCATTCTTCGCGCGCCACCGGCGTCGGAAATTCCGCGGTGAGCTGGTTCGATTTCCAGCCGGTGCTTTGGTACTCCATGTAGTCGGCAGTCTTCTGCGCCTGCTCGATGCCGAAGCGCTGCGCCACGATGTGCAACGCCAGATCAATGCCGGAAGTCAGTCCGCCGGCACTGAACGTGATCGGGTCGGCCTCGACGTAACGCACCTGCTTGACCAGCTTTACGTCCGGGTATTGCTGGCTGAAGTTGCCGAAGAACCAGTGATGCGTGGTCGCCTGCTTGCCGTCGAACAGGCCGGCTTTGGCGAGCTTGAAGGCGCCGGTGCACACCGACATGACCAGTTTGTTT
>Ga0308174_10000989_pt1 | contig 12643 bp, 8 predicted proteins | sample PhyPR2_FD_203894 | JGI IMG/M metagenome (GOLD analysis project Ga0308174, IMG submission 203894) | Soil microbial communities from UC Gill Tract Community Farm, Albany, California, United States - DLSLS.P.R2 | ecosystem: Environmental > Terrestrial > Soil > Agricultural land | place: USA...
GGCGATCCGAGCTTTTTCCAGAGCGTGTACGCGTTGCTGTGGTCCTGGTCGATGCGGTAATGGCGCAGGAGGACGCGTTTGGCATCGGCGGGCAGACCGGAGATATTCAGATCAATGTTCGCGGCGGGACCAGCGATGTCGTTGTCCTGATAGTTCCAGACCATCACGTCGATCTTGTGGTCGGATCGCGTGGCGAGTGCATCGACATCGGGTTTTTCACTGACGCCGGTGTTGGCTATGGATTCGGGCGGAACGGCACCGGTGCTGTCGACTTTCAGGAGATTGCCGTTGCCCATGAGTCCGGCCATGCGGAATATGTTGAGAACGGGTTTATCGATGCCATTTGTAGCGAGTGTGCGGAAGCCATCGAAGTAGGGCTGGTCTTCGAATTCGAAGGCCCAGGTGAGGATTCCCTGAAGATTTGTTTGCGTGGTCCCGGCGAGATGAAGCAGTGTCTTAATTGCGGCGGCCTCGTACGCAGGATACAGCGTTCCGTTGCGATAGGCGTTCGGCGGATAGACACGCGCCGAACAGGCGGCACAGCCTTCGGGATCGGCTTCGCTCAGGACAATGGGCAGGCTTTGGAATTTGGGGAAGGAACGAACAATATCGAAGCCTTTGGATGCGTCCTTCATTTCCTGCGCGAGCCCCATGCGGACGTGGCCTTCGGCGACCTGCGGACGGCCCTTGACGTGGAAGCTGATGAAGTCGAGAGGCGCTCCGGTCTGTCCGGTGGCTTCGTTCTTTCCGGAGTCGCAGTGCTGGAGGAACTGGCGAAGGAAGGCCGCAGCCTTTTCGTTATCGGGCCCGGTGGAGGCAGGTCCTCCGATGCGGGCCGTGGGAAGGGCCCGTTTCACAGCGGCGGCAGTGTAGTCGTAGAGCTTATCGTATTCTTCGGGCGTGCCGTGCCAGTAGCCAATGTTCGGTTCGTTCCAGACTTCCCAATCCCAGGTTTCCACGGCGGCCTTGCCGTACTTGTCAACGGAATGTTTTACCCATTGATAGATGAGTTCGCTCCATTTGTTGTAGTCCTTCGGCGGGTAAGTCCAGCCGATGTAGTAGTCGTTGAACTTGTCACCGGGCTTCCAGTTGGGCGTGTAGGGTTGGGGATGGGTGGACAGGGCTTCGGGCATGAAGCCGATTTCCACATAGGGAGTAGCGCCTGCATCGACGAAAGTGCCAATAATTTTGTCGACTGTTGTCCAGTCGTACACAGGCTTGCCGGAAGCGTCCTCAGTGTAGGCGTTCGTTGAGCCCCATTTGAAGGCGGCCTTGCCGTCTCCGGTCGTGAGCAGGAAGTGAGTCCGCAGATGGGCGGGTGTTTTTCCCAGAGCGGAGAGCTCCCCGATGAGCTTGCGGCCGTTCTTCATGTAGGTGTAGTTTGGCTCGTCATATCCAAAGTAGTTCCAGGATGGCGGAAACGGACCGGCTTGCTGCGATCCGTCGACATGAATGGTGACGGACTGTTGCGCAAGGACCGGTAGCGCGAGCAGGAGGAGTGTAGTGAGGCTTCGCATCATGTTCTGTTATCGAGTTAGAAATTGTATTTCAGGGCGAACTGGAGCTGACGAGGATTGTTGGCTGTACTGGTGACGACGCCAGCGGAGGCAGTATCGACGACGGCGTTGGGAATGCCGAAGGTGGGCGTGTTCGTCAGGTTGAAGGACTCGGCACGGAACTGGAGGACGCTTCCTTCGGTGACGTGGAAGTTTTTGAAGAGCGAGAAGTCGAGGTCCTTGAGCCAGCCGGAGCGAAGGATGTTGGCTCCGGCGTTGCCGTAGGTGTACTGCGCGGGCAGCGCAAAGGTGCTGGAGGCGCCGGGATCGAGCGCGGTGCATCCAGGATTGGAAGCGACGTAGAACCAGCAGGTGGGCGCGCCGATAGCTACAGGCGTGCCGAGGAGATTCGGGCGCTGATTACCTTGCCCAGTGTTCGCGACGTCACGAGAGATGGTGGGCGTGAAGGGCTGGCCACTTCGCAGAATCACGATACCCTGAGCGCTCCATCCGCCAAGCAGGGCCTGCGTGAAGCGGCCAGCGTTGCTCAGGAACGGTTTGCCTTTACCGAAGGGCAGCTCGTATCCCATGTTGAAGGCGATGTTGTGCGGGATGTCGTAAGTCGAGCGGGCTTTTTCAAAGTAGAAAAGACCACCGGCCGACGGTGTGTCCTGAATCGTCAGGCTTTTCGAGAACGTGTAGGAGAGGAGATACCAGAGACCACTGCCGTAGCGTTTTTCGGCTTTCACCTGCAGCGCATCGTAGTCAGAGGACATGTCCTGCGAGAAGTAATTGATCGGCCCCCACGTGGGGTAAGGACGGCGGTTTTGGATAGCACCGGGACCGGGAGGCGGGTCGTTGAAGGGATTGCTGCTGTTCAGATGAGTGCCGTGGTTGCCGACGTAGTTCACTTCCACGACGGTATCGGGCGTGAGCTGCTGCTGCACGCCGATGTTCCAGTGTTGATCGCTGCCGCGCCGCAGATGTGTGTAAGTGGGGTTCATGCTGGGGATGACGCCCGCGCTGCCGAGCGGCCGTCCGAGAAAGAAGTCACCGAGCGTGCGGGTAGGGACGGCGTTCGTCGCGGCGAAAATCGTTTCACTTAAGAGGAAAGGCGGCATGTTGCGGTTAACCCGCCCATCCGTATTTTCCATTTCGTAAAAGATGCCGTAACCGCCACGGACCACCGTTCGTTCGCCGAAGGGACGCCAAGCCAAGCCGAAGCGGGGGGCCCATTGGTTGTTATCTGGATACGTGATAGACAACGGCAGTCCCGCCTGATGGCTGGTTTGAATATAGTTTTGCAGGAGAGCGTAGGCGGTGGGCGCAGAGGGTTGGGCGCTGAGATCGATCTGATTGGTGTTGCTAGCGATGATGATGGGCCGGGCGGACGTACCATCGAAGGTGCCGAGCTGATTCTTGTAGCCTTTCATCCAGGGTGAGTATTCGTAGCGAAGGCCGACGTTGAGAGTCAGTTTACTCGACAGCTTGATGTCGTCTTGCGCAAAGAAGTGAGAGTAGGTAGCGAAACCGCCGAAATCGTAGCCGGGATAGCCACGCGAAGACGAGAACGGGTAGCCCAAGAGCCAGTCCGCAAAGGCGTCTCCCGATCCGGAGGTGTGGGCGGGGTTCTGAGTGTTGACGCCGGTAAAGCTCCAGGAGCCCTGGTAGGTAGCACTGTCGGTGAAGATGGGTTCCCAGTGGCGAATTTCTACGCCGAACTTAAACACGTGACGGCCCTTAATCCAGGTGAGGTTATCGATCCCCTGGACCACCGTGAAGTTTTGCGTTTTGGGCCGCTGATCGAAGGCCGAGCCGGTCAAAGCGGTGTAGCCGCTAAAGGCGAAATCGGGGAACGAGCCTGCTGATCCGGCACGCTGGAGGCCTTCAAAGCCTGCGATTCCTGCCTGGGCGTTGAAATTGGTCCCCTGACCGAAGGCCTGCAGGTCGATGAATTGAGGCATGTAGCTGAAGATGGCTTCGTTGACGATGCTCGGTGTGAAGGCGCTGGTGAGTCCGGCAGCTACGTTTTGAGCGCGGGTGTGCAGGTCGGCGTATCCGAGGGCAGGATAGGCATTGGGGTCGGATTCGCGGTAATCATCCCAGCTCCAGCGGACAAAGAGCCGCTCTTTATCGCTGATGGTGCGATCGCCGCGCACAGTGAACTGATCGGTGTCGAGGGGCTGGCTGGGCGCGTAGGCGAAGCGGTTGGCTCCGACGTTGGGATCGGGGATGAACTTCGTAAAAAAGAGGGCCTGAGGAGAGAGACGGTTACTAGGGATGATGTTGCCCGCAAACGCGGTGCGGGTTCCATTACTCGTGGTCAGCGGGTCGTAGATGGTGTTGAGCCCGGACGCATTAAAATTGCCTTGTTTCTCCGCTACGGTGGGCACGATGTCGCTAAACACCAGGCCCTGACGCTGGCGCATGCCTTCATAGTCCGCAAAAAAGAAGGTTTTTCCTTTTCCTCCTAAGAAGTGCGGGAGATTGAGAGGGCCGCCGAGATCGCCTCCGAATTGATTGCGCTTCAAGGCTTCGCGGGTGGGGGAGAAGAAGTTGCGGGCGTCCAGCTTGTCGTTGCGCAGAAATTCGAAGAGGCCACCATGGAAATGGTCCGTTCCGGACTTGGTGCTCATATTGAAGATGCCGCCGGCGGAACCAAACTCGGAGGAGTAGGCGTTTTGCAGGACGCTAAACTCTTGCAGGTCGTCAATGGAGGTTTGTATGAGAGTGCCGCCCTGATGGTGGTCGGTGACGTCGACGCCGTCGAGAAGGAAGGTGGTCTGTACTCCGCGAACGCCGCTGATGGCGGTTCCCGAAATGTAATTGGCCCGGATGCGGAGTAAGTTGCCACCGCCGGGGAGGGTGGCGGCTCCGGGAGTGAGTTTTGCCAGATCGTAGAAGCTACGGCCGTTCAACGGAAGATTCACGATTTCTTTGTTGGTGACGACGGTGCCGAGCGAGCCCTGCTCGGTGTTCAGCAAGGGAGCAGCGGCGGTGACTTGCACGGTGGTAGAGGTAGAGCCGAGCTGAAGCTGCACGTCGGCGCGGGCAGACTGGTTCACCTGCACTTCCGCACGTTCCACCCTGGCGGTTTGAAAGCCCGGGGCTGTGATGGTGATGCTGTAGGTACCGGGATTGAGCGGCGTCACGGTGTAGTCGCCCGTGCCGCTAGAGTGGACGATGATGCTTTCGTTCGTGGCGGTGTTGGTCACGGTCACGGTGGCATTGGAGATGACGGCCTTGTTGGGGTCGGTGATGGTGCCTACGATTCGTCCGGACTGGACTTGAGCCCAGATTGGCAGGGACATGAGGATAGTGAGCGCAGCGCAGCGTAGTAGGGCGAAATGGTCACGCGACATGGAAGACCTCCTTCGTAAACATCAGACAACCTGCTGTTTAGATTATTGAAATATACATCAATTCAGGATAAAGTCAAGGGGCATGGAACAACTCAAAGCGGTCGCCCGGGTAACCCTCGGCGAGCAGGTGGCATTACAGCTTGCCGAGATGATTGCGGAGCGGCGCTGGAAACCAGGGGAACGGCTGCCTGCGGAGATGGAACTGTGTGAAGTACTGAACGTGGGGCGATCGACACTGCGGGAAGCCCTGAAATCACTGGCCTTTATCGGAATGGTGCGGATGCGCGCGGGGGATGGGACCTACGTTTCGGAGCTGCCGCACCGGCTGCTGGACCGGATTCTGGCAAAGGGTCTTCTGAAGACCGAAAAAGACCTGACGGACGTGTGCGAGACGCGCATGATTCTGGAGACAGAGGTAGCGGCCCTGGCAGCGGAGCGTGGAACGCCGGAACACATCGAGGGCTTGAAAGCAGTGGTGCAAGAAGGGCGGGAAGCGCTGTACGCCGACAAGAAGACTTACACGAAGGCCGATCTCGATTTTCATATGGGAGTGGCGAATTGTTCGGAAAACAAGCTACTGCCGCGTTTATTGATGGACATTCGGGGGGTTCTGGCGGAGTGGATCGCGAAGTCGCAAGAGCTGCCAGGGCTGCGGGCGAATGCGCAGGAACAGCACGAGCGAATTTTGAAATGTATCGCGGAGCATGACGCGGCGGGCGCTCGGGAAGAGATGCGGGCACACCTTCGCACGTTCGAGCAGGCATATACTCTGTTGGGCCGGATATCGGACGGCAACGCCGTGCGGACGCAGGCGCCAGCGGGAACGGAGACCGGGGTAGGAGCGCGGCCCTAAGCTCAGGCTGGGAGAAATTTTATGAGACTTGTGCAGATTGGGAGGGCCGGGGAGCGGCGCGTGGGTTTGGTGGATGGGGACCAACTCCGGCTGCTGGAGCCCCGGTGGACAGATGTCTATTCTTTGGCAATGAAGGCGGCGGACGAAGGCCGGGAGCTAACGTCCGCCGTGCAGAATGCGGTGGGAAGCCAGTGCGTTGAATATGGACCGGTTTATGAGGGCAGTTCCGCGTGGCGCCTTTTGCCGGCATTCGACCATCCGGGCGATGTGGCGCGGTGCATGGTGAGTGGGACGGGACTGACGCATAAGGCGAGCGCGGAAAACCGGGCGGCGATGCACGAGACGCAAAGCGCCGGAATTACGGACAGCAGCCGGATGTACCAGATGGGGCTGGCGGGCGGGCGGCCGGAGCCGGGTGAAATTGGTGTGCAGCCGGAGTGGTTTTTTAAGGGCAACGGTTCCATCCTCAGGGCGCATGGCGAGGCACTGGCGATTCCCTCTTTCGGAGAAGACGGAGGCGAGGAGCCGGAGATTGCGGGCGTGTATGTGATTACGTCGAATGGCCAGCCTGTGCGGGTCGGCTTGACTGTGGGCAACGAGTTCTCCGACCACCGGATGGAGAAGAAAAATTACCTTTATCTGGCTCCGTCAAAACTGCGGAACTGTTCGATAGGGCCCGAACTGACTGTCGGGACCGCGCCGTTCGAGGATGTGCCGGGAAGGGTTACGATTCTGAGGAACGGATCTCCGCTGTGGGGCCACGAGATCTGGACGGGACAAAAGAACATGTCCCATACAGTCGCGAACCTGGAGCATCACCACTTCAAATACGACTCGCACAGGCGGCCGGGCGACGTGCACATTCATTTCTTCGGAGCGGATGCGTTTTCGTTTGGCGAGGGCGTGGAATTGAAGGAAGGGGATGTGATGGAGGTATCGTTTCCCCAGTTTGGAAGGCCGCTGCGGAATCCCCTGGCAATCAGCGATGAGCCGGATGAGGCGATCACGGTGCGGGTGCTTTAGGGGTGGGTAGGCGAAGGCTACCGGGGCAGGCCGAGCGGTCGGTCGTGGAGGCGCTTTCGCGAGTTTCAATGCGGCGATTATGACGCCGGCTCGGCACGAACAAACATCTGCTTGGCCAAAAGCTTCCACGGAAGCATCAGGTAGAGCCGCACGATCCAGGGGCGGATGGGCGCCGACGTCGATTTGATGGAAAACGGGAGAAATCCTGGCACACTCTCCAGGACATTGAATCCATTTGCCCGAAGAAAATCACAGAGGCTCACATCCGAGTAAACCGCCACGTGCGTATAATCGTCGAAATATTCCCGATAAGCTAACCGGTAGTTTGGCTGAAGGATATTCAGCGTTCCGCCCGGCCGTAGCTTCCTTTTTACCTGTGCAAGCGTTGTTGCGAAGTCCGCTTGAGATAGGTGCTCGAACAAATTGCTTGCGAATGCAAAATCGACTGAGCGGTCCGGTACAAAACTCAAGTCGGTCACGCTCCCCACGGCCGCAGTGACAGGCGATTTCACATACTTCAGCAATCCCGGCCACTGATCAATCGCGCTTTTGCGGAAGCAGCGCACATTGTTGATGAAATGACCGTATCCGGCTCCAAGTTCCAAGACATGAAAGTCGGGTCGAATAAGTTTATTGAAGTGATACTCACACAGGGCGCGCCATAAGACCTCTCTCCGCTCGTCGAACGCGAAGCGCGTCTCATGATAAGCCTGTTCACCTGTCAGCTGTTGTTCCATGAAAAAAGAATTCCCTTGATCATGCGCATTCCCACTCGGAGCGCTTTGACGTTGTCAGTATTTCCGCCTTTGCTTTCACCTATTCTCTTGTGAAACGTAATCGGACATTCAACAAGCGAAATCCGGTGTCGAAGAGCGGTATCCAGAAAGTGTGCGTTGAACTCTAAGTTTACATTCGGATTCAACTTTGGAAGCAACCGGCGCAATGCTGAATTGCGGCACAGCTTATAGGTGGTTCCGACGTCGGTGAATGTGCCTTGGCCTACATATTTGGCTTCTAAGAGCTTGCCGACAGCGAAGTTTCCGTAGTACATGAATGTGCTGAGCTGAGTTTCCTTTTCGCGAAGCTGCTCTACGATTCGCGTTCCGTTCACAATTTGCGCATGCGGGATATACGCCATGAACTTGTCAATATCGAAGGCACGGAATGTCATATCTCCTTCGCAGAGCAACGTCAGGTCCGTGTCGGATTGAGCCAGCCCTTCCTGAAGTGCTCGAAAAACGCACTTCCCATATCCCGGCTGTTTCTCCACAACGACAATGGCGCCGGCTTCGCTTGCCACCTGGCTGGTCCGGTCTTTGCTGTTGTTGTCGATGACAATCACTCTTTTCACCAGCGGATGCATGCGGAAATCTTTAACCGATTCGCCGATACTGAGCTCGTCGTTATAAGCAGTCAAAGTGACGGTCAACAGACGATTCGGCAGATGATCAAAGGCGACCAGACGATCCTGCCGCTTTGATGGCAACAGAGCAAAAAGGTCGACCAACATACAAATTGTTCCGGCGACGATTGCACCGCCGCCTGCCAGGAGCAGAACGGGCTCGACCAGAGGAAAGCTTTTTTCCCATCCAGTGGACAGGAAAACCAGAGCCAGGCCGCTTGTCAGCAGGCACATCATTATGCCTGCGAGTGTCATCAATATTCCGATAAGAAGAACAGGCCACCTCGATATTGAGTCTGAGGGTTTTAGGCCTGCGGATCCATAACGTGCTTGGGAGCTATTCATCAGTTAGCTTTGGTTCGTTGCAGGTCTGCGAGTGCCGCGGTAGGAGTCGCTGTTTTCGCGATTCCAATAGCTTTTACATCAGAATTGGCCGCGCTCAAAGGTATGCTACCATCTCGCGGTGGATTCCTTAGCTAAAGAAACTACCAGGGCGAATGCTGGCCCGATGCGAAGGCCGAGGACATCCTGGTTGCTGCTGGCTCTTTACTCCGTTTTTCTGCTTGCTACGACCGCCTATGTTGCAGCGCATCGTCATTTGTGGTTTGACGAAATCGATACTTTTTTCGTGGGAACACTCCCGAACCTGAGCGCGATCTGGCATAGTCTTCTGCTGGCAACGGACGGACAGCCGATTGGATTTTACGTTCCCGTTCACCTTTCCTATCTTTTGTTTGGAACCTCAACCCTTGCCATTCGCCTGGCCGCTGTCATTCCGTTCTGGCTAGCGACATTAGTTCTGTATTACGCAGTCGCACGGCGGACGTCCGCCATATATGGATTTATCGCTGCGCTGACCCCTGTGTTTACGGTCGCATTTCAGTACTCATTCGAGGCACGTCCGTATGCCATGGTATTGCTCTTCAGCGCGTGTAGCTTCGTTGCGTGGCAATTCGCCAAGGAAGGCCGTATGCGCGTCGTCTCCGTTCCCGCGCTAGCACTCACACTGACTGCCGCGATTTACGTGCATTACAACGCGCTTCTTGTGACGCTGCCCATTCTGATAGGAGAGATAGCTTACGCTTTTCGACACCGCAAGATCGACGTACCAGTGTTGCTCGCCATTTGCGCTTCCGGCCTGTCCCTCATACTTCTTCTCCCACAGATTCGTGCGATTCACGTGTATTCCGTGAAGTACTGGTCGCATTCCAATTTCAATACGCTGTCCGATATATACTTCACGCTGACGGCAAAGCCTTTCGTTCTCGGGATGATAGCGCTCGTTGGGTTCGGCTTGTGGGCTGCCCTGTCCCGAGACCGGAGTCCCCAGATTCAAGCTGACCTGAACACAATCCCTGCTCATGAGCTGGCAGCATCCGGCAGCTATTTGCTGCTGCCCATCGCCTGCTTCATTTTGTCGTTCTATACGAAGGCGCTCCATTACCGTTATGTGATTGCCACGGTGATCGGCCTGGCGACGTTCATCCCATTCACACTGTGGATTTTTAGAAGCAGGCTATCGAACGTAACACGGATACTTTGCTTCCTGATGGTGCTGAATTTGCTATATACAGCCAGTTCGCGCGTGAGGAGACCCGACGAGGATGACTGGGGAACATATGCATCGTACGCGGGGCTCTTCGATCCCCACACAAAGGCGATCTATGGTTCCGATAAAGCACTGGTTTTAGGCGACGGGCCGTTTATGATCGCTGCAAAATACGGAAGCAATGCCCTTCGGGACAAGTCCTTTTACCTGGTTAGCGAGGAGCATTTTGACAACAACTCTCCGGTGGTATTTCGTGGCCTTCAACATGCTGTGCACGGTCCATTTCACATTCCCGATATCAAAGTCTTCGAGCAGGCTCATCGATCGTTTTTAATGTACGATCCAGAATCGTGGGTATTGAATCAACTGGTGGCCGGGGGAGATGAGGTCAGAATTATTTCCCACGTGGACGGTCGCCCGTTATACGAAGTAAATTTGAAGCAATAGGGATCGGGGGTGTTAGCGGGGCACAGCGACCATCCGCGTTCGCTGCGCTTACTGATGCCGCGCTTTCACCTGGGCCTGGTACAGCAGACCGACCTTCACGAGATTGTGAACGAATTGGTAAGAGGGTGGAAGCTGGCCTTGCTCATAGCTGACGGTGAACCCGAAGGTGTCGGTGAAGGCAAATTTCACTTTGGCGAAGGCATGGTCCCGAGGATTGCGGCCGAAGATGGCGGACGAGTAGTCGCCGGGGTTGGCGCTGTCAACTTCGATTTCTGGCTCGCCCAGGACGCGGCGCAGCCATTGTGCTTCGAAGCCGATTCCCTTGATACCGACCCTGGTTTTTTCCAGATGAAAGAAGGCGGTGAGGTCGGCGCCAAAGATGCCACGCGCCAGGGGCGAACCGCTGGAGGGGCGGAACGGACTGTTGAAGTTGCCGCCGAATTCGCCACCGGCGAACGGCACAATCGCGAACGGGCGAAGCCAGTTGCCGGGCAGGGGAAGACGAAGCTCAGGAGCGAAGATGCTGTCGGAAAGCTGAAAATTCGTAGTGGATTCGACCAGGAAATCCTTGCGTACGATCAGCCAGGGACGGGGCGTGAAGGAATCCCAAGTGAGCCCGAAGCTCATGGAATTGGGATTGTGGCCTTGCACAGTAGAGGCGTCCAGTGAGAATTGGGGCGCGAAGACCTGCAACTCACGGCGCCAGTTCGTAAAGAACGGAACTGAGAGCTTCACCTCAGCAATAGCATTGCCCCTGGTGGAACCAGGCGCCTCCGTCACAAAATCGGCTTCGCCGTTGATGTAAATGTCAGAGTCGTCTTTGCTAGCGGCCACGCCTTCCTGAAGGGTAGGTATCGGAGCGGGAAAGGAAATCGGGTTAGAGCGGGAAGGCGTAGCGGAAGGATGCAGGAATTGCAGCATTGCGTGCAAGTCGTCGACAGGCTGTCCGCGGAAGAGAAAGCCGACGCCATAGAGGACATAAGAGTGTACGGAATTTAGCGAATCTATGGCGAGGGTAATTTCGAAGATGTGTGGCAAGTCCGGGCTTTGCGCCACGGCGGAGTTATGAGGAGATGCGACGGGCAGCACAGCGACTCCCCTGCCCTCGGTGAGATCGAACAGTTCGAAGCGGGCGTCGGGCGGCAGATTTTCCGGTGATAGGGCGGAGCTGAACTGAATCTGCACGATCCAGTGTTTGGTTGGATCGGATAAGCTCACCTGGCGAAGAGCGGCTTGGGCAAGCACGATGGAAAGAGTGTCCCGATCTGACGATTGCGCGGCGAGTGAAATGGGCCATAGCAGAGCTGCGGCAGTTAGGGCGAGGACGGCGAGACGGCTGAAAACAAATCTCACGGGCGTTCCTCATCGGGCGCTGCATTTTGCGCAACGATTTGCGATACAGTTCCAATCTGAGTGGCCAGCGTTATGTCGCGCAAGCAATTTGGGTCCAGCGAATAGTTCTCGTGAGGAAGGCCGCTAAATTCATCGTTGCAGATGACGTTTATCAATGAATGAAGATGGTCGGGAGACGCTACTCCCGCCTGGCGCAATTCGTCCGAGGCGGTAATTGATGGTACTCTTCCGACCTTTCGGACGCATCGGAAGACGACCGTATTGGCCAACAACAGATCCATTCCCATCCATACACTCCCACGGGCCAAGCGGCGGTTTCAGATGAGTATACATGGTGAGTTCGTGGATGGTTCGTCCGCGTCGAGAGCGGATGTTCGTTATCATTTCAAGTTGCTTTCCATTTGGAGGTCCTGACGATTGCAGTCCCGTAAGCCGACGATGGGCCTATTCTTCACGCTCGTGATTTGTGCCGGATTGGGCCCTGTAAGCAGGGCCGACGATTTGACGTTGAGAACCGAGCATCCAGGCGCGAAGCAGTTTTTAGCACAACCGGGCGAACGGGGAATTTTGCAAGGCTACGCAGGGCACGGGCTGGAAGCATGGATCTATCCGTTCCAGATCTTTCGCAATTACCGGGTCTCCCTGATCGGAGAGGGTGGCGCACTTACGCCGGTCGCTTCGCTACTGGCACGTACAACCGTTCGCCCAGAGAACGTGGAGCGAGTTTACATCGGGCAGGATTTCACCCTGGTCGAGCATTGGTTTGTGCCGCGAGAGAGGCCGAGCATGCTGCTGAGTTACAGCCTAACAGGATCGCGGAAACTACGGTTGCAGATTGCGTTCGAGCCGGTATTGGACTTGATGTGGCCGGGTGGAATTGGCGGACAGGAGAGCGGTTGGGATGCGAAGCTCAACGCGTTTTCGATTCACGAGACCACGGAGAAGTACACGGCCTATGTGGGCTCGCCGCAAGTGCTGGGCCATAGCGATCCGGTCGATTATACGGAGCCGTGGCGCGGTCATCGGGAGCTCTCGTTGACCATTCCTCTTTCGCCGGGAGAGACGCCGGCGACGATAGCGGTAGCACTGACAATCCGGGGCAAGTACGACGGGGCGGCGGAGTACCAAAACATCCAGCGCGAGGGGGCGAAGGCAGAG
>Ga0308174_10000990_pt1 | contig 12641 bp, 14 predicted proteins | sample PhyPR2_FD_203894 | JGI IMG/M metagenome (GOLD analysis project Ga0308174, IMG submission 203894) | Soil microbial communities from UC Gill Tract Community Farm, Albany, California, United States - DLSLS.P.R2 | ecosystem: Environmental > Terrestrial > Soil > Agricultural land | place: USA...
ACTCCTGGGCCCCGGGACGCTGCTCGGTCACTGCCGGCTCCGGACGCGCAGCACCAGTCCGTCCGTGGGCCGGGTGGGGACCCGCCCCGAGTCCACGCGTACGTCGGACGGGGCGGTCAGGTCGAGCCCGGCCAGCACGCGGAGCGTCTCGGTGAGCAGCCCCATCGTCACCCGCTCCCCCGGGCAGCGGTGCCCGGTCTCGGGGTGCCCGCCACCTTGCGGCACGAACGCGAACGGCCCCGGCAGCCCGCCCAGGAAGCGCTCGGGCGCGAACACCTCGGGGTGCTCGTAGGTCCGCGGGTCGTAGTCGGTGCCGGGCACGTCCAGCACGACCCGGTCGCCGCGGCGCAGCCGGACCCCGCCACGGACGTAGCCGCCGGTGAGCCGGCCGGCGAGCGCCGGCACGAACGGGTAGAAGCGGCGCACCTCGTGGGCGAACGCCTCCCGCACCGCCTCGTCCGAGACCATCCGGGGCGCCCAGGACGGGTTCTGGCTGAGCGCCAGCGCCGCGAAGGTCCCGAACCAGGCCACGGCCACCGTCGGACGCAGCACGTTGCCCAGCTCGACGGCCGCCACCTCCAGCGGCAGGTCCGACCCGACCGCGTCCGCGAGCTGCCGCACCGGCGAGCCGTCGGGAGGCGAGGTCCGGTCGTCCCGCGCGTCGACGAGCACCGCGCGCAGGACCCGGTCGGTGCGCCGGCGGGCCACCCAGGCGCGCGGGTAGGCCGCGCCCGCTCCGCCGAACCCGTCGACGATGCGGGCCAGGTCGCGACTCAGCCGGTCCGCGTCGCCGGCCGGCAGCCCGACCCCGGCCCACGCCTGGACGGCGCCGCCGTAGACCCGGACGAGCTCGTCGAAGAGCACGACCCGGTCCTGCGCGGACCAGGCGTGGCCCGCCTGGTCGAGGTCGGCGCCGGCCCGGCGGACGAGCTCGTCGACCCGCGCGGGGTCCAACACCCGCATCATCAGCGCCTTGCGCTCGGCGTGCTCGCGGCCGTCCAGGCCGTGCACGGCTCCCCGGCCGAAGAGCAGCGCGGACAGCGCGGCAGGGGCCGCCTTCTCCCGGCGGACCCGGTCCGTGTCGTAGAACAGCCGGGCCCCCTCCGGCCCCCGGACCACCAGGGCCCGGCGCCCGAGCAGCGGCGTGACGAACGCGTCGCGGCCCACGGGCCAGCCGCGGGCGGACGGGATCGCGTCGTAGCCGTGGCGCCACAGGCGCAGCGCGAGGTCGAGAGCCACCGGTCCTCCTGCTCAGGTCAGGTCAGGTGCGGCGCAGCCGCGGTCGGAGCCGGGCATGGGCCAGCGCGGCGCGGGCCGCGTTCATCCCCGGCGCGCCGTGCACGCCGCCGCCCGGGTGGGCGGAGGCGGAGGCGAGGTACAGCCCGCGCACGCCGGTCTCGGCACGGCCGGACCCCGGCACCGGCCGGAACACGAGCTGCTGGTGCAGCGCCGAGGTGCCGCCGTTGATGGCGCCGCCGACGAGGTTCTCGTCGCGGGCCTCCAGCTCCCGCGGGCCGAGCACCCGACGGGACCGGACTCGCGAGCCGAACCCCGGCGCCAGCCGCTCCAGGCGGGCCTGCATCCGGTCGGCGAACCGCTCCCGGTCGGACTCGTCCCAGACCCCGCGGATCCCCTCGTCCCCGGCGTCCCGGACGACGTGCTGCGGCACGTGCGTGTACGCCCACAGCGCTTCGGTCCCGGCAGGTGACCGGGTCGGGTCCGCGGTGGTCATCTGGCCGACGAGCAGGAACGGCGCGGCCGGCACGGCGCCGGCGGAGATCTGCCCGGACGACTCCGTGAGCTGCTCCACCGAGTCGCCGACGTGCACGGTGCCGGGGGCGACGTCGGGCGGCGAGGCCCACGGGACCGGTCCGTCGAGGGCCCAGTCGACCTTGACGGTGCCCGGGTCGAGCTCGAAGCGGCGCATCCCCCGGGCCACCCGTGCGGGCAGGTCGTCCGGCGCCACCAGCCCGCCGTAGAGGCGGGTGGCGACCACGTCGGCAAGCACGGCCCGTCCCGCCGGGTGGCGGTCCCCGTGCTCGGTGCGTACGGCGGTCGCGCGACCGTCGTGCACGTCGATGCCGGTGACCCGGGTCGACGTACGGATGACCCCGCCGAGCGACTCGGCCCGGCGGGCCAGCGCCCGAGCGAGCTCCCCGGCACCGCCCTCCGGCACCGGGAAGCCCACGGTCTGCCCGAGCATCGACATCAGCACCGCCATCAGGCCCGAGCCCGTGGCATCGAGGGGGATGTCGGCGTGCGCGGCGTTGCCGGCGAGCAGCAGGCCCGGCCCGCGGCCGCCGAAATGCGTGCGGCCGATGTCGGCTGCGGGCGTCAGCAGCAGCCGGACCAGGTCGAGGCCGCCGGCCGCCCGGAGCCGGGTCAGCGCCTTGAGACCCGAGCGGACCGGCGGGAACGGGGTCGTCAGCCCGCCCACCAGGTCGTCGCCGATCCGGTCCCAGCGCTCGCAGAGTTCCAGCCAGGCGGCACCGTCGCCGGCGTGCTGGGCGTCGAGTCCCTGCGCGGTCCGGTCGCGGTCCCGGTGCAGGATCGCCCACGCGCCGTCCGGGGTGGGGTGCCCCAGCACCGCCGGCGCGTGCCGCCAGCGCAGACCGTGGTCCTCCAGCCCCAGACCCGCGATCGCCGCCGACGCCACCGCCAGCGGGTAGAACGAGCTGAACGTGTCGTGCACGAACTCCGGGTCCAGGTCGCGGGCGCTGTGCACCGCCCCGCCGACCTCCGGCTGCGCCTCCAGGACGAGCACGGACCAGCCGGCGTCGAGCAGGTGGTTGGCGGCGACGAGGCCGTTGGGCCCGGCCCCCACGACCACTGCGTCGTACGTCGTCCCGTCCGTGCCGGTCATGTCAGCGCGCTGCCCGTCCCTCGGCGAGGAACCCCAGCCGCCGCAGGCTCTCGACGTTGCGCCAGGCGATGAGCGGTTGACGCAGCGGTTTGGGCATCAGCGCCCCGGGTCCCTCCAGCGCGTCCTCGACGATCGTGACCCGGGTGCCGGCGCCCTCGGGCTCGAGCGTGATCGTCACGCCCGCCTCGCCCAGCGGCCAGCCGCGGGCCCGCAGCTCGAGCCGGTGCCCGGGCACGCTGTCGACGACCTCGGTGTCGTCGTCGATGACCAGCGGCCACACCCCGGCCGAGTGGTGGATCTTCGCGCCCACGGCCGGCCAGCTGTCCTCGACCGCCCGCATCCGGGTGGCCCCCACCACCCAGAGGGGGTACAGCCACCCGTCCGCGAGCACGTCCCACACCTGGTCCGGCGTGGCCTCGATGGTCCTCGTCGTCCGGCTCATGGCTTGAAGACGACCTTCACGGTGCCGTCCGCCTTCTTCTGGAAGTTCTCGTAGGCGGTCGGCGCCTCGGTCAGCGGGACCTTGTGGGTGGCGAACTGCTCGGTGCCGAGCGGGTCGGCGTCGTCGGTGAGCAGCGGCATGATGTCGTCGACCCAGCGCTTGACGTTGGCCTGTCCCATCCGCAGCTGGATCTGCTTGTCGAACAACGTCAGCATCGGCATCGGGTCGGTCTGCCCGCCGTACACCCCGATCAGCGAGACGGTGCCGCCCCGACGTACGGCGTCGATCGCCGTGTAGATCGCACTCATCCGGTCGAGGCCCACCCTGCCCATCACCGCGGCGCTGAGCTTCTTCGGCAGCAGGCCGAACACCGTCTGTCCGACAGCGGCGACGGGCGAGCCGTGGGCCTCCATCCCGACGGCGTCGATGACGGAGTCGGCGCCCCGTCCTTGGGTCCGCGAGCGGACCTCGTCGGCGACGTCGTCCACCGCCGACAGGTCGATGACCTCGGCACCGCGCGCCTGCGCGCGAGCCAGCCGCTCCGGCACCAGGTCCACGGCGATGACCCGGAAGCCCTGGTGCAGGGCGATGCGGGTGGCCATGTCCCCGATCGGCCCGAGGCCGAGCACCAGGAGCGTGCCGCCGTCCGGGACGTCGGCGTAGACGACGGACTGCCACGCGGTCGGGAGCACGTCGGAGAGGAACAGGAACCGCTCGTCCGGCGGCCCCTCGGGAACCTTGATCGGCATGAACTGGGCCTGGGGCACGCGGAGGAGCTCCGCCTGCCCGCCCGGGACCTCGCCGTAGAGCTTGCTGAAGCCGAACAGCGCCGCCCCCATGCCCTGGTCGCGGACCTGGGTCGTCTCGCACTGCGTGTACAGCCCCTGGTCACACATCCAGCAGCTGCCGCAGCAGATCTGGAACGGCAGCACGACCCGGTCACCGACCTTGAGGTCGCCGGCCTGGCTGCCGACCTCCTCGACCACGCCCATCGGCTCGTGGCCCAGGATGTCGCCCTCGCCCATGAACGGCTTCAGCGTCTCGTACAGGTGCAGGTCCGAGCCGCACAGCCCGCTCGAGGTGACCCGGACGATCGCGTCGTTGGGCTCCTTGAGGATCGGGTCGGGGACCTCCTCGACGCGTACGTCGCGCCGGCCGTGCCAGGTGACTGCCTTCATCGCTGTTCCTCCTCGGTGCGTCGGCGGTCTCTCACTTGATGACCGCGTCGATGGTCTTCTTCAGCGCGCTGGGCTGGGACGGGCGACGCGGGGCGCGCTCGCGCACCTCCAGCATCTCTGCGCCCAGCTCCTGCAGGACCTTGCGGCTGAGCCCGTCCCGGACCTGGGGGAACCACTCCTGCTCCTCCTCGTCCATGTGGTGCCGGACGTTCTCGATCAGGACGGTGGTCTTGGCGGTGAACCGTTCGTCCTCCGGCTTCATCGCGGAGAGCTCGACCACGAGCACGTCGGCCACGTGGTGCTCCTCGTAGGACTCCAGGACGTCGTCCTCGAGGTCCGGCAGCAGCTCGCGGACCCGCGGATACATCACCTCGTTCTCGAGGTAGGTGTGCACGGTGAGGAGCTCGATCATCGTGTCGACGAGCTTGCCCTTGGCGACATGAGCGTGCTCGCCGGCCTTCTCGAAGTCGCTGAAGACCTTGCGGATCTGCTTGTGCTCGTCCTTGAGCAGCACGATGGCGTCGGTGGACATGGGGCTCCTGTCGTCCGGGTCCGGGTGGGCAGGCTCGGTCGATACCCGTTGGCCTGCCGTCTATTCACCCGAGCCGGGCCGGGTCTGCCGGGCGACCACGGCGGCGGCGACCTGGGCGGGTAGGACTCCGGAGGCGGCCACCTGGGCCCGGTTGCCCATCGGGCCGGTGACCACCAGGGCGCGCCCCTCGAGCAGCGCCTCGTCGTACCCGTGCCCGACGAGCTGCCCGGCCAGGGCCCGGCCGATCCCGCTGGACCCTCAGGTCACCAGCGCCGGCGGACAGTGCCCGCCCCGTGCTGTCTCGGCTCCCATGGTGTGCACCCGTACCCGTCCTCGGCCGCACACACCCACACCCGATCACGCGCCGGCGCCGAGGACCCACCTGTCGGTATCGGGGTCGTGGTGGGCGAGCCCCCGGGCGTCGAAGGCCGCCAGCCAGCCCTCCATCGGGAACCAGCCCCACCTGCAATGGAACCGGTTCGCGTTGCCGACCACGTCCTCGAGGTGCTCGACGGGGGGGTCGGAGACGGGGTGCCACTGGTGGAAGGCGAGCGCCCCGCCTACCCACCACAGGCAGGCCCCGCAGCCGGCGGCGCGCTGGGCGAAGTCGGTGTCCTCGCCGCCGTAGCCCGTGTAGCCCTCGTCGAACCCGCCGATCCGCTGCCAGGCGGTCGGGGTGACCGCGAACGACAGGGACCAGAACAGCCGCAGGTCGGACTCCCGCTCGAGGTCGCCGGGCGGCGGTGCGGGACGGGCCGGGTGCGGCACGGCGGCGTCCAGCGTGGCCTGCTCGTACGTCGTCCGGTCCTCCGGCAGCGGCGGGAGGTAGGCGACCGGTCCTGCGAGCAGGGCGGGCCGGCGCAGCGGGACCCGGGCCGCGGCGCGGGCGTAGGTCCCGAGCAGCGCGGGACCGGCGAGGCAGTCCACGTCGAGGAACACCAGCAAGTCCGCGCCCTCGGCGGTGGCCCGGCGGGCGCCGGTGTTGCGGGCGGCGGCCAGCGGCAGCCCTCGGTCCACGTCCACGTGCTCGACGGCGACGTCGCAGACGGCGGGCAGCGGTCCGGCGGCGACCACGTCCTCGACCCCGGGGTCGCCCATCGACACGACGACCGTCAGGTCCGGGCGGCGCTCGCCCGCGGCCAGGGACGCGTGCTGGGCGGCCAGGTGCCGGTGCCGGCCGGCGACGGTCGTGACGACGGCGAGTCGCTCGCTCACGCCCCCACCGGCTCCCGCGGCTCCCCCGGCGCCAGGCAGTGCACGAGCTCGTCCAGCCGCGCGGCCATCCGCCGGGCCCCGTGGCCGTCGCCCCACCGCGCCCAGTCGTCCCCGCCGCGGGTGGCGGCAGTGGCGAGCAGACCCGGCCAGGCCTCCGGCTCCGGCCACGCGGTGAGGCCGACGGCAAGACCGTTCGCGTCCAGCGCCCGCGCGGTATGCACCTGCTCGTCGAACGGCCGGGGGTCGGCCACCACGACGGCGTGAGTGCGCGCGGCGGCCAGCTCGGCCACCGAGTTCTGCCCGGCGTGGCTGACCACCACGTCGGCGCGGCACAGGGCGTTCCACAGGTGCGGTGCGGTCATCGGGTGCCGGGGGCCGGCCAGCTCCCAGGTCCAGCCCGGGGTCGCGGACCGCAGCTCGTCGTACCGCTCCTCGACGGAGCGTCCGCCGCCCTTGCCCCACAGCAGCAGCCCGCGGCGCGGCCCTTCGACGGCCGGGACGCGCGCGAGGCGGGCGCGACCGTCGAAGCGGCTCACGGAGCCGCTGAACGTCGTCTTCTCGGTCCAGGCCGTCGGCCACGACTCGACACCGAGCCCTTCCGGCCACGGCGCCAGCACCGCGTCCGCCAGGTCGTAGGCGGTGCGGTGCGCACGGTCGCGGCGGTCCCCCGGCATCGCCACGACGACCACGGGCACGCCGGCGAGCCGCGCCTGCACGGCCACCTCGACCGAGACGTCCACGACGACCAGGACCGGCTCCGCGCGGTCGATCCAGCCCATGACCTGGGCCATCCGGGCGCGCAGACCCGCGTCGTGCCGGGGCACCCAGTGCAGGGTGCCGTGCGCGTCGGGGTCCACGGCGGACGGCGCCGTGGCGTCGTCGGCCAGCCGCACCCAGGGCAGCCGGCACTCCGCGGGCGCGGGCAGCGAGCTCAGCACGGTCACCGGCTCGGCGAGGTGCTGGGTGACCGACAGCATGCGGTGCAGGTGCCCCGAGCCCTGGTGGTGGACGTAGTAGCCGATCATGCCGCGCGCGGTCCCGCCAGCGCGGCGTACTGGTCCACGTAGGCGGAGACCATGGCCTCCAGCGAGCAGTGCCGTTCGGCGTGCCGGCGTGCGGCGCGCCGGTCCAGGGCCGCGACCTCCCGCACCAGGGCTGCGGCCGCCTCGACGTCGTCGGCCGCCACCAGCCGCGCACAGTCGCTGCCGACCACCTCCGCGAGCCCGCCGCGGTCGAAGCCCAGGACCGGAGTGCCGCACGCGAGCGCCTCCGCGGCGACCAGCCCGTACGGCTCGTCCCAGGCTGGCGTGACCAGGCAGAGGGCGGACCCGCCGACGAGGCGGGCCAGGTCCCGCTGGCCGAGGTGACCTTCGTACGTCGCCCCGGGCCCGAGCCGCGGACGGACCTCGTCGCGCCAGTACACCGGGTCCGTGACCGGGCCGGCGATCCGCAGGGCCCTTCCCGCCTTGCGGGCGATCTCGAGCGCGAGGTGCGGCGCCTTCTCGGGCGCGATCCGTCCGGTCCACACGAGGTCCGGACCGCCCGGCCCCGGCGTCCACCGCTGCACGTCCACGCCGTTCGGCACCACCGGCGCCTCCGGCCCGACGACGTGGCGCCACGCCCGGGCCGTGTGCCGGCTGACCGCGACCACGTGGTGCCCGGGCCCGGCCATCGCCACCGCCGGCTCCAGCCACGGGGTCGGCGGGGTGTGCAGCGTGGTCAGCACCGGCGCCTGGAGCGCCCCGGCCATGGCCACCGGCAGGTGGTGGAGGCTGTTGTTGTGGACCACGTCCACGTCGCTGCGACGTCCCAGCGCGACCATCAGCTCGAGGTACGCGTGGTGCTGTGCCAGCCACTCCTCCGGCTGCATCGAGACGTCCCGGCGGGCCGTGTCGCTCAGCCGCAGCGGGGTGACGTCGAGGAGGTGCGCGCCCAGGGCCGGGTCGCTGCCCGGTCCGGCGAAGACGGTGACGTCGATGCCACGGTCCCGCAGGCCGTGCACCAGGTGCCAGGTCTGCGACTGCATGCCGCCGGCGAAGGGCTCCCGGATCGGGAAGCGCGAGTCGGCGACCACCACGACGTGCTGCGACACCGCGCTCACCCGACCAGGCGGAGGTACGTCGCGCGGTGCGCGTCGGCGAGCATCGCCCGCTCCCGCATCCGGTCCCCCGGATCGGCGCGCCAGCTCGGCCGCTCGTCGTAGGCACGGCGCACCGCGCCGGCCAGGCTCGCCTCGTCGAGACCGTCCTCGTCGAGGTGGTAGGTCAGGCAGGGTCGCTGCTCGGCGATGTACCCGACGTCGGAGGTGAGGACCGTGGTCCCGAGGTCGTGGCAGGCCTCCAGCCACCCCGAGTGGGTGCCGAAGCGGTAGGGCAGCACCGACAGGTCCACGGCCTGGAAGTAGTCCCACAGCTCGTCGTCGGTGAAGTAGTCGTGCACCCGCAGGTCGACGTGCGCCCGCGTCTCCAGCCGGCGCAGCGTCTGCGCCACGGCGGCGTCGTGCCGCGGGAAGCCCGGTGTCATCACGTCGGTGTGCACGTCCACCCGCAGCCGGGCGCCCGGGAGGGTGTCCACCACCGCGGCCAGGGACTCCACGACCGCGAGCGGCTCCATGCTGGCGCGCAGGCTCTTGAGGTGCAGGGCCACCACGAAGCCGACGTGCGGAGGGCGCGGCCGGGACAGCGTGGGCGCGTCGACGACGTGCGGGTGCGGGAGCACCCGGACCGACCGACCCCACCGCTCCTCGATCTCGCGCGCGGCACCGGGTGTCAGCGTGACCAGCTCGTCGGCGGCCGGGACCAGCACGTCGAGGTGCTCGTCGTGCAGGCCCCGGGTCTGGTGGTGCGGGTTGCGCAGGTCGTGGACCGTGTACACGAAGGGCTTCCCGGTGGTGCGCAGCGCCGACACGAGGTCGGCCAGCTGGTCCGGGCGCCGGGCGTCGAACCCGAAGTGCAGGTGGAACAGGTCGAAGTCGCCGGCGTGGTCGAGCACCCACCCGGCGTCGAGTGCCGGCGGTGGCCACCACTGCTCCAGGGGTGCCTGGGGGCTGACCACCGGGTCGGGCAGCCGATGCACGACCGGGTCACCACCGGGCGGCTCGAGGTGCCGGACATAGATGTGTCCCGAGGGCACCGACAGCACCCGGAGGACCCGTGCCCCGGTCGTGGTGAGGTGGTCGTCCCACGTCGTGGTCTGCTGCACGGTCAGCCCTCCTTGGTCATCCGGCCGGGGCGGCCGCCGTACCCACGAATGCCCTTTGCACACAGGGAATGCGATATGTCGTCATGGGTACGCCGCTGCGCATGTCACCCCAGGACCCCCGTCATCCGACCATGTCCCCCGACCTCGGCGAGGTGCCTTCGGAGGAGGGCCTCTCGCAGGCCGACGCGGCCGACCGGGTCGACCGGGACCCGGAGGCCGAGCAGAACGCCACCGACCCCGTGGAGATCGCCCGCAGCACCGTGCCCGAGGACGGGTGACCGCCGCCGAGCCCCCGCCCGGCATGAACCCGGTCCGCACCGGGAATGATCCCCCGGTGCCCGTCTCCCTCGGTTCCGCCGCGCCCTGCGTGGTCGTCGGCGTGAGCGCGGCCGCCGCCCCGTCGTACGACGGACGCGCGGACGCCCTGGCCACCGAGCTGGCGACCCGGCTGCGCACCGAGCACCCCTCGGTCGGCTGGGACGTGCGCCGGCTGCCCGACGCCGAGGCCGGGCACCTGTCCCGCTCCCCGTCGGTCGCGGCGCTGATGGCCCGCGGCCGCAACGCGCTGCTCGCCGGGGACCTCGACGTCGTGCTGGTGCTCAGCGACACGGTGCCCGAGCTGCGCGGCCGTCCCGTGGCGTCCCACGTCAGCCCCGTGCAGCAGGTCGCGGTGCTGCACGTGCGGCCGGCCGGCCCGGACCCGGCGGACGAGGCCTCCCGGCTCGTGGCGGCGGTGGTCGGCGTCGACGAGGACCCGGACGACCAGGAGCTGCTGCGCCAGCTCGCGTCCACCGTTCCCGCCGACGCCGACGGGGCGGACCTGGTGCGCCGCACCGTCACCGGCAACCTGCGGCTGCTGGTCGCGCTGGTGCGCGGCAACCGGCCCTGGCGGATGACGCTGCACCTGTCCAGGACGCTGACCGGCGCGTTCGCCGCGTCCTTCCTGGCCGTGGTCACACCCGACTTCTGGCTGCTCGCCGACCGGATGAGCGCGACCCGGCTGGTGCTGGTGACCCTGCTGGTCCTCGGTGTGCTGTGCGGCGTGCTCGTCGTCGGCGGCGGGCTGCGCGAGCGCGCCCCCAGCCGCGTCGCCCGGCGCGCGGTGCTGCTGCACAACGTGGCGGTGTGGGTCAGCGTGGCGATCGGCGTCGGCACGCTCTACCTCGGGCTGGTCGCGGCCGACCTCGCCGTCACCGGGGTCGTCCTCCCGCTGCGGCTGCTGCGGGAGACGCTCGGCCACCCCGCCGGCCTCGACACCGTGCTGAGGGTCGGCGCGCTCACCGGCGCGGTGGCCCTGGTCGGCTCGGCGTTCGGTGCCGGCCTCGAGGACGACGAGGACGTGCACACCGCGACGTACACCGGCTCCGACGACGCACGCTACGCGGACGTCGAGAAGCCGTGACCCGTCAGAGGATCGGGCGGCCCCCGGTCACGGCCACCCGCGACCCGGACATGTAGCTGCCGTCGTCCGAAGCCAGCAGCACGTACGCACCGGCGAGCTCCGCAGGCTGTCCCGGCCGGCCCAGCGGGGTGTCGTCGCCGAACTGCTCGACCTTCTCCGGCGGCATCGTGGCCGGGATCAGCGGCGTCCAGATCGGGCCCGGGGCCACGCTGTTCACCCGGATGCCGCGGGGTCCGAGCATCTGCGCGAGGCTGGCGCAGAAGTTCGCGATCGCGGCCTTCGTGGCGGCGTACGGCGCGAGCTGCGGCGAGGGCATGTCGGAGTTCACCGACGTGCTGCCGATGATCGACGAGCCCTCCTTCATGTGCGGGAGCGCGGCCTTGACCAGGTAGAACATCGCCGACACGTTCGTGGCGAACGTGTGCTCCCACTCCTTGTCGCTGATCTCCTCCAGCTCGTCGTGGTTCATCTGGTACGCCGCGTTGTTGACCAGCACGTCGATCCGGCCGAGCTCGCGCACGGCGGTGTCGACGATCTCCCGGCAGTGCGCCGCCTGGGACACGTCCCCCGCGATCAGCACCGCCTTGCGGCCGGCCTCCTCGACGTACCGGGCGGTGTCCTTGGCGTCCTCGTGCTCGGACAGGTAGCTGATCACCACGTCCGCGCCCTCCCGGGCGTAGGCGATGGCGACGGCGCGGCCGATGCCGCTGTCACCGCCGGTGATCACCGCGACCTTGTCCGTGAGCTTTCCGGTCCCGCGGTAGCTCTGCTCGCCGCAGTCCGGCACCGGCTCCATCGCGCTCTGGACGCCCGGGACCTCCTGCTGCTGGGGCTTCTGGGTCATGCGTATCCCTCCGTGATCGTGGCAGCGCTCAGCTGCTGGCCTTGCCGCCCTTGCGGCCGGCCTTCTTCTTCTGCGCGGTCGTGCCGCCCTGGGAGCTGTCGCCGCCGGAGCCGCTCTTCTTGCCGCCGCGCGACGACGCGCCCTCGGAGTTCGCGATCCGGGCCGCGCGCTGCTTCGACATGCCCTTGTCCTTGAGGGCTTCGTACTGCTTCTCGTTCTTCACGTTCGCCGACTTGCTGGGCATGGCTCCTCCTGACGTCGTCGGTGGGAGGCCGACGTACCCATCGAGCGGCGCGACACACGCACCCGCTCACTCGTCGGCGAAGGCCACCGGCGGTACGTCGTAGGGGTCGCCCTCGGCGTCGCTCGCGTTGGCGTACTGGATCGTCGCCCGGATGCGGGCCCGGTGCCGGTTGCGGCCCTCGGGGCAGGCCACCACCACGTCGTGCCCCTCGGGCACCTGCTCGGCGACCGCGTCGTACCCCTCCTGGCTCAGCGCGGCCAGCACTACAGCGGGGTCCTGGCCGACCGGCACGCGGTACCGCAGCGTGTCCGTCGTCGGCTCCGCCACCACCTCGTGGTCGCGCTGGGTCTTGCCGGCCGCGTTGAGGCTGCCGGTGATCGCCACGATGGCGACCACCACGAGCGCGATCCCCCCGATCAGGAAGATGGCGATCTCCATGGCGACACTCCGATCGTCCGTGGTGCGGGGTTGCGGGCGCACGCCGTACCCGAGGCGCGGCGCGTGAAACGGCCGCCCGGCCGCCACCGGTCGTGGTGTGCCGAGCCGACGGGGACGAGGCCTCGAAACCAGCGCTGCACCCGCGGACCCAGCCGATGAGAATCCCCTTGTGGACAACGCGATTCTCGGTGCCACCGGCGCCCGGAAAGTGTCGGTGGTCGCGTCTAGGTTTCTAGGTATGACCAGCACCCCGTACGACGACACCGAGGCCGCACCCGACGT
>Ga0308174_10000991_pt1 | contig 12631 bp, 9 predicted proteins | sample PhyPR2_FD_203894 | JGI IMG/M metagenome (GOLD analysis project Ga0308174, IMG submission 203894) | Soil microbial communities from UC Gill Tract Community Farm, Albany, California, United States - DLSLS.P.R2 | ecosystem: Environmental > Terrestrial > Soil > Agricultural land | place: USA...
CAACCTGACCTCATGACCGTCGACCGCGAGGACGTCCACTACATATGGCGATCCCGAGACGACCTCGGCGCGCGGGCGTCCAGCCGTAGGCACCGACACGGTCAGGCCGGTCAAGCCTTCAGACATGCCGAGTCCGCTCAGCGCAGCCGGCTTCATGAGAGTCGACGTTTCGAGGTGGACGACACGCTGCGACGCATCGACGTTCTCGGACACCTCCATCTCCCGGACGCCGGCCATGCCAAGCGAACGCAGGCCCGCCGCCAACCGGTCGAGGGTGTCGCAGGTGTCTGTTCTGAGCTGGCCCGTGACACGCGCGTCGCACAGATCGTGGGAACCCTCGCGGAAGAAACCGATCCGCCCTCCGCGCACGTGCAGGCGGGCGCGCATCCGGTAGCCCTCTTCGGCCGCGCCCGCGACGGTGACGGCATTCGGAGGCGGCAGGTGACCGATACGCGTGAATGCGTCCCCGATGACGAGCGCCTTGACCGCGAGTTGACGCGTGTACGTGATGTGCGAGTACACGCATCCGCCGCAGAGAGGGTCCGCACCCACCGGTCGACGATCCGGGGATGGCTGCTCGACCGAGACAACGTCGGCGTACGCGACGCCCCGGCCGACACGCTCCACCCGGGCCGTTACCGTTTCGCCGGGTATGGCGCCCGCGACGAGCACCACCTGCCCGTCGGCGCGCGCAATCATGCGTCCGCCTGCGGCCGGCTTTTCAATGGAGAGCGCCAGGGTCTGACCGGGATTCAGCATCCGGGCGACCATCACGCGAAGGCGATGATCGGCAACCCGAGCCGCTCGCGCAGCAGCGTGGTGGCCGCGCGCGAGCGCGCATCCGCAAAGAGCTCGGGCGCCATCGTGGCACGGAACACCACGAGGTCGGCTTCGGCGTCACGCTCGATTCCGTCCAGCACATCTGCCGTAATCGACCCCCTGACCAGCGCAATCAGCTGGGCATCGAGCGCGGAAAGCCGGTCGACGATCACGCGCCGCTGGTCTCCACGCACGCCTCCGCTCTTCCCGCGGGCAACATCGAGTTCGGCCGATACGGCGTCGACCAGTGGATCCGCCGCATCGCCAAGCTGCCCGGTCGCACGGAGACTGCTCAGCCGGACCAGCACGCGTTCCAGATGCTCTGGAAGCGACGGCCCGCGCCGCCGACGCGTCTGCGCGTCTTCCCCATCGCCGGGCAGGTCTGTCGGGGCGTCGGATCTGGTGATCCCCGTAGCACGCCGCCACTCGTCGAAGACGTCGAGCACATCGGCTTCGCAGAAATCGATCTTCACAGGACGTCGCCGCGGTCCTTTGCGGTAGTAGCGCTCGAAGTACCGATCGATGCCGCTCATGGCGACTTTCATCGGCACTCCGTTCGCGGCCCAGCGGGACACCAGCTCGAACGACGGCCCGACGATGCGAATCAGGTGACCGTCGTTCTTGCGACAGAGGTGGGTCTCGATATCGCGGCAATATTCGGCGACGTCAATCACGGGCAGCGGCGCTGGCAGACTCACGTGTTCACCGGCTCCGGCTGATTCCGCTCCCAGACGAGCCTCAGGCCCTGCAGCGTCAGTTCGACGTCGACATGGACGAAGAGACCGGTCTCTGGTGCGATCACGACGGCGAGACCACCGGTCGCGACGCAAATGGAGTTGCCGCCCAGCTCCGCATCCATCCGGCGCACCAGGCCCTCCACCATTCCGACATATCCGAAAAACAATCCGGACTCCATCGCGCCGACAGTCGTCCGGCCGACGACAGTTTCGGGCTTGCGCACCTCGATGCGCGGCAGGCGCGCGGCGCGCTGAAACAGGGCGTCGGCAGAGATCACCACGCCCGGGCAGATCGCGCCACCAAGGTATTCACCAGCTCCGCTCACCGCATCGAGCGTCGTCGCCGTCCCGAAGTCGCAGACGATGAGTGGACGGCCGCTGCCGCCGAACTGCTCGAACGCGGCGATAGCGTTGACGATCCGATCGGCGCCCACCTCTGACGGGTTGCTGTAAAGGATCGGCATCCCCGAGTTGATGGCCGGCTCGACGACCAGAGGCTTGCGCTGGAAGTACTTCCACAGCATGTCGACCACTGTATTGGTGAGCGGCGGCACGACCGAGCCGAGAACGATGCCATGGATGCGTCCACGGTCGATTCGGCCATGCGCGAACAGGCCATCGACGGTGAGTCCGAGCTCATCTGCCGTGCGGTCTCTCAGTGTCTGGAGCCGCCAGCTGCGAACGAGTTCGGATCCTTCGAAGACGCCCAGGACAATATTGCTGTTGCCGACATCAATCGCTAGCAGCATGGAGCTCCCAGCGCACCTCGCCTGCCACGATCCGTTCGAGTGAACGGCCGGTGCGTACGAGCAACGCTCCCATTTCGTCTATTCCTTCGGTGATGCCGGCTTGAACACCTGACGGCGTGTCCCACTCCACGCGCGCACCGCGGCCGCCGAACGACCGCGAGCGCCACGCGTCGAGGATAGCATCGTAGCGTCCTTCGAGCAGGTCGTGATAACGCTCCGCGAGGGACGCGAGCGACTCCGCGCACACGGCGGCGCGGTCGATCGCGCGGCCGAGTTCCGCTTCCAGCGAGGTAACGCGTCGCGCCAGGTCGGGCGGGTACGCGGCCGACATCAGGTTGATGCCGAAGCCGAGAATCACTGCCTGGACGCCAGTGGACGCCGGCTGCGCAACGCCTTCGGCAAGAATGCCGGCCAGCTTGCGACGCTCGACCAGCAGATCGTTGGGCCACTTGATCGCCGGCACGAGGCCGGTGACCCGCTCAACCGCTTCCGAGAGCGCCACTCCGGCCGCAAGCGTCAGCAGCGACGTGGCGCGATCGGGTTCGACTCGCGCACGGCGAGGCGCCAGGACGACAGAGACGTATAGTCCCGCGCCCGGAGGCGAGAACCACGAGCGTCCGCGCCGGCCGCGGCCGGCCGTCTGCGATTCGGTGATGACGACGGTGCCCTCGTGGCCGCCACCCGACGCGAGCGACGCCGCGATGTCATTCGTGGAGCCGACAGACTCGAAGTAGAGCACCTGGCCAGCGAGCGGACCAAGTCGATCGCGACGCTCGTCGAGCGCGTCGGCAAGGTCACGGGGGAGCGGCTGTGGCTGGTCCGACACGACGAATAGCGCTTCAGATTGGTTCGATTTCGAAACTGATGTCGACAGCGGGAGCCGAGTGCGTCAGCGCTCCCGCGGAAACGAAGTCGGCGCCAGTCGCAGCCAGTTCCTTGATCCGGTCGAGTGTCACCCCTCCGGATATCTCGATTTTCGAGCGCCCGGCGGATCGGCGCACGGCCTCGCGCACATCGTCCAGCGACATATTGTCGACGAGGATGATGTCGGCCCCGGCCTCGAGTGCCTCGTCGAATTCAGCGAGCGACTGTGCCTCGATCTCGAGGCGCAGGTCGGGCCGGCTTGCACGGCATCGGGTCACCGCCTCACGGACACCGCCGGCGAGCCTCACGTGGTTGTCCTTGATCAGGATCGCGTCGGAGAGGCCGAACCGGTGGTTGGTTGCACCACCCGCGGCGACTGCGTGCTTCTCGAGTGCGCGAAGCGTCGGCGTCGTCTTGCGGGTGTCCAGGATCGTGATGCGCCCGCCCGAGGCGTCAACGAATGCCCGTGCGCGCGTGGCAATGCCGGACAGCCGCTGCATGAAATTGAGCGCCGTGCGCTCGGCAACCAGGAGCGTGCGCGCCAACCCGACGACTTCCCCGATTTCGTCGCCTGGCTGGCATGCGTCGCCGTCTGCCTTGCCGAACGTGACCGAGATGCCAGGTTCGATCTGTCGAAAGGTTTCGACAGCGACGTCAGCACCGGCCAGGACACACGGGGCCTTGACGAGGAACACGCCGCGTGCGCGCTGGGCGGGTGAAACGGTGGCGTCGGTCGTCACGTCACCGGCACCGACATCCTCGGCCAGCGCTCGACGAACCAGATCCTGGTAGACCTCAGGCGGAAGGGGCCGCATCGTACCCCGCCACCACGAACGACCTGGGCTCGCCGACCACGCACTCGAACTGCTGGACGCGAAGCGCGGCCCTGAGATCGGCTTCCACTTCCGGCATCAGCGCGAGCGTCGCCGCATCGGCGGTGATCGTCACCCGTGTGATTGGCACCTTCAACGGCTGCTTGGCTTCAGACCGCTGCTTGCGGACCTCGAACAGGACAGTAGTCGCCCAGTCGTAAATGGCCTGATCCCGTTCGCGACCCGCGTCGGCGCCGGCCGGCACGAGCGTTCCCACGTCCCCGGCGGTCGGCCACGAGGCCTGGTGCACCGAACCTTCCTGCCACCAGGACCAGACCTCCTCGGTCACAAACGGCAGGAACGGGGCGAACAGGCGCAGCATGACCGAGAGCGCACCCAGGAGCGCCGTGTTGGCAGAACCGGCGGCGGCTTCCCCCTGGTCACCGTAGCGGCGCCCCTTGACCAGCTCGAGGTAGTCGTCGCAGAAACGCCAGAAGAATTCTTCCGTTCGCTGGAGGACGCGCGCGTAGTCGTACCCGTCCAGGTTTCGAGTGGCCTCGTCGACGAGCGCGCCGAGGTTTCGGAGCATCGCACGATCGACCGGCCAGGTGACCTCGCCCTGCGGCGTCGCGGATCCGAGCGTGAACCGCGAGGCATTCAGCAGTTTCATGGCGAGACGGCGTCCGACTTTCATCTGCCCGGCGTCGACCGCCGTATCGGTGCCAGGACGACCACTCGCGGCCCAGTAGCGCACGCCGTCCGAGCCGTGCTCCTCGAGCAGCGCCATCGGCGTGATGACGTTGCCCTTCGACTTCGACATCTTCTTGCGATCCGGATCGAGCACCCAGCCTGACAGCGCGGCGTCTGTCCAGGGCAGCGAGTCGTGTTCCAGTTGCGCGCGCAGCACGGTTGAAAAGAGCCAGGTGCGGATGATGTCGTGCGCCTGCGGGCGCAGGTTCATCGGGAACGTCCGCTTGAAGAGATCCGGATCGTCGGGCCAGCCGCACGCCAGCTGCGGGGTGAGCGACGAGGTCGCCCAGGTGTCCATCACGTCGGGATCGCCGATGAAGCCGCCGACTTGCCCGCGCTGCTCCGCCGAGTACCCGGAAGGCACATCGGTCGAAGGATCGATCGGCAGCTGCGCCTCTGACGGCACGATCGGCTGGTCGTGGCGCACGACACCGTCCTTGTCGATCGGGTACCACACCGGGAACGGCACGCCGAAGAAGCGCTGCCGGCTTACGCACCAGTCGCCGTTGAGGCCGTTCGTCCAGTTTTCGAACCGCGCCTGCATGTAGCCCGGATGCCACTGGAGTTCGCGCCCGCGGCGCAGCAGTTCCTCGCGGAACTCGATCGTCTTGATGAACCACTGGCGGCTGGTGACGATCTCCAGCGGCCGGTCGCCTTTCTCGAAGAACTTCACCGCGTGCGTGACGGCCCGCGGCTCGCCCTTGAGGTCGCCGCTCGCCTTCAGCTGCTCGACGATTTTGGTGCGCGCCTTGGCCGCCGACAGACGCACGAGCTCGTCGTAGTGGCTCTGCGCCCGCGCGGTATCCACCGACTCCCAGCCGGGACTGCCCCAGGTCACCGGGCGAAGCGTTCCGTCTGCCTGGATGATTGCGCGCACGGGAAGGCTGAGCTCGCGCCACCAGGTGACGTCCGTGGTGTCGCCGAAGGTGCAGATCATCGCGATGCCGCTGCCCTTCTCGGGGTCCGCAAGCGTGTGTGCGCGCACCGGTACACGCACACCGAACAGTGGCGTGATGACATCCTGCCCGAAGAGCGCCTGGTACCGTTCATCGTCAGGGTGCGCGACCAGCGCGACGCATGCCGGAATCAGCTCGGGGCGCGTGGTTTCAATCTCGATAGCACCGCCGTCCGGCCTGGCGAATGCAATCCGATGGTAGGCACCCGGCAGATCCCGATCCTCGAGTTCGGCCTGGGCCACCGCGGTCCTGAAGTCGACGTCCCAGAGCGTGGGTGCTTCCACCTGGTAGACGCAACCGCGCGAGAGCAGCCGCAGGAACGAGGCCTGGGACACGCGCTGCGCACGCGGACCAATAGTCGCGTAGGTCATCGACCAGTCGACCGACAGCCCCAGGTGCTTCCAGAGGTGTTCGAACGCCTTCTCGTCCTCTCCTGTGAGGCGATTGCACAGCTCGATGAAGTTCGGACGGGAGATCGAGACTGGATGCTTGCCCGGCGAAACCGGCGGCTGAAATCCCGGATCGTACGGAAGTGACGGATCGCAGCGAACGCCGTAGTAGTTCTGCACGCGCCGTTCAGTCGGCAGACCGTTGTCGTCCCATCCCATTGGATAGAACACAGCCTTGCCTCGCATCCTGTGAAAACGCGCCAGCACGTCGGTGTGGGTGTACGAGAACACGTGCCCGATGTGCAGCGACCCGCTCACCGTGGGCGGAGGGGTATCGATGGAGAACACGTCGGCGCGGTCGCGCGTCCGATCGAACGCGTAGACGCGATCGGCTTCCCACCGCGGAGCCCATTTGTCTTCGAGGCCTTCGAGGGCCGGTTTTTCGGGCAGATTCAGGCGGGCGGGATCGAGTCTGGCGAGGGATTGCAGCGGACCGGGCATCCGCTGATCTTATGTGATGTTGCTCTTGATCTGCTCGATCTCTTCGCGCACGAGCCGCTCCGCCGTGGCGGCGACGATCTCCGCGACCGTCTCGCGAACGACACGATCGGTGAGCTGCTCGAGCACGCGACGCGCGATCTGATCGGCCAGCGCATTGACGTCGATGGCGGGAGCGGGCGCCGGCATCGGCAGCGGCATCGGCAGTGACACGCCGCTGCCGCTCTGCTCCGCTTCGAGCAACGCGGCGAACGCATCGGTGAGAACCGTGCGGCTCGCAGGAGGCGCGGGCGGCGGAGGAACTGTGCCCGCCGGATCGGTTTCAACTTTCACGTCGTCACGTCGGGGCAATGGACTCAACGGACGCGGGCTCCTGGACAACGCGGCGAACGCCTGATCGAGCTCGTCGAAGTAGCGCTCGGTGTCGCTCGACGATGAGGCCGGCGCGCGGTGCGCGGCTGGTGAGGTGTCCGCTGGATCATGGCTGACCGGCGGAGCACTCGGAAGCATCGTCCCAGGCGCCGGAACCTGCTCCCGGACCGCAGGCGGCGGCGTCACTGCGGGTGCTTCCCCGGCAATGCCAGCGGCTCGCAACGACGGAGCCGTGACGCGTGTGGATGCGATAAGCGTCTGTGCGCCGCGTCCCGTAGCCAGCAGCTCCTGTACTCGCCCGACGAGCACATGCGGATCGAACGGCTTGGTCAGGATGCCGTCTGCGCCAACGCGCCGCGCCTTGTCCTGGTCCACGGCATCCAACGCACCGGCGAGCAGCAGTACCGGCATCGAGACCAGATCGGGCTGGCTCCGAACGAACTCGGCGACCTCGTAGCCGGTGCGGCCGGGCATGCCGATGTCGGCGAGCACCAGGTCGGGCGGAGAGTTCCGGATTGCTTCCACCGCCTGGTCGCCGTCACCAACGGACGTCACGCTGACGTCGTCGCCGGCAAACGACAGCTCGACCAGCCGACGAATCGTCGTGCTGTCGTCGGCGAGTAGGACCCTCTTCTGCACGTCTGTGATTATCGGCTCAAGCGCAGGTCCGGCACAGTTCACGCCCGAACGCGCACGTTCCCGTTGATGAAATCGATGATGGCCTGCATCGGGGTGCCCGGGAGGAACACTCCCCTGACACCGATGGCCTGGAGCCTTGGCACGTCGACATCGGGGATGATACCGCCAACCAGGACGAGCACGTCATCCATCCCGTTCTCGTGCAGCAGTGTCATGAGTTTTGGCGCGATGTGGTTGTGAGCGCCCGACAGGATGGAGAGGCCGATGACGTCCGCGTCCTCCTGCAGGGCTGCCGAGACGATCTGCTCAGGCGTCTGGCGCAGGCCGGTGTAGATGACCTCCATCCCGGCGTCGCGCAAGGCGCGGGCGATGACCTTCGCGCCCCTGTCGTGCCCGTCGAGACCGGGCTTAGCGATGACTACACGTAGTTTTCTCATGAATGACGAACCGGCTGATTCAGATGACCGGCGCTTCCTCGTATTCTCCCCAGACGCTTCGCAGCGCGTCGCACATCTCGCCAAGCGTCGCATACGCTCGCACCGCGTCGAGGATGTGCGGCATGAGATTGCTCGTGCCTGTCGCCGCAACTCTCAATTGCTCGAGCGTCGCCTGCACACGCGCGTCGTCGCGCGACCCGCGCAGGCCGTTCAATCGAGCCAGTTGTCGATCGGCAGCACCTTCGTCGATGTAGAGGATCTCGATGGGGGGCTCGCCTTCCTGGACGAACTCGTTCACCCCGACGACGATCTTCTCGCGTCGCTCGACAGCCTGCTGGAAACGATACGCGCTTTCGGCAATTTCCTTTTGGGGGAAGCCGCGTTCAATCGCCTCGACCATGCCTCCCATCCGGTCGATCTGCTCGAAGTACGCCCACGTGCCCTCTTCCATTTCACGGGTGAGCTTCTCCACGAACCAGGATCCGCCGAACGGGTCGACGTCGCCGGTGACACCGCTTTCGTACGCGAGCACCTGCTGCGTCCTCAACGCCAGGGTCGCCGCAGCCTCCGTCGGCAGCGCGAGCGCTTCGTCGAGCGAATTGGTGTGGAGGGAGTTGGTGCCACCAAGCACGCCTGACAAGGCCTGCAGCGCCGTGCGGACGACGTTGTTGTACGGCTGCTGGCCGGTGAGCGAAACGCCTGCCGTCTGCGTGTGGAACCGGAGCTTCCAGGAGCGTTCGCTTTTCGCGTGAAAGCGGTCCCGCATCACACGGGCCCAGATGTGACGCGCGGCGCGGTACTTGGCAATCTCCTCGAAGAAGTCCGAGTGGGCGTTGAAGAAGAACGACATGCGTGGCACGAACGCATCGACGTCCAGGCCGGCGTCGATCCCCCACTGGACGTATTCGATGCCGTCACGCAGCGTGAACGCCAGCTCCTGCAGTGCCGTCGATCCGGCTTCCCTGATGTGATAGCCGCTGACCGAAATCGTGTTCCACTTCGGCACGTCCGTCGTGCAGAACGCGAAGACGTCCGTGATGAGGCGCATCGACGGACGCGGCGGGTAGATGAACTCCTTCTGCGCGATGAACTCCTTGAGGATGTCGTTCTGGATCGTGCCGGACAACCGATCCCAGCCGACACCCTGGCGCTCGGCGACGACGAGATACATCGCGAAGATCATCGCGGCCGGCGAGTTGATCGTCATCGACGTGGTGATGCCGCCGAGATCGATTGAATCGAACAGCTCTTCCATGTCGGCGAGCGACGCGATGCTGACGCCGCACTTGCCGACTTCGCCGAGCGACAGCGGATGGTCCGGGTCGCGCCCCATGAGCGTCGGCAGGTCGAACGCGACACTGAGTCCGGTGCCGCCCGCCTTCAGCAGCGCCCTGTAGCGCCCGTTTGTCTCCTCCGGCGTGCCGAACCCGGCGAACTGCCGCATGGTCCACAGCTTGCCGTTGTAGCCGGAGGCGTGAATGCCGCGGGTATAAGGGAACGCGCCGGGGGAGCCTATGTCCCTGTCAGGATCGATCCCGGCAACGTCATCGGGCGTATAGAGACGGGCGATCGGATGGCCGGAGATCGTGGTGAACGCCGTCTGCCGTTCAGGCGCCTTCTTCAACGCGGGCTCGAGCGTCTCGCGCTCCCACCGCTCCCTGGCCGTCCCGGCGGTCGCTTTCATCGATTTTCATTATATTAGGGTCACTATGTCGACCAACGGTTCGATCTTCGCCGCGATGCTGCAGGAGTTCGATGGCGCGGCCCGCATCCTGAATCTCGAGCCGGGCATCTGGAAGATCCTGACGCACCCGAAGCGACAGATCACGGTCTCGTGCCCGGTCCAGATGGATAACGGTGAGATCGAGGTCTTCACCGGCTACCGGGTGCAATACAACATCACGCTCGGCCCTGCAAAGGGCGGCATCAGGTACCACCCCGGCGTGAGCCTCGACGAGGTGACAGCCCTGGCCGCCTGGATGACCTGGAAGTGCGCCGTCGCGCATATCCCGTTCGGCGGCGGCAAGGGGGGGATCATCTGCGACCCCACGCGCATGTCGAGGCGCGAACTCGAGGCGCTGACCCGGCGGTACGTGGCCGAAATCATCGATGCCATCGGTCCCGAGAAGGATGTGCCTGCCCCGGACGTGAACACCAACGACCAGGTCATGGCCTGGATCATGGACACCTACAGCATGCACGTCGGCCACACCTCGACGGCTGTGGTCACCGGAAAGCCGCTCGAACTCGGCGGCTCTCTGGGCCGTCGCGAGGCGACCGGGCGCGGCGTCATGATCTCCACCCGCGAATCGGCGAAACATCTCGGCTTCGACATCAAGGGTGCGACAGTAGCGGTCCAGGGTTGCGGCAACGTCGGCTCGATCTCGGCCGAACTTCTTGCCGAGATCGGGGCGCGGATTGTCGCGATCACAGACTGGAAAGGCGGGGTCTACAACGAGAAGGGCCTCGACCTCGTGAAGCTGACCGAACATCTCAAGCAGCACAAGACCGTGGCGGGGTTTCCTGGCGCAGCGCCGTTGAGCAACGAGGAACTCTTCGCGCTCGATGTCGACGTGCTGATCCCGGCGGCGCTCGAAAACCAGATCACGATCGAGAACGCGCCAGGCATCAAGGCGAAAGTGGTCGTCGAGGGCGCCAACGGACCGACCACGCCTGAGGCCCACAAGCACCTGCACGAGCGCGGCGTGTTCGTCGTGCCGGACATCCTGGCGAACAGCGGCGGCGTCACCACGTCGTACTTCGAGTGGGTGCAGGACCGCCACGGGTACTTCTGGACCGAAAAGGAAGTAAACGAGAAGCTCGAAGCGAAAATGTGCGAGGCGTTCAATGCGGTGCTTCAGACCTCGCTGAAGTACCGGGTCGACCTGCGCACCGCCGCCTATATCGTCGCGATCAACCGCGTGGCGACGGTCACGCGGATGCGGGGCATGTACGCCTGACGGGGCGCCACGGCCTGGACGTCAGGCTTTGAACCGCCGCCAGTCGATCCCGTACTTGCGCACGCGGTAGTTGAAAATCCGCTCGGTCGTGCCGAGGAGCCGCGCTGCCTTGGCGCGGTTGCCGCGGGCGCTCTTCAACGAGTCGAGCAGCGCGTCCTTCTCGAACGCTTCCATCGAATCGCGCAGCGTCGAGGTCTGCACCGTCCCCGACGCTTCAGCCGTCTGCAGCGTCGGCGGCAGGTGATGCGCGTGCACGACCTGCGAGTCGCAGACCACCACGGCGCGCTCCATCACGTTGGCCACTTCGCGCACGTTTCCGGGCCAGTGGTAGCTCGTGAGCATGTCGATGGCCGGCGTCGAAATGCGCTTCACCGACTTGCCGTGTTCGCGCGAGAACTTCTCCAGGAAGTAATCCGCCAGCAGCAGCACGTCCGGTTTGCGCTCACGCAATGCCGGGACGAAGATCGAAAAGACGTTCAGCCGGTAGTAGAGATCTTCGCGGAATTCCCCTGCGGCAATCGCCCGTTCCAGGTCCTTGTTGGTAGCGGCGATCAGGCGGATGTTCGACCGGATCGTTTCGGTGCCGCCGAGCCGTTCGAACTCGCGCTCCTGCAGCACGCGAAGCAGCTTGACCTGGGTGGCCAGGTTCAGTTCGCCGATTTCGTCGAGAAACAGCGTGCCGCCCTCGGCCGCCTCGAAGCGGCCCTTCTTCAGGCCATGTGCGCCGGTAAACGCGCCTTTCTCGTATCCGAACAGTTCGGACTCGATGAGATCCTGCGGAAGCGCCGCGCAACTGACCTTGACGAACGCCTTCTTCGCGCGGGCCGAATTGTAATGGATGGCGTGCGCGATCAGTTCCTTGCCCGTGCCGGATTCGCCCCGCAGCAGGACCGTGGTGTTGGTGCGCGCGACCTGCGCAATCTGCTCGTAGACCTGGCGCATCGGGCCACTGGTCCCGATGATGTTGGAGAAGTCGTACCGCTCCTTCAACTCCTGGCGCAGATGGGCGTTCTCGTCCACGAGGCGCTGCTTGTCGGCCTGGATCAGCCGGTGGACCCGCACGGCCTGGGCGATCATCGACCCGACCACTCCGAGGAATTTCGACGTACGGTTGTAGTCGCGGTCTGCCTTGAAGCGCAGGTCGATGCTCATCGCGCCCACCGTGCTGCGATCGAGCGCGATCGGGACCGACACGTACGACAGTTCCTGGTCCCGCAGTTCCGGCCGATCCGACAGGCGGTTCAGGAACATCGGCTCGCGTGAGACGCGCGGCACCACCACCGGCTTGCCCTTCTGCAGCACCTGGCCGATGACCCCTTCACCCATCTTGAAGCGCACGCGCTTGCCGGGTGCAATCGCACCGGCCACCGCCTCGAGTTCGACTTCGCTCGTGTTTTCGTTCTGGAGGACCACCGCGGCGCGCACCGCGCCGTGGTGGCGCACGAGGATTTCGAGAACCCGCGTCAGCGCCGCGTGAAGGTCGAGCGTCGCAGAGAGGGCCTGACTGGCTTCCAGGAGGGTTGAGAGTTTCCGCACCTCTCCCGCGTGCGCCTCATCAGGCTCCATCCACTCGGCAATCGTGCTCTGCGAAGACATATGCCCACCCCGGGGAAAGTCGGATCCGGACGACATCTCCCATGGCAGCAAGC
>Ga0308174_10000992_pt1 | contig 12629 bp, 9 predicted proteins | sample PhyPR2_FD_203894 | JGI IMG/M metagenome (GOLD analysis project Ga0308174, IMG submission 203894) | Soil microbial communities from UC Gill Tract Community Farm, Albany, California, United States - DLSLS.P.R2 | ecosystem: Environmental > Terrestrial > Soil > Agricultural land | place: USA...
CGGCCCCGACGCGACGCTGGAGGAGCTCGACCGGCTCGCCGGGGAGTACCGTGTCTCCGGCTTCCCGGTCGTCGACGCCGACAACCGGCTGCTCGGCATGATCACCAACCGCGACCTCCGCTTCACCCCCGTCGCGGAGTGGGCCTCCACGAAGGTCGACGAGGTGATGACCCGGGAGGGGCTGGTCGTCGGCCCGGTCGGCATCTCCCGCGACGAGGCGACCACGCTGCTGCGCCGCCACAAGAAGGAGCGGCTGCCGCTCGTCGACGCCGACGGCCGGCTCGCCGGGCTCATCACCGTCAAGGACTTCGTCAAGGGCGAGCAGTTCCCGCACGCGTCGTACGACGGCCACGGCCGGCTGATGGTGGGCGCGGCGATCGGCTACTTCGGCGACGCCTGGGAGCGGGCGACCACGCTGATCGAGGCCGGCGCCGACGTGCTCGTCGCCGACACCGCCCACGGCAACGTGCGGCTGCTGCTCGACATGGTCAAGCGGCTCAAGACCGACCCGGCCACCAGGGGCGTCCAGGTGGTCGGCGGCAACGTCGCCACCCGCGAGGGCGCCCAGGCGTTCGTCGACGCCGGCGCGGACGCCGTCAAGGTGGGCGTCGGGCCCGGCTCGATCTGCACCACCCGGGTCGTGACCGGCGTCGGCGTGCCGCAGGTGACCGCCGTCTACGAGGCCTCGCTGGCCTGCAAGCCGGCCGGCGTGCCGGTGATCGCCGACGGCGGCCTGAAGTACTCCGGCGAGATCGCCAAGGCCCTGGTCGCCGGCGCCGACACGGTGATGATCGGCTCGCTGCTGGCCGGCTGCGAGGAGTCGCCGGGCGACCTGGTGTTCGTCAACGGCAAGCAGTTCAAGTCCTACCGCGGCATGGGCTCGCTCGCGGCGATGTCGAGCCGCGGGAAGAAGTCCTACTCCAAGGACCGCTACTTCCAGGCGGAGGTCGCCAGCGACGACCAGATCGTCCCCGAGGGCATCGAGGGGCAGGTCGCCTACCGCGGCCCGCTCGCCGCCGTGGCCCACCAGCTGGTCGGTGGCCTCAACCAGTCGATGTTCTACGTCGGCGCGCGGACCATCCCGGAGCTGCAGGAGAAGGGCCGGTTCGTGCGGATCACCCAGGCGTCGCTGCAGGAGAGCCACCCGCACGGCGTCCAGATGACCGTCGAGGCGCCGAACTACTCCGGGCGGTAGACCAGGAGGGCGCCGCGGAAGGCGGTGCCGCCGGTGCCGTGCAGCGTGACCCGGTAGCGGTCCTCGCGGGGCAGGAACACCTCGACGGACATGCCCGCGCCGCCCACACCCGGGGCGGTCCCCAGGGTCGAGGAACTCCCGCGGGTCGTCGGGCCCCGCCAGGTCACCCATGACGTCCGGCCGGCGGCGACCTGGCCGACGACCCGGTCGCCGTCGGAGGCGTCGACGGTGGTGGTCACCGGCGTGCCGGGCGCACCCTGGGGCACGATCCGCTCGAGCTCCCAGCTCCGGCCGTCGAGCTCGACCTGCTGCGCCACGCGCATCCCCAGGACGCTCTGCGCGCCCGCCGGCTCGTCGTAGACCGCCACCCCGAAGTCCGCGTCGGGCGCGGTGACGCGCGGTCCCTTCGGACCGCGGGTCAGGTAGGCCCGCAGGTCGTGGGAGCCGCTCAGCCGACGCTCGACGGTCATTCCTCCGTCCCCGGCGTCGACGTCGTCGGTCGCGCCGCAGGACGTGCCGATGACGTCGTCGCCCCCGAGCGTGATGTGCAGCCAGAGGCCCTTGTCCTGCGTGGTGCAGTAGTCGGCGATCCAGGTGTCCGTGGTCCCCCCGCTGAACGGCACGGTGACGACGGAGTCGCCCGGTCGCGAGAACGCACCCGTCCGCAGCCGGCCCCCGGTGACCTGGTCGCGGAACACCGCGTGGCCGTTGGTCACGCCGCTCGGCAGGCCGCCGGTCGCCTCGTAGACCGCCAGGCCGGCGCGCGCGCCCGCCGGAGCCCCGTCGAGCCGGACCCGGAGGTCCGGCGCGCCGTCGAAGAGCGGGACGGGGACCTCGACGTCGCGGTTCCCCGTCGCCCGGGCGGCGGGCTCCCCATCGACGAGGAGCGTCGCGGTGCCGGCGCCGAGGCCGCTCGCGGCCAGCGACACCGCCTGCCAGCGGTCCGCGCCGCGGAGCCGGACCCGGCCGTCGTCGCCGGACCCGGTCCGCGTGCCGGTCAGGTCGTAGGGGAAGCCGTAGACCGCCACGTGCCGGGGGACGTCCACGCCGGCGACGCGGTCCGCGGGCTGCACCGAGGACCGGTGGGAGAGCACGGCGCCCGCGGTGGCCACGCCGGCGACCACGAGGGCCGCGGCCGCCGACCCGGCCACGGCGGCGCGCCGGCGGCGTACGGCGCGGACCCGGGCGTGCACCGCCCGGGACCGGACGTAGCGTCCGGAGTCGTGCAGCCCGTCGGCGCGCTGCTCGAGCGTCGCGCGGAGGTCGTCGAGGGTGTTCATGAGCGCTCCTTCCGGAGGTCGCCGGGCTGGTCGCCGGACGGGCTGGCGGAGTGGTCGGCGAGCGTCGGGTCGATCCGCAGCTTGGCGAGGGCCTTGCTGGCCTGGCTCTTGACCGTCCCGGTCGCGCAGCCGAGCAGGCGTGCGGTCTCCGCCTCGCTCAGGTCCTCGACGAACCGGAGCACCACCACCGCGCGCTGGCGCCGCGGCAGCCGGCCCATCGCCGTCCACAGGTCGTGGCGCTGGTCGGCGGCGTCGGGCCCACCGGCGGCCGGAGGTGGCTCCGGCGGCTCGGCGTACGCCTGCTCGCCGTTCCACTTGCGCCGCCACCAGGAGGAGAACGTGTTGACGAGGATCCGCCGCACGTAGGGCTCGGGATCACCGTCGATGCGGGACCAGGCGAACCACGCCTTGGTCAGCGCGGTCTGCAGCAGGTCCTCGGCGACGCCCTCGTCCCGGGTGAGCAGGTAGGCGGTGCGCAGCAGGGTCGAGGACCGCGCGGCGACGAAGTCGTCGAAGTCCACGCTCGTCGTCACGTCGCCTCCCGAGTTGCTCCGGCTCCTGGGTCCGGTCAGTGCTTCCACAGCCTGTCCGACCGGGTGAGCCCGGGGAAAGGTTGCCTCGCCACCGGACTCGTCCCGGGAGCGTGAGTCGTCCTCGATACCCTGGATCGGTGACGGACATCGAGATCGGCCGTGCCAAGCGCGGGCGTCGTGCGTACTCCTTCGACGACATCGCGATCGTGCCCTCCCGGCGGACCCGCGACCCCGAGGAGGTGAGCACCGCCTGGCAGATCGACGCCTACCGCTTCGACATCCCCGTGCTCGCGGCTCCGATGGACTCGGTGATGTCGCCGGCGAACGCGATCGCGCTCGGCCGGCTCGGTGGGCTGGGCGTGCTCAACCTCGAGGGTCTCTGGACGAGGTACGCCGACCCGGAGCCGCTGCTGGAGGAGGTCGCCGGGCTGCACGGCGACGAGGCCACGCGGCGGCTGCAGGAGATCTACCACGAGCCGGTGAAGGCGGAGCTGATCAGCGCCCGGCTGCACGAGGTCCGCGAGTCGGGCGTCACGGTCGCCGGGTCGCTCTCGCCGCAGCGGACCAAGGAGTTCGCGAAGACGGTCGTCGACGCGGGCGTGGACATGTTCGTGATCCGCGGCACCACGGTCTCCGCCGAGCACGTGTCGTCGCAGGCGGAGCCGCTGAACCTCAAGGAGTTCATCTACGAGCTCGACGTGCCGGTGATCGTCGGCGGCTGCGCCACCCACCAGGCCGCGCTCCACCTGATGCGCACCGGCGCCGCGGGCGTGCTGGTCGGCTTCGGCGGGGGAGCGGCCCACACCACCCGCACCGTCCTCGGTGTCGCGGTCCCGATGGCCTCGGCGGTCGCGGACGTCGCCGCCGCCCGCCGTGACTACCTCGACGAGTCCGGCGGCCGCTACGTGCACGTGATCGCCGACGGCTCGATCGGCAAGTCCGGCGACGTGGCCAAGGCGATCGCCTGCGGCGCCGACGCGGTCATGGTCGGCTCGCCGTTCGCCCGCGCCACCGACGCCCCCGGCCGCGGCTTCCACTGGGGCACCGAGGCGCACCACCACGACCTCCCGCGCGGCCAGCGGGTGCAGTTCGAGGCGGTCGGCACCATCGAGGAGATCCTCTTCGGCCCCTCCCGCGTCGCCGACGGCACCATGAACCTGATGGGCGCGCTGCGCCGCTCGATGGCCACCACGGGCTACACCGAGCTCAAGGAGTTCCAGCGGGTGGAGGTCGTGGTCGGCTGAGGCGGGGCGTCGGCGGCGCGGTGAGGACGGGGGTGTCGACATCCGCGCGGCGGACGTCGACCCGTCCACTTCCTACTCGAGGGTAGTGTCGGAGACCCCCGTCACATACCCTCGGTACATGAGCGCCTCGAACCCCACGCCGGACCCCGTGGTCGACGGACCCGCGGACCCCGAGCACGACCCCCGCGCGTCGTACGCCCTGGACCGGAAGTACGTCGCGGCGCTGACCGGCCGGCTCGCGGCGACGACCGGCCGCACGGTGGAGGTGCGGTCACCGTTGGACGACGCGCCGCTCGCGCACGTGCCGCAGTCGAGCCGCGACGACGTGGCGCAGGCGTTCGCACGCGCCCGGCGCGCCCAGGCCGCCTGGGCGCGGACGCCGGTCGACGAGCGGGCCGCCGCGCTGCTGCGCCTGCACGACCTGATCCTGGACCGCCAGGACGAGATCATCGACCTGACCGTGCGCGAGAACGGCAAGGCCCGCAAGCACGCGTTCGACGAGCCGATGCACGTCGCGCTGACCGCGCGCTACTACGCGCGCACGGCGCACCGGCACCTCGACACCCGGCGCCGGGCCGGCGTGGTCCCGGGCCTGACGCGGGTCGACGTCAACCACGTCCCCAAGGGCGTCGTCGGGATCATCTCGCCGTGGAACTACCCGTTCACGCTGGCGATGTGCGACGGCCTGCCGGCGCTGCTGGCCGGGAACGCGGTGGTGATCAAGCCCGACGCCCAGACGATGCTGTCCGCGCTGCTCGGCGCCGAGCTGCTGGAGCGGGCCGGCTTCCCCGCCGACCTGTGGCAGGTGGTGGCCGGGACCGGTGCGGAGGTCGGGGGAGCGATCGTCGACGCCGCCGACTACGTCTGCTTCACGGGCTCCACGGCCACCGGCCGCCTCATCGCCCAGGGCTGCGCCGAGCGGCTCATCGGCTGCTCGCTCGAGCTCGGCGGCAAGAACCCGCTGCTCGTGCTCCGCGACGCCGACCTGGAGCGGGCCGCGGAGGGTGCGGTCCGGGCCTCCTTCTCGAACTCCGGCCAGCTCTGCGTGTCGATGGAGCGGATCTTCGTGGCCGATCAGGTCTACGACCGGTTCGTCGACCGGTTCGTCGCGCGCACCGAGGCGATGACCCTGGGCTCGACGATGGACTGGGGCAACGACATGGGTCCGCTGATCTCGCAGCGGCAGCTCGAGGCGGTGACGGCGCACGTGCAGGACGCCGTGGACAAGGGCGCACGGGTCCTGACCGGCGGCCGGGCCCGCCCCGACCTCGGGCCCCACTTCTACGAGCCGACGATCCTCGAGGGCGTGACGCCCGACATGGCCTGCTTCGGCAAGGAGACCTTCGGCCCGGTCGTCTCGCTCTACCGCTTCCACGACGAGGCGGACGCGATCGCGCGCGCCAACGAGGGCGACTACGGCCTGAACGCCTCGATCTACAGCCGCGACACCGCGCGCGCCCGGGCGATCGCGCAGCACGTCAAGTGCGGCACCGTGAACGTCAACGAGGCGTTCGCGGCGACGTTCGCCAGCATCGACGCCCCGATGGGTGGGATGCGGCAGTCCGGCAGCGGGCGCCGCCAGGGTGCCGAGGGCATCCTGCGCTACACCGAGACGCAGTCCGTGGCCACGCAGCGGCTGCTCCGCTTCGCCCCGCAGCTCGGCATGTCCGACGAGACCTACGCCAAGGTGATGACCGCCAACCTCCGCCTGATGAAGAAGCTGGGCCGCGCATGAGCGCCGGCAGCCCCGCATCCGGCACCGCCTCCGAGCAACGGTCCGACCGCCGCTTCGACTTCGACGTCCTCGTCGTCGGCTCCGGCTTCGGGGGCTCGGTCACCGCCCTGCGGCTCACCGAGAAGGGCTACCGGGTCGGCGTTCTCGAGGCGGGCGCCCGGTTCACGGACCAGGACCTCCCGGAGACGTCGTTCGACATCTCGAAGTACCTCTTCAAGCCCGAGGTCGGGTGCTACGGCATCCAGCGCATCGACGCGCTGCGCGACTGCCTGATCGTGTCCGGCGCCGGCGTCGGCGGCGGGTCGCTGGTCTACGCCAACACGCTCTACGAGCCGCTCCCGGCGTTCTTCAAGGACCCGCAGTGGAGCCACATCACCGACTGGCGCGACGAGCTCGCGCCGTTCTACGACCAGGCCAAGCGGATGCTCGGGGTGGTGGAGAACCCGCTGCGCACCCCGTCCGACGAGGTGATGGAGAAGGTCGCCTCCGAGATGGGCGTCGCCGAGACGTTCCACCCGACCCCGGTCGGGGTCTTCTTCGGCGGCCCGGGGGCCGAACCGGGCCAGGACGTGGAGGACCCGTTCTTCGGCGGCGCCGGCCCGCGCCGGCGCACCTGCGTGGCCTGCGGCTCGTGCATGACCGGCTGCCGGCACAACGCGAAGAACACGCTGGTGAAGAACTACCTCTACCTCGCCGAGCGCAACGGCGCGAAGGTCATGCCGCTGACCACGGTGACCCGGGTCCGCCCCCGCGAGGGCGGCGGGTACGACGTGCAGGTGCGCTTCACGAAGGCGAAGATCAACCGGCGGCTGGCCCGGCGCACGCTCACCGCCGAGCAGGTCGTCTTCGCCGCCTCGGCCCTCGGCACGCAGCGGTTGCTGCACCGGATGCGCGACGAGGGACACCTGCCGCGCATCTCGCAGCGGCTCGGCTACCTCTCGCGCACCAACTCCGAGCAGATCGGCGGCGTGATCGCCCCCGACACCAGCGTCGACTACAGCCGTGGCATCGCGATCACCTCGAGCTTCCACCCCGACGACAACACCCACATCGAGCCGGTGCGCTACGGGCCCGGCAGCAACCTGATGGCGCTGCTGCAGTCGGTGCTCACCGACGGCGACGGCCCCGCGCCGCGGTGGCGGACCTGGCTGCGGGAGATGTGGGCGCAGCGCCGCGACGTGCGCAGCCTCTACGACATGAAGCACTGGTCGGAACGCACCGTGATCGCGCTGGTGATGCAGAGCCTGGACAACTCGATCACCACCTACACCAAGCGGGTCCCGGGCACCCGCCGGCGCTACCTGACCTCGAAGCAGGGCCACGGCGTCCCGAACCCGACCTGGATCCCGGCGGGCAACCAGGCGATCCGCACCATGGCCCGGATCATGGGCGGCTTCCCGGGCGGCTCGGCCGGCGACGCGTTCAACAAGCCGCTGACGGCCCACTTCCTCGGTGGCTGCGCGATCGGCGAGTCGCCCGAGACCGGCGTGGTCGACGCCTACCAGCGGGTCTACGGCCACCCCGGCCTGCACGTCGCCGACGGCTCCGCGGTGACCGCGAACCTCGGCGTGAACCCGTCCCTGACGATCACCGCGCAGGCCGAGCGGGCGATGGCGTTCTGGCCCAACAGGGGCGAGGCCGATCCGCGACCCGCGTTGGGCGACGGCTACCGCCGGGTCGACCCGGTCCGCCCGGCCGCGCCGGCCGTCCCGCAGGACGCTCCTGCGGCGCTGCGCCTGCCGATCGTCGGCGTCTCCTGAGCCGCCCCGGAGGCCAGCGGTCAGGGACCGTCGAAAAAAAGTCCGGGACTCGCGTCCCGGGCCCGTAACGCCGCTGCCCACGAGTCGTTGAGCCGAGCGGACCCGGTCAATCGCTCCCTCCCACCGCCGGGTCCCGTGTCCAGGCTCTGTCCAAGCAGCGGCGTGGACGATCAGGGCCCGGCCATCCCTCCCTCCCGGCCGGGCCCTGATGCGATTTCCGGGCGTTTTCGGGCGGCGCGCGCCGATCGATAGGCTCGACCTCATGACGCAGTCGCCCGAGCACGATCTGGTCCTGGTGGTCGACTTCGGGGCGCAGTACGCCCAGCTGATCGCGCGGCGCGTCCGCGAGGCCCGCGTCTACTCCGAGATCGTGCCGCACACGATGCCGGTCGCCGAGATGATCGCGCGGTCGCCGAAGGCGATCATCCTGTCCGGCGGTCCCTCGTCGGTGTACGACGACGGCGCGCCGAGCATCGACACGGGCCTGTTCACGGCCGGCACGCCCGTGTTCGGCATGTGCTACGGCTTCCAGCTGATGGCGCAGGGTCTCGGTGGCGAGGTCGCCCCCACCGGTGCCCGGGAGTACGGCCGGACCCCCGTCTCCGTGAGCGCGCCCGGCACCCTCCTGGCCGACCTGCCCGCCCAGCACACCGTGTGGATGTCCCACGGCGACTCGGTCACCGCCGCTCCGGCGGGCTTCGACGTCCTGGCGGCCACCGACAAGACCCCCGTGGCCGCGTTCGAGGACGTGGCCCGCGGCCTGGCCGGTGTGCAGTGGCACCCGGAGGTGCTGCACACCGAGCACGGCCAGCGGGTGCTCGAGCACTTCCTGGTCGAGATCGCCCACTGCCGCCAGACCTGGACGATGGTCAACATCGTCGAGGAGCAGATCGAGAAGATCCGCGCGCAGATCGGGGAGCGCGGGCGCGCCATCTGCGGGCTGTCCGGCGGCGTCGACTCCGCTGTGGCCGCGGCGATCGTCCAGCGGGCGATCGGGGACCGGCTGACCTGCGTCTACGTCGACCACGGCCTGATGCGCGAGGGGGAGACCGAGCAGGTCGAGCGCGACTTCGTCGCGGCCACCGGGGTCGACCTCAAGGTCGTGGACGCGGAGAAGCAGTTCCTCGACGCGCTGGCCGGGGTCACCGACCCCGAGGAGAAGCGCAAGGTCATCGGCCGCGAGTTCATCCGCGTCTTCGAGGCCGCCGAGGCCGAGGTCCTCGCGGACGTCCTGACCGAGCTGCCGACCGACCCGGCCGCAGCGGGGGACTCGGGCGCGAAGGTGGCGTTCCTCGTCCAGGGCACGCTCTATCCCGACGTCGTCGAGTCCGGCGGCGGCGCCGGCACCTCGAACATCAAGTCCCACCACAACGTCGGCGGCCTCCCCGAGGACCTCCAGTTCGAGCTCGTCGAGCCGCTGCGGACCCTGTTCAAGGACGAGGTGCGCCTGGTGGGGGAGCAGCTCGGCCTGCCGGCAGAGATCGTCTGGCGCCACCCGTTCCCCGGGCCGGGCCTCGGCATCCGGATCATCGGCGAGGTCACCCGCGAGCGCCTCGACATCCTCCGCCGGGCCGACGCGATCGCGCGCGAGGAGCTCACCCACGCCGGCCTGGACCGCGACATCTGGCAGTTCCCCGTGGTCCTGCTCGCCGACGTCCGCTCCGTCGGTGTCCAGGGCGACCACCGCACCTACGGCCACCCCGTCGTGCTGCGCCCGGTGACTTCCGAGGACGCGATGACGGCCGACTGGGCCCGGCTGCCCTACGAGGTGCTGGAGCGGATCTCCACCCGGATCACCAACGAGGTCGCCGAGGTCAACCGGGTCACCGTGGACATCACCTCGAAGCCGCCCGGCACCATCGAGTGGGAGTGAGCCACCCACTCTGACCTGCGGTCGTTGCCGGCGAGGACGGCGGCACCTCGCGAAGCATCGGTAGCGGCCGGACTCCCCAATGAGGGTCATGAGGAAGCCGAGTCGGGGAACGTAGCGTCGACGCTGTCTGCCACCCACCCGAGCGGAGGCGCCATGCCGCCCAGAACGGTCCGGACAGCGTTGCTGTCACTCCTGCTGTCGGCCGCGACGGTCGTCGGCCTGGCGATCACCGTCGCCCCGGCAGACGCCGCCTACCCCGGAGGTGACGGGCGGATCGCCTTCGTCCGCGCCAACCAGATCTACACCATGACGCCGTCCGGTACGGGCGTGACCCGGTTGACGGCAGCGGGCAAGAACTACCGCCCCAAGTGGTCACCCAACGGCCGGTGGATCTCCTACATCCACGAGGTCAACGGCCGGAGGGACGTATGGGTGATGGGCGCCGGCGGCGGCCACAAACGCGCCGTGACGACCACAGGAGACGTCACGTCCGCCGGTGCGACCTGGTCCCCGACCGGGAAGCGGCTCGCCTTCGCGAACCCGGAGCTCAACGTCGTCCGATCCGCGGCACGCGCGGGCTCGCCGGCGCCGCTCAACGGGTTCCCCACCGGCGGCTTCTGCAGCGACCCGGGTGAGCTCGGGCCGATCTACGTGGACCGGTTCGTCGCGTGGTCACCGGATGGAGCCCGGATCGCGGTGTTCGATCACTCCGACTGCTACTTCGACGACCGCATCGACATGTACTACACCGCCACGAACGAGCTGCGCCAGTACGTCGCGGGCGGTGCCGACTGCTGCGGCTACGTCGACTGGACCGACCTGTTCTGGGGGCCCGGCAACCAGTTCGGCTACTCCGAGCGGGACCTCGGCCCCTACGGGGAGGGCACTTCGAACCCGGTCCGGATCGTCTACCCCGGGTTCCGGTCTCGCGCCGGCGACACCGGTGGCGCACCCTCGCCGTCGGGCACCTACCTGGCCGTCACCAACGCCTCGTCGGGGACCGCGAAGATCGTGCGCGCCAAGGTCGCCGGCACCGACCGACGCGTGCTGACCAGGGGCTATCAGCCCGACTGGCAACCCGTGCCGTGAGGCCGCGGCGCCGGCTGTGACCCACGCCCGGGGGTTGTGTGCGGGAGGCGCCGGGTACGGGTCGGTCATGTCGACGAACACCCGCAGGATGAAGGCCACGCCCGACCAGGTCTGGGACGTGCTCGCCGACGGCTGGCTCTACCCCCTGTGGGTGGTCGGTGCGTCGCGGATGCGCTCGGTCGACGCCGAATGGCCGCAGGTGGGCAGCAGGCTCCACCACTCGGTCGGCAGCTGGCCGCTGCTCATCGACGACACGACCCACGTGCGTGAGTGCGTGCCCGGCTCGAAGCTCGTGCTGCACGCGCGGGCCTGGCCGACCGGCGCGGCGGGGGTGACGATCGAGCTGCAGGCGGTGGGCGAGGAGACCGACGTCTCCATCGTCGAGACGGCGGAGAGCGGGCCCGCGCGGTTCCTCCCCCAGTCGCTGCTCGACGCGCCGCTCGCGTGGCGCAACACCGAGACGCTGCGCCGCCTCGCCTACATCGTCGAGCGCCGCAGCGCCGGCAGGACCCTGCCGGAGTAGAGCGCGAGGAACCCGTCGTGGTCCGGTCCGACCCGGGCGACGCGCTCGTCCAGGTCCCCCGAGAATTCCCCGCATAACTTCACCGTCGAGACGGTTTAGGACCCGCCGAGCGGGGTACTGCCGGTTCACCGTCTCCCCGCTCGACCACCTTGGGGTCGTGGGGGTCCACGCCCGGTCAGGCCGACGGTGGGCCGTGGGGACGGGCGACTCACGCAGCCCGCCCGTCCCACGGCCGCAGCACCCGCTGTCGTCGAGGACGTCGCCCCGGTCGGCCTACCGACTCCCGCGCTCAGCCGGCGGGGCACGCCGCCGGCGCGCAGGCGAGGCCCAGCGCTCGCCGCGGCGCACCAGCCACGCGTTCACACCGGCTTGAGGGGGTCGTGGCCCACGTTCATCAGCCGGCGCCGCCAGGCGGCCTCGCCGGCCGTGGGCTCGAGGTCGACCGAGCGCTGCGAGGTGACCCGCTCCACGACCTGCTCCATGACGGCGACGTCGTCCGGGGTGACATCGGCGCGGCGCTTGGCGAGGATGTCGAGGACCCGGTGGCCGAGGTGGCTCCCGGCCCGGTCGGGCTCCTGCTCGGTCTCCTCGCCGGCGCCCTGGACGGCGAGCCAGTCGCGCAGCTCGCGCGAGGTCATGTTGACCACCCGGTGGAAGTCGTCCCACAAGGTGTCGTCGACGATGGTCTGAGCCACGGCTCGGGCCTCCTCCTGGTCGGCACGGGGTTGCTGCTGGCGCGGCGCGTGCACCGACGAGGTAACCGGGGTACCGCCCGGTCATGTCCCCCGAACGAGCGGAGCGGCCGGAGCGGCCCGGCGCCCAGAGGTGGGTGCCGCGGGACCGGACCCTGCCGGCGCTCGACGAGGCGGCCCAGCATTGCCGCGGCTGCGAGCTCTACCGGGACGCGACGCAGGCCGTGATGGGCCGCGGGTCGACCGATGCGTCGCTCATGCTGCTGGGGGAGCAACCCGGCGACCACGAGGACCGCGACGGCGAGCCGTTCGTCGGTCCCGCCGGGCGGGTCCTCGACGAGGCGCTCGCGGACGCCGGGATCGATCCGGAGGCGGCGTACCGCACCAACGTCGTCAAGCACTTCCGGTGGAAGGGCACCCGAGGGAAGCAGCGCATCCACCAGTCACCGACGCGGGCCCACGTCGCCGCCTGTGCGCCGTGGCTGTCCGCGGAGCTGGCGCTGGTGCGCCCGGCCGGCGTGGTGCTGCTCGGCGGGACGGCGGGGAAGGCGGTGCACGGTACGTCGTTCCGGGTCGGTGCCGCCCGAGGCCGGGTCGTCGAGTGGCCGGAGTCGTTCGAGGTGGCGGTCCGCCCGCAGTGGGTGCTGGCCACCACCCACCCCTCGGCGGTGCTGCGGGCGGACGACCAGATCGGAAGAGCGTCGT
>Ga0308174_10000993_pt1 | contig 12625 bp, 13 predicted proteins | sample PhyPR2_FD_203894 | JGI IMG/M metagenome (GOLD analysis project Ga0308174, IMG submission 203894) | Soil microbial communities from UC Gill Tract Community Farm, Albany, California, United States - DLSLS.P.R2 | ecosystem: Environmental > Terrestrial > Soil > Agricultural land | place: USA...
ACGACCAGCAGAAGCAGCAGATCCGGGAGATGCTGCTCGCGTCCACCGGCAGCGCTGCGGTGGCTCGGCAGATCTACTCGGGCATCGACTTCACCGGTGCCACCGGGTCCAGCTTCCTGCCCTCGGTGGGCGCGCAGTACGCCAAGGACCCCACCGACCTCCTGCGGGACCAGCTCTCCAAGACGATCATCGGCAACTACAACGCCAACACCAACGGCGGCATCGCCGGGCTGTTCGCTGCCCTCGGCGCGGACACAGCGGGCAACACCTACAACCCCGGCTCACACAACGCCGCCAACTCGGGCGGGCGTGGTGCCCAGAACGGTGGGGCCAACACGCACTGGGCGATCGGTGACGACGCCTCCAAGGACCTGATCAGCCAGTTCGTCAGCGACTACAACGACTCGCACAAGGACGGCAAGATCGACCTGAGCAAGTCGGGCATCAAGGGCGACCCGAACTCGGCGGTCGGGGTCTTCGACCAGATCCGTCTGGCGGCGAAGAACGGCGACAAGGGCGCGAAGGACGTCTGGAACCAGTTGAAGGACGTCCTCGGGACGAACGACTTCAACGGCCAGGGTGAGCTGAAGCAGTCGGCCATCGACCGGCTCAACGGCCTGGTGACGGGCGGGCTGGGTCAGGCGTCGGCCAGCGGCAACCTGGGCAGCCGGATCGGAGACTCCTGGGTCAACCAGGCGTACCGCCGCGCCACCGGGGACAAGGACGGCTACGTCACCAGCCTGCTGGGCAACCCGGACGCCAAGGACTACGGCCGCAACATCGACCGGACGATGGGCCAGCTCACCAACGGCGCGACCATCTTCGGGGGTGCCGAGGGCATCCAGAACATGAAGAACGCCGCCGTCGCCCTTCAGACGCTGAAGGACGCCATCGGCACCCCGTCCGACCCGGCCTGGCAGCAGCTCGACAAGCTCCAGCAGCAGACCTTCCAGAACATCGCCTCGGCGGCGCAGCTCGGCGGTGGGCAGGCGTTCCAGCTCAACACCCAGAGCAGCCTGGTCGGGCTGATGCTCCAGGGTGGCGTCACCGACGAGAACCACGACGACATCCAGAAGCAGAACGACGCGCTGACCCAGCAGGCTGCTGGCGCGGTCCAGCAGCTCAACCAGTACTGGACGCAGGTCCGCGACGCGCACATCCAGCAGAAGCGCGGGGCCGAGGACCACCACACCCAGATGGTCCGCATGGAGCGCGACTACAACAAGCAGATGGGGGAGGCGCAGTACGGGTTCGCCAAGCAGCAGGAGCAGGCGACCTACAGCTACAACGAGCAGCTCCGCCAGATGAAGTACACGATGGCGAACGCCTTCGGCAACCCTGCGCAGTTCGTCCAGTCGCAGTTCACGATGGGTGCCCAGTCGGCCGAGATCGGCATGAAGCGCCAGCTCGACCTGCTGAAGCGGCAGCAGACGGCGATGAAGACCCTGGCCGGTCAGGGCCTGTCCCAGGACACCATCCGGCTGTTCGGCCTGGACGACCCGAAGAACGTCCAGCAGGCGGAGAAGTTCGTCAAGGACTTCGCCAAGAACCCACAGCTCGTCCAGACCTTCAACTCGGAGATCTCGGACCGGCTGAACATCGCGGACGCCATCGCGCAGGACCCGAACAACACCCAGTTCTCGGAACTCCAGCGGCAGTTCCAGCACACCGCCGATGTCGCTGCCGATGCGTTCGCGCACTCCCAGACGCTGTCGTCGCAGCAGTTCCAGCAGACGATGGACGACTTCGAGGCCGACTACAAGACGTCCACCAAGCGTGCCTCGGAGGACCTGTCCCGCCTGGCCGAGGACACCACCAAGTCCTGGCAGGACGTCGTGGCCTGGGCGCAGAACTCCGGCATCCCCGGGGTCGAGTCCCTGGCGACTGCGGCGGTCGGGGCCATCAACCAGGTGAACACGGCCACCGGTCAGCTCCAGCAGGCGCTGAGCACGGTGACCACGGGCTTCGCCACCACCCTGAGCCAGCTCGGCGCGGACTGGCAGAACTTCGTGGCGCAGAACCCGCAGTTCGCCGCTGCCAACGGCATCGACATGGGTGGAAGCGGCACGCCTGGTGCCACTGCGGAGGGGCTGTCCGGCGTCAAGGCGCAGGTCAACCGAGTGGCAGCCAACTTCGGCTGGGGCACCGGCCTGGAGTGGAACGACCTGGAGAAGCTCATCAACTCCGAGTCGAGCTTCAACCCGAACGCGGCCAACCCGCACAGCTCGGCCCGTGGTCTGTTCCAGAAGATGACCTCGGTCCACGGTCCGATCGAGTCCACCGTCGAGGGTCAGACGAACTGGGGCCTCAACTACATCAAGCAGCGGTACGGCGACCCGGTTGCCGCCTGGAACTTCCACCTGAAGAACGGCTGGTACGCCAACGGCGGTGTGTTCGACAAGGCGCAGGTCATCGGTGTCGGTGAGGGTGGTCCGGAGACGGTCCTGCCGCTCAACAGCACCGGTGCCTCGTTCGTGGCCAAGACACTGCGCGCTTCTCTCCAGATGATGGGGGCGAACCCGAACCTCGCCTCGGAGGTGCGGCGTGGTCAGATGCAGCAGTTCGGCTCCCCCGCACGGAGCGAGATGCACATCCACCACACCGACGCCTCCACCAACTTCACCGGAGACATCACCGTCGTGGCGCAGGACCCGAACCAGATGGCGCGCAGCCTCCAGGAGCGCAAGCGGCTTCAGGCGCTCACCCGACCGGTGGGACGGCGATGAGCGGGGTCAACGGCGACTTCGGCATCTTCGTCGCCACGATCACCCGGACCGAGCTGGGGCTGCCCGTCCTCAACATCAACGACCACATCAACTACCAGCTCGCGGACCAGGTCCTGGGTGGCACCCAGTCCTGGAACAAGCAGATGGTCAAGAGCCCGTACGTGGACGGCGAGGTGATGGTCAACCGCTCCCGGGGGCAGGTCCAGGAGCAGTTCCAGGTCCAGGTGCGCGGCGGCTCGCAGTCGGAGATGCAGCAGAACATCGCCACGCTGATCCAGGCGTTCTCCCAGTTCGCCTACCAGCTCACCATCGAGATGGAAGACGCCACGTACACCTACCAGTGCGACACCGCCGACTACACGGTGGACTGGACGAACGTCCGGATGATGGCCAAGCAGGCGCTGGTCAAGTTCCAGTTCACCCGGTCACCCAAGCTGATCAACGGAGGATGGTGAGATGGCCAGCGGCATCACCAAGTGGGGCGCGTCCTACCTCCTGGACACCTTCTTCGGGCAGCGGAACAACCGGCCTGCCTCCTTCTTCGTCGCCCTGCTCACCCAGGCCCCCGGGGAGCAGGCGGACGGCACCCTGCTGTCCGAGCCGCCCGTGGCGTCGGGCTACGCCCGGATCGAGCTGCCCAACGACCAGGTCTCCTGGGGTCAGGCAGCGGGTGGGGTCATCGCCACCACCGCCTCGGTCTTCTACGCCACCGCGACGGCCGACTGGCCGGTGATCACCCACTACGCCCTGTGCGACGCGGTGGTGGAGGGCAACGTCTACCTGTTCGGTGCCTTCAACGTCCCGCGCAAGGTCGCGGCCGGGGATGCCTGCCGGATCGCCCCCAACGCCCTGAACCTCTCGATCGGTTCACTGACCAACGCCCTCGTCTCGGCCTTCTAAGGAACTTCGATGTCTTCCGCAACCATCACTCTCGCCAACTCGCTGCTGGACCAGGTGCTCCGGGCCATCCCCTACACCGCTCCGGGCAACGTCTACCTGGCGCTGTTCACCACCGCCCCGACCTCCTCCGGTGGTGGCACTGAGGTCACCGGTGGCTCCTACTCCCGGCCGCAGATCACCTTCACGGCGGCCTCGGGCGGGGCGACCAGCAACGCCAACCTGCTCCAGATCCTCGGGATGCCTGCGGTCACGGTGGTGGGCCTGGCGGTCATGAGCGCCTCCTCGGGCGGCACGATGCTGTTCTACGGCAACCTGCTGACCGCGAAGACGACCAACGCCGGTGACACCTTCGTCGTCCAGCCGAACAGCCTCAACATCGCACTGAGCTGATGCTGAGCCTCACGGACGGCACGTTCGTCGAGGACTTCTTCTACGGCTACCCCTACGACGCCATCGTCGAGGCGCTGCCGCCGGAGTTCGACTACGTCGGAGCCGCACTGACGTCAGCCGGGACGGTCGTCTGCACCCCCGGCGAGTTCACCATGCAGTTCGGGGCGACCGACCCCAACCCGGACATCTACGCGCCCTACGGCGGTAGCGAGGTCGGCAACCCGTACTACCTGCGCTTCCCGGTGCTGAGCTGGGACCAGGCGGCGGGTGTCTTCCTGACGGTGACCACCACCGCCCCGGGCGAGCTGTCGTTCGACCGGTCCTTCTCCGGGCACGTCGGGGACGTCCTTTCGGTGGTCGTCAACGACCAGGAGCGGGTGTCCATCGGCGGGTCGGCGGGCTACCCCTGGACCTCCACCACGGTGGCGCTGGGCAAGGGCACCTTCAACATCGCCATCGTGCTGAAGGCCGGGTCGTACAGCTCCGCCGTGGTCCGTGGCGGTCTCGGCCAGGACCCGAGCGCGATCACCGACCTGTTCCGCTACCTCCGGATCTGCAACCTCCAGATCACCAACGTGGCGGCGCTGCCCACCGCGCAGCACCAGGCGATCCAGATGCTCGCGGACTCGTCCTGCACGCTGTCCGCCCAGGTCCAGGTGACCAGCGGGCAGCTCCTGCTCACCCCGAGCGCCACGTTGCTCGCGCCCGCCAAGACGTCCGGCTTCATGGACCTGCGCCCGTCCTTCAGCGCGACGCTGAACCCGGCCGGGCTGGAGATCGGCAAGTGGGGCCAGGCGAACCTGACGGCGGAGTGCACCTTCTCCTGCGAGCCGCTGGTCTACGCCCACGCGGTCAGCGACGGGGGCGGCTTCGGCGTGGGCAGCACGGCCTCGCTGACCGTCCAGGACACCAACCCGCAGGACATCCGCGAACTCATCCGGCCGCTGAAGCGGGTCAGCCTGAAGATGACCAAGCCGGTCATCGTCCAGGGTCGTCCGCAGACGCCCATCGCCCTCTGCGACACCGAGGTCTACACGACGGTGGACGCCAGCCTGGGGCTGATGCTGAACAAGGTGGACCCGTTCGGGCCGAACAACGTCATCCCGGCCTCGGTGGGCGGGCTCACCTGGCGCTGGTCGTCCCTCGACGCCCAGCGGGACATCCGGACCCACGAGCTGACCCAGTGGCCCCCACACGAGGCTGGTGGCCCGGTCTGGACCACCCCGGGGTCCTACCGCCCCGCCATCTCGCACTTCAACGTGCGCCAGGGCTCCCAGGCGTACAAGGTGCGCTACCCCTCGGTGCAGCTCGACGGTGCCCACCTGGACCACCTGGTCACCACCCTCCCGGATGCTCCGGCCGACGGCGTGATGACCTGGATCTTCGTGGGCTCCTTCGGCCGCTTCCGGGGCAGCCTCAACGACTCCTGCCCGATCATCGACTACGCCCAGGACGCGGTGATCGACTACACCCCGGCTGCCGAGCTGACGGCGGTGCGTCGGTCCTTCCCGGCGTGGACGGACTCGGATCGCTCCCCGTCCTGCTACTTCGGGCTGACCAGCTACGGGAAGAACGACGAGACGACCTCCCGGGTCGCCTACAGGACTGACGACGCAACTGGTCAGTACGGCCGGTCCGATCGACTGGTCGTGACCGACAACACCCCGGTGGTCATCGTCTACGTGGTCAACGGGCCGGACAGCTACGCCCTGATCGCGCCGCTCACCACGAGCGGCACCGCCCCGGCGATGGTGGCCAGCTTGCCCCGGTCGGCCACCCCGGACCTCTTTCTGCCCTCGTTCACCCTGGGCAAGTCCCGGGCCGCCACCCCGTTCGACGGCAACTTCCTCACCGGCTCGATGAGCCTGCTGGAGGTGGCCTACGCGGGTCGGGCGATGACCCAGGCGCAGGCGACGACGCTGGCGGCCTTCTACGCGGGCCTGTACGCCCCCGTGACGACCAACGGCACCACGGCCGACTACACCAGCACCAGCTCGGCTGACGAGAGCACAGAGCAGTGCCTCATCTACGCCAACGACCCGGAGACCGACCTGACCCTCATCAGCGGAGCCCAGGCGGTGCCGCTGGGTATCTCGCCGTCCTCGGACGAGGGCCAGGCGGAGATCCAGCGATTCCGGGACATGGGCGTCCCGATCGTGTTGTGTAGCAACCGGGACTACGAGTCGATCGTGGCGCGTCTGGTGGGGGGTGTGTGATGACCTGGGAGATCGAGTCTGAGGACGTGGAAGACCTCGGCTTCCTGCGGGTCTACGTGACCCCGCCGAACGGGCGACGGACCGACGTCACCTTCTTCCGTGGCGTACCGGTCCAGATCGGGGAGTTCTCCACCGCCGACCCGTACGGGGACGCCACCGCCCAGATCGGCTTCCCGCAGATCAGCCTGATGGACGACCTGGGCAACGGGGACCTGAGCTGGTTCCAGGAGTTCTCCGACGTGGACATCGTCCTGGAGAACATGGACGGCAACCAGAAGGTCCTCTGGGAGGGCTTCTTCGCCAACTACGACTGGAACCTCTCCGACGCCGACACGACGCTGAACGTCACCTGTCAGGGAGCGCTGTTCCAGGTGGACCGGTACGTGGCCTCGCCGCAGTACCCGAACCAGCCGGTCGCCTACGAGGCGCTCATCGTGGAGGCGTTCGACCCGCAGCGCTTCCCGCACCTGCGCAACCAGCCGCTGGTCATCGAGTGGCCGGACGACTGGCGACTGTCTGCGTTCAAGACCAAGGGCGTGGTGGGGCTCCAGGCGTCGGGCAAGTCCACCGGCTTCGCCACCCGCGCCACAGGTGGCTGGGAGAAGAAGCTGACCGGCTTCGTCTCCAACCTGCTGTCGGTCATGTACACCAACGACTACGCCGACCAGTGGACGATCCGTAAGGACCCCGGGCGTACCCCGGTCATGTGCATCCGGTACGCCACCCGAGTCCCCGACTTCATCGTGGAGGCGGGCACCCCCGGTGTGTCGATCAGCCTCACCCGGGACTACACCCAGTACGCGAACGTCATCTACGGCTCGGGCACCGGCCGGGACGGCACCGCCTGGTCACGGATGGCGGTCAGCCGGGACAACCTGACCACCGAGTACCTGCCGATGGCTGCCGACCCCCGGGTGGACCAGCCGGGCAACTCCTCGTTCACCAACCACATCATGCGGTCCGAGGCGTACGTCCAGTTCGAGGACGGGGCTGAGGCGTCCGAGGCACTGAAGACCTCCCAGCTCATGCTGCGCAAGAGCGAGGACCCGGGCTACACCGGTTCGATCACCCTGACCATCGACCCGAACGAGCTGAGCCGGTACGAGATCCGGGCCGGGATGACGGTGAAGGTCCGGCACGTCGCCGGACTGGGCTACGAGGGGATGAACCTGCACATCACCCAAGCGTCGATCGACGTCACGGGGGGCAGCGTCACCCTCACGGTGGACTCCAAGTACCGGGACGCCCTGACCGTGGACGAGGTGCAGAACCGCACCCGGGACCCGCTCACCCCGATCAAGATGCTCCAGGTCGGCAAGCAGTCGGTGCTCATCCCGGACCAGCTCGCGCCGTGGAGCTACGCCCTGGGCTCCGGCTACATCCCGTCGACCTCCCAGCCGTTCTTCGACACCCTGCGGAGCACCAACGAGCCGTTCCCGTACGCGGCGACCGCGTTGGCCAACCCGCCGAAGGCCAACCCGAGCTTCTACGTGGGCATCAACGCCGCCGCCCCGGACCGGGCCTCGCGGTGGGCCTTCTGCACGGTCCGGCTGGCCGAGAAGGGCGACATCCGGTTGTCCCAGTTCGCCCTGTACGACCGGGACGGCAACCTGCTTCCCATCCCGTTCCATGTGGCGATCTACCAGAACCCGGTCACGGCGGACGCGATGCCGTTCGACGACAACGGCCCCAGCCCGTTCATCACCGGGGCCTTCCAGTCGAACAGCGAGTTCGGCCTGTCGATCGGCGCAGACACCCCGGGCAACACCACCCAGGGAGACCAGAGCTTGATGATCGGTTGGGGCGACTGGCAGCAGCCTGCGGGCTACTCCCCGGGTACCAAGACCAACGGTGACCAGCCCACCGGCCTGCTCATCGACGAGACAGGCTGGAGCTTCGACCAGACCCAGAACCTCGACTTCGACCAGAACCCCGATCCCGGCTACACCCAGCCCGAGTCCTCGATCACCGCCTACGTGGCGTTCTACGCTGAGTACCACGACTGGGTGTACGTCTACGGTCGCCTCTACCGCAAGGAGCCCGGAACCTGATGGCCCTGACCAACTACCTGGTGAACCAGATCCTGGGCGAGCACTTCACCACCGGCCAGTACATCGGCCTGCACATCTCCGACCCGACCACGGCGGGGCTGGCCACCACCGAGCTATCCCCGACCACGATGCCGTCCTACGCCCGCCAGCCGGTCATCTGGACGCCCCCGCTGAACCGCGCGGTGGTCAACGCCAACCTCCTCCAGTGGCTGGCGCTGCCTGCGGTCACCGTGGGCTACCTGGGGGTCTGGGACGCAGCCACGGGCGGCAACCTGCTCGCCGTCATGGAGTGCATCGAGCCGTTCGTGATCAGCCTGGCCGGTTCCTCGATCCACCTGCCGCCGAGCACCATCGGCGTGACCCTGGGCGACACACCCCGGTTCACCCCGGCTCCTCAGTTCTCTTAGCAAGGCTAAGGATCTGGGCAAACGAAAAGCCCCCCGCCTGCCAGCCCGAAGGCCAGCAGACGGGGGGCTTCTCAGTTGATCAGATCGAACCAACAGCGCCTACGGCGCACCCTCCCAGGAGACCGGGCAGGGTTCCGGCGAAGGCTCCGAGGACGCAGCCGACGACCGTGTGCTTCACGATCTCGGACTCCTTGCTCGGTGCCTTCATGCAGGTGTTGCCGACGTACTTGCTCACCGACGCCACCTGACCGGCCGGACAGGCGTTGGCCGACGTCGTTGTCGGCTTCGCGCTCAGGATGCCGACGATGATCGTCGACAACAGGAGGACCAGCACGGCGAACCGCCCTGCCCTCCTCATCCGGTACCGGGACACCTCGGCTGACTCTGGAACGACCATCTCATTCCCCCTAGTGACTCAACTCCTCAGAGTGCAGTGCGGTGAGGAGTTCAGTGATGGTCATCGTCGGATGACGGATGACCTTGTCATGCAGCCAGTCGGTGACGCTGCCAACCAGCGCCTGCGCCTCCTGTTCGGAGACGATCGGTGCTGGTTGAGATTGGAACCGATCGCGCAGTTTCACGCAGGCTGCATCTCCTTGCTCTCCTCGGCCAGCAGCTCGTCGAGGAGCCTGTTGGCGGCTTCGTCGTTGGCCTTCTTCTCGGCCAACTGCCGCGTCTTGATCTCGTCCTGCCAGGCCCAGGTGAGGTGCTCCCAGGAGTCCTGGCTCAGGAGGTGCTCCTTCTCCTCCAGCGAGATGTCGAGGTCGTCCAGCATCTCCCTCCCCGCCGCGTCGTTGACGAAGAAGCCGTACCGACTCGGCAGGCCCTGTGCGTGGATGGCCCAGTCGGTGCTGTCGGTCTCCACCAGCATCCGGGTCACGTCGTTGTACTCGAAGCGGGTGTCGGGTGCCACCTCCGTCCCACAGTCCGGGTCACCACAGTCACACGGCATCGACCCGAACTCCAGGAGCTGGTCCCGGAACCTGGACATGGCCAACTGACCCAGCACGCACTGGAGGCCGCTGTTCAGGTTCAGCGCGTCCAGATCCAGGTCGTGCCACCAGTCAGCGCCGAGCGTCCGATCCAGCCACGCTGCTCCTCGGCCGACCTCCTCCGTGAAGTCCCAGGTGTAGGCCGTGACCTTCATGCTGGCGTGGCCCGGACGACGGACGACTTCGGTCTTCTCGATGAGCTTCACTGGGCTTCTTCCTCCTGGAATGGGTCGATCAGTGTCGTGATCTTGCAGCGGCGGCAGGTCCAGAGATTGAGGTAGAACACTTTTCCCCCTGTCCTCTCGAACTCCCTGTGCCAGTAGTGCTTGTGCCCGTCGTCGGGCTTGATCACCTTCTTCTTGGTCACACTCCCTCCTGCCCGGATTGCCCATAGGTGAAGGCGCGGGCGTACGGCAACATGTCCTCCACCCGGGTTTGGTCCCAGTGGGAGAACGCCCCATCGGACCAGTCCCGGTAGACCGTGGGTCTCGTGTACCAGGGGATCTTGTCCCCGGCCCTGGTGTGCTCGTCGAGGTGGCGGAAGAACAGAGCCAAGTCCACAAAGAACGTCGGCTCGTACTCCCCGACTAAGCAACAGTTGACACATTCCAGTGAACTGCCGTTGTTGATGATGTAGACATCTGACGGAGGGCCATCCCCATCACCTGACGTCTTCCTGGCATAACTCACTGAACTAGATCCCCCAGGCTTTCGGCATCGCAGAAGTGGCAGTTGCATAGCCACTCAGACCACCACCGGGGGTCCCCCACCAGAGCGAAGCCGACGTCGGCGTTCGATGGGGGACCCCCAGATGTGAGAACAGCCCCTGCGCATCGGGCGCACAGGGGCTTGTTGTGCAGGACGGGGACGGAGCACGTTAGATCCAAGACCTTGGCCCGACACTGGCCGCAGACGAAGAACCCGTGTCCCTCCGGGTTGAGTGCCCACCACCGCTCGGGGCGATGGTGGTCTGGTACAGTCGTCGTCACTTCCTCCTAGAAGTGCAGAAGGCCCACCCCCACGCTCACGCGGCGGGGATGGGCCTTCTGCTGTTGGTCACCCTTGTTCGTTCTCCGTACGCACGGACATCGGCGGTGTTGTAGCCGCTGATGGCGAGGTACCGGCTGACCAACGAGTAGTACTGGGGAACCTCGAACCGGGAGGCCACGTAGGACGCCACGTCGTGGCGGTACGGGTCTCCCAGGTCGTTCTTGTTGACCGCGTCCAACAGGTCCTGCAACTCCCACACGATCGGTGGGATGAAGTCCCTGTCGGCCAGGTAGTGGCGGGCAGACTTCCCGACCACTCGTTCCATGTCGACGAAGTTGGTCGGGTGCACGTTCACGTACCTGGTGACGATCTCCAGGACCTGCCGTGGGCGGATTTCCTGGATCGGCTTGGCGCGGAACAACGAGGATAGTTCGTGCCAGAGCTTCCTCGTGGGAAGTCGGTTCTCGACCAGCGCGACTACTGCCGCTTCCGGCAGGCGTTCTGCCACGCGGCCCTGTGCGAAGTCGAAGACGATTGTGGGCTTGTTGTTTGGCATGGCAGTCCACCTCCAATCTGATCACCATGACAGTGACCATTGTACTAGCTACGTCATTGCTCAGCTATCCCTCTCCCCCGGAGGTGTGCTGTGCTCAGGCCATCCTCGCCAGAGCACCGGTCAGGTAAGCGACGGTGGCCTCCGCCCCGATGTGCGGGAGGATCGCCATCGCGTGCTCGACAACGGCCTTCTCGTCGGCGCTGGTGGGCGCTCGGAAGGCGGGCAGGGCCTGGGTCGGCAGCAGGTCCCGCCGCTGGAGGTCCCAGAGCTGCTCGATGGCCTTCAGGGGGTCGGCGGTGTCGTGCTCCCCCGTCTGGTCCGTCAGGCCCCCCTCAGCGGTCATCAGAGCCGCCTGCTGGTCGGTGCTGCTGAGAGCAGCCTCGATGGCCTGGTCCTTGGCCCAGGTCTCCATGTCCTCCGGGAGGTCCTGTGCCTGGGCCATCAAGGCGACCACGGGGTCCGGCTCGATCCCGGCCGACTGGGACGCCTCCACATGCAGCTTGGCGGCGTCCACGGCCTCCTCCGACACCACGATGTCCACCGGGGTGAGCGGCCTGGTGAGGCCATCGTGGGTGGCGATCTCGGCCAGCATCATCTGTCGCATCGCCTCGGGTGGCCCCTCAGCCGCGACCTGCTCCAACGGACGGTCGTCGGTGATCTCCACGAACGTCTCGTCGTTCACCACATGGGTCCGCCAGGTCCCGGGGATCGTGCTGTCCCGGGTGATCTCCTCCGTCCCCCAGGTCGGTTCGGGCAGTTGTCCTGTCATTCGTCCTCCTCCATCGGTGGAACGTCGTCACCTTCCGTGACCCAGTCCAGGGCGGCTCGCACGCCCTGCTCGTAGGTCATCCCGGGCCACTTGGACCCGCCTTCCGAGATGGACTCCTGGGCCTTGTCCATCTGGAGGTTGATCTCGTCCTCGCTGCGCATCTCTCTCCTTCCAGTAAGGGGGTGGGCGGGCCGCGCACCACTGCGAGACGGTCATCGACCCGCCCACCCCGGTCTATTTCAGGTCAGGCGAAGACGAACAGTTTTTCCTCGGGGTCGTACAACTCCGGGTAGCTCAGGAGCGCCGTCACGTCCTCGACGCTGCACTGCTGGGTGTAGACCTTGCGGCTCCAGCCCAGGTCCTCCATCGCCTCCTCGTACGCCTCGTGGAGCCGTCGAGCCCACTCGACCATGAGGGCGATGTAGGCGTGGTTGCTGCGGCTCGCGGGGATGTCCCTCGTCCTCGCCGCAGCTTCGGTCAGGCGGACGAAGTAGCCCGCTGGTTCGCTCGTCACCTCGTCCACGTTGTAGGGGTAGCTGACCTTGGTGCCGAAGCGCTGCCAGGCCCTCTTGCGGAGGATCATCGACTGCTCCTCGTACCGCCGCTTGTCCGCCGCGTGCTCCCGCTG